>ERZ1645187.1485-NODE-1485-length-21469-cov-206.965303_pt1 | contig 21469 bp, 19 predicted proteins | sample MGYA00575352_ERZ1645187 | MGnify/ENA primary metagenome ERZ1645187 (study PRJEB40837, sample SAMN11349314) | freshwater sediment metagenome | isolation source: river sediment | host: Sediment | place: India: Wazaribad , New Delhi | collected 2017-02-21 ... | reverse complement strand
ACTGTTAATTTAGCTTGACGCAACCTGATGTCAACATTTATTGAGGGCAAGTGCGGCTCAGATCATAGACGCTCCCTCCCGCTCCTCCTTTAGGCGGGGTGGTTAGCGGACGGCAGTTCCGGTGCAAGACCGCGCGTGACACAGGAAACCTTGTGTCGTGGCGGCCCGCGGCTAGATCCACGGCTCGATGCAGAACGGGCCGGCCGGGTGGCGCGTGCCGACCGCGGCGCCACGGACATAAGCCACCGCCCACGCCAGACACGCGGCGCGCAATTCGGCCGTGAACGGATCGTTAGCGGCGGGCGCCGCCTGGGGCCCGATGATTTCCTCCGGTGCCACGTCCGCCAGACCGTCCCGGAAGAACCCTGCGCCGGCGTCGTCGTCCGCGGACAGCGGCGCCAGATCCTCCCAGCCCCAATGGTCAAAGACGTCCCCCGGGGGCTCCGCCCCGGCCATGTCGGGTTCCTTGGGCAACAGGAGCGTATAGCACCAGTCCTGGCGCGGACCGTCCGGCGTGGCCGACACAAATCCCGACGTATTCCTCGTGCGCCGTCTGGTCTGTTCCGTGTTTCTGCCGCATCCAATGCCGCACCCAACCCCGCACGGAGTTCCTCCAGGGCCTTATCGGGTGGTAACCCCGTCCATGTGATGGTGCGTTCACCGTGACCCGACGTGTCCAAATCGTCGCTGAGCGACACTTCACAGCACGCGCGCCACTGCCCGTCGGCCGGGTACAGCGCAGGCGAATGGACATGATTTCCTTCTTGACCCCGACCCACCCGGTATCGAAGGCCGTGGCGGACGCCAGAGCGTCCTGTAACAAGGCGCGGAACTCGGGGTAAAACTCAAACGTACCATGGTGATCCCGGTCCCCCGCATAGCGGGCGAACTGCGCGGTGAAGTCTCCCGTCCCCGCCGGGCCCGTCCCCGCCGATTCGACCGTCGGTGCGTACATCGCACTACCCTCCCCCGCGCGTGGCGCTTGATCAACTAGGGGCTTTCTTGTCATTACCGACCATTTTTTTGCAAAGCGATTTAACCGGCGCTTGCATTTGCCACCCCCCTGCTACGATGCGGCGGTTTAGCGTCACCGGGCTCAGCGGTTTTCTGCCCAGGGCCCCTCCCCCTTCGCGCGCTCGCCCCATCCTTATCCCGCTCAATGCACGCCACCTTACTCACCGCGACCGGGGATGATCACCTGGTCCTTACCGCCGGGGACGCCGCCGCTGCCGCCGCGGCACGGCCCGCCGCCACGCCGCGCGCGCGGCTGCGGGCGCAGGCGCGCCGCCAACGCTGGGCGGGCTTTCAGCGCCCGTGGGCGGTCTTCCGCCTGGACGCACCGGATTTTGTCGCCCAGCAGTGCCTGGAACATCTGGCGAACGCCCACCCGGCAGCGGCCGCCGGCGTGCTGCCGGCCCTCATTGCCCCCGGCCCCGCGGGCGCCCTGGCGCGCAGCCTCCCCGGGCCACCCCGCGGTCGGGACCCCCCTGCCCCCGGCCCTGCAGCGCGAAGCCAGCCTCCGCTACGACCAGGCCCTCGCGTGGGCCCGCTTCAGCTACCAGCAACTGCGCCTCCTCGGCGTCGACCCGCAGCAGGCCACCCAGGTACTGCCCCCGGCCCTGCGGGCGCCGTGGACGGCCGTGGGCTCCCGGTATGCCTGGGGCCGCGTCTGTCAGGCGTGCACCGCCCCCACCACCCCGGCGGAACTGCGCCGCCTGACCGCCCAGGTGGCCGCGGCCCTGGAAGAGCAGTTCCTGCTCGCCTGGGCGGAGCTGTGCGCCGCATTGGCGGCGCCCGCCACCCCCTGAAGACGGCCCCGCCTGCTCCCCCGCGGGGCACGCCCCTCCCCTCACCCCGTTTGAGCCGCCCATGGATTCCCTGACCTATCTGACCGAGTCCGCCCTTACCGCCTCAGGCCAGTTCCACCCCGACCGGGTGACGCCGACGCACCTGCACGACACCCTGCAGACCCCTCCCCGCCCCCGCGGCCGCCGCGCCACACGCCCCGGCGTCCGCGCCCCGGGAGCTCCGCGCGTTGCCCCCGGCACTGCTCCATGCCGTTCTCGGGCTCTACACCGAAGCGGCGGAAATGCTGGAGGCGCTGTGGGCGGCGCTGCACGGCGCGCCGTTGGATGAGATCAACCTGTTCGAGGAGGCGGGCGACCTGGAGTGGTACCTGGCGCTGTTGTAGCGCCAGCTGCAGCGCACCCCGGGGCAGGCGAAGGCCGCGAATATCGCCAAATTGCGCCAGCGGTACCCGGCGCAATTTGACCCCGGCCGCGCGCAGGTCCGCGCTCTGGACGCGGAACGGGCCCTGCTGGCCGAAGCGGCCCGCGCCACCCCGTAACGCCCTCCCGCGGCGGGCGCGCCCGGTGCCGGCCCGCCGCCCCGGAGCCCTAATCCGTTAGCACCGTGACGGTATGGGGGTGATTGAGGATAAAGCCCTCCGGCTGGGCGCGGTCGTAGGCCGGGACCGACCGCAGCCCGCACGGGAGCTGGGCACGCAGCTGCGCCACCCGGGTGGTAAACAGCGTCTGGTCCAGCCCCAGCGGATAGTCGACGGTGATGGCGATGGCCTGCGGTCCCGGCAGCGGCTCGTCCGCCGCGTCTGGACAACAGTACAGCGAGGCGTGGCGCACGAGGTGCGTGTCGACGAAGCCCAGGACCGCCAGCAACACCCGCCGCAGCGAGGAAGCCGCGTGCAACCCGGCGCCCACGCCGGGCAGCCCCCCGCCGGCGGTGGCATACGCCGCGTAATCGAAGCCCAGGGCGGTCAGCTGCGCCGGGTCGGCGAACAGCAGTTCGCCACCGCTCCCGGCCGGCAGTGCGGGCCCGGCGGGGGTCAGGGAAACGCACGCGGGATCGACCACGGCCCACAGCCCGCGCAAGCAATCCCGCTGCGCTTCCAGGGCGCGGTCGAGATCGAAGGGTAACAGGCCGGCCGCCCCCTGGGCGTACGCGGCGGCGATGGCGGCCGAGGCGGGCACGCTCACCTCCACCGCCCGCCCCCCGGCCAGATCCAGCCCGAGGGCGAACCCGCGGTCGGTGACGCGCGCCGGATGCGTGGCCCGGCAGCCGCCTTCCCAGAGAAGCGTCCAGGCCAGGCGCGCGGGCCGCACCGGCGAGCCCAGCTCATCGCACCAGCAAAAGCCCCCGGTGCCGAGGCGGTGCTCTGCCCGGACCCAGGCTTCCGGTCCCGCGGGGTCGCGTAACGTCCCGTGGAGGAGCGCCGCCCCCGGCGCCCCGCCGACCGCAGCGGGCGGCGCGGCATCCCCCGGCCACCCGCCCCGGGCGTAACGCGTGAGCAGCGGCGCCAACAACCCGGCGAGCGGCGCCCCGTCCCGTGCCTGGAAATCACAGCCGAAATACACCTCGCCATAATGCACGCCGAGGGGCGCCGCCGGCAGGACCCAGTCCGACGCCAGCGGTTCGAGCCGCGTCACCGCGTCCGCCGCGGGCGCCAGGCGCACGGCGGCGAAATAATGCGTCACCACCCGCGGGATGGCATAGCACCCCGTCACGGTGACACCGAGCGCGGCCAGCTGGTCCCTTAAATCGCGGGCCAGGGGGGCCACCGCCACCGTCGGCGGGGGGGCGTCCCTGGCGGCATCCACGTCCGCCGGGTCGCTGACCCAGGCGAGCGGTAGCGACATCATCAGGGCAAAGTCGCGGTGAGCATTATTGTGCAGCATATCGTCTTCAAACCTCCGGTGATAAGCAGCGGCACGGCCGCCAGTTCCTCCGCCGCGCGCTCCCTCCCGCATGAAAAGGGGATGGCGCGCTCTTCCGTAACCGCAGCCGGACCGAGTGTCCGGACCGCCTCCGTCAATCCGACCATTGCCGGGCACGGGCGCCCTAGCGGCGGCGGGCCAGAAAGGGCCCGTCGCGGGGATGGAATGCGGGCGCATTTCGCCACCGTAAGCGCCCGCCTGAGGCAAATAATAACCAGCACTTCCTGTCGTTATTCCTAGGGCACAGTATAGTGAATGCCGGCGCTTTTGGCGAATGCGCCACATCGAATTCGCGCAAAATTAAGGCCGGCAATGCAGGCCGGAATAAACGCGGGATCGGGTCAGCGCGGGCCGGCGGACGCCGGCCGGTAACGCCGGGCACCGTGTGGTGGTGGCCGCGTGGGCGTCCTCTATACTAAGGATTCCTGAGTATCCCCGCGACCGAAAATCACCACAATCTCGCAGCCCACGTCGCGGGTGAGGTGACAGGGTGGGCGAGAGAGCGAGCAGTCCGGTGCCAAGACGCCTGCGGGAGGCGCGTGAACTCCTGGGGATCTCCCAGCGCGAGCTGGGGGTACGCGCCGGCCTGGATCCCGCCAGCGCCAGTACCCGGATTAACCAGTACGAGCGCGGGCGCCATGCCCCGGATTACGGCACCCTGGCCGCCCTGGCGCGGATCCTGCAACGGCCCGTTGCGTTTTTCTACGCCGAGGAAGACGGTCTCGCCGCCTGGATTTGCCGCTACGAGGCCGCCGCGTAAGCGTGCCGGCGGGATCCCGGCCATGCGGCCGGGTGGATCGGCCGCCGGTCCGCCTCCGGTAGCGCCCCCCTCCCGGACCGCCACACCGGCACCCGGCGCTCGCCCTGCCGACCGCGCCCCGCCGGGAACGGGGATCCCCTCCGCAGCAGCCCGCCCCGCGCGGCGCCGGACGCCCGGCGCCGCGGAAAAAAAAAGGCCTGCAATGCAGGCCTGGAATGGCTTTAACGGGGGAGAGCCGCCCGGCCCCGGGGGATGAAGGTCACCCCCGGACGCCGGGCGGCGGACGGCTCAGGCCGGTACCCCGGGCATGGCGCGTTGCCGGGCGCCATCGGCATAGCCCGTCGGACTTGCCATGACGACCGCCTCGGCGCACTTGGGACAGCCCAGCACCTTGGCCAACTTTGCGGTCAACCCGTAGTGGGTGTCCCCCAGGCGCACGCCGGTGACCCCTAGCCGGCCCATGGCCTGCCGGGCGCCCGCCTGGACCAGCTTGGCCACCCCCTCGACGTAGGCGGTGTCCAGGCCCTCGATGGAATCGAGGACCAACTGGTCGGTTGTAGCCCGCCAGACCCAGCTTTGGGCCACTACCTGGGAGCGGTACTCCACCACCCAGAAGGCCGAGTGTGGGCTGTCCACCCCTGCGCGGGCACAGGACCGGGCCGCCCCGTGGAGGTGCTGAACAGTAGGTCACCACCCCCAGCATGGGGCCCAGCGGATCGTCGTGCGCTAGTTGGCGCAACAGCCAATCCCCCTCGTGCCCGACCTGCGCGCCGGTGACGCGCACCGCCGGCACCGCCTCCCAGGCCTTCAGGGGACCGCGCATCAGCCCACGGTAATCCTCGAACTGGCTTTGCCCCAGGCCGACCTTGGCCGCGATGGTCGCGACCTCGAGGTCGCCCAGGGTCTCGATGCCGGCGGACAGCAGTCGCGCCGCCACCTGGCGAAGCTCCGTCAGGGTCGCGGGGACGCGACCGAGCTCGCGCTCGATGTCCCCCCACTGCCCCGCCCGGGCCAGGGTCTTCTTGGGGTGCTTGAACACCCGCCGGCGCCAGCCGGCGGCGTCGAAGCGCCCGGTGGGGAGCGGGAACTGCCCCAGGTCATGGATGCCGTCGGCATCCAGCGTCGCCCCGTGCAGGGCGGCGAAGTACTGCATCTCGCCCAGACGGCCGAACAGCCGGGCGAGGTTCATCGCCGGCTGGCGTAGCCCGCCCGGATGATCCGGCCCGGCCAAGGGCGCGACGCCGGCCCGGACGCACAGCGCCCGGTAGATCCCCATGGGCAGTCCGGCCACCGCCAGCTCCTTGGCGATCCCCGCCGGCAGATCCACCCCTTGCAGGTACTGCCACTGCAGCCGCGACGGGGTGTGCTGGGCACGCCGCCAGCGCGGACCCTTCTGCAGCCGGTCGACCTCTGCCCAGTTGAGGTCCATGAGGCCAATGACGGCCAGCGTGGCGCGCGCCTCGAGGACGCCGCTGCTCACCGCCGCCCACCGCGCCCAGGGCGCGATGCGACCCAGGGCCACCAGCGCCCGTTTGGCGAAGCGCCAGGCCCCGCCCTTGACGTTGGCCTCCGCCCAGCGCACGCCGCGCAGCACATGTGCGACGCGGGCCGCCGAATCGCGCTTGGATACCCACTTGCGCATGGGCGCATGGGCCACCTCCGGGCGCAGCCGATACAGGCCGGCGACGGTCCGGCGGAACTTGCGCCCATCCCGGCAGCCGGCCTGGTACCAGGCGCGCGCCACCTGATCGGCAGACACGCCGTAGTGGCCGGCCCCCTCCCAGCCGCCCCGGTGGCGCGCCGGGACCCCGGTGGGGTCGGTGGCCGGCAGGGGGTCGCCGTAGCGCCCGCCGGCACAGGCGGCCAGCACCGTCTCCGCCGCGACGAACGCCTTGGGATCGACCTTGGCGTCCAGCAGCGCCGGCCAGTAGGCCAGCCCGCGGTCGGCCGCGCGGCGCTTGAGCCCCCGCAGCCGTCCCTGGCGGCGGCCCTCCAGGCGCAGCAGAGTCGTCAGCGCCCGCACGGGCTGGGCGGTGCCGCCGACCAGAGCGAGGTACGCCTGGTCGTAGTCCCGCGCCGCCTCGCCCGTCACCCCCGCCCCGCGGGCGAAGCACTCCGGGCTGGGGAGCCGCAGCCGCGCGAGCGCGGCCAGGGGGCGGTCCCCGGCGTCATGCACCGGGAAGGCGGCCCCGGCGGCGCGGGCGACCAGGGTGTCTTCCGTGACGGCGACTTCGGCCAGGAATACGGCCTCGCCCATGTCCCCGATCACGGGGAAAAAATTACAGTGGAAGTTCAAGTTGGACATGCCTACCTCCCCCTGACGGGTGTTGCATCGGGGCCTGTGACCCGAGGGAAAAACAAAAACCCGATGAGGCAGGCATGCCAGCGCCCCGTGGGGGAACATGGCCCTCACGGGGGGAGCGCGGCGGCGCCGCCGCGGCAGGAAGTCAACACCCACCGCACGGGGGGTCGACCTTCAGACAGTTCGCGCGAACGCGCGACCCGAAGAACATCGCTGTTGGGGACTGGCCAGCTCCCAGGCGAGCGGCGATCGCGAAAATACGGGGGTAACCGCGGCGCCCGGGTGGGGCGTTCACGCCCGCTCCGGGGTCGTCCTGCCGCGGTAACGCCGGTTATCGCCCGCGCGCCGGTTAAGGAGCCGGGCGGGCCGCTTACGGCGTCGCCGGCCGCGGGGCCGCCAGCGCCGCCACCTTGACCCGGGCCACCCCCGTCCCCTCCATGGCCAGGTGGCGGGCGGCGGCGCGCGACAGATCGATAATCCGGCCGCGCCGGCGCGGACCCCGGTCATTGATGGTCACCGCGACCGTCTTGCCGTTGGCGAGTTTGGTCACCTGGACCCGGCTGCCGAGGGGCAGCTGGGGATGGGCGGCGGTCAGCGCGTGTTGATTGAAGGGTTTGCCGCTGGCAGTCTTTTTGCCATGGAAGCCCGGGCCGTACCAGCTCGCCAGGCCGATCTGCGCCCCGCCCCCGCCGCCGGCCCGCGGCGCCTTGGCGGCGACCTTGCGCGGGGCAGCATACGCCGGCAGCGCCGGCAGCGCCGGCCCCAACGTCAGCGCCAGCACACGCCAGATGGCTCACCCCCCAGCGGCGGGCGGCGCGGTGGCGCGGGCGCCAGCCGCGGGCGGGCCCGTTCATGGCGCCCCCGGCGCGGCCAGCGCCGCTCAGGCCGGCCATCCCGCCAGCCGCTGCTGCAGGGTGGCCATGTCGGGCGCATCCTCCAGCACCCCTTCCAGGAAGGCGGCGGCGGCCAGCGGCCAGCGGCCAACGCGGAATGGCGCCGCGTCCGCGGAGCCGGCGGCGGTGATCACCAGTTCCTGCGGCGCCCGCTGCAGCGCGGCATACAGCGGCGCGCCGAACCGTGCGGGCTGGGCAAGGATGGCGTCGACCGCGACCGGGCGGTCGCCCGGCCACACCAGATCGACGCCCGGCCGCACCCACCCAGGCAGGGCGGCGACAAACCGCCAGTCACCCCCCCCGGCCACGCGGCGGGCGGCGGCAAAGGCCGCGGCGGGGGTGGCGGCCTGCACCGGCCAGCAGGCCAGCTGCCGGCACGGCGCGCCATAGCCGATCACGGTAAAGGGTCGGAGTGACATCGGATGCTCCCCTGCAATTAATCGGTAATGCATTGTAGTCCGGCATGGCTCCAGCTGTATAGCGCGCCGTAAACCGACCACCGCCTGCGCGGTCCGGCGGGGCCGAACTGCTCAGTAAGCCCCGTCCAGCACGGCAGAGTCTTCCGTGCAGGAACCAGCCCCCAGCGGCGGGCCGGCGGGTGGTGCCGGCGACGGTGCCCAGTCGGGTGGCAGACGGGTAATCTGAAAGGTATAGAGCGTTAGCGATCGCGCCGTCAAGGGCGGCGGTATTTCCGGCGCCGTCGTCCGGGGGGCGCCAGTACGTCCGTGGTCAGGAACAGCTGGCAGACCAGGGGCAATCCGGCCAGCAGAGGTGCGAATGACATGGGGGAATTCAACCGCAAAACAGGGGTGAGCAATGGCTGCGTACCGCCGGCGTTCCTGTCACCAAAGGTCAGAAACTATTTGCAGCGAAGCGCTTAGCCATACAGTAGCATAGCGTAGGCGTTGCGGCGAACCGCCCGCTGACCTTGCTACAGGAGACCTATGTCCGAGATCATCCACCCCCCCGCGTTTGGCGCGCGCATTGCTTCCCGGCTGGAGAAAACCCAGCTCACCCGGCATGAGCTGGCCAATACGCTCGACGTGACCCTGGCCACTGTCAACCGCTGGTTGAGCGGTGAGACCTGCCAGGCGCGGGCCGCCTTTCTGCCAGCGCTCGCCGAAGTGCTGGAATGCGAACTCCGCTGGCTAACCACCGGGGAAGGCCCGGAGCAAGGCGACGACGCCCTGAGTCCCAATCGCCACGCCGTGATCCGCGAAGCGTATGCCCTGGCGGAAAACAAACTCACCGCCTTGCTGTTCCTGATCGATGGTCTGAAAAGTTCGGAAAGTGACGAGCTGGTGGCCGTCCAATTGGCGCTCGATGACGATGAGCGCGCGATCATCCATCACCTGCGGCGCGCCCCCCCGCCCCTCCGCCCCCTGCTGCGGCAGCTGAGCGCGCTGAGCGCCGCGTCCGGGCGCGAGCACCCGAGCTGAACCACGGCGCGTCCGCCCCCTCCCCTGCCAGCGTTCCCTCTGCCCCCTGATACCGCCCTCAAACACCACGCCCTGCTCGCCGCCCTCGTCGCTACCCAGACCCTGTGCTGGCTGCCGCTCCTGAGCAGCTGGTGGCTGGCCCTCGCGCCCCCCGCCGGCGCTAAGCGCCCCCCTCAGCCAAAATCCGCGCCCGGGAACGTGGCAAGGTAGTTCTCGAACTTGGTGTATTGACCGAGGAAGGTCAGGCGGCGCGGTGCCGATCGGTCCGTTGCGCTGCTTGGCAATGATGATCTCCGCCGTCCCCTTGTCCTTGCTGTTCTCGTCGTAGACCTCGTCGCGGTAGATGAACAGGATCAGATCGGCGTCCTGTTCGATCGCGCCGGAGTTGTGGCTGACGACATCATCCGCCAGCCAGCTTTCCGGGCCGGGCACGCTCAGGTCGTAGACCTCCGCCACGCCGGCCGGGACGCAGGCCAGCAGCCGCGTCCAGGTCAGGACGGCGGCCGGCCCGTGGGCCACAGCGCCAACCGGTCGCCGGGGCGCAGGGTGGCCACCCGCTGCCAGCCCGCCGGCCCATACAGCCAGTGCTGCGGCGTGCAGCGCAGGCGTTGCCCGGAGGCGAAGTGCAGTTCGACCACCGGCCGCCACCCCACCGCCCACACCCGGTCCGCCACCGCGGTGATCAGCCGGCCGTCGGCCGCGAGGGAATACACCGTGGGCGTGTGCCCCACCAGGGCCCGGATCGGCTGGCGGCGGCCATCCGCCAGCACCACCCGCGTCTCGCCGGTCACGCACTCACGCAGGTCAGACATCACCGGCCGCTTGCTGGTGCGCTGTTCCAGGCCGCGATTGAGCTGCGACAGGGCGATCACCGGCACATGGAGTTCCTTGGCCATGGCCTTGAGCGCGCGGGAGATGGTGGCGATCTCGGTGGCGCGGTTCTCCTGGTTGCCGGGCACCTGCATCAGTTGCAGGTAGTCGATGACGATCAGCGCCAGATCGCCGTGTTCGCGCTTGAGCCACCGCGCCCGGGCGCGGATCTCGGTGGGCGACAGGGCGGCGGTGTCGTCGATGAACAGCGGCAGGTCGGCCAGCCACTGCACGGCATGGGTCAGGCGCGGCCACTCGTCATCCTCCAGCTTGCCGGTGCGCACGCGATGCTGGTCGATGCGGCCGAGGGAGGAAATCAGGCGCAGCGCCAGGGAATCGCCGGGCATCTCCATGCTGAAGATGGCCACCGGCCGCTGGACCTGCAGGGCGACGTACTCCGCCATGTTCATGGCGAAGCTGGTGTTATGGACGTAGATGTCGTTGGCGACGAAATTGTGCGTCACGGGGATGGTCAGGTCGTACACCGGCTGCACCCCGCGGCAGCTGATGGCGGTGATCGCGTCCCAGCCCACTGCCGGGAGGGCGGGCGCCGGCGCGTTGTCGCGGCAAACGGCGCGCCAGCGGCGCTGGGCGCCGGGCGTGGCGAGGGTCAGCCGCCAGGTTCCGGGCGCAGCGGGGTCCGCGCGGCGCAGGCTCGCCACGAGGCCAAAGCGCAGCAGCAGGTGCTGCAGGCGGCGCCCGCGGGCGGCGCTGGCCGGGGCATAGGTGAGCGGGGTGATGGCGGCTCCCGCGCCCTCGGCGGCAAACAGGGTGTGCAGAAACAGCGCCAGCTGGTGCGCGGCAGGGTCAGGCTGGCGTCGGGCCAGGGCGCGGCCGCCCCCCGCGCCGGGTCGCGATCGAGGGCGGCCTGCGCCTGGGCCAGCGCGATCACCGTCGCCTCCGGCAGGGCGGCGGCGCCAAACACCGGCAACGCCCCGGGCACGGCGATGGCCTGGACCGGGCGCAGTGCCGCCAGCGGTTGCCAGCCGGCGGGGGTGAGGAAGGGATGGCTGGCGGTGGTCTCAATCTGCCGCCCCAGGGCGGTGGTGACGCGAAACATCGGCTTCTGACCGTCGGCGACATAGGCCGTGGGGGTGATGAAGCGCAGTTGCCCGTCAGGGTACAGGGTGAGCAGCCGCGCCGCGCGCGACTGCACCAGGGTCTCGATCCGCGCCAGGCGGCCGTCCGCCAGCAGGATCTCGCTGTCGGCCTGCAGGCATTTCCCCATCGACGGCCGGCCGGCGACGATGATCAGGTCCGCCGGCTGCAGGCCGGAGGTCATCTCGTCGAGGTCGTTGAACCCGGTCGGCAGGCCGGTGATCGGTTCATTGCGCGCGAACAGGGTCTCGATCCGATCCACCGCGGAGCTCAGCAGGACGCGCAACGGCGTGAAGCCGCCGCCGCGCTGCGCCTGTTCGGCGATGGCGAAGACCCGCCGTTCCGCCTCGTCCAGCAACGCCCGCACGTCGCGGGCTGCAGGGCGATATCGCTGATCCCGGCGCCGACGCTGATCAGCTGGTGGCGCACCGAGTGCTCGCGCACGAGGGTGGCGTAGGCCTTGACGTTGGCCGCGCTGCCGGTGGCGTGGACGACCTGGCCCAGATACGGCAACCCGCCGGCATCCGCCAGGCGTCCGTCCCGTTCCAGCCATTCCGACAGGGTGACGATATCGCGGGGGCAATCGTGCGCCGCCAGGTCGCGCAGGGCGGCAAAAATCAGCCGGTGCTCCCGGACATAAAAATCCGGCTCGGCGACCAGGTCCGCCACCGTGTCCCAGGCCTGCTCCTCGCGCATCAGCCCGCTTAACAGCGCCTGTTCCGCCGGCAGCGAGTACGGCGGGACGCTGAGGCCGGCATCCGACGCGGCACCGGCAGCGGCCGGGGGCAAGGGCGGCATAGCGGATAAATCTGCCATGATTAAATTGCTTATTCTTAGTCGGTAATGTTATTGAATACGGGATCGTTAGCCCGCCCGCGGGTGGAGGGATGACCGGAGGGGGCGGGAGCGTCCAGCCATCTCGTTGCGGTGAAAAGCGGGGAATCGTCGGACATGCACCGCGCATTTCCGCCAACAAACCCGCCGCGCGCGGCGAGACTATTACCCGGTCGCACCCCCCCGCAGTTTGACGCAGGGGCCGGGTGCCGTATTCCCCCCGCGCGCGGGGGCTCATATTACCCGAATTGCAGGCGAATTATGCCGGTTGTGCGCCCGTCGCTCGCCCCGTCCCCCGGGGATACTATCCGCCCCCTGTCGCGCCCGTCCCCCGCGGCGTGCGCCGCCCGCGTACGCGCCCTGGCCACCGCGCTGGAAAGCCCGCCGTTTGCCGCGGCGTTCGTCGACGCCTACATCCGCGACACCGGCTTCACCTGGCGGGAGGTGTGGGCGCGGGAGATTGCCACGCCGGCGCGGCTGCTGCGACTGCAGGCCGAGCAAACAGCGGGGGAAACCGGCCGCCTGCCGGTCGGCCAGGTCGCGGTGATGATGCCCAAGAACAGCCTGGGCCTGACCTTGGCCAAGGCCGTGGCCAGCGCCTATCTGGCGGGCAATACCACCGTGGTCTACCTGCCGCGGCAATTGACGGCCAGCGCCCCGTTGTACGCCAGCCTGCTGCGTGAGCAGTTAGGGTCCACGCAGGTGCGGATCGCCCACGGTGACGCCGGGGCGCGATTCCTGGAAATGCAGCTCGCCCAGCCGGCGTGTGCGGCGGTGGTGATCTACGGCGACGACACCTGGATCGAGACCTATGTGCCTCTGGCGCGGGCGCACGGGAAGAAGCTTATCTTTGAAGGGCCGGGGAATGATCCGCTCATTGTCTGGCCGGGAGCGGATCTGGATCAGGCGGTCGACGGCGCGGTACGTGGCGGGCTGAATAACGGCGGGCAATCCTGCTCCGCGTTGGAGCGGTTCTTCGTCCATGTCGAGCTGTACGAGGACTTCACCCGGCGCCTGATCGACCGGCTGGCGGCGCTGCGGCTGGGGTCGCCCTTCGATCCGGCGACCGCGGTGGGCCCGCTCGCGAGCCCGCGCGTCTGGGGGCGCCTGCACGCGCAGTTGCGCGCCAGTGTCGCGCGGGGTGCGCGGGTGCGCTGGGGGGGGAGCAGTCTCTTCGAGCCCGTGACCGGCAGGCCGCTACTGCAGCCCGCCGTGCTCACCGGGTGTCGCCCCGACATGCCGGTGGTGCGCGACGAAACCTTCGGCCCCGTCTTCCCGCTCCTGGCCTTTGCCGAGGCCGACGGGTTGCTCGCCGCGCTCGACGCCACGGCCTATGGCCTCAATACCGCGGCGCACGGACCGCTCCCCCCCGCCGTGCAGGACTACCTCCTGGCCACGCACCGCAACGTCTACTGGGATTCCACGGCGGTCTGCCCGCACAACCTCCCCACCCGGCTGACGGATGGCGGCTACAAGCGCTCCGGTCTGCTGTGGGATTTCTGGCCGGGCGCCGACCCGCGGGACGCGCCGCGGAGCGGCCGGCGGAACCTGTTTCTGGAACTGAGTCACCCGGTCGGCAGTGACCGGCCCCACCCCCTGGAGCGCTGACCATGCCGCCCCCGCGCCTGCCGCCCCTCCCCCTGGACCCGTTGCCGCCGGCGTGTGGCGCCTGGCTGGACGCGCTCCCCCGCAACGCCCTGGTCGGCCGCCTGGCGCCGGTCAACGTGCTGGGCACGCTGCTGTACGCGCCGACGGTGTTGCCGGATTTCCTGCGCTACTGGAGCGCGGCCAAGACCCAGCTGACGCTGAGTTTCCGCGAACAGGAACTGGTCATCCTGCGGCTCGCCGTGCTGCACCGCTGCGATTACATCTGGCGCCACCATGTGCCGGTCGCCGCGGAGTACGGGGTCACGGCGGTCGAACGTGCCGCCCTGCGCGCCGGCCCGGCGCCCGGCGACTTCCCGCCCCGCGAAACCGCGCTGCTGGCCCTGACCGAAGCCTTCCAGCGGGCGGGCGCCGTGGAGGACGCCGGCTGGGCGCGGGCGGCCGCCGACCTGACCGCGGCGGACATCGTCGGCCTGATCCACCTGGTGGCGCAGTATCAGGTGTTCGCCCTGGTGAATAACGTGCTGCGGGTGCCCCTGGAGCCCGCCCTCCGGCCCCTGGAGGGGCTGGACGCCGCCGCCTGACCCGGCCGCGGCCGCCCCGCCGCCCTAGGCGCCGCCGCCCGCCGCCCGGGCGCGCTGGGCGGCGCGCAGCGTCTGGGCGAGACGGGCCAGGCTGGCGGCCAGGGGGTCGTCGGGTTGCCCGGCGGCGAGGGCCTCCAGCTGGTCGGCCACCGCCGGCCCGGGCACGGTGAGTCGCGCCCGCGGCGCGGCGGCGGGCGTCAGCTCCGCGCCCGCCGCCCGCAGGGGCGTCGGCGGCAGCACCCGCACCTGGACCTTGGTCAGCGGCGCGCCGCGCTGGGCATACGCCGCCAGCAGCGGCGGGACGGCAAAGCGCAGCCGCGCCGCCCACACGCTCGCCTCGGTGGTGAGGGTCAGCCGCTCCCCCTCGCGGGTCGCGCCGACGCAATGCGCCCGCAGCTCCGCCGGCAGCAGCGCCCGCACCTCCGCCAGCAGCCGGTCACGCTGGCGTAACGCGGCGCCGAGCGCCGCGCAAGGCGCGCCCTGCCGGAGGAGGGTGCCGATCGAGGAGGGGGATGCCATCTGCCTGCCTGCCGCGCGCCCGGCGCGGAAAGAACCGTTTTGCCCTGCACCATGCCGGGCAAAAACGCCCGCCCGGCCGGATAAGCTTACACCCGCGGCCCGTCAGCGGAAACCGCGCCGACCGCGCCCGGGGCGAGCGGGGCCGGCGTGGCGCCCGGTGACGGGCCGCCTCCCCCGCCCCCCGCTCGCGCTGTGCGCAGGATCGCCGTCATGTCCGCCTGGTCTCCCCGTTGGTGCCCGTCCCGCCGGTCCGCCGCCCTCACCCTGCTGGCGACCGTCCTGCTGCTGACGGTCGCGCCCGGCCGCGCCGCGCCCCCGGCGGCGCCTGACGCCGGCCCCGCACCCTATCCGGCGGACTTTGATCCCTTCCTGGCGCTGCCGACGCCGCCGCCCTGGGCGGCGCAGGCGACGTTCAGCGCCGACGCCGCGGCCCTCGCCGACCGCCTCGCCACGCAGGACCGGGTGTGGGCGCGGGTCGACCTGCGGGTCCCCACCCCGGATCTCGACCGGCTGACCCCGGCGCAACGTCAGGCCTGGCAGGCTGCCCTGGCCCTGGATGCCGCCGCCCTGGCCGCGCTGCGCGCCGCGCCGCAGGTCGCCGCCGTCGAGGCCCTGCCGCCGGTCGTCCGCGCCGTTGCCGACCCGCCCCCCCCTGAGATCCGCCGCCCCGATGAGTATCTGGTCGTTTTCCCGCCGCAGGTCTTCAGCGCCGCCGGGCGCGCCGCCGGCCAGACCGGGGCCGAGGTCGCCCGCCTCGCGGCGCTGCTCGCCGCTCAGCACCAGGGCCAGGTGGTCCATCACTGGGGGCATGCCCTGGCCGGGGTCGGCCTGCGCCTGAGCGCCGCGGCGGCCACCGCCCTGGCCGCGGACCCGCGCGTCGCCCATCTCGAGCCCAACCAGCGCCTGCAGGTCCACGCGGTGCAGGTCGCGCCGCCGTGGGGGCTCGACCGCAGCGACCAGCGGGCGCTGCCGCTCAACCAGGCCTGCGAATACACGCCGACGGATGCGGACGGGGTCACCGTCTATATCATCGACACCGGCATTCGCCTCAGCCATGCGGACTTTGCCGGTCGCGCCAGCTGGGGCGCCAACCTGATCGACGACCGCGACAGCGACTGTCACGGGCACGGCACCCATGTCGCCGGCACGGTGGCCGGCACGACCTATGGCGTGGCCAAGGGCGCGCACCTGGTCGCGGTCAAGGTGCTGGATGCCCCGGCAGCGGCACCCTGTGGTCGGTGCTTGGCGGGCTGGATTGGGTCATCGCCCAGCACCGCGTCCCCGCCGTGGTCAACATGAGTCTCGGCAGCTACCTGTCCCCGGCGCTCAATGAGGCGGTGGCCACCGCCGTCGCCGCCGGCCTGACGGTGGTGGTGGCGGCGGGCAATGACAACGCCGATGCCTGCCAGTACTCCCCCGCCGCCGCGCCCGCCGCCCTCACCGTCGGCGCTACCGGGCCGACGGATGCCCGGGCGGCGTTTTCCAACGATGGCGCCTGTGTCGACCTCCTCGCCCCGGGGGTGAACATTCCCTCCGCCGGCGCCGGGGGCGATAGCGCCACGGCCACCCTGAGCGGCACCTCGATGGCCACACCGCACGTCGCCGGCGCGGCGGCGCTGGTGCTCGGCCGTCAGCCGGGGGCCACGCCGGCGGCCGTGGCGGAGGCGCTCACCGGGCGGGCCACGGCGGACGTGCTCAGCGGCCTGGGCGCCGGGACCCCGAACCGCTTGCTGTATGCCGACGCCGGGGAGCGCCGGCCGCTAACCGTCATATAGTTTTCCCCCGCTCTTTTCAGAAAATAATTAAATAATATTCAATCACTTAAAAAAATCTTAACCTGTGGAATCAGGCGAAATGCTCCCATGGGTAACTTCATGGGTAACGGCGGCGGGGGTTAAGGATTGTTATGTTAATAGGTTTGTAGGGGGTCCAGAAACAGCACCTCTTGGAGGAGCATGAAGATCAGGCGTCGGTGGCCTGGGCCTCGGCGTCCAATCGGTCAGCCGCATCGGCAAGGTCTGTGGCGAGGCGCTGGGCTGCCGCGAGGGTCAATTCGAGCAGGGCGCATCGGCTTGGAGTTCGGGTGTCGGGAGTTTGGAGAGGGGCGGGCTTGTTTTTAGGTGGCAGGTAAAATGGTGCCCCGGGGCACCAAATTTTATAGGATTCCAGCAAACACAACGCGCCGGTTAACGTAATTCCTGCCAATCCCGAACCGCTCCTGGCAGTAATCCTCGAAGGTCTTATGGGTGGAGCGGTAAAGCCGCTTGTCGCGCAATACCTTCAAACTGGCATCCCCAATCTGCGCAAGTTGACTAATTCTACCGACTGCGACACCACGGCGGCGGATAGCTGATCCGGATCTGTCCCGCTGACGGCTTGCGCGTTCTCCCCGGCTTCTGCTTGGAGTTCGGGTGTCGGGAGTTTGGAGAGCGGGCGGGCTTGTTTTTCGGCGGAAGTAAGTGTGGGTACCCGGGTACCCAAATTTTCCAGCAAGCCAGCAAAAACAAGACGCTTGTTGGCGTAATTCCTGCCAATCCCGAACCGCTCCTGGCAGTAATCCTCGAAGGTTTTGAGAGTGAAGCGCTAGAGGTGTTGGGAGTTGGGAGAGGGGGCGGGCTTGCTTTTTGGTGGCTGGTAAAATGGTGCCGCGCGGCACCAAATTTTCCAGAATCCAAATTGACTGTTAACGCGCGTTTACAAATTTTGACAATGTGCGATGTCGTTTTGTAAACACGTGTTGACAAAATGCCTGTATATCCGGGTAATCAAATACTGTTACCACGTGGTAACGAACCGATCCCTTCCCGCCAGACCAAAACCCCAATCGCCGATTTAGGGACGCTAGCATCGCTCCCGGCGTAAACCCCCATCGCGCGTTACAGGACCCCTCTTACGCGCACACGCTCCACCCCCCAGGACCCGCTTGGCGCGTAGCTGGCGCCCTGGCCCCGATAGCAGGGAAAAATAGCCCCCCCACACCCCATGATGGCGAGGCGGGCTAGTAGAGGCCCTGGCTGGGGTCTGGGCAAGGTCCCCCTGCTGGGGATTCCAGCAGGGGGGCAACTGGTGTATGGCGCTCCCAAGCGCTAAGGGGCGCCTACGAGGCCAGTGGAGCGTCCGCTTCGGACTCGGTCATTGGTCAACACCCAGGCGGGGAAATGGACGCGGGAGATGGAAGAAAACTTTCGCCAGCATGCCCAGTTTTTGGGGTATCCGGTGAAGCCGTTCGAGTGGCTGGATAGGGAGGTGTGGTGAGGGGGTTGTCCCCGGGGACAGCCGGGTGACTCCGACGTGACACGCGGGATCTAACACATGTCACTCGCTCGCGTGAACTTCGGTTAATCAGAGGGTCGCGCTAAAGCGGCCACTGGGGAACGCTGACCATGCGTCGGCTTGACGCTGATTGCTGACAGTCCGGCCAGCGACACCGAGCTTCCTCTCACGATCCAAACCAGACACCGGATGCTGATGGTCCGATGAAACTACTTACCGCTGACAACCCGGTGCGGGTAATAAGGACGTTCTTTCGGGAACGTGACAATCTTTCTCCGGGCATAAAAAACTCGCACGAGGCTTGTTCGTGAAGGGGGATTGGAGGTTATCTAAAGAATGTGTTTAAAAAGAGTCTAGCGAACCTAAACCAACATATTTTTTTAAAATTCTCCACTCTGAGGCATCGCCTTGAGCAATAAATTTTTTGCCATCTTTTGTTTTTACGCCAAAAGTAAAGTCGATTCGCTTCCAAATTACAAAAAGGGGAATCGCTAAAACAAGTCCTATAATAGTAACTGCCAATATGATCAATATTACTAGTTGTACAACAGTTCTCTTTTCATCCTTGTTGAGTAGCTTTACTGTTTCAATATCTTGCGGAATTCTGTATTTTTTTGTTTCAATCATGCCTGTCCAAATCTGGAATACAGGCCCTTGAAATGCAGCGTTTATGACGCGAGCCTTTTTTCCGGAATAATCCCCTTCAATGATTTTCATGTTATTTACCTATTCAGTCGTAGATATATTAGAGTAACAAGGGGGTGAATCGTAAACACTGGCATTTGCGACGGCAACGAAAGTTGCAATATTGAAACCAAACTTCTCATCTTAAAACGGACATCTCTAAATAATTGCACTAAATTGACTAAATAATATAAGCTATCTTCAAGATGGCGGGCAATGAAATAATATGGGTTAATTAGTGATCTGAAGCTTTGCACTTTTGGAGGGATTCTGCGGCTAGGAGGGGGGCGATGGGGTTGCCACGTCAGGCGGAAACGCGACCGAAATGCTTTGGCCCCAAGTCGCTGCCAGGATTGACCATTTCAAAACTGCCAAACTTCAGCTGTACATGTGAACCTGATTTTTACTATCTCATTTTTTCTTGCATTTGGATTCGTTCGTTGCTGCCAATGTGGAACCCTTTACTTCAACACATACCCCTCTGGGTATATGAGTTTGATCAGGTACAAGACTGCTTACGGGTATTGTCTCCCCAGAATTAAGAGTAACCCAGTAAGTTCGTTGATATTGAATACTGGTAGGTTGATCAAGGCTTGAGCCTACCATTGCTCCTAGTAATCCTACACCAATTTGATTCAATCCGCTATAGTTTCGCCAGGTTGTATTATCGATATAAATTGCTTGGCCAGCCAAAGCCCCAAGGTTTGCACTAGTACCAGGATTGATATACGATTTGTTTTCAAACTGAATATCTGATATTCTCCCATAAACAATCTTGTCTAAAAGTTGGCCATTGATAAATTCCTTTCCGTATACTAGCTCGATATTGTATCTGCTTTTATCAAAGTCATTACTAATTGCGTAATTCTTGAACCTATCAAGCTGATTAAAGAGATAAGAAGCTTCATAGCCTGATTGCTTTTTTCTTGAAACCGCATCTACTGAAAATTGGTTAACTGCTGCACTATATAAATTAGGGTTGTTGGCAAGATATTTTTTTATCCTTTTTTCGTCAACAGGCTTTGCGGTAGATATTAAAACCCATGCATTGTCATAGTCGCCCTGTGATATATATTTATCGGCTTTATCCCATACAGAAATAGACTTTGCTTTTGATTTGGTGTCTTCTGTTGCATTTATATTGCAGTCATCCCACCAAGCTTTTGCAGCTTTAAAATCTGTCTCAGATATACCTTTCCATTTTTCATCGTGAATATTCGGCTCACCAGTTGATAGTACATGAGAACATGCTTCTTGTTTTTGCTGTAAAACAGCTTCGCTAGCGCATCCGCTTAAAAAAACAATCCAGATTGCTTTAAATTGCTTACAAATGGTTATCATCGGTAATTTTCTACAAATAATATTGTTGAATTTTAGGATTTGCAGGTATTATCGTTTGCAATTTCCATTAGAGCTCTTCTTGATACCTTTACGCATGTTCCCACAGGAATGTTGTGTCCAGAATGAGTTCTTTGTACGGATTTTAATGATATCAACTCTCCATTCATTAATCGAATCCAGTGAAGAACATGGTATTCAATTTCTGATTTTCCCTCAATCATATCACCGACCACGGCGCCAATTATTGCTGAGTTGACGTGATCTACAGCGTTATAGTTCCAATTTCTTCCAGAAAAAGCTCTGTCGATATATCTTGCTGATCCATATGCTTGACCAATAGATGCGCCGGCTCCTGTATTGTACCTTGACCTATCATCTGCTTGTATTTCAACAATACGACCATATTCAACTAGATTAATTTGTTTTGTTGTTTGTTCTTTAGCCTTAGCAATTGCATCTTTGTCATATTGGTTTAAAATGTTCCGTTCAGCAATATTATATTCCTCAATTGAAGCGTAACGGCGAAGCCCCTCTAATCTTTTTTGTTCAATTTTTTGCGATTCTACTATCCCATACTTTTGTATTGATGTGTTAAGTGAGTCAGGGGAAAAAGAAGCTAATCCCGCACGTAGTATCTCAGGATGAGCAATCATCAGTGATTTGGCTTCTGCTACATCGCTATCAGGAACATCTTCAAGGAACCGATATGCCGCAAGCCAGTTTTTTCCATCAATGTGAGAACGAGCAATCCCTAGATAATCAGATCGCTGCATAATGTTAGGTGCGCATCCAATAACGTGAAAAATCGAAATCAGCAAGCAGATAAATAGCCACCAACCTATTCTTTTCATGGCAATACCTTTATCCAGAAGAGGTGTTCCGGAGTTATTTCAATCGAGTTTATACCACCTTCCTCCCCAGAATTTAAGACATAAATTCCGACAGGATCCGTCAAAATCCGACATTTGCACTGAAATTATCTATGTGCCCATAAGCTGCTTTTATGGTTTCCCCTCCCTCGACTCCTGCTACTTTTAGTCCCACCACCTGACTACTTGTACAACCAACCGTTATAACCAACAGATATCTATACAGATTCCCCAAGCCCCACCGCTACTTGTACGGTCATTCAAGCACCTGCCCAGTGTCTGCCGTTGGTCGCATTCCTGCCGCTCACTGCTAGGAATGTCGCGGACAGCTCTTGGGACGAACCTGTCTCCGCAGGCCGCCTGAAGAGTGACCGCTTGCAGTCAAGAACCTCGATCGCGCGTTTAGGGGCTCCAGCGCGCGCACACGCACGGCGCCCTCACCGCGCGCCCTCTCGCCACCCCGCGCCTGCCCGCAGCCGACGCCTTCCCACCGCCGCCACCTCCTCCCTTCCCACGACACCCCACCCCCCCGGCCCTCGCTTCGGGGCCAGGACGCACCAGCCAACCTGGCCAGGTAAAGGGTTACCCCCTGGGCGCCCGCCGGCATGGCGCGGCCTATGGCGTCCCTGGCGCGGTCTGGGCAAGATCCCCATGCCGGGGATTCCAT
>ERZ1645187.1484-NODE-1484-length-21473-cov-15.126389_pt1 | contig 21473 bp, 19 predicted proteins | sample MGYA00575352_ERZ1645187 | MGnify/ENA primary metagenome ERZ1645187 (study PRJEB40837, sample SAMN11349314) | freshwater sediment metagenome | isolation source: river sediment | host: Sediment | place: India: Wazaribad , New Delhi | collected 2017-02-21 ... | reverse complement strand
ATAGGGATTTGGTAGACAACGGTTTGACTTCAATACTATCGTGTTTCCATAGAAACAAGTCAAACTCTGTAATGTTCAAAGGGATTCTTGTTGAAAGGAGGTCTGTTCGTGCCTGAGGTAAAACTAAAAGGCTACTTTGCAAAATCGGGCCTCCAAAAGAACCCGACTAATGAAATTTGCGTGGAGGCCGTTGTGGCCTTCCTCACGAAGGGGATTCCGCTCGACAAGACCGTCAGAGAGTGCCAAGACATTCGCCGCTTCGTCACCGTCCGAACGGTTTCCGGCGGAGCCTGGGACCAGAACGGGGAATACCTCGGCAAGGCGATTCGTTGGTACTACGGCGTGTCTCGAAACGACGCCCTGTCCGACAAGAAGGGCGGAAAGGTCCCGCGCTCCGACGGTGCGGTTCCGCTGATGGAGCTTCCAAAGGAGTTCCCTTCGGATGTAGATCACGACTGGTATATCGCAGAGGCCAAGTCCATTCTACGCGACCTAGGCTACTTCGGTGCGCCGACAAAGGTTACGAAGCGAATGGTTCTCGGCAGGATGGTTCTACTTCTCGGGGCGATGTGATGGGACGTGAAATAGTAATTGAGGACGCAGCGACCGAATACGCAGAGTCCATCGGATTCTTGGTTCGGAAAGTGCAGTTCATAGGTCGTCGCGGGTCACCAGATCGATGGTTCTTCGGTCGCGGCTACGTCTTCTGTATCGAGTTCAAGAAGCCCGGTAAGGAGCCGACCTTGCAGCAGTCGCGTGAGCACGATCGCCTTCGCGGCGCAGGCGTTCCCGTCTTCTCGTGCTCGTCGATCTCGGAGGCTCGCATCATCATCGACTCCTTCGCCCGTCTCCCTGTTCGGGAGATTCCAACGGGAGAGCGCGATGCGGCGTGAAAGTGATCTGAGGTACTATCAGGAGTGGATGGAGCGGATGATACGGGAAAACCCGTATCTGCTACTCGCTGTTCCGATGGGCCTCGGGAAGACCGCAGCGACGTTGACGGCGGTCAAGAAGCTCCTCGCCAGAAGCGACGTCTACCAAGTCCTCATCATCGCCCCTCTGCGCGTTGCCAAGGACACATGGCCTGATGAGATTCTGGCCTGGGAGCATACCTGCGACATCCCCTTCACGGTCATTCGGGCCGAGGACGACGACGTCGAAGTTCGTGCGGCCTACGCGAGCGCCTATCGTCAGTACCGGGAAATTCTGAAGCTGCCGTCGCGCGAAGCTGCCGCCGAGGCTCGAAAGGTGATGCCTGCGCGAAAGGCCGACATCCGGGGACGCCTTGCAGAGAGCGACGCGCCGATCCACATCATCAATCGCGAGGCGATTCCGTGGCTCGTGAAGTTCTGGGGCAAGGACTGGCCCTACGACATGGTCGTCTACGACGAGGCGTCGCGCCTGAAGGGCGGGAACATGCGCACGGCCGGTGGAAAGGCCGAGGCCGGGAAGAAGGGCTCCTCTCCCCTGTCCGAGTTCGGCTCCCTGGTCCGTGTCCGCCACGCCATGAAGCGCGTCGTGGAATTGAGCGGGACGCCATCTCCCAACGGCGAGATCGACCTCTGGGGACCGATGTTCCTCCTCGATCGCGGGGAACGCCTCGGCAGGTCGAAGACGGCCTTCCTCAATCGGTGGTTCGACCAGAATCGCTACACCTACGAGATCAAGGCTCGACCCGGCGCGGTCGACGACATCACGCGGCGCATCAAGGATTTGATGTTCTCGCTCGACGCCGACGAACATCTCCCCGACCTCCCGCCGATCATCCCCAACATCATCAAGGTCGACATCGGTCGGGACAACATGCTCAACTACCGCCAGTTCGAACGGGACCTCGTTTCCGAGGCTTACGACGTCGAGGCGGTCAACAGCGGCGTGTTGACGAACAAGCTCCTCCAATTCGCCAACGGCAGCATGTACCGTCAGCGGGAGGGCGAGCGCCGCCGCGAGGTCGTCCACATCCACGACGCGAAACTCGACGCGCTCGAGTCGATCATCGCCGAAGAGGGGAACAACCCAATTCTCGTGGCCTACTCGTTCAAGTTCGATCTCGATCGGATCAAGAAGCGCTTCAAACACGCGGTCGTCGCCGAGGACGATCCGAACTTCGTCAAGAACTGGAACGCGGGGAAGATCAAGCTCGCCTTGGCGCACCCGGCCTCCCTCGGTCACGGCTTGAACCTTCAGTACGGAGGACACATCGCCGTCTGGTTCGGCCTGACGTGGTCGCTCGAACTGTACCTTCAGTTCAACAAGCGCCTCCCGCGCCCCGGTCAACCGAACCCGTTCGTGACGATCCACCACATCATCGCAACCGGCACCAACGACGAACGCACCCTGGCGGCGCTGAATCGAAAGGGCGCCCGGCAGGACGACATCACGCGGGCGACGAAGGCGCACCTCAACGATCTGGAACGGGGCATCAAGAGGGCGCACAACGACAACAAGGACATTGCGCACCTCGTCTGGCAACTGGTAGGGTGATCTTCTATTCGGACTGGAAAGAGCATGTATTCCGAGATCGACGACCTCATTGGTGAAAGCCCGAAGAAGGCTCCACGCTCGACGCGCATAGAGCCGAGGCGCCCGCACATCGGTCGTAAGAGGAATCCCCGCTTCGTCGACCGCGATGAAGATCAGGACACGTCCGAAGACCTCAATGTCATCAAGCGCGGCGTCTCGACCAATTGGCTCGCGAACCTCTACGACATCTCGCGAAAGACGGTGTCGGATAAGCTGGTCGGTTGCCCGATCGTCGGCACGACGCGCAACAAGGGTCCCCTGTACGATCTCACCGTGGCGGCGGGCTACCTCTCGGCGCGCAAGCGGGACATCGCCTCCATCATCAAGAGCCTGAAGGAGGAAGAACTCCCCCTGCCCATGCAGCGGAAGTTCTGGCAGACGGCGGCGCTGCGCACGAAGTGGGAGACCGAGGCGGGCGATCTCTGGCGCACCGACGACGTGCTCTCGGTGTTCTCGGAGACCTTCAAGACGCTGAAGAACTCGCTCACCCTATGGGTCGACAATGTCGACGCGGAGAGTCCACTGTCGGATCGGCAACGGGCGTTCCTCGTCGAGGCGATCGACGCTCTCGCCGAAGAGCTTCACGAGCAGATGGTCGACCTCCCTCGCAGGCGTCGCACCGTGAATCTGAAGGAGGCCATGGCCCCCTCGATCGAGAAGATGATGGATGGGCTCGACGATGAGGAGTGAGGGCTACGGCAGCATCGAAGAGATGGCGCTCGCCGCGTCCATCGTCGTCCGTCCTCCCGAGCGATTGACGGTCGCCGAGGCGGCTGAGAAGTACCGCTACGTCAATCAGCCCGGCTCGTTCGTCGGCCAGTGGTCGAACGACACGACCCCCTACATGGTCGAGCCGATGAACGAGTGCGCGAGCCTCGACTTCCGAGGCTTGATCTTCGTCGGCCCGGCGCAGAGCGCGAAGCCGATCGCCCTCACGACTCCCGTGGCGACTCCGAGCGGATGGTCGACAATGGGGGATCTCCGAGTTGGTGATGAAGTGTTCGACCGGCATGGCGTCAAGACTCGAGTCACCTATCTGTCTCCGGTTAAGACCAACGCGAAGTGTTATACTATAACGCTCGATGACGGTTCATCGGTGGTCGCCGATGGTGAACATCGGTGGGTGGTCAATGACCAGTGGGGGAGTGATCCTTACGCACTGGTCGTTGTTGACACTGCACGGATGGCGACCTCTTATCTGATTGAGACGAAGCGGGGTTTCAGGTCGCGCTATTCGATCCCGACGACGGCTCCGTTGGAGATGCCGCATCGTGACCTTCCCATCGATCCTTATCTCCTCGGAGCGTGGCTCGGCGATGGTGATTCCAATCGAGGATACCTCACGATCGGCCCGCAAGACCGAAGCCATTTCGTGCAGGCAGTAAGTGGCGAATGGTCTCTTCGTGAAGTTCAGCACAAGGGACGCAGCGGGATCACTTTCGCGGTCGATCGCTTCGACGGTTCAAGTTTGACGACCCGGCTCAAATGCCTCGGTTATCTCGGTGAAAAGCGAATTCCTTCTATTTATCTTCGTGCGTCCATTGATCAACGAAGGGCACTCCTTCGAGGTCTTATGGACACGGACGGCCATTGCGGGAAGCGCGGTCGCTGTGCTTTTTCGTCATCGATCGAAGGTCTCGCCGATGATGTCTACGAACTCCTTGTCTCTCTCGGCCACAAACCGATGCGCGATAGTGGCGTTCCGACGTTCAAGTACAAGGGTGAGACTCGCAAAGGGGCGCCGTTCTATCGAATGACGTTCACTGTTGAGCAAGGAAAAGACGTATTTTCCCTCTCTCGCCATATCAAGCGTTCCGACTCCTTCATTGCGAAGCGTCCCTCCCACTTCGGTCGACGGTTCATTCGGAAGATCGAACGAAGCGCTACGATCCCCGTTCGTTGCATCACGGTCGACTCCAAGAGTCACACCTTCCTCGTCGGTCGTCAGATGATGCCGACGCACAACACTGACGCCCTCATCATCAATTGGCTCGGCTACACCGCCAAGGTCGACCCCGCCGACATGATGATAATCCAGACCTCCCAGGCAACGGCGCGCGACTTCGCGAAGCGTCGTATCGAGCGTCTGTTCCGCCATTCGAAAGAGATCGGCGAGGCAATCCTCCCCGGGAAACAGAATCAGAACGTCTTCGATACGAAGTTGCGCTCTGGCAATCTCATCACCTTGTCCTGGCCGACGATCAACGAGTTGTCAGGTAAGCCGATCCCACGCCTCGCTCTGACCGACTACGATCGAATGCCAGAGGACATCGACAACGAAGGCTCCCCATACGACCTCGCCGCCAAGCGCACGACCACCTTCAAGCGCCACGGCATGACCGTCGCCGAGTCGTCGCCGGGCTTCGTCGTCGACAACCCTCGGGGGTGGGTGAAGAAGACGCCCCATGAGGCTCCGCCGACAAAGGGCATCTTGGCTCTCTACAATCGCGGGGACCGGCGTCGGTTCTACTGGCGGTGCTTCCACTGCCACGAGGTGTTCGAACCCCACTTCAACTTCTTGAAGTGGCCCGACTCTCGCGATTTTCTCGAGGCGGCGGAAATGACGGTGATGCACTGCCCGAAGTGCGGCGGCGTCATCACTCACGCCCCCGACGAGAAGAACGGGACCCCTGGGAAAGCCGAGATGAACCTCGGCGGGCGGTGGGTGAAAGAGGGCGCAATCTGGTTGCCCGACGGGTCGATGGGCGGTCGCCCGATCCGATCCGAAATCGCTTCGTTCTGGTTGATGGGGGTCTGTGCCGCCTTCGCCGAATGGAAGACCCTCGTGTTCAACCACTTGAACGCGATGGACGTCTACGAGAAGACCGGCGACCAGACCGCGCTGAAGACGACGGTCAACGTCGATCGCGGCGAACCCTACGTCGAGCGCGGACAGGTCACGACCCGACTCCCCGAGGACCTGAAGAACCGAGCCTACGACTTCGGCGAGAAGGTGGTTCCCGAGGGTGTCCGCTATCTCGATGCCATGATCGACGTGCAGAAGAACCGCTTCGTCGTGCAGGTTCACGGTGTAGGTGTCGAGGGCGACCGTTGGGTGATCGACCGCTTCAACGTGCAGAAGTCACTTCGCCTCGACGACGACGGTGAGCACTTGTGGGTTAATCCAGGGTCTCATGAAGAGGACTGGCGCCTCCTCGTCCCCGAGGTCATCAAGAAGACCTATCCCCTGGCCGACGGATCGGGTCGCCACATGCAGATCAAGATCATCGGGTGCGACTCCGGTGGTCGAGAGGGCGTGACCGTCAACGCCTATGCCTTCTGGCGATGGCTCCGCGACAAGCAAGGTGAGAACCTGCATCGCCGCTTCCACCTCATCAAGGGTGCTTCGAATCTCAACGCCCCGAGGGTGCAGGTCGATTACCCCGATTCCGAGCGTCGAGACCGCAAGGCGGCGGCGCGCGGCGAGGTCCCCGTCGTCTTCTTCAACACGCATATCTTGAAGGACAACCTCGACGCTCTCTTGGATCGTCTCGAGCCCAACGGCGGGCTCATCACCTTCCCAGACTGGTTGCCCGATTGGTTCTTCACCGAACTCACGGTCGAGTCCAAGATCAACGGGCGGTGGGAGAACCCGCACAAGCACCGGAACGAGTCCTGGGACCTTCTCGTCTACTCCCTCGGAATCTCCTATTCGAAGTACGTCCGCATCGAAGCGATCGACTGGTCGAAGCCTCCGAAATGGGCAGAGGAGTGGGACAAGAACGACATGGTCACGGAGCCCGAGAAGGAGGGTAAGGTGAGCTTGCGCTTCGAGGTGAAACGGACCTATAAGAAGACCGATCTTGCCGACCTTGCAAAGAAACTCGGAGGATGAGGTGACTCTCAGCGAACGTCTCGTCGATGCCGAGAACAAGTATCACCTGTTGATGGTCGGCGCCGCCTTCGTCGAGGTTCGCGATGCGAACGGAGAGATGGTGCGGTACAAGGCCGCGAACAAGACCGACCTCGCCGCCTACATCAACGACCTGAAGCGGCAACTCGGCCTCTCCTCGACCAATCGACCGATGCGGGGTATCGGATGAGCGCGCGAATCTATCCCGAAGTGATTTCGCTCGTCGGAGACCGCCCCGGCAAGCCCATGGCCGTAGGCGCCTACGATGGCGCCGACCGACGCAACCGCGACATTGCGACGTGGCAACCCGTCCTCCGATCTGCCGACGTCGAGATCGACGAGGCGAAGTTGATGGGCGATGCGCGTTCGCGCGACGCGCAGCGCAACGACGCCTACATGCGCGGCGGCTTGAACTTCGGTCGCGATTCGATCGTCGGCGGAATGTTCCTCCTCAACTCGAAGCCCGACTACAGTGTCCTCGGTCTCGACGAGACGTGGGCCGAAGAGTATTCGGCTGAGGTCGAAACGAAGTTCACCTTGTGGGCCGAGTCGATCAACTGTTGGGTCGACGCCTCGCGGATGAACACCTTCACCGGACTCATCCGCCTCGCCGTTGGCATCTTCGGCGTTGGCGGCGAAGTCCTGGCCTCGGTCGAGTGGCTTCGCGATGGCGGCGCGACGCGCCCCTTCAGCACCGCGATTCAGATGATCGACACCGATCGCCTGTCGAACCCCAACGGCGAGATGAACACGAAGCTGTTGCGGAACGGTGTGGTCAAGAACGGCTTCGGGGCGCCCCAGGGCTATCACATCCGCCGGGCACACCCCGTCGACTTCTACGACCCCGACTCCTGGCAGTGGGACTATGTGCCCATTCGGAAGCCCTGGGGTCGTCTTCAGATGATCCACATCATCGAACAGACGCGGGCGAGTCAGACGCGCGGGATTTCCGATCTCATCTCGGCGCTGAAAGAGCACCGGATGACCAAGCGGTTCCGCGACGTCGTGCTTCAGAACGCCGTCGTGAACTCCTCCTACGCCGCGTCGGTCGAATCGGAACTCCCCACCGACCAAGTTTTCACTGCGCTCGGCGGCAGCACCAGCCCCGAAGCGTGGGCCGAAGCGGCTCGCGATTACGGCGTCGGCTTCCTCGGAACGATCGAAGAGTATGCCAAGGGCGCGGCGGGTCTCGTCCTCGACGGCGTCCGCATCCCCCATCTCTTCCCCGGAACGAAGCTGAACCTGCATCCCGCCGGTAAGGGTGGACCCCTCGGGACGGAGTTCGAGAATTCGCTCCTCCGCTACCTCTCGGCCTCGCTCGGCATCTCCTACGAGGAGTTCTCGAACGACTATTCCAAGAGCAACTACTCCTCCATCCGCGCCGCGATGAGCAAGACGTGGAAGACCATGCAGTCGCGCAAGCGCATGGTCGCGGATCGCTTCGCCTCCATCATCTTCCGCCTTTGGCTCGAAGAGGCGATCAACGCCGGTGAGATCACCACCCTCACGTCGTCGGCCCCGAACTTCTACGAAGGTCTCAACTCCGACGCCTATTCGACCTGTGAATGGGTCGGCGCGTCGCGCGGCCAGATCGACGAGTTGAAGGAGACGCAGGCGGCGGTCCTTCGAATTCAGCAGAAGCTCTCGACGCGCGAAGAGGAGCTTGGTCGCCTCGGTAAGGACTGGCGGAAGGTTCTTGCGCAGCAAGCCCGCGAGCAGCGCGAAATGGAACGCCTGGGACTTGCAGTCGAGGCGTCCAACGCGCTAAATGCGTTGGGCTCCGGCAGTGATCCGAATGCGTCGAACGCCGACGGGACCAGCAACACCGGGACGAACAACCAGGATCAAGCGGCATGAAGAACCCCCTGGCAACGCGCTTCTCGAGCGAAAGCCCCGCCCTCGTGGCGCCGGAACACGGCGAGCGCGTCGAAGCCGATCTGCACCATGCCTGGGATCGCTTCTCGGCGTCTCTCGAACGCCGCAACCTCGAACCCTACGCAGGTGTCGAGTCGGCGAACGACGAGTTCTGGGGTGAGGACTGGTCGTGGGTTCGCCCGTACATCGTGAGCGAAGGTGTCCTTCAGATTCCGGTCAAGGGCGTCCTCCTTTCGGGCTTCCCCTATCAGGCGTGGGATTGGGCCACGGGCTACGAGTACATCCAGGCGGCGTTCGCGCGCGGCATGGCGGACCCCGACGTCAAGGGTATCGCCTTCATCATCGACTCGCCCGGCGGCGAGGTCGAGGGGAACTTCGATCTGGTCGACTTCATGTCGGGCGATGCGAAGAAGAAGCCCGTGCAGGCGTTCGCCGTGTCGGCCTACAGCGCCGCGTACTCGATCGCCTCTGCCGCCGACAAGATCACCGTCACCCGAACGGGCGGCGTCGGGTCGATCGGCGTCGTCACCTCCCATGTCGACATGAGCAAGGCTCTCGACGATTGGGGCTACAAGATCACCTTCATCTTCGCCGGTAAGCACAAGGTGGACGGTAACCCGTACCAGCCGCTCCCCGACGACGTGAAGTCTCGAATCCAAGCATCGGTCGACAAGCTCTACGGAATGTTCGTGGCGATCGTTGCTCGGAATCGCGGAATGGATGAGCAAGCCGTTCGGGACACCGAAGCCTTGACTTATCTCTCCGACGATGCGCTTAAGATCGGTCTGGCCGACGATGTCGGCCCGCTGGTCGATTCGTTGGCCGCATTCGCGGCTGAAGTCAACACGGAAGGAGCAATGCTCATGTCCAACGCGGACAAGTCGGCCGATACCTCGGCCATGGATACCGCCCGCGCCGAGGGAACCAAGGCCGGTGCGTCCGCCGAACGGGAGCGCATCAAGGCGATCCTCGAGTCCCCCGAAGCGACCAATCGTGCCGAAGCGGCGCGCAACATCGCCCTCAACACCGACATGACCTCGGAGCAGGCCGTCTCCCTCCTGAAGACGCTGCCCGAGACCAAGGCGGAAGCCCCCCAGAAGGAGGAGCCGCAGGGCTCCGGCGGTCGGGCCGACCACTTCAAGGCGGTGATGGACGGCGACAAGCACCCGAACATCGAAGCCGGTGGCGAAGGTGCCCACGGCTCCGGCGGCAACGGTGCCGAGGCTTCGGACTCGTCGAAGATTCTCGCCGACTATCGCGCCGCCGGTGGCGTTGCCATCGCCGACAAGAAGTGACCTCGATCGAAGTCACTTCGTCGACTCAACCGTTCATCTGAAGGGACCTTCCAATGTCCGACTATGACATCCGACTCGGCGATCAGGGCCTCGGCGCGTTCGAAACCGCGACCGTGGGCACCATCGACCCGCTCTCGGGCAACACCCCCGAGAACACCACCAGCCACCTCGTCGACCCGGCGGCGGTCGTCGCGGCGGACCTCCCGGCCTTCTCGGTCGTCGGCCTCAACGCGAACGGCCTGACCCTGGCGAAGTTCGACAAGTCCGTGCAGGCGATCGGCATCACCGTCGTCAAGGTGGACAAGGGCTCCACGGCGGCGCACGTCGGCATCTTCCGCGACGGTACGTGGGACCCGGCGGCTCTGACCTGGGACGCCACCTTCGACACCGACGCGAAGAAGAAGGCCGCGTTCGACGGCGCTCCGACGCCGACGGCGATCTTCATCAAGCCGAAGCTCTACTGAGTCTTCCAAGCGCCAACAACCAAGGACACGGAGGACTTAAATGTCCGGCCTCACGACCACCCTCTACGATACCAGCACCCTCCTCGGCGTCATGAAGGAGCTTCACGCTCCCACGACCTACTGGCTCGATCTGTGCTTCGGCTCCCAGATCACCTCCGAGGACGAATGGATCGACTTCTCGAAGATTCGTTCGGAGCGGAAGATCGCCCCGTTCGTCTCGCCGCTGGCCCAGGGTCGTCCGATCTACTCGGAAGGCGCCGAGGTCGCGCGGTTCAAGCCGACCTACATCAAGCCGAAGGACCCGGTGACGGCGGCTCGCACCATCAAGCGCCGCCCCGGCGAGATCCTGTCCAACGCCCCGAACAACCCGATGGCTCGCTACAACGCGATCGTCGCGGACATCCTGTCGGAGCACTACGACGCGATCGTTCGCCGGTGGGAATGGCTCGCTGCGAAGGCGGTCATCGACGGCAAGGTGGTCGTCGAGTCCGACGACATGCCGACCCGCCTCATCGACTTCAAGCGTGATCCGGGCCACACCATCGTCCTGGCCGGTGGCGCCAAGTGGGGTTCCGCCGGTGTCTCGATCATCCAGAACATCGAGACGTGGCGCACCATGGCCCGCAACGCCAAGTTCGGCGGTCCCATCAACCGCGTCACGGTCGGCGCGGACGTGTGGGAGGTGATGCGCAAGAACGACGAACTCCTCGAGCAGTTGAACGTCAATCAGCGCGGCACCAACGCGAACTTCGTGACCGGCATCCGCGAGGGCGAGCGGATCGAGTACGTCGGCAACATCTCGCCGACCCTCCCCGTCTTCGTCTATTCGGAGACCTACAAGGAGGCCATCACCGGCGTCGAGACCCCCTACATGGCCTCGACCGACGTGGTGCTCACCGGCCCGAACATCAACGGCTTCCGGTGCTTCGGCGCCATCCTCGACAAGGCCGCGCAGCTTCGCGCGATGGCGGTCTTCCCGAAGATGTGGGACGAGCAGGACCCGTCGGTGACGCAGATCATGACGCAGTCGGCTCCGCTCATGGTCCCGGTCAACCCCAACAACTCGGTCAAGGCCACCGTGCTCTGACCAAGTTCGGCGCCAAGGGCGGGAGGTGATCCTCCCGCCCGAAGCATCTCGCAACCAGAAACCCGCCGAGGTTCAACATGCCCATCGCCAAGTTCAAGGTGCTCCACACCATCCAGTTCCCGAACGGCACGGAGAAGGTTCCGCTGCGCATCGAAGGTCGGTCCCAGGTCAACCAGACCACCGGCGAACGCCTCATGGTGGATCGTGTGAAGGTCAAGGAGGCCGTCGCCGGTGACGTCCTGGCGATCGACACCGACTCCGACCTCTACAAGGACATCAAGGTCGCTCTCGTCGAGGCCGAGGACGACGCCAAGGTCACGTTCGAGATTCCCGGCACTTCGGCTCCCGTGGAGCCCGAGGTCAAGACCCGGAAGCCGCGCGCTCCGAAGGGCGCCAACGCCGCCGACACCGGCAACGGCGAGCAGGACCTCGTCTGATGAGCGCGATGAGGGAGGCCATCGAACAGATGCGGCGGGACGTCCACGCGACGAATTCCAGACCCGCGCTGTACACCGAGTCTCCCTCATCGCCGCCCGTCCCTTGCAGCGTCCGCGTCCATCGCGCGAATGCCACTCACGGCGGCTTGCAGGGGACCTCCGCTCACTATTCGGAGCGAGAGGAAGAGGACGTCAAGTTGCGTTTCGACCTCCGCGAAGTCCCGACCCCCAAGCGGGGAGCCACCGTGGTTTTCTCCGCCACCGAAGGCTACAGCATCGATCGTCGCGAGGTTGACGACATCGGGTTCGTCTATTGCCCGGCGATCGAGATGACCGAGGCGGAACTCGCCGGGCTCCCGGTTCCGAGCGTCCCCTGAGATGGCCTCGGCTACCGACCAGTACGCTTTCTTCGTCGAGGGTCTGGCCTCCCTCTCCAAGTTCGACGATCTCGATTCCAACATCAAGAAATACGCGCTCGCCGCGATCAACGACTCGCTCGATTTCGCCAGGGCCGAGGGCGCCCGCGTCATGTTGACCGAGGTCGCATTCCCCGACGACTATCTGTCGGCGAAGGGCGGACGGTTCTCCGTGAGTCGACGGGCAACGCAAGGGAGTCTCGAGGGCGCCATAACGGCGCGTCAACGCGCAACGTCGCTCGCCCGCTTCAGTTCCGGCTCCGTTGGAGAATCCCCCATCGTCGGCGTTCGGCGCGGTAAGGGCGGCGTGAAGCTCCCCCGCGCCTTCCTGATGAAGCTGAAGAGCGGAAACAGCGACACGCGGAACAACCTCGGTCTCGCCGTCCGCCTGAAGAAGGGTGAGGCTCTGAAGAAGTCTCACGCAGCGGCTGAGATCGGTAAGGGTCTCTTCCTACTATACGGTCCTTCCGTCGACCAAGTCTTCAGAAACCTCGTCAACGGTGAGACCGCCTATGTCCGCCGAGTCGAAGATCGCCTAGAAGGTGAGTTCATGCGTTTGTTGGAGACGTTCAATGTCTGACCCGACCAGACTCAAGGTGCTGAAGGCCCTCACGGCGAGCCTCGAGCAGATCACCCCCGCCAACGGCTACATCAACGATCTCACCGGCGCGGTGTTTCGCGGACGGGCCTATTTCGGCTCCGACGATCCGTTGCCGATGGTGGCGATCTCGGAACCCCCCGTCCCCACGGATGATCCCAACGAGGGAGCCTTCGACAACACGAAGGCCAGCGTCCCGTGGGACATCATCATTCAAGGGTTCGTCCAACTCGACAAGGAGAACCCCATCGACCCGGCGCACGTTCTCGCTGCCGAGGTTCGCAAGGTCCTGGCGGCAGAGCGCGCAAGGAAGAGCGCCAACGGCAGGGACTCCAACATCCTCGGTCTCGGCCCGGTGGTCGACAAACTGTCGATCGGGAGCCTCACGGTTCGCCCGTCCGACAACATCTCATCGACGGCCTACTTCTGGCTCTTCGTGAAGCTCACGATTCTGGAAGACTTGATCGACCCGATGGGATAAGTTCCACTCCGCATATGCAACATGCCATTCCGCATGGAGGACTCCTCAGATGGCGACCGCGAACAACAACTACACCCTCGGCAAAGGACAGGTCTTCCTGGCCTCCTTCCTGGCCGGTACGCAGAATCCCGACGTCTTCATGTACGTGGGCAACACCCCCGAACTGTCGGTGAAGATCAGCACCAAGACCCTCGACCACTATTCCGCCGACGGCGGCATCAAGGAGAAGGACCAGCAGGTCATCACCGACGTCGACCGCGCCGGTACGCTCTCGACCGACAACCTGTCGCGCGAGAATCTGGCGAAGTTCTTCCTCGGCTCGAAGACCAAGGTGACGAAGGTGTCCACCCCCGTCGTCGCCGAGTCCCTCACCACCTCGGCGGTCAAGGGTGGCGTCTACCTCCTCGGTGACACCACGGCGAACGCGATGGGCGCCCGTGGCGTCGATCCGACGACCGTCGTCGTCAAGAAGGGCGCCACCACCTACGTTCGCGGCACCGACTACATCGTGGACGGCGATCGTGGCACCGTCGAGATTCTGACCACGGGCACCATCGCCGACGGCGATGCTCTGACGGTGGACTACACCATCAAGGCGTCGACCCACGAAGGCTTCATCTCCGGCTCGACCCCCTTCGAAGGTGCGCTCCTCTTCGTCGCGACCAACGTCGTCGGCGAGAAGGTCGACTACCTCCTCCCGTGGGTGAAGCTCAATCCCGACGGCGACTACAATCTGAAGTCGGACTCGTGGATCGAGATGAAGTTCTCGCTCGAAGTGCTGAAGGCCACCGGCAAGGAAGCCTTCTACGCGAACGGCCTCCCGGTCTACTCGTGATCTGAGGTGAACCAATGAGCAACCTCGCCGCGCTCGGAGATTTCACCTCCATCATCACCACCTCGAAGGGTCCCCTGACCCTTCGAGGCATCTCCTTCAATGACGTGACCCTCCTCGTCTCTCGACATCTCGAGGTGGTGAAGACCATCTTCGAGGGCCTTCCGAAACCGAAGGAAGGGCAGTCCGTGGAGGAGTTCCTGGCGGAATCCGAAATCACTTCGTCCGGTGGAGAAGTGTTCGCGGGTACGCTGGCCCAGACCGCACCAGCGCTCATCGCCGATCTCATTGCCTGCGTTTGCGGCAATCCGACTTCGGAAGATGATCGCCGCCGCGCTGGCAATCTCCCGATCGGCCTTCAGGTCGAGATCGTCACCGAGGCGATCCGCCTCACCTTCTCGGAGACCGGCGGCGCAAAAAAATTCATGGAGACCGTCGCCAAGGTGATCCGCAACGTGAAGGACGCCGGGCCGAAAGCCTGACGGACTGGATCACCATCCTCCGCGAGGATACCTCTTTCTTGATGGATCACGGCCATCTGAGGGCTCGCGAATATCCGATCGGGATGGTATGGGAAGAGGTGCGCATCGTCGTTGACAGGATGAGGTCCGACAACGCGATGCGCGCCATTCTCATGCGGGCGGCGATCTCCGCTACGAAGACTGAGGACGCCGCCTCGGCGTTCGACAAGATGATCGGAGAACTTCTCGATGGCAAACCGTGATGTCGAATTCGTCATCCGCGCGAAGAACGAAGCATCGCGGGCCATCGAAGCCGTAACGTCGGCTCTTGACGCACTGAAGAACATTCAGGACGGCGCGTCGACTTCCGCCTCCAAGATGGGCGGCGTCCTCGGCGAACTCTCGAACGAGTTCGCCGCTCTGAAGAACCAGAGCACCGGCTTGTCGGCCCTCGGCAAGGTGGCGGACTATCTCGAGCGCGCGGAGGTCTCTGTCGCCGGTCTCGACAAGCGGCTCAATGAGTCCAAGGCGAGCCTCGAGATTTTCACGCAGGAACATGCGAAGGCCGCTCTTGCGACCGAACAACTGCGCAACGCGCTCTCCAATGTGCAGACGTCGCTTTCGGGAGAGCAGTCGGCCCTTAAGACGGCGAAGACCGACTTCAGCACCCTCTCTTCGGAGATCGGCAAGCTGACGCGCTCCATGGAGGCGTACCCCGCCGCGCAGGAGCGAGCGGCCAGCAGCGTTGCCCGACTGACTTCTCTTCAGGAGCGCCAGTCCGCCGCCCTCGACGCACTTCGTGCCAAGATGGCGGCGATGCCCGAGCCGAAGACGGAGAAGGAGGCGGCGAGCTATCAGAACCTCGCGGATCGGATCACGCGCGCATCTGAAGCCCTGACCAAGACCAACGAGCGCATCTCTGCCGCGCGCAGTGCTTCGGAGTCCCTCGCGAACGCGAATGCCGCTGCCGCGCAGAAGGTCGGCGAACTCTCGGCGAAACAGAACGAGGTTGGGCTCGCGGTCCAACGTTCGACGTCTGCCATCGCCGGGTACAAGAGCGAAATCACTTCGCTGAAGGACGGTCTGTCCCAGGCGTCGAAGTACGAGTCCGACCTCGCCGTCAACATGACCAAGACGGAAGGGGCCATCACTCGCCAGAGCGAAGGACTCACCCGCGCGCGCACTGCGTTGGATGAAATGCGCGGGACCGCTCAGGGCGCGGCGCAGACCCTCGGCGTCCTCGGGACCAGCACCGAAGCCGTCGCCACGGCGGCGAAGAAGACGGCGACCGACTTGAAATCCGTCTCCGAGGTGATGAAGGACATCAAGTCGCAGAAGGGCGCGTCGATCGGCCTCGACGTTTCCGAAAAGAGCTACGCCAATCTCAAAGCCCTCATCGTCGCCGTATCCGAGTCCCGCTCCGCCTTCGAAACGGCTCGGAGGGAGGCGACCGACCTCGGTCGGCAGATCGCCGCCACGGAAGCCCCGACGCGGGAACTTGCCACCGCCTTCGTCCTCGCCAAGGCCCAGATGGATCAGGCGGAGAAGACGTTCCTCGCCACGGGCGCCGCTCTCGCCGACATGCGCGGGAAAGCCAACGGCTCGTTCGCTGCGTTCGACCGGATGGTGTCCGTCCTCAACGGAACGTCGAACGCGGCCACGAACACCTCCACCACCCTTCGTTCGGCGGCGGGGGAAATTCGAGGGATCGGGTCTGCCGGGCAGAGCGCCGCCGGTGGGACCAACGCCCTCTCCGACGCGATGAAGACTCTCTACGGCGAATCGCGCCAAGCGATGTCGATCCTTCAGCGTCTTCGCGGTGAATTCCTCGGCCTGATTGCCAGCTACACGGGCTTCCAGGGACTCCAGTCCGGTTTCCAGGCGACGATCTCTGCCATCCGCACTCTCGAGGCCGCGCAGAACCGACTCGGGGCCGCGTTCAATCAGGACTACAACAAGACCGCCGACGGCTTGAACATGGTGCGGCAGCAGTCCGTTCGCCTGGGGCAGTCCTTCGCCACCACCGGCGACGAGTATTCCAAGTTCACGATCGCCGCCTCCGAGGCGAACTACACTCTCGACGGGACCAACAAAATCTTCCGCTCGGTCGCCGAAGCGGCACGAGTCAACAAGCTCTCCACCGAGCAGTTGTCCGGTGTCTATCTCGCCCTGACTCAGATGATCTCGAAGGGCAAGGTGACGTCCGAAGAACTGCGCCGCCAGTTGGGCGACCGCCTCCCCGGCGCGTTCAATCTCATGGCGAACGCCTTGAAGATGACCACGGCGGAACTCGACGCTGCCATGAAGGCCGGTAAGGTCTTCTCCGACGAGAAGACGCTTCTCGCCTTCGCCGACCAGTTGACCAAGCGCTTCGGATCGCAGCTTCCCGAGGCTCTGAAGACCACGACTACGCAACTCGACCTGTTCCAGAACAACCTCGAACAGGCGGCGCAGCGCGTTGCGCTCGGAGGCTTCGACGAAGAACTCCGCAAGGCTCTCACCAAGCTCAACGCCCTCTTCGATTCGCGAGCGGGACGCGACTTCTTCCTCGCGATCGGCGCGGCGGCGGGTCGTCTCATCTCCGTCTTGTCCCTCCTTGTCGAGAATGTCGACTCGGTGGTGAAGGCCCTCGGTGCCATCGTGGCGGTCAAGGTGGCGAACGCCATCATCGCAATGGTGAAGGGCATCGGCCAGAGCTACGTCGCGTTCGAGCAGCTTCGCCAGGGCGCCACGGGGGCGGCGGTAGCGACCTCTGAAGCGGGAGCCGCAGCGGCTCGCTCTTCTTCGGGTTTCCTGACGTTCCGAGAAGCCATTGCGGCGACCAGCGCGGGCCTTGTCGCGTTCGGGATCGAGGCCAAGTCGATCGGTCTTTCCCTGGTCGGGGTCGGAGAACAAACCAACGTCGTGACTCGAGTCTTCGCGGGAACCGTCGGCGCGTTCGCCACCGCCCGTGCGAGTCTCGCCGCGCTCGGTGCCTCCGTCGCCACTCTGCGTTCCGAGTTCACCTTGGCAACGGCGGGAACGGTGGCTTTCCGCCTCGCCGCCGTGACGATCGCCCCTGTCACCTACGCCGCTTCGGCGGCAATGCGCGTCGCTACCGTGGCGGCTCGTGGCCTCTGGTCTGCCCTCGGCGGTCTGCCGGGCATCCTCATCGCGATCGGAACCTACTTCGCCGGTGAGTGGATCGCCGGACTCGCTGGCAATGTCGACGACGCGACCAAGTCCCTCGACGAGCACAAGCGCGTCGTCGATGCGGTGGCGGCGGCGTACAACAACGCGGTCGACAAGAGCGGCGAGTGGCAGCGCAACATCAAGGGTGTCACCAACGATCAGGTCGTCGCCAACGTTCGAAAGCAACAGGAAGCCTACGACGAAGCCAAGTTGAAGGCCGTCAACTACTATATGTCGATCGTCAACTCTGCGAAGCTGGCAGGCAACGCGGAGATGGCGCAGATCAAGAACTTCCAGTCCATGTTCGGACGCGGCTCCATTTCCGCTTCTCAGTTCGTGAAAGAACTCGAGAAGATTTATGCCGCGACCAAGAACGACAACGTCCGCCAGTATCTCGAGGGTCTTCTCTCCGTTGCCCGTGGAGCCGAGGAAGCCTCGAAGCGCCTCGACGAAGCGAGCGATGCGGCGAAGAAGTTCAAACAGGCGATCCCCAATCTCGACCCCGTCACTTCGACGTGGAACAGCTTCTCGCAGACGGTCAAGACCGTGGCGACTTGGGTCGGTGGTATCGGCGGCGCGCTCATTGGCCTCGGCGTGACCATTCGCGGCATCGCCACCGTGCTTTCGATCGCGCGAAATGGTTTCGTCACCCTCGGAACCGGGATTGCAACGATCGGACGGACTGCTGGCGTCATCGGCGCTGTTCTTAGGTCTTTGATGACGATCGTCTCCGGTTTGGCCGGAGCTTTCGGCGGATTGGGTATCGCAGTCGCGCTTGCGGCAGCAGCAATAGTTGCGGCGGGCGTCTATATTTACGAAAATTGGGCGAAGGTGAAGACGTTCTTCTCCGATCTCTGGCAGAGCATTGTCACGGGGGCCAACACGGCTTGGCAGAGCATCGTTTCCGCTGCATCTTCGGCTTGGCAGAGCCTCGTGAGCGGAATCCAGGGCCTCGGATCGGCCATCGCTTCGAAGTTCTCCGAAGTCACTTCGGCGGTGTCGTCCTTCTTCGGGAGCATGGTCTCCACGGTGAAGGGCTACATCGATCAGATCATGCAGTGGTTGCAGGGTGTCATCTCTCGCGCAATCGAGGCCACGAAGACCGTCCTCGGCGTCGGCTCTTCGACGAACGCGCAGAAGAACGCCGAGGGTGGACACATCGTCGGCCCTGGTTCCGGCACTTCCGACTCTATTCTCTCGTGGCTTTCCAACGGCGAGTTCGTCGTCAAGGCTCGTGCCGTGGCTCGCTATGGTGTCGGCTTCCTGAATCAGATCAACGACATGCGCTACGCCCCGGCCTACGCGAGTGGCGGCTTGGTGAACCCCATCCGTCGCTATGCCACCGGCGGCGTCGTGAGCGCTCCGCAGAGCCCCGGTCGACCCTTGACTCTGGTTCTCGATGGACAGAGCTTCAGCGGTATCAGCGCACCGACCGATGTCGCCGAGGGCCTTGTCCGGTACGTTCAAGAGAAGTCGATCCGCTCTAGCGGACGTGCTCCGAATTGGAAAGGTGCATGATGAACGGTTCGACCATCATTCGCTTCGTCGAGACCGGAATCCCCGATTTCGCGTCTCGGGGGATTCAGGAAACCCTCGAGTTGATCTCGTCGGCCTACAACGCACGGCGTACCGTCAACGGGACGCTTCGCAATATCGCGCGACCGGCGTTCTCGAAATACAGCCTTTCCTACCAGTGCGAGGACCACGACGTGATCCCCGAAGGGCTCATGCGCCCCGGTACGATCATCACCGTCCATTGTCTGACCGAACTGTCGACGGCGGGAGCGCTCCCCACCCCCGCGAGTTCGTGGACCGGGAACGTTCGACCGATCGTCCCAGGCTCCTTGCGCGAAGCGAACGGCTTGATCTACTACCGACCCATCATCGCCGCCGCCGTGACCGGATTCCAAGTCCAACGCGATGAATGGGGCGCGACGGTGTCGTGGACGTTGAACTTGGAGGAGGTGTGATGGGTTTCAACTTCGCGTGGTGCTCTACCGCCGAGACGTTCAATGCGGGACATATCCGAAGCGACGAGGACGTCTTCTCCTTCACGATCGAGCACACCGAGGGGGACTTCGCGATCCTCACGGTTGAGATCGTGAACCCGTCCGAGGGTATGCTTAAGTCGACTCGTCCGCAGTGGGTCTGGTTCTCCGATACCGACGAGTTCACGATCACGCACCCTCTCTTTCGCGGGAAGCTGGTCGCCGTACCGGAAAACCTCGACCGCGACGTGGTCAAGGTGCAGTTCATCGCACGTCCCGACGATTTCAAGGTGCAGAAGGCCGCTTTGTCCGCAGCGATGAAGGTTCACCCATACTTCGACCGCGTGTGGATCGACGAGTCCGACGACGCCGATCTCGACGCCGTTCTTGAAGGCTACTCGAAACTCTGGTGCATCGATCGCCTCACCAACGTCGTGACGGCGTCCGACATCATCCGGGGAGAAGACGGCCACGCGGTGTTCACCGAATCCGATGTGTTCGATGACACGCTCTCCTTCAGCTTCAAGAGCGCGCCCATCAACACCGTGACCTGCACGGCCACTGTCAAGTGGTCCCAGGCGGCGAGCGGAACGGTGGACCTCACGGACGCCATGCTCGCCGAGTTTGCCGCTCACGGGTCCCCGAGCGGTCGCGTGACCAGCTACACGGGGGAAGGACTCGAGAAGTCCTGGCCTACCAAGGACAAGGACATCGGCAGCGGGTGGAAGCACGGGAACACGGCACTCACGTTGTTGAGCGGCGACAAGGTCACTGCGACGTGGAGCACTTGCCCCATCCGTGCGTCGGCTGACGACACCAGCGGCGTCACGGCCTGTCGCTTCTACGTCTGGGAGTTCTCCCTCCACCACGAAGTCAACTACGACGTGAAGCGCGATCGGTCTGAGACCGTCACTTTCACTGCGACTGCCGCGACGCAGACCTTCGACACCACGGCGGAGGTGGAACCGAAGAATCTCAGCTATTCGTCCGAGCGCATCGCCTCGCCGATCGAGGCCGACGGGTCGATGCCCATTGGAACGCTTTCCCGGCGCAGCTACTTCGGGACGGATCGCGGGAAGAAGAGCCTGGAATACCTCCTCTGTGTCGCCCGTGCGAACTTCCTCGCTTCCGCGCGCTGCGTCGAGGTGTCGTTCGAGGCACCCTACGAGCAGGTTCGAGACCTCAGTCTCCGCAAGGACGTCCTTCTCCAACATTCGAAGCTGCCGTCCGGTGAAGCGCGCGGCAAGATCGTCGGCTATAGCTTCGGAGTCGACGGTTCCGACGGGAAGATGAACGCCAAGGTCACGTTCGCCTGCACCCTCGGCACCGGCGCAGCAGTCCCGATCGACGACGCGGACGCCGAACCGTCCTACGCGGACGACTACGATGACGGCTATGAGGCCATCTACGGAGAGACCGAGAGTCCCGTCGCGGGCGAGATCGCCTACGATCCGCCGATCATCACCTACGGCCTTACGGGGAGCGGCGCGACCTGCATCGACGACGGTGTGGACTTCTCCAACATGACCCCCGCGACTTGCCTCGTCTCCTTCGTCGTGGACAACGGCGTGTCCGAGCAGGTTTCGGTGGCGACCGCCGGTTCGGATTCTGTCGACAACGCCATTTCGGCTTTGAACAAGGTCAAGACCTTCTGCAAGTTGACCATGGTTCCGCTCGAGACGGGACCGTTCGACAACACCTATCCGGTGTCCACCAAGCCGTTCGCGATCCCCAAGACGATCGACCTGGGGGCTTGACCATGACCATCACTCTGAAGGTTTCCGACGTCGCGCGAATCACCGTTGTCGATGTCTTGTCCACCGCCGCCACGTCGAGCACCACGACGACGAGTGAGACGCACCCTCCGGCGTATGACGAGTGGGGCGACGAGTCGACCTTCAGCTACGACAACAGCTTCCGCGACGCGGCAACTACCGGCTTCCAAGTCAAGAACGACGACAAGCACAAGCGGAACCGCTACAACTACAGCGA
>ERZ1645187.1483-NODE-1483-length-21494-cov-7.307290_pt1 | contig 21494 bp, 18 predicted proteins | sample MGYA00575352_ERZ1645187 | MGnify/ENA primary metagenome ERZ1645187 (study PRJEB40837, sample SAMN11349314) | freshwater sediment metagenome | isolation source: river sediment | host: Sediment | place: India: Wazaribad , New Delhi | collected 2017-02-21 ... | reverse complement strand
CGGGGGACGAAACGGACCGCCGCTCCGGGAACCTTCAGGACGTCCGCGCGCCGGTCGGTGATGATCGAGACGTTCGCGGTCATCCCCGGCTTGAGCCGGAAGTTCGGGTTGTCCACGTGGATCACCACCGTGTACGTCACGACGTTTTCGGCCGTCGTCGGCGCAAGCCGCACCTGGACGACCCTGCCGGCGAACGTCGCATCGGGGTGCGCGTCCACCGTGAATTCGACGTCCTGTCCTTCGCGGACGCGTCCGATGTCCGCCTCGTCGACGCTCGCGTCGATCTGCATCTTCGTGAGGTCCCGCGCGATCGTGAAGAGCGTCGGCGTCTGGAAGCTCGCGGCCACGGTCTGTCCCACGTCCACCTTTCGCGAGATCACGACCCCGTCCACGGGCGAGACGATGCGCGTGTAGCGAAGATTCGTCTCCGACTGGCGGAGCGCCGCCGAAGCCTGCGCGACCTTGGCCTCGGCTTCCGCGAGGCCCGCGTCCGCCGACCGGAACTGCATCTCCGACGTGTCCATGTCGCTCTCGGAAATGAGCTTCTTCGCGGCGAGCACCCTGTTCCGGTCCCTTGTCCGCCGCGCCTCTTCGAGCACCGCGCGGGCGCGGAGCACGCCCGCGCGAGCAAGCTGCAGATTCGCGCCCGCCTGTTCCACCTGGGCATGCAGCAGCGCCGGATCGATCCGGGCGATGAGCTGCCCGGCCTTCACCGGATCGTTGAAATCGGCGAATATTTCGCTGACGGTCCCCGAAACCTGCGTTCCCACCTCGACGAGGCTCACCGCATTCACCTTTCCGGTCGCCCGGACGGCCATGACAAGCGCCCCGCGCTCCACGGCTCCGGTTCGGTACTCCAAAGCCGCCGGCGCAGTCCGGTGCAGGAAGAACCATCCCGCGACGGCCGCGCAGGCGAGGATGCTGAAAAGAAGGATCTTCTTCAATCGGACACTCTCCAGACCGGTGACGTCGTCGCAATCGGCGACGCGTCTATGGTACCCCACCGGACAACGCGCGAACAGGGGGGAACCCCCTTTCAAAGTCGGCGGAAGTGACATAATATATCTGCTTGCACGAGGGCCCGTTTCACAGTCGGCCCTTCGCGGGAGGAGAGCATCCGTGTTTCGTACAGAACGATCGAATCACATGGTGTACGCGTTGTTCGCATCAAGCCTCGCCATTCTGCTGACCCTGGCGTCCTGCGGTGAAAGCGCCGCGGGGAAGGGGAAGGTTTCCGGGGACAGGCCGGCAGGACAGGCCGCAGCGTCGGTCACGCCGACGCCGACTCCCGAGCCTTCGCCGTCCCCGACGCCTTCGCCGCCTGCCTTCGACCTCGCGGCCGTTGCGGCGAAAGCGCGCGCACTGGCCGCGGAGCCGTTCCAGGACCCGAGCGGCCAGGTTCCGGAGTTTCTGCTGCGCATCGGCTACGACCAGTGGCGCAAGATCCGTTTCCGGAAGGATCACGCGCTGTGGCGCGACGACGCGTCTCCTTTCGAGGCCCAGTTCTTCCACCCGGGACTGCTGTACAACCGGACGGTGCAGATCAATCTCGTGGACAGCGAGGGCGTCCTGCCCCTTCCCTTCTCGACGGATATGTTCGAGTACGGCGACAACGACTTCGCCGACAAGGTGGCGCACGCGACGCTGAACTTCTCGGGCTTCCGGATTCATGCGCCCATGAATACGACGAAGTACCGGGACGAAGTCATCGCGTTTCTCGGCGCGAGCTACTTCCGCGCCGTGAGCGCCGGGCTCCAGTACGGGCTTTCCGCCCGCGGGCTGGCCCTCGATACGGGATTGCCCTCCGGCGAGGAGTTCCCCTACTTCCGGGAATACTGGCTCGTGACGCCCCGCCCCGGCGATGCGGCCTTCACGTTCTTCGCGCTGCTCGACAGCCCGAGCTGCGCCGGCGCGTACAAATTCGTCGTCACGCCCGGAAAACGGACCGTCGTGGACGTCGACGGCGTGCTCTTCCGGCGGAAGGACATCGCGAAGGTCGGGCTCGCGCCGCTCACGAGCATGTTCTTCTTCGGAGAGCCGACCAACGGCATGCCCGGCGACTATCGTCCGGAGGTCCACGACTCGGACGTCCTTCTCATGAAGACGCAGGAGGGCGAATGGCTCTGGCGTCCGATCGAGAACCCGCGCCGCCTGACGCTCACGGCCTTCCCGATGACCCACCCGGCCGGATTCGGCCTCATGCAGGCGGATACGGACTTCGACCACTACCAGGACCTCGAGGCGCGGTACGAGCTGCGTCCCTCCGTCTGGATCGAACCGAAGGGACTCTGGGGACAGGGCCGCGTGGAACTCATCGAAATTCCGACCGACTCGGAGATCAACGACAACATCGTGTCGTTCTGGGCGCCCGCGAACCCCGTGAGCATGGACGCGGAGGGGAAGACGGTCGAGGTCAAGCGGCCGCTCCTCGCGCCCGAACCGTTCTCCTACCGCATGACGTGGTTCGCGCCGGACCTCGGCTTCATCCGGCTCGGCGTTCCCACAGCGACGCGGACGATCAAACTGAAGGACGAATCGATGCGCCGCCTGGTCATCGACTTCGAAGGCGAAGCGCTCGCCGCTCTTCCCGCGGACGCCGGGCTGACGAGCGTCGTCACGGTCGGCGACGGGGCGAAGCTTACGGAAAAACAGCTTCAGAAGAACGAGGCGACCGGCGGCTGGCGGCTCTTCCTGCAGGTCCAGATCGACGCCGACCGGCTCAAGGGCGTTCTTCCGACGTCGAAACCCGCGATCCGCCTGAAGGCGCTTCTCAAAAAGGGAGAGAACCTCCCGGACCCGCTGACCGTAAGCTGGGTCTACGATCTGCAACCGTAGGAGGCGACGCGAATGTCTGCGGCGACGGAACGGGAACAACAGGGGTGGCAGATCGCCCGGGACCGCGTGCTGCTGTACGTCCGGGCGATGAATCTCCCCCCCTTCGGGGGGCTTGAGCTCGCGCTCCGGTCGCTGGAACGGAGCGGCCCGGCCTCCGTCGGGGAGTCCATGCGCGCGCTGCGCTCGCTGCTCCACGAACAGGGACTCGACCGCGGAATCGTCGACGAGGAGGGCGTGTTCATCTCGTCGTTGCCGCCGCTGAACCGGGGGACCATGGCGCCCCGAAGGTTCGACCGTTCGCCCTGGCGAACGTCCGCGATCCGGTTCGTCCGCCGGTGGCTCCGGGATCTCTTCGGTCCCGAAGCCGGAAAGTGAGGCCGCATCCATGCCGTCGCTCGAAAAACTGACCGTCTCCTGGAACCGGAGCGCAAGCTGGCGGCGCATCCTCCTGATCGTTCTCGTGATCTTCCCGACCGTCATCGCGAGCCGGACCATGTCGCAGATCCTCCCCCACAAGGGAGGGACGCCGCTCGAGATCGTACTCGTCGCGATCTTCGCGATTCTGTTCGCGTGGATCTCCATCGGCTTCTGGACGGCGCTTCTGGGCTTTTTCGTGCTGTTGCGCGGCAAGAACAGCCTCTCCGTGACCGAATCGGTGCGGGATCTTCCGCTCGATCTTCCCGATCCGGACGCGCGGACGGCGATCCTGATCCCGATCTACAACGAGGACGTGGATCGCGTCATGGCGGGCGTCCGGACGACGTACGAGACGCTTTCGGAAACCGGACAGGGGGAGCGCTTCGACATCTTCATCCTGAGCGACTCCACGAACCCCGACGTCTGGGTGACGGAGGAGGAGGCCTGGTACGACCTCTGTTCGTCGCTCGACGCCTTCGGACATGTCTTCTACCGCAAGCGCCGCTCCAACATCAAACGCAAGAGCGGCAACGTCGCGGACTTCTGCCGCCGGTGGGGAAAGAACTACCGCTACATGATCGTCTTCGACGCGGACAGCATCATGGACGGGACGACGATGGTCCGGATCGTGCAGATCATGGAGCGGCGCCCCAATATCGGCATCCTGCAGACCCCGCCCGCGGGCGTGAACCGGGAGTCGCTCATCGCCCGGGCCCAGCAGTTCGCCAACCACGTGTACGGGCCGATGTTCGCCGCCGGACTCCACTGGTGGCAGCTCGGCGACGCCCAGTACTGGGGGCACAACGCGATCATCCGCGTGGAGCCGTTCATGCGCTACTGCGAGCTTCCGCGCCTTCCCGGCAAGGGGCCGCTCGGGGGCGACATCCTGAGCCACGACTTCGTCGAATCCGCGCTGATGCGCCGCGCCGGGTACGGCGTCTGGCTCGCCTACGACCTCACCGGAAGCTACGAGGAGACGCCGCCGACGCTTCTCGACGAACTCAAGCGCGACCGCCGCTGGTGCCAGGGGAACCTCCAGCACATGCGGCTGCTCTTCACGCGAGGCTTCTTCCCCGCACACCGCGCGCTCTTCATCAACGGAATCATGTCCTACGGCTCCGCGCTGCTCTGGCTGCTGTTCCTGGTCGTCAGCTCGGCCGAGGCGATCGCGGAAGTCCTCTTCGAGCCCAAGTACTTCTCCGGGGCGAAGACGCTCTTCCCCGAATGGCCCGTCTGGTATCCCCACTGGGCCGTCACGCTGCTCGCGTCGACGGCTGTCGTCCTCTTCCTGCCCAAGCTCTTCAGCATCCTGCTTGCCGCGATCCGGGGGGACGCCGCGAAATACGGGGGAATCGCGCGCCTGAGTGCGGGCGTTTTTCTCGAAGTCGTTCTGTCCACGCTGCTCGCGCCGATCCGGATGCTCTTCCACAGCACGTTCGTCGTCGGCACGCTTCTCGGCAGGGCGGTCGGATGGGGGACGCAGACGCGCGACGACCGCGGCACTTCGTGGATCGACGCGATGAATGTCCACTGGTGGGGCATGCTTGCAGGCATCGTATGGGGCGCCGTTCTCTACCCGTTCAATCCGACCTTCTTCTGGTGGATCTCGCCGATCCTCTTCTCGCTCGCGCTTTCGGGCCCGATTTCGGTCTTCACGAGCCGCGCATCGCTCGGGAAGAGCGCGCGAGACGCGGGGCTCTTCCTGATCCCGGAGGAGACGGAGCGCCCGAAGGTCCTCCGCGAACTCGACCGCAATATGGCGCTGCCGGCCCCCTATTCACCGCTTCCGATCCCGCGGCAGTCCGGCTTCATCCGGGCCGTCGTCGATCCGAAGCTCAACGCGCTGCATCGCTCTCTGGCGTTGCGCTACAGCACGATCACGGCGGCGCGGCCGGCCGCGTCCGATCCCGCGAGGACGGCGGAGCTTCTGGAACGGGCGCTGACGCTCGGGCCGCGTTCGCTCGGGCCGCAGGAGAAATTGGAGATCCTGCGCAACCCGCATCTGATGGAAGAGCTTCACCGCCGCGTGTGGGAGATCACCGACCGCGACCGGGCGCTCCTGTGGGGGCTGGAATGTCCGTGCCTCGAGTGAGCGACGCGGCCCCGATCAGGGCGGCGTCGTTTCCGAGCGCGCTCGTCCTGAGGTCCAGAACGTCGCGATAGGGCCCTGACAGGAAACGCATCGCCGATTCCCGAAGCGCGTCGACGAACCCTTCGCCCCGGCTCATGCCGCCGCCGATGATGACCGCTTCGGGATCGAACAGGCAGACGACGGTCGCCACGGCCTTGCCGAGCGCCTCGAACGCCCGGTCCCAGATGGGGCTGACGAGCGGGTTGCTCCGGTCCCTCCAGAGAATCTTCACGTCAGGCGGGAAGCCGCACAATGCGGCTTCCCGCTCGATTGCGTTGGCGCCCGCGATCGCCTCGACATGGCCCATTCCGCCGCACCCGCACGGTTCGTTCGTTCCGACGACGATATGTCCCGGCTCTCCGGCCATTCCGCGGCTCCCGCGCAGAAGCCGCCCGCCGAGGACGACGCCGCCCCCGACCCCCGACCCGAGCGTCAGGACCACGTAGTCGTTCAGTCCCCTCGCCGCTCCGGCCCACCCCTCGCCGAGCGCGTAGCAGTTCGCGTCGTTCTCGACCTCTACGGGAGATCCGACCGCGTCCGACAGAATCCTGCGGATCGGCGCGCCGACCCATCCGGAAAGGTTCGGGACGACATGCGCGCGCTCCCGCTCCGCATCGAACGCACCGGGGAATCCCACGCCCACGGGAATGCCCTCGCCCGCTCCGAGCGAAGCCGCCATCCGCCCGATCTGCGGCGCGACGGCGTCGGGCGTGAGCGGCGGAGCCGTGGGCTCCTCTATCCGCCGAAGGATCCTTCCGTCCCCGACGAGCGCGGCCGCGATCTTGTGTCCGCCGACATCCACGCCAATGGCGCGCATCAGGCCTTCCTCCGCTTGTTCATCACGTCGAACCACACGGCCACGATGATGATGAAGCCCTTGATGATCAGCTGATAGAACGAACTCACGCCGAGAAGGCTCATTCCGTTGTTCATGACGCCGATCAGGACGCTGCCGACGACCGTTCCGCCGATCGTTCCGACGCCGCCCATCGGGCTCGTCCCGCCGATGATGACGGACGCGATCGCGTCGAGTTCGAACATATTCCCGAGGTTCGGGTTCGCGCCGTTGAGCCGGGACGTGAGCAGGATTCCCGAGACGGCCGCGAGCGTCGTCACGATGACGTAGACCGTGAGTTCCACCCGGAAGACGTTGATCCCGGAGAGCCGCGCGGCCTCCCTGTTGCCGCCGGTCGCGTAGATCCGCCGCCCGAGCCGCGTGTTCGACAGCATGAACGCGCCCGCGAGGATCAGCGCGATGAGGAAGGCGACGGGGTACGGGATGCCGCGGTAGCCGATGAAGACGTATGCGGCGAGCGCGAGGATCGCGACGCCGAAGGACGCCCGGAGCGCGATGTCGCGCGCCCCGACGCTGACGCCGCAGGAACGCTGCCGGGACGCCGTCCGAAGCGTCGCGAACAGGAACAGCGCGAGCGCGAGCCCGAGGATGACGGCCGACGACGCCGGCGCGATGTACTCGCCGCCGAGCAGCGGAAAGACCGGGTCTGTGACGGGGATCGAACTGCCGTCGGACAGGACGAGCGCCGCGCCCCGGGCGATCGTCATCATCCCCAGCGTGATGATGAACGCCGGAATCCTGTAGTGCGCGATCCACACGCCGTTCCACACGCCGATGCCGACGCCGACGGTCAGGATCGTCGCGAGGATCGCGAGCCACACGTTCCATCCGCTCTGCATGAACAGCGTCACGACGATCGAGGCGAGGCCGACGATGGACCCGACGGAGAGGTCGATCCCGCCGAGAAGGATGACGAGCGTCATTCCGACCGCGATGATGCCGATGATGGTGACTTGTAATGTGATATTGCTCAGGTTCCGGGGCGTGAAGAACGCCTCGGACAGGAACGAAAGCGCCGCCGTCAGCACGACGAGCGCCGTCAGCGTCGCGTGCGTGCGAAAGAAGCTCTTCATCGGAATCCCTCCTGCGTGCGATTTCCGGTCGCGTAGTCCATGACGTCCTCCTTCGTCGCGCCCGCCGTCTTCAGTTCGGCGACGAGACGCCCCTCGCACATGACGAGGATCCGGTCGCTCATTCCCATGATCTCGGGCAGTTCCGACGAGATCATGATGACGGTCACACCCCGGCGGACGAGATCGTTCATCAGCCGGTAGATCTCGACCTTCGCGCCGACGTCGACGCCCCGCGTCGGTTCGTCGAGGATCAGGATCTTCGATTCCGTCGCGAGCCACTTGGCGATGACGACCTTCTGCTGGTTGCCGCCCGACAGCGAATTGGCCGCCGCCTCGACGGACGGGGTCCGGACGCCGAGTTCCGTTACGAAACGTTCCGCCATCCCACGGTCTTTCATCGGGTCGATCACGCCGAGCGCGTTCGAGACGGCCTTCAGCGAACTCAGCGTGATGTTCGTCCGGATGGAAAAATCGAGGATGAGCCCGAGGAGTTTGCGGTCTTCCGTGACGAGCGCCATGCCCGCGGCGATCGCATCCTCCGGCGAACGGATCGCGACCGGTTTCCCGTCGATCCGCACGTCGCCGCGCGCCGCCCCCGGCAGCCCGCCGAAAAGCCCGGTCACGAGCTCCGTCCGGCCCGCGCCCATGAGCCCCGCGATTCCGAGAATCTCTCCCTTTCGCGCGTCGAACGAGACGCCGGAGACTTTCTTCACGTTCCGGAGCAACGGGTGGTCCACCTCGAAGTTGCGCACCTCGAGCGTGACCTCGCCGGGCGCGAAGGGCTCCTTCGGGTACTTCTCCCGGATGTCCCGGTTGACCATTCGCGCGATGATCCGGTCGAGGCTGACGGAGGACAGCGCCTCCGCGTCCCCGACGGCCTTCCCGTCACGAAGCACCTGGACGCGGTCGCCGATCCGCTCGAATTCGTCGAGCTTGTGCGAGATGTAGATCATGCAGACGCCCTGTTCGCGAAGGGCGCGCAGGATCCGGAAGAGATCGTCCGCTTCGCGGTCGGTCAGCGCGCTCGTGGGTTCGTCGAGCACGAGGATCGACGCGGAGAGCGACAGCGCCTTCGCGATCTCGACCATCTGCTGTTTGCCGACCGAAAGCGTCCGGACGAGATCCCGCGTCCCGATTCCTCCGATGCGGAGCCGTTCGAGGATCTTCGCGGCTTCCATGTGAACGCGGTCCCAGTCGATGATCCCGAAGGAGCGCATGAAATAGCGGTCGAGGAAGATGTTCTCGCCGACGGACATATCCTGGATCAGATTGAGTTCCTGATGGATGATCGCGACGCCGGCCGCCTCGGCGTCGTGCGTCGACGCGAAGCGGCGTTCTTCGCCCCGGATCAGGATGCGCCCCGAAAAGCTCGACGCGGGCCAGACGCCGCTCAGCACCTTCATCAGCGTCGATTTGCCCGCGCCGTTTTCGCCCGCGAGGATGAGAACCTCCCCCGCACGGGCTTCCAGCGTCACATCGTCGAGCGCCCGGACGCCGGGAAAGTCCCTCGTGATATGTTCCATGCGGAGCACAACGTCTCCCATGTCCGTCCCTCCTCCGCGACATGCGGGAGGCCGCCCTGCGGACGGCCCCCCGCGCCGCGCTATTTGCCGTAGACCTGTTCCTTCGTGTAGAAGCCCTCGGCGATGATCGTCGAATCGAGATTCGCCTTCGTGATCGGGACAACTTCCGTCACGATCGTGGGGACGTCGACCGACCCGTTGTTGACCGTCTTGTCCGGTTTCACGATATCCGTGACCTTCTTGTCCGGATTTTTCGCGAGCAGGACGGCCGTCTCCGCGGCCCTTTCGGCGAGCGGCCGGATCTTCTTCCAGATCTCGACGGCCTGCTTGCCCTGCGCGACGTACTGGATGTTCACAAGGTCGGCGTCCGATCCCGCGACGAAGACCTTCGTCGCGTCGTCGAGTCCCTGTTCCTTCAGCGCGGCGACGACGCCCCGCGCCATCCCGCTGTTGTTGCAGATGAACGCATCCACGGAGTTCTTCGTCTTCGTGAGGACATTCTGCGCGGTCGCCATCGCCCTGTCCGGCGCCCACCCCTCGTGGAACTGCTGCGTCACGAGTTCGAGCCCCGGGTTCGCCTTGATGATTTCGAGCGCGCCGGAGGACATCGCAATCGCGTTCGAGTCGCCCGGCTGCCCCATGATCAGGGCGACCGTGCCCTCCACCTTCCCCTTTTTCGCCCGGATCCATTCGAGCATCGCCTCGCCCTGGAGCTTGCCGACGGCCCACGAGTCCTGCATGACCATGAGATCGAGCGGACCGTTCACGAGCATGGAGTCGTAGCCGACGACCCGGACGCCCTCACGGTTGGCCATCTTCACCATCGCCCCGGCCGTCCCCGTGTTCACGGGCTGCAGGACGATGACCTTCGCGCCCCGCGAAAGCATGTTCTCGAACTTGGCGAGCTGGTCCTGTTCGTTGTTGTTGCAGGAATCGAAGATCGTCTCGGCCCCGAGTTCCTTCGCCTTCGCGATGAAATCGGCCTTGTCCTTCTGGTATCGCTCCTCCTGCATGGTCTTGAGGATGAATCCCACCTTCAGGTCTCCCGCTCCGAAAGCGGGCGAAAACAGACACGGGACAAGCAACGACGCAATCAGAACCATCACGATGCGCTTCACGACACCCTCTCCTTCCCAGTCCGGACAGACGTCCTCCTCCGGCGGAAGGCCGGAGGAGGTTCCCGAAATCGCCGATATCCGCATCATCGCATTCGCGTCCGGGAGGTCGCTTTCTTCCCGGCGCGAGATATTTTCATTATAAAACGAATTATCAGGAAATGTCGCGATCAAAACCGCATGTCGTTTTTCCCCCCATCCCGCCCCGCTTCGGTATAAAATACTTCCGGACGGATACGAGAAAGCAGGTGACCGCATTTGAACAGCGCCAACGAACCATGTTTCGTCTTCCGGGGGAACGACGTCCTTCTGCCCTCCCTCCCGGAAGCTCCGGTCTCCGGGGAAACCATCCGGCGGACATTTCCGGACATCATTCGCGAGGGGTGTTTCACGAAGGGACGCGACGCCTGCCGATGGTTCGAGGTCGCGCCCGAGACGCCCGCGCCGGAGGGAATGACTTTTTCCACCCTGCGCGGAACCTGGGGGACATTCGGCGACGAGTGGTTCGTCCGTGCGGGGCACGCGTACCAGCTCAGGGAAGGGGAACGGACGACGCGCTATTGCAGCCGCTGCGGCGCGACGACGGGAACCCACGCGACCGACCGCGCCAAGCAATGCCCCTCGTGCGGCTTCGTGAGCTACCCGATCATCAATCCGGTCGTCATCGTCGCGATCATGAAGGGCGACACGATTCTGCTCGCCCGGAACGCAGGCTTCCCGACAGGGCGGCACAGCGTCATCGCGGGGTTCGTCGAAGCCGGCGAGACGCTCGAGGAAACCGTCGTCCGCGAAATCCGCGAAGAGGTCTCCATTGAAGTCAGGGATGTCGCGTACGTCGCAAGTCAGCCGTGGCCCTTTCCGCACTCGCTGATGATCGGCTTCCGGGCGACGTGGGCATCCGGAGAAATCCGCCCGGACGGACAGGAGATCGTCGAGGCGGGCTGGTACGGTCCGGATTCGCACCCGGACATCCCTCCGCACGGAAGCATATCGCGCCGTCTGATCGACGCCGCGTTCGCGGATATTCGAGGACGAGCCGGCGGAAACATATAGGCATGGGGGGTATTTTCTGCTATACTGTTCCCGTGAATTGCGACACAATCTTTTGGAGGTGACAGGTATGGAACGCACAGGAGTCGTAACATTCCGCGGAAACCCCCTGACGCTGGTCGGCCCGGCGCTCAAGGCGGGAGACAAGGCGCCGGATTTCGTCCTTCTCGACCAGGGGCTCGCTCCGAAGACGCTCGCGGACTTCGCCGGGAAGTTCAAGGTCATCTCGGTGACCCCGTCTCTCGATACGCCGGTCTGCGACCTCCAGATCCACTGGTTCAACGAGGATGCGGCGAAACAGCCGAAAGACGTGGCCGTCCTCAACGTGAGCATGGATCTGCCCTTCGCGATCAAGCGCTTCTGCGCCACAGCGGGCATCGACAAGGCCATGGCGCTCTCCGATCACCGCGAGGCCTCGTTCGGAACGGCCTACGGCGTGCTCATGAAGGAACTTCGCCTTCTCGCGCGGTCGGTGTTCATCATCGACCCCGAAAACGTGATCCGGTACGTCCAGATCGTTCCGGAAATGACGGAGGAACCCGACTACGAAGCGGCGCTCAAGGCCCTCGAAGCGCTGATGTAGCGGAACGACGCGGCCGAAAGGCCCCGCATCGGGAGCCGGAAAAAGATCGAGGGGAGCCCCATGGGGCTCCCCTCGTCGTTTTATGACGCCTTCGTTTCGACCCGTCGCGCAAGGATGTACATCGCGCCGCTTCCCGACGAGGAACGCATCTCCCCGTCAACGACGATCGGATCCCCTTCGTTCGCCCCGACGATCAGGTCCTTGATCTCCTGTTCGTAGGCCCGGACCAGCAGGAAGTCCTTCCGGACCGTTCCGTCCTCTTCGGATGTATCCTGCCGGACCGTGAAGGCCCTGTAGGCGCCGAAACGGGTCCGGCCCTCGTCCTCGCGAACCTTGTGCAATGTTCCGGAAATATGAACCTGATTCTCCCACTTCATGACCGGTCACTCCTTATTCGAGACACAAAAAGCGACCGACGCCACAGCATCCCGCTTGTCGCCTGTCTTTCGCTTTCGACGTCTTCCTTGGATCGCTTCAAAAGAATCCGACCGGACGAATCCGATCGGGAACACACGAAACATTTGCTTCGGCGCGACGCGCCGAAATCCGGACGGACCGCCGGGTGCGCCCGATGTTTTCTGTTCCGGCGAAATCAGGACCCGTTCAGCGTTTCGACCTTCTCGGCCCGAATGTACATCTCTCCGCTTCCGAGAGATGACCGTACGGCCCCGGTGACGCGAACCGTCGTGCCCTCCGCCTGTTCCTGGATCCAGGCCTGGATTCCGGGGTCGAAGGAACGGACCAGCAGGAAATCTTTCCGTATGCCGCCGTCGTTCGTCGGGGTATCCTGGCGCACCGAAAAGCATGCGTACCGCCCCGATTTGCTCTCCCGGATCATCTGCCCGTGGATCAGGTGGAGGGCGCCTGACACCGTAACGGTGTTCTCCGTCAACATCTGCGCATCAACTCCTCGCGGTGTGTTCTTTCTGCACTCCGTTCGGCCGATCGCCGATTATTCTGTGACGCTGCGGCTTTACGTTTCCTGACGCTATTGTATCGTTTTTCGCCCGGTTTGTCGTCTCTCCGTTACGCAAGATGCGCCGGCCGTTCGCATGTCGTTCGGGGGCAGGGAAGTTCCCGGTCCTTTATGGTAGGATACGTTTACGATATGGAGGTGACGGAATTATGTACCACAGAGTGGAATATGAACGGTTGCTCGCGCGAACGCAGGAGATTCTCGAACGAATCGGCTACCCGGCGCACAAGGCGAAGATCACGGCCTGGGTTCTGACCGAGGCGGACGCCAGGGGCGTTTCCTCCCACGGCGTGACCCGGATCAAAGTCTACCGGAACGAGATGGAACAGGGACACGTGAACGTGAACGCCGAACCGGAAATTGTCCACGAGACGCCGGTTTCCATCGTCGTCGACGGACACTACGGGGTCGGAGCGCACATCGCGGAATTCACGATGGACCGGGTGCTCGACAAGACGCGGGAGCACGGAACGTGCTACGCCTCCGTGCGAAACTCGAACCACTTCGGCATGGCGGGGCTCTGGGCCGAAATGGCCGTGAAGGAGGGCTTCGGCGGAAGCGCGTTCACGAACACGATCCGCTGCGCCGTCCCGACGCTCGGATGCGAGCGCCTGCTCGGGACGAACCCCATCGCGTTCGGCCTGCCCTCCGACGAGGGGCTGCCCTTCCTGCTGGATATGGCGACGACGACGGCGCCGCGCGGAAAACTCGGCGTGTACAAGCGGCGCGGCCTTCCGCTTCCCGAGGGATGGTTCGTCGACGAGAACGGCGGCTCCGTGACGGATCCCGCCGAAGCGACGTCGATCCTCGCCGATCCGACCGGAACGCACGGAGGGCTCGTCTTCCTCGGCGGCGCGACCGAAATCATGAGCGGACACAAGGGATACGGTCTCGCGCTGCTCGTGGACATGCTCTGCGGTCCGCTCGCCCACGGCCCGTGGACGCGGGACGTCTTCCAGACGCAGGACGCGAACGTCGGGCACTTCTTCTCGGCATTCCGGCTGGACCTCTTCGGAGACGAACGGGATGTCCGCCGCAGGGTCGGCGATGTTCTCCGCGCGTTGCGCGCCTCCTCGCCGAGCGAGGAGGGCGGGCGGGTCTACACGCACGGCGAGAAGGAAACGCTCCGCAGGGCGAAGGCGCTCAAGGACGGCGTCGAACTCGACGATGCGACGTACTCCATGCTCGAAGGGTTCGCCTCGGAACTCGGGCTCGGGACGCTTCCCGCGACCGGGTGCGAGAAGACGGACATATAGCGGAAGCAGCGTTTCCCGAACGGAAAGGGAGGGGTATTGCGTGGCTCGCATCGAGTTTCCCTACCCCGGGATCGAAGGGGTGGACATTCCGGACGGCAACCTGATCGCAATCCTTGAACCCAGAGTCGCCCCTCGGGCGGAAGAGGACGATGCGTCCGAAGTCCGACGGGCGCTGTCGTCCCCGATCGGAACGCCGCGGCTCCGCGACATGGCGCCGCACGGGGGGTCGGTCCTCATCCTGATCGACGACAACACCAGAAACACGCCGGCGGACCGGATCCTGCCGCTGCTGCTCGAAGAACTCGGACAGGGCGGCGTCGCGCCCGAGGACGTCACCATCATGATCGCGCTCGGCACCCACCGTCCGATGACGCGTGAGGAGACGGAGCGCAAGGTCGGGCGTTCGATCCTCGATGCCTGCCGTGTCGTCGAGCACCGGTGGGACCGTCCCGAAGACCTCGTCCGTCTCGACGACACGGAACACGGAACGGAGGTCTGGGTCAACCGCCTCCTCCTCTCGTCCGACCTCGTGATCGGCCTGGGGCACATCACGCCGCACCGCGTCGCGGGGTTCTCGGGCGGCGCGAAGATCGTCCAGCCCGGCGTCTCGGGGGGCGTCACGACGGGGCAGACCCATTGGATCAGCGCCCTCTACGACGGAAAGGACATCATGGGCGCCCGAGACAACCCCGTCCGGCGCGAGATGGACTCCGTGGCGAAGGCGGCCGGACTCCGCTTCATCGTCAACGTGATCCTCGACCGCGACGAACGGATCTACCGGTGCGTCTGCGGCGATCCGGTCGAAGCGCACCGGGCGGGCTGCGCCGCGTCGCGCGAGATCTTCGGCGTTCCGTTCGGGCGGTACGCCGACATCGTCGTCGCGGATTCCTACCCGGCGGACTGCGAACTCTGGCAGGCCGCGAAGGGGATCTATTCCGCCGATCTGGCCCTCGCGCCCGGCGGCACGCTCGTCATCGTCACCCCGTGTCCCGACGGCGTCGCGAACGGACACCCGGAGCTCTCGGAACTGGGCTACCTTCCGTTCCGCGAGATCGACGAGCTCGTCCGCAACGGAAAGATCGACGATCTGACCCTGGCCGCGCACATCGCGCACGTCGGGCGGATCGTGCTCGACAACGGACGCAGGGGCATCCTGGTCAGCCCGGGCATCGACCGGACGACAACGGAGCGCCTTCACATGGACTACGCCGCGACGCCTTCCGAGGCGCTCGCGATGGCGTTCGCCCGCAACGGAGCGGACGCGCGCGTGATCGTGGTCAAAAACGGGGGCGACCTCCTGCCCGTCTACGTTCCGCCCGAAGGGGGAAACGCCCGATGAAGCGGCTTCTTGACGTCGCCGAACGCGGCTACCGCCTTCTCCTCACGGTCATGGCGATCATCCTGTTCCTTGTCGTGGGAGCGTCCGTTTTCACGCGATACTGCCTGAACAGCTCGCTGGGCTGGGCGGACGAACTCTCGCGATTCATCTTCATCTGGATCTCGTTCCTCGGTGCGGCTTACGCCTACGCGTACGACGAGCACCTCGGGCTCGATTTCATCGTCGAGCGCATCCGCCCCGCGAAGCTTCAGACGCTCGTGCGGCTATTCGGCGACATCTCCATCGGCGCGGTCCTCCTGGTCATCACGATCTACGGATGGACCGTCGCGGACTCCGCGACGAACCTCTCCCCCGCGCTCTATCTCCCGATGAAGTGGATCTACATGATCGTCCCGGCGACGGGAGCGCTCATGGTCGTTCTGAATGTCGTCAAGATTTTCGGGCGTCTTTCGGCGCTCTTCCGGCCGGATCTTCCGGCGGAAGGAACGGGGGGGAACGGCTGATGCTCTGGATCTTTCTTTCGGTGCTTTTCGGCTTCACGCTTATGGGCGTTCCGATCGTCTTCAGTCTGGGCGTCGCCAATCTCGTGATGCTCTTCGTCATGGATCTGCCCTTCATGGTGCTTCCCGCCGAGATCATCTCGGGGATGAACAGCTTTCCGCTGCTCGCCATTCCGTTTTTCATGTTCGTCGGCGAGGTCATGAACCGGGGCGGGATCGCGAAGCGCCTCGTCGACTTCGCGGACTCGCTCGTGGGGCACATCACGGGCGGACTCGGGCACGTGTCGATCCTGAGCAGCATGTTCTTCGGCGGAATCTGCGGCTCGGCGGTCGCCGAGGCCGCCGCGATCGGCGGATTGCTCGTGCCTCCGATGGTCAGGCAGGGCTATCCCCCGGCGCTTGCCGGAGCCATAACGGCGTCGGCCGCCGTCATCGGAATCATCATCCCGCCGAGCATTCCGTTCATCCTGTTCGGCATCGTCACGAACACCTCCATCGCGAAGATCTTCCTGGGGGGGATCATTCCCGGAATTCTGGTCGGGCTGTCGCTGATGATCACGACGTATTTCATCACGAAGAAACGGAACATCGCCTCCCGCCGGGCCGACCGGCGCTTCTCCGGCGCACGCGTCTGGGAGACGTTCAAGGGAGCGGGGCTTGCGCTCTCCATTCCGGTCATCATCGTCGGCGGAATCCTCGGCGGCATTTTCACGGCGACCGAGGCCGGAGCCGTGGCCGCGTTCGTCGCGCTCTTCCTCGGCCTCTTCGTGTACAAGGAGGTCTCCCTCCGGGATATCCCCGGGATCTTCCTCTCGACGGCCAAGACGACGGGCATCGTTCTCTTCCTGTGCGGCATGGCGATGGGAACCGCATGGCTCCTGACGCGCGCGCGCGTCCCGTTCGAACTCGCAGAGACCGTGCGATCGATCACCGCTTCCCGCATGGGCGTCCTGCTGCTGACCAACGTCCTGCTGTTCTTCGTGGGCTTCGTCATGGATCTGACGCCCGCGATGCTGATCCTCGCGCCGATCCTGCTGCCGCTCGTACAATCGGTCGGAATCGACCCGGTCTACTTCGGCGTCGTCATGTCGGTCAACCTCGGGATCGGCCTCATCACGCCGCCCGTCGGGACGGTGCTGTACGTGGCCTGCGGCGTCGCGAACGTCCGTTTCGACGATCTGGTCCGCTCGATCGCCCCCTACGTCGTCGCGGAAGTCGTCACGCTGCTGCTGCTCCTGTTCTTCCCGCAGATCGTGCTCTTTATCCCGAACATGGTCATGCAGTAGGAGATTCGCGATCACAAAAACTGCCGACTGCAAAGGAGGGGGGCAGCGAAAGAGGACGATTCCTGACGACTGGTTTTCCGAAACGTTTCGCGCATGACGGCGCTCTTTCGACGCCGCAGGGGAAAACGGCCCCGGGATACGATATCCGGGATGAAGGGTGCAGGAAAGGGGACGTGAGGCATCGTGAAGAAGACTTCTCTGGTTCTTGTGGGAATCGCAGTGCTCCTGGCTTTCTGTTCCGTCGCGTTCGCAGCGGAGACATTCAAGATTTCGGCGGGGATCGGCCTCAACGACAAGTCCGCCCAGTACAAATCGCTCGTGTTCTTCAAGGAGCTCGTCGAAAAGAACAGCCGGGGCCGGATCAAGGTCGACCTCTACCACTCCAGCCAGCTCGGCGACGACCGGAAGATGATGGAGGCCCTCAAAATGGGAACGCAGGAGATGACCTGCCCCTCGACGGCCCCGATGACCGGATTCGTCAACGCGTTCAAGATCTACGACCTGCCGTTCATCTTCCCGGGCGAAGAGGTCGCGGACTACATCCTCGACGGTCCCGTGGGGAAGAAGATCCTCGACATGCTTCCCGCGCAGGGGCTCATCGGACTCGCCTACTGGGAGAACGGCTTCCGCCAGCTCACGAACAGCACCCGCGCCGTGAAAACCCCGGAGGACATGAAGGGGCTCAAGGTCCGGACGATGGAGAACCCCATCCACCTCGCCGCGTTCAAGGTCATGGGCGCGAACCCGACGCCGATGGCGTTCGGCGAGCTGTTCTCCGCGATGCAACAGAAGGTCGTCGACGGACAGGAAAACCCGTGGGGGACCATCTTCCTGCAGAACTTCTTCGAGGTCCAGAAGTTCGCGACCGATTCCGGGCACATCTACTCGCCGTTCGTCCTGCTGATCTCCAAGAAGTTCTGGGACAAGCTCCCCGACGATCTGAAAAAGGTCGTCCAGGACGCCGCGAACGAGTCCAAGGTCCACAACCGGAAGCTCAACCGTGAGATGAACGCCGAGTACCTCGAGAAGCTCAAGACGAAGATGGACGTCACGATCCTGACGCCGGAACAGCGCGCGAAGTTCCAGGAGGCCGTGAAGCCCGTTTACGACCAGTTCTCGAAGGAAATCGGCACGGAGCTCGTCGACGAGGTCATGAAGCTCGTCAAGGAATACAAGAAGTAGCGTCTCGTTGCCCTGGGGTTCCGTTCCTGCACGAGGTTTTTGCGGGAACGGAACCCCCTTTTCGCATCGCACGCCCCGGCCGGGCGCGGGTCAGACGATCCGTTCGCTCCGGCGCTCCAGCAGCAGCGTGTCGCGCCAGACTCCGTCCAGCCGCGCGACCTTCATCCGCTGACAGAGGATCCGGAAGCCGTTCTTCAGGTGAATGCGAATGCTCGCGCCGTTCTCGGGAAAAACGCCGCTGAAGAGCGTCCACATTCCGTGCTCCTCGGACGATGCGACAACCGCTCCGAGAAGCTGCGTCCCGATCCCGCGTCCTCCGGCTCCGGAACGAACGTAGACGCTCACCTCCCCCACGCCCGCGTACGCCTCGCGCGAGGAAAACGGCGTCAGCGCCACCCATCCGAGAACCACGCCGCCGTCTTCCCCAAAGACGAAACGCGAGTGGGGCAGATGCCGGCGATCCCACGCTTCCCATTCCGGAACGACCGTCTCGAACGTCGCGTTCCGGCCGTCGATCCCGTCCCGGTAGATGTCCAGCACCGCCGCCGCGTCTTCCTGACGCATGCACCGTATCATCGACGCCACCCCCTGCACGCTTTGAATTTTCCCTAATATTCTACGCGCGTTATTTACAAACGGCGCATTTTGGATTTGAATACTCGTACGATGGACAATCAGGGGGGATCATCATGGGAGCATTTTTCGAAAAGGACCACAAGGATGTCTGGATCCGGACGGAACTGAAGCCCGGAGACCTGGGCGCCGTCGTCGCCTTGCACGGAACGCTGTACGCAAAGGAATACGGCTTCGACACGACCTTCGAGACCTACGTGGCCCGGCCGCTCTGCGATTTCGTCCTCCAGCCGTCGAAACGCCAAAAGATCTGGCTCGTCGAGCGGGAGGCTACGCTGAAGGGGTGCATCGCCATTGTGGAGGCATCGCCGGACACGGCGCAGCTCCGGTGGTTCCTGCTCCATCCGGACATCCGGGGGCTCGGACTCGGGCGCTATCTCGTGAACGAGGCAGTCAAGCACTGCCGGGTTTCGGGATTCTCCGAGGTGTTCCTGTGGACGCTCGACTCGCTCAAGGCGGCGCTGAAGCTCTACAGAGAGGAAGGCTTCACGCTCGCGGAGGAGGAACGGCATGTGATCTGGGGGCAGACGGTGACCGAACAGAAGTTCACGCTTTCGCTCGCGAAGCCGATCACGTAGGTTCCGGCCGGGCGCAGAAGACGGGGGACGAAGAGCCCTCCCGGGCGTTCCGTCCCCCGTTTCGTCCGAAAAATAACGGCTAGTCCTTCAGATAGCGTTCGAACCAGGCGATGATCTCCCGCAAACGCGCAAGACGCGGCTTGGGTCTTCCCGAGCGGCTGAGTTCGTGGTTCTCCCCCTTGAAGACGCAGATCCGCGACGGCACGCCGCAGCGTTTGAGCGCCGAGAACATCTGGAGCCCCTGCGTGAGTTCGCAGCGGTGATCCTCGTCCGAATGGATGAACAGCGTCGGGGTTTTCGCCTTGTCCGCGTACTTCAGCGGCGAATGCCGCCAGAGCTTTTCCTCGTCCGTCCAGATGTCGGCGGCCTGCTGGTCCGGGACGAAGTAGTAGCCGATATCCGAGATCCCGGCCTTTGAGATCCAGTTCGATATGCTTCGCTGCGCGACCGCCGCCCGGAAACGGTTCGTATGTCCGATGATCCAGTTCGTCATGTAGCCGCCGTAGGAGCCGCCCGTCACGCCCATGCGGTCCGCGTCCACGAACGGCAATTTCGCGATCGCCCAGTCCGTGACGGCCATGAGGTCGTCGTAGTCGACCGCGCCGTATTTTCCCCGGATATCGTCGAAGGCGTTGCCGCGTCCGTCGCTGCCGCGCGGGTTCGCGTACAGGACGACATACCCCTTCGCCGCCCAGCACTGCATCTCGTGGACGTACACGTCGCCGAAGGCCATCTTCGGCCCGCCGTGGATATTCAGGATCGCCGGATACTTCCGCCCCTCGACGAAGCCCACGGGCTTCATGACCCAGGCGTCCAGCGGCTCGTCCGTTCCGTTGTCGACCGTGACATGCTCGGGTTCGATCACGTCCACGTTCTCGAGAACCGTCCTGTTGAAGTCGGTGAGCCGACGTTCCCCGCCCGCGTCCGCGAGGTAGAGTTCCTGGAGGTCGTTCCCCTGCATTCCGACCACGGCCGCCCTGTCGCCGCTCACGTCGTAGTCGTCGACCGTCGAGAGGGTCTTCGTGATCCATTCGATCGTTCCGGCAGCGTCGACGCGTTCGAGCACGGAACGATACCCTTCGGCGGACACGAACCACGCCTTGCCCGCACCCCGGAAAAAGCTCAGGTTCAGGTCGGCGCAGCCGTAGCGGCAATCCGTCGCGATGGAATTCCGCAGCCCCCTGTCGAGTTCCGGCGTGATGCAGGTCAATTTTCCGTCCCACAGGGCGTGGAACTTCGCGTTCTGGTTGACGCCGTACGCGGCGAAATCGCTCCCCAAAACGAGGATCTCCTCCCCGTTCTCCAGCCAGGGGGCGTAATCGGCGCACTTGCAGGCGAAGCCCGTCTTGTCGCCGTCGAGCAGGACGCGGCTCGTTCCGTCGTTCAGTCCGATCTCGAGGACCGTGTTCCGCAGCGTTCGGACGTCCCGGAATACGGGGCCGACGGCCAGAACGCGCGTCCCGTCGGGGGAGAGACGATAGCGCTCGACATCCATGTCCTCGGGCGTCAGGCGCTTCAGCGCGCCGCTCGTCAGGTCGCACAGACACAGCGCGGTCTTTCGCCCGCCGGTGAACCCCTTGCCGTTCGAGCAGAACGGAATCGACTCGAACACCATGTAGTCCGCCTGTTCGGGGTTGTCGTATTCGGGCTCGAATACGGCGAGCACCAGCGCGCGCGTCGCGTCGACCGCACGGATGGACGTCACGTCGCGGGCGACGGCGCACAGAAGGCGCGCCTCCCCTCCATCGGGCGAGATCGCATAGAGCCGCGTCCGCCCCTTCGGCGTCTCTTCGCGGTCGCTCGCAATCTGACGATCGCTCGCAAAAAGCAGTTCCGATCCATCGCCGCTCCAGCAGAAGAATTTCTCCCTGCCGGAGGTCGTCACGCGGCGCGTTTCTCCCCGCTCCGGGTCGCACAGCCAGATATCGGACGCATAGCGGTTCGTCTCGAGGTCTCCCTTGTGAACGAAGAACGCGATTCTCGTTCCGTCGGGAGAAAAGAGGGGGCGGGACAGAAAACGGAAATTCAGGATATCCCTGGGTTCTACGGGTCGTTTCACGAACGATCGAACTCCTTCCTCACATGCGACGCGGCGCCCCCGAAAGTCCGGAGACGCCGCCGCTTCGCACATATCATACATCATTCCCGGCTCGAACCGAAC
>ERZ1645187.1482-NODE-1482-length-21499-cov-21.623578_pt1 | contig 21499 bp, 19 predicted proteins | sample MGYA00575352_ERZ1645187 | MGnify/ENA primary metagenome ERZ1645187 (study PRJEB40837, sample SAMN11349314) | freshwater sediment metagenome | isolation source: river sediment | host: Sediment | place: India: Wazaribad , New Delhi | collected 2017-02-21 ... | reverse complement strand
CAACCTCGGCCTGATGATGCGCGAGGGGCTCCTCAAGGAGAACATCGACGGCGAAGCCCTGGCCTGGGCCCACGAGCGCCTGCTCGGCCGGCCCGAGAGCCGCCGCATTCTGATGATGATCTCCGATGGTGCGCCCGTCGACGACTCGACCCTGTCGGTCAACCCGGGCAACTATCTCGAACGCCATCTGCGCCGGGTCATCGAGGAGATCGAGACGCGTTCGCCGGTGGAACTGATCGCCATCGGCATCGGCCACGACGTCACCCGCTACTATCGGCGCGCCGTGACCATCGTCGACGCGGAGGAATTGGCAGGGGCCATGACCGACCAACTCGCCTCGCTCTTCGACGAACACGCCGACGACGCGCCGCCGTCCCGTCGGGGCAACCGGGCGCGTCGATGAGGCGTTGGCGCCTGGGGCTCCTCGCAGCCGCCGGCGCGGTGGCCCTCGCCACGGCGATCGTGCCGTCGCTCCAGCCCGGCGCGGGTGCGGTCGAAGCCGCCTTCACCGTGCCGCGATCGATCGTCGTCGAGACGCGGCCGATCACGGCGCTACGACCCTCCGATCCGATGCGGCGTCGATTCGGCGACCTCGAGTTTCTCGGCGGCCTCGTCCTGACCAGCCGCGATCGCGCCTTCGGCGGCCTGTCGGGTCTGCGCACCCTCGACCACGGCCGCGACCTCCTGGCGATCGGCGACGAAGGCTCCTGGTTCGTCGCCCGCCTCACCGAGGACGCGAGCGGCCGCCCGACCGGCGTGGAGAGCGCCCTCGCCGCGCCGCTGCTCGACGAACAGGGCCGCCCCTTCCGCGGCAAGGTCAATCGCGACGCCGAGAGCGTGACGATCCGCCGTCACGGCGCGGGCCTCGAGGCCCGTGTCGGCTTCGAGCATCGTCACCGCATTCTCGCCTACCGTTCCGACGCGGGTCTCGGCGGCCTTCTCAGCGCGCCCGGCCGGGCGATCCCCGTTCCCTCCGACATTCGAGCCCTGCCCCCCAATTCCGGCCTCGAGGCCCTCGCCGACGTTCCCGACGCCCATGCCCTCGTCGCCGTGGCGGAGGACCCCGAACCCGGTGCGGCCGCCAATCCCGCCTGGATCCTCTCCGGCAGCGACTGGAAACGCTTCCGCATCCACGTCACCGACGGGTACTCGATCACCGACGCGGCGGTCCTGCCGTCCGGCGATCTTCTCCTGCTCGAGCGCCGCCTGACGATGTTCGGTCAGTTCGCCGCGCGGATCGCCCGCGTCGCCGCCGACGACCTCGGCACCGGCCGTACCATCGAGCCGGCCGTCCTCTACGAGAGCGAAACCGGCGACGAAATCGACAACATGGAGGGGCTCGCCGTCGACACCGCCGACGACGGGTCGACCCTGGTCACGCTCGTCTCCGACGACAATTTCTTCTTCCTCCAGCGCACGCTTCTGCTGCGCTTCCGGCTCGACGTCGACCGGGAGAAAGGCCGCGCGAATTAACCCTTCGATAAGGTTACCCGTCCACAAATGGGGCGAGCGCCCCTCCGAACGGACGGGGCGGATCGGTCGAGTTTCGTTGTGTTTCCCGAGGCGGGAAGCGGAGGTTTTCTGGTCATGTCTGCCCGTCGTGAAACCTTCTCCGGGACGATCGTCCTCGGTATGACCCTCGCCGCCGCCCTGCCGGCGGTGGCGGGCACCACCGTCGAGGCGACCTATACCGCCACGCTCGCCGGGTTCCCGGTCGGCGCCGGCACGCTCACCTTCGCGGCGGCCGAGAACGGCGACTGGCGCGCCGACGTCGCCGCGCAGGTCAAGGGCCTCGCCCAGGTCGTGGCGAACCGTCAGGCGACCGCCTCCGCGTCCGGCCATGCCGCCGCCAAGACGCTCCTGTCCAAGGACTACGACCTCCGGATCGACGGCGGCGCCGAGCCGAACCACGTCGACATGAGCTTCGTCGGAGCGAACGTGAAGTCGGTCTCCGCGACCGAACTCCATTTCCCCGGCTGGGATCGCCGCATCCCGCTGCTGCCCGAGCACAAGAAGGGCGTGATCGACCCGCTCGGCGCCTTCGTCATGCCGCTCGCGCCCGGTCAGGATCCGATGGCGCAGGCGAACTGCGACCGCACCGCCCGCGTCTTCGACGGCCGCGTCCGCTACGACCTGCGCATGACCTACGGCGCGCGCATGGAGGTCCAGGGACGCCAGGGCTATTCCGGCCCCGCGCTGGTCTGCGCCGTCGCCTATCGGCCGATCGCCGGCTACCGGCCGCTCACCCCGGCCGAAGAGAAGTTCGAGCGCAATCTCGAGTTCTCGATCTGGTTCGTGCCCGCCGGCACGGCGCACGTGATGATCCCCTACAAGGTCGTGGTCGGCACGCCGGTGGGTCTGCTCCAGGTCTATGCCCATGCCTTCGAGGTCAAGGGCGACAGGACCGCCGAGACCACCGGCTCGATCCCGGCCAAGGAATGATCGGGCGGCTCCTCCCTCGTCTCCTCCCGCCCGAAACGACGAAAGCCCCGGATCGCTCCGGGGCTTTCGCATGTCTGGGACGGGAAGACGCGGTTCGGATCAGGCCGTCGCCGCGACCCGGTTCGGCACCGGCCACAGCACGTTCATGAGCAGCCGGTAGGGCACCAGGAACAGCGCCGCGAAGCCGAGCTTGACCAGGAAGTCGGCGATTGCCCAGCTCACCCAACGCGCCGCCTCGACACCGGCGGTGCCGAGCAGGATCGCCGGCTCCTGGCTGAACGAGTCGGCCGCGCCGAGGAACCCGAACGCCCCCGCGAAGGCGAGCGAGAAGAACACCGTGGTGTCGGTCGCCGACCCGAGCAGCGAGCCGACGAACGGCGCCTTCCACCAGCCCGAACGGCGCAGACGGTCGAAGACGGTGACGTCGAGGAGCTGGCCGATCAGGAAGGCCGAGGCCGAGGCGACCGCGATGCGCGGCGTGGCGAAGGCCATCGACAGCACCACCGCCAGGAGGAAGCCGACGTAGATCACCCGCCGCGCCATGCCGACGCCGAAACGCCGGTTGGTGAGGTCGGTGACCAGGAAGGCCGCCGGATAGGTGAAGGCGCCCCAGGTCAGGAGATCGGCGAGATCGAGCGACCCGATCTTGGCGTCGACCGGATACTGGACGGCGATGTTCGACGAGACGACCACGGCCACCATCGCGGCGATCGCGGTGACCCAGGCCGAACGCGGAACGCCGCCCGCCGGGATCCCGGGGGCGGCGCCGTCGGTCCCGAGGACCGGAGCCGAACGGTCGATCACGCCGCCGCCTTGCCGGCCTGAGCGATCTGACGCTTCAGGAGCTGCGCGCGCGGGGAGAGTTCGCAGTCGGAAGCCTTGGCCAGGAAGGCGTCGATGCCGCCGCGATGCTCGACCGACCGCAGAGCGGCCGCCGAGATGCGCAGACGCACGTTCTGCTTCAGCGCGTCCGAGATCAGCGTCACGGACACGAGGTTGGGCAGGAAACGCCGACGGGTCTTGTTGTTGGCGTGGCTGACGTTGTTGCCGGTCAGGACGGCCTTGCCGGTCAGTTCGCAGCGACGAGCCATGATGTCACATCCTTTTCGAGGCCGGTCCGAGGAAACGGAGCCGGGTCCACGTCTCACGAGGTGTCGGAAAAAGTCGCTCTCCTATAGTGACGCCGACCCGACGCGTCAAGCCTCGAGACGGTCGTCACCGTGCCTCCTCGCGCCGGTCGTGAAATCGCCCGCTTCGATGGTACAAGGAAAGGGGCGATCCGCAGAAGGCCGAAGCTCGTCGATGAAGAAGAACGTCTCCACCGCTCCGCTCGCACTCCTCCTCGCGACCCTGTCGGCCGCGCCCGCCTCGGCCGCCGAGGCGGCCCTGCCGCCGGCCCGCCTCTCCTATGGCCTGACCGTCGCCGGACTGCCGATCGCCGACGCCGTCCTCGGCTACGACGACCGCGGCGGCCGCTACACCCTCGACGTCGCCTGGCACACCGTCGGTCTCGCCGGCATCTTCGCCTCCGCCTCCGGCACCGTCGCCGCCGCCGGCCGGCTCGTCTCCGGACGGCCGCACCCCCGCGACTATCGTCTGAAGGAACAGGGCGGCGACGGTCCGATCGACGTCGAGATGAGCCTGTCCGGCGGCCGCGTCGGCCGTCTCGAGGTCGAGCCCCCCGCCAAGACCGGCGAGGACATCGTCCCCGTCCTGCCCGAACACCGTCGCGGCGTGATCGATCCGCTCTCCGCCGCCCTCCTGCCCGCCGGCACCCGGCCGGAGGAGGTCTGCGCCCGCACGCTGCAGATCTTCGACGGCTGGAGCCGTTGGGACATCCGCCTGACGCCGAAGGCGATCCGCGACGAGGCGCCGAACGGTCTGCGCGCGCCCACCGTCGTCTGCGCCGTGCGCTGGGTGCCGATCGCCGGCCATCGCGCCGGCCATCGCTCCGTCCGCTACATGGCCGCGAACGAAGACGTCGAGGTCCGCCTCGCCCGCCTCGCCGACCGCGACGTCTGGATGCCGGTCGAGACCTCGGTCGGCACCCTGATCGGCACGGCCCGCGCCGGCCTGCGCTCGGTCTCTCACGGCGATCGCTGACCCGTCGCGCGAAGCCGCGACCGTCCCGAAACGAAGCGGACCAGTGAAGATCGCGATCGCCCGCGAAGGGCGTCGCTGCGCGCATGGATCCACGGGTCGACGGCGGCGAAGCACCGACCACCACATCTCGAGCGAACGTGGCGCGAACATCGCCGGGTCGCCGATTCGTCGCGCCTCCGTTCCCGGTTTCGCGGAAACTTCGACGTCCCGACCCGAGGCCGTTCGTGGCGCGCTCGAGAAGTCTTCACCATCCTCCGACCGCCGACCTTCCTCTCGCCGTCGTCTCGTTGCGGGACGAAATCGTATACGCGAACGTCGGCATCGCGTGCCGATCGGCGCCCATGCGATCCAGATCTCGAGAGCCGACTGCCGACATCCACCACATCTCGCACGAACATCGAGAGAACATCTGAAATCTTCCGATTCGTCGCCGTCCCGTTCCCGCTTTCCCCGAACGATTGACGATGGGACGGACACGCTCGTGTCGTCGCCTTCGATTGCCGGCCGTCGCCACGCCGTGCCGTGCCGCGTTGGGACGGAGATCTTGCCGAGCGGCCCGCGATCGTCCGATCGCAGAACGGCGTCGGTCGAAAGGAAGACCACATCTGGGATGCCCGCCCAGAGGAACCACGATTCCTCGAGAGAACACCGGCGGAACATCTGTCATCTCCCGATTCGTCGCCCGGTCGTTCCCGCTTTCGCGAAAGTCTGAACGCCGGGTCCTCGGGCACGAGACGACCGCGAGACTTGTCGAACGCTCCGGCGCCGACCATAGTCGCCGCGCTCCGTGCGCCCTTCCCACGACCTCGCGAGGACCGCCATGACGAACCCGATCGACCGGATCGGCTGGAACCGCTTCGCCGCTCTCCTCGGCCTCGTCGTCGCCCTCGTCTTCGCCGTCCTGATGGTGCTCCGGCCCGATGCGGAATGGGCGCAGGTCTTCGTCGCCGCCTCGCGTGAACTCTGGGTCGGTCGCGACTTCTACGATCACGGTCCGCAGACCCTCTATCTCTATCCGCCTTTCGGCGCGCTCGTCGGGCTGCCCTTCGCGCCCTTTCCCGAATGGGCGATCCGCCTGCTCTTCTATGCCGTCAACGTCGGCTGCATCGTCGTGATCGCCCGGGTCGCCTGGGCCATGGCCGGCGGCCGCGCCCTTCCCGCCCCGTCACGGGCGACGCGGGACGAGTGGACGATCGTCGCGCTCACCGCCGCCGCCTCGGTGACCTATGCCTGGAACACCGTGCTGCACCAGCAGGCCGATCTCCTGATCGACGCCCTGGTCGCCGCCGGCATGGTCGCGGCCCTCGGCCGGCGATCGCTGCTCGCCGGCGTGCTGATCGGCCTCGGCGCGGCCTTCAAGGGGCCGCCGGTGCTGTTCGCGGTCTATTTCCTGTGGCGGCGCGACTGGGTCGCCGGCCTCGCCGTCTTCGCCACCGCGATCGGCGTCAATCTCCTGCCCGACCTCGTCGCCCGCGCGCCCGAGGGCCTGTGGGTCCAGGTCTGGCTGAAGCGTTGGGTGCTGCCGGCGACCGACATCGACCGCGCCATGGGCGCCTGGGCGACCCAGGGCATCTTCAACATCGCCAACCAGTCGCTCGCCGGCACGATCCAGCGCCTCGTCAACACCGATCTCGTCGCCCAGGGCCGCGACCTCGTCGTCGTCGCCAAGGCGGACCTGGTGGCGACCCGTCCGCTGAAGGTCGCGACCTATGCGGTCATGGCCGTCCTCGGCCTCGCCGACGCCGTCGCCTCGCTCCTCGGCGACCGTCGCCGTGCCGCGCTGCCGGCCGCCGACGACCGCGAGGCGCGCGCGCTCGAGCTCGCCACCGTGCCGCTGTTGATGCTCTTGTTCTCGCCGATGTCGGGCCTCGCCCATCTGCCGATCGTCGCGCCGGCCGCTGCCCTCCTGGCGCGCCGCGCCGTCGTCCGCCGCGACCCCTGGGCGGCGGTGCCGCTCGCCGTCGCGATCCTGATCGCCCTGATCCTCAACAAGGATCTCGTCGGCGGCCGGATCTACGACGCGGTCCAGTGGTCGGGCGGCGCGACGCTCGCCCTCCTCGCCCTGTGGTTCGGCACGACGGCGGCGCTGCTGCGCCCCGCCGCCCGACCCACCGCGTGACGCCTCAGATCGACCAGTCGTCGTCCGCCCCGAGGATCGCCGCGATCACTGCCTCGGCGGCATCCTCGATCGTCGTGACGGCGCCGTCGATGCGCAGGTCCGGCGTCTCGGGCGGCTCGTAGGGCGCGGAAATCCCGGTGAAGTTCGGGATCGAACCGGCCCGCGCCTTGGCATAGAGCCCCTTGACGTCGCGCGCTTCGCAGACCGCGAGCGGCGTGTCGACGAAGACCTCGACGAACGCCTCGGCCCCCACCAGCTCGCGCGCCGTCGCCCGTTCGGCGCGGAACGGCGAGATGAAGGAGACGAGGACGATCAGGCCCGCGTCGGCCATCAGCTTGGCCACTTCCGCGACCCGGCGGATGTTCTCGACCCGATCGGCGTCGGTGAAGCCGAGATCCCGATTGAGCCCGTGACGAACGTTGTCGCCGTCGAGCAGGAACGTGTGCCGCCCCCGCGCCACGAGCTTCTGTTCGACGAGATCGGCGATGGTCGACTTGCCGGATCCAGAGAGCCCCGTCAGCCAGACCACCGAAGCCTTCTGCCCCTTCTGGGCGGCCCGCACGGCGGGCGTCACCGCACCGGCATGGGCGTGGACGTTGGTCGCCCGCCGCAGCGCATGATCGATCATGCCGCAGGCGACGGTGGCGTCGGTCAGCCGGTCGATCAGGATGAAGGCTCCGGTCTCGCGGTTCTCCGAATAGGGATCGAAGGCGATCGATTCCGAGAGCGCCACCTCGACCCGCGCCACGTCGTTGAGGGCGAGCGTGTCGGCGACGCCTTCGGCGAAGGTTTCGACGTCGATTCGGCCCCGGATCTTCGAGACCGAGCCGGCGACCGTCTTCGACCCGCATTTGATCAACAGCGAGCGCCCCGGCAGGAGCGGCGCCTCCGCCATCCACACCAGCCGCGCCGCGAAACGGTCGGCGACGTCCGGCCGCGCCCTCGGCGCGACGAAGACGTCGCCCCGGCTGACGTCGATCTCGGTGTCGAGCGTCAACGTCACCGCCTCGCCCGCCTCCGCGTCGGGAAGCTCGCCGTCGAAGGTGACGATCCGGGCGATCCTCGCGGTCCGACCCGACTTCGCCACCACCACCTCGTCGCCCGGCCGTACCCGGCCCGAGGCGATCGTCCCGGCGAAGCCGCGGAAGTCGAGGTTGGGGCGGTTGACCCACTGCACGCTCATGCGGAACGGCTTCGCCGCCGTCGCGCTGCGCACGTCGACGCGCTCGAGATGCTCGAGCAGCGTCGGCCCGTCCCACCACGGCGTCCGCTGCGATCGCTCCGAGACGTTGTCGCCGTACCGTGCCGACAGCGGCACCGCGACCGTCGTCTCGAAGCCGAGGTCCTTCGCGAAGTCGGCGAAGGCATCGCGGATCGTCTCGAACCTCGCTTGCGAGAAGTCGACGAGATCGATCTTGTTGACTGCCAGCACCACGTGACGGATGCCGAGCAGCGACACGAGGAAGGCGTGCCGCCGCGTCTGCGCGACGAGACCGGCGCGTGCGTCGACCAGGATCACGGCGAGATCCGAGGTCGAGGCCCCGGTCGCCATGTTGCGGGTGTACTGCACGTGGCCGGGCGTGTCGGCGACGATGAACTTGCGCCGCGCCGTGGAGAAGTAGCGATGGGCGACGTCGATGGTGATACCCTGCTCGCGCTCCGCCTCGAGCCCGTCGAGCAGCAGCGCCAGATCGACCTCCTCGCCGACCGTGCCGAACCTGCGGCTGTCGCGCGTGACCGCGGCCAGCTGATCCTCGAACACCTGTTTGGCGTCGTAGAGGAGCCGGCCGATCAAGGTCGACTTGCCGTCGTCGACCGAGCCGCAGGTGAGGAAGCGCAGGAGCGAGGTCGGCTCGCTCTCGGCGAGGGGATCGGCGGAGGCGCCTTCCGGGACTTTCGAAACGGCGTTCATCAGAAATACCCCTCGCGCTTCTTCTTCTCCATCGAGCCGGCCTCGTCGTGATCGATCAGGCGGCCCTGCCGCTCCGAGGTCCGGGCGATCAGCATCTCGCGGACGATCTCCGGCAGCGTCGTCGCCTCGCTCTCGATGGCGCCGGTCAGGGGCCAGCAGCCGAGCGTGCGGAAGCGCACCCGCCGCGTCTCGATGCGCTCGCCGGGCGCGAGCACCATCCGCGCGTCGTCGGCCATGATCAGCCCGCCCGCGCGCTCGACCACGGGTCGTTCGTCGGCGAAATAGAGTGGAACGATCGGGATCCCCTCGGCCTGGATGTATTGCCAGACGTCGAGCTCGGTCCAATTGGAGAGCGGGAAGACGCGGATGCTCTCGCCCGGCGCGACGCGCGTGTTCCAGAGGCTCCACAGCTCGGGGCGTTGGTTCTTGGGATCCCAGGCGTGACCGGCGGTGCGGAAGGAGAAGATGCGCTCCTTGGCGCGGCTCTTCTCCTCGTCGCGCCGCGCGCCTCCGAAGGCCGCGTCGAACCCCCATTTGGTCAACGCCTGCTTCAGCCCTTCCGTCTTCATGACGTGGGTGTAGGTCGAGGCGCCGTGTGTGAAGGGCGTCACGCCCGCCTTCACCCCCTCCTCGTTGACGTGGACGAGGAGATCGAGCCCGAGCCGCTTCGCCGTTTCGTCGCGAAAGGCGATCATCTCGCGGAACTTCCAGGTCGTGTCGACGTGGAGCAGCGGAAACGGCGGCTTGGCGGGAAAGAAGGCCTTGCATGCCAGATGCAGCATCACCGCCGAATCCTTGCCGATCGAATAGAGCATCACCGGATTGCGGAACTCGGCGGCGACCTCGCGGAAGATGCGGATCGATTCCGCCTCGAGGTTCTTCAGATGCGTATGGCGTGCGATCGACATGGACGACCCTCGGGGTGACACCCGGCGCGAGGCGGCCGAGCGAAGAGGGTTTCCGAACTAGAGGGGACGCGCGCCGCGCGGAAGCAACGCCGTTCGCGGGACCGGGGCCGAGCACGGATCCCGGCGGATCGGCTTTGCCGGACTTTGCCGCGATGCGGCATGAGGTTTTGCGCCGCGCGCTTCGACGGGCACGCGGTTCGTCGCAGTGGACGACGCCGACAATCGAAATCTTATTCTGCGCTCCGGCGGAATTTCAGGCCGTCACACCGTCTCGCCGTAGGCGATGCGCTCGAGCGGGGTGATCTCGGCGGCGAAGCGCCGCCATTCCGCGCGCTTCAGCGCGACGAAGACGTCGCGCAGCCGCGGCCCCAGGGCGCGAGCGAGGAACTCGGATCCCACCGCCCGCTCGATCGCCACGCGCCAGTCGTCGGGCAACCGCTCCGACGACGCTCCCGCGTAGCCGTTGCCGGTGACCGGCGCGCCCGGATCGACCATATCCGTGATGCCCTCCAGCATCGCCGCGATGGTCACGGCGGCGACGAGATGGGGGTTGGCGTCGATCCCCGCCATACGCTGTTCGAGATGCCGCGCCACCCCCGGCCCTTCCGGCACCCGCACCGTGACCGAACGGTTGTTGACGCCCCAGGTCGCCCCGGTCGGCGCATAGCTCTCGGCGGCGAAACGGCGCCAGGAGTTGAGATGCGGCGCGAAGACCAGCATCGAGTCCTCGACCCGCCCGAGCAGCCCGCCGATCGCGTGGCGCAAGAGCGGCGAGAGCCCGCCCTCGGCCGGATCGGCGAAGAGGTTCGCCCCGTCGGCTCCCGCCAGCGAGGCGTGGCAGTGCATCCCCGATCCGGCCCGGTCGGCGAAGGGCTTGGCCATGAAACAGGCGGTGAGCCCGTGCCGTGCCGCGATCGCCCGGAGCACCCGCTTGGCGCGGGAGAGATCGTCGGCGGCGGCGAGCGCGTCGGCCCTGTGATGCAGGGTGAATTCATATTGGCCGCGCGCGTATTCCGAGATCAGCGTCTCGAGCGGCAGGCTCATCGCGTCGGCGGCACGCCACACCTCGGCGGTGAAGGGCTCCAGCCGGTCGAGCGCGTCGAGCCCGTAGACCTGGGTGGCCATCGGCCGCTCGCCGGTCAGCGGCAGCGGGCCGGCGTCGCGCGCCGCCCCCTCCGCGCGGTCGAGCAGGTAGAACTCGAGCTCGAACGCCATCACCGGCGTGAACCCGGCCGCGTTCGCCGCCGCGACCTGCGCCGCGAGCGCATGACGCGGATCGGCCGTCATCGGCCGGCCGTCCAGTTCGAACAGGCTCAGCTGGACCTCGCCGCGCGGCGGGTCGGTCCACGGCAGCGGCTTCAGCGATCCCGGCACCGGCCAGGCGCGGCGATCGGCGTCGCCGTCCAACCAGACGAGCCCGGTCGCCTCGACGTCCTCGCCGAAGACGTCGAGCCCGAGGATCGAGCCCGGCAGATGTCGCCCCTGGGTGTAGATCGGCAGCAGTTCGTGACGGCGGACGATCTTGCCGCGGGCGATGCCGTGGACGTCGATCAGGACGAGATCGAAGGCGACGATCTCCGGATGGGCCGCGAGAAAGGCTTCCGCCTCCTCGATCGTCGAACCGCTCGCCGACACCATCGCCATGACCTCTCCGTCCCCTCCGCGCGGGCACTCGCGCACGCTCCGCGACAGTGCCAAAGCGGACCGCGCTTTCAAAGGGGGATCATGCCGCCGAGGGACGCGAGGCGATCGCCGCGAGCGCCGCCGAGAGATCCGCGCCGAGCGTCTCGATCTCGCCTTCCGCGACCGGCCGCACCTCGATGCGGGCCGCGCGCTCCAGCCCCGCCGCCCGCTCCGCGACCCGCCTCGCCCCGACGTTGAAGCTCATCGACTTCAGTGCGTGCGCCGCCGCGCCGAGCCGATCGAGATCGCCGGATCGTGCCGCCTCGTGCAGATCGCGCAGCTTCTCCGCCGACTGGGTCTCGTAGAGCCGGGTGACGCGATCGACCACCGCCGTCGCCCCGCCGGCCATCGCCGCGAGATCGGCGAGCACGCTCTCGTCGAGCACCGGCGTCTCCTCCGCGTCCGCCGCACTCGGTGCCTCGGCCGCCTCTTCGATCGCCTCGACCCCGACGCTCTCCACGAGGTTGAGCGCATGGGCGCGGATCGTCGCCTCGAGCTTGGCCAGGGTGAAGGGCTTGTGCAGGACCCCGTCCATGCCCGCCGTCTTCCAGGCATCGGCCGCCGAGCCCACCACATGCGCCGTCAACGCCACGACCGGGGTGCGCGCGCGTCCCTCGGCCATCTCGAGCGCGCGGATCTCGCGGGTGGCGTCGAACCCGTCGAGCACCGGCATCGACCCGTCCATGAGGACCAGATCCCAAGCCTCGGCCCGCACCGCCTCCACCGCCTCCCGTCCGTCGACGACGAAGACCGGCGCGATGCCGAGCCGCCCCAGCGCCGCGCCCGCGACCTCGCGATTGACCTCGGCGTCGTCGGCGACCAGCACCTTCAACCCCTCGAACCGGACGATCGCCTCCGCCGTGCGTCGCGTCGTCTCCTCGAGACTGGAGAGCGCCTTGCCCGCCGCCAGACAGGCGACCAGCGCGTCGAGCTCGACCCGTCCCACCGGCCAACCGGCCGCCGTGTCGGCGACCGTGCCGAGGAGCCCCGAGACGTCCTCGCTCGGCGGCGCGAACACCACCACGCCACCGCCGTCGAGCGTCTCCAGCCTCCCGTGACCGGACAGTCGCGCCGGTTCGGCGATCACCACGCGCGCGCCGCCCGCCAGCACGTCGAGCGGATCGTCGCCCGCCGGCAGCACCGAGAAGCCCGCGCCGCGCAGGTGATGGGTGATCGCCGCCCGGCTCTGCCGGCCGGAGACCGCCACCACCGCCACCGCCCGTTCGCCCACTGCCAGCCGCGCCCAGTCGTCGACCTCGGCCGCGGCCGCCTTCGGCAAGGTGAAGAAGAAGCAGGTGCCGCGCCCCTCGAGGCTGGTGACCTCGATGGCGCCGCCCATCGCCTCGACCAGCCGCTTGGCGATGGCGAGGCCGAGGCCGGTGCCCCCGTATTTGCGCGTGGTCGACTGATCGGCCTGGGTGAAGGCGTCGAACAGGGTGGCGAGCTTGTCCTCGGGAATGCCGATGCCGGTGTCGATCACCGCGAACAGGACGCGGCCGTCGTCGGTCGGCTCGACCTCGATCGACACCCCGCCGTTCTCGGTGAACTTGAGCGCGTTGTTGACCAGATTGGAGAGTACCTGCCCGAGCCGGGTCGGATCGGCGTCGACCCGCGCGCCGCGCGGCAGATCGACCCGCGCCGCGAGATCGAGCCCCTTGGCCCGCGCCCGTTCGGCGAAGAGCTTCAGCACCGTGTCGGTCGCCTCGTGCGGATCGACCTCGAGATGCTCGACCTCGAGCTTGCCCGCCTCGATCTTGGAGAGATCGAGAATGTCGTTGATGATGGCGAGGAGGCTGCCCCCCGAGCGCGCGATCACCTCCGCCTGCCGCCGCGCCCGCGCCGGCAGATCGGTCGCCGCCAGGAGTTCGGCCATCACCAGGATGCCGTTCATCGGCGTGCGGATCTCGTGGCTCATGGTGGCGAGGAAGTCGGACTTCGCCCGATTGGCCTCCTCCGCCTCCTGCGCCGCCCGCGCGTAGTCGGCGGTGCGTTCGGCGACGTCCTGCTCCAGGCGCTCGCGATGCCGGGCGAGCCGCCCGTCGCGCTCGCGGATGTCGCCGATCATGGCGTTGAAACCCTCGACCAGCACGCCGACCTCGTCGTCGCTGGTCACCGGCAGGGCGACGCCGTAGTCGTGGCCCTCGCCGACCCGGCGCATCGTCTCGGTGAGATCGCGCAAGGGGCGCGTGATCCGCCCGGCGAGACGGAACGTCACCAGGAGCGCCGCCGCCAAGGCCAGCAGACCGCCCGAGAGCGCCAGTCCCGCCGCCGTCGCCATGCGGCCCGGCAGATCCTTGGTGTCGCCGACGAGGCGCAGCCGCCCGACCCGCTCGCCGCCCGAGATCACCGGCACCCGCACCTCCATGGTGCGGTCGTCGAGGAGGCGGAGCGGGGACACCGGCGTCGCCGGATCGTCGAGCACGAGATCGCGCAGCAGTTGCTCCGTCGCCCCGACGTCGGCGAGCGGCCGCCCGTCGGCCCGCTCGATCGCGGCGAAGACGACGCCGTCGATGCGCGAGATCGCCCGGAGCACCCGATGGGCCTCGCTGCGCTCGCCCGCCGCCGTCGCCTGGGCCGCCGAGGCCGCCATCACCGCCGCCGTGGCGAACAGTCCGTCGCGCCGGGCCACCGCGTAGCGCGACGTCTCCACCCACACGCCGAGCCCCATCAGGACGACCAGCGCGAGCGAGATCGCGGAGATCACCAGCAGGAGGAGACGCGTGCGGATGGTGCGGAGGGAGCGCTTCATGCCCCCGAGACTGCCGCCGACGTCGTTAAGGGGATCCCAACGATACGGGGAAAATTCCCGGCGTTTTCACACCTTCCGTTAGCGCGGAAGGGGTAGTGTCCTCGATCGTAGGATGTGGACGGGTGTGGGACGACGGCATTGACCGGGGCAATCGACGCCAAAGCGAAATTCGAATGGGTCTTCGCCGAGGAGACGACGATCCTCGCCGTCGACGACGATCCCATCCAGCGCGAATTCTGCTCGGTCTATCTCTCCGCCCCCGGCGTGACGGTGACGCTCGCCGAGAGCGCGGAAGCCGCCCTCGACATTCTCGCCACGACCCGCTTCGACGCGGCTCTCTTCGACGTCGACATGCCCGGCATGAGCGGCCTCGATCTCGTCGCCCGTCTGCGCGAGGATCCCTCCTTCGACGATCTGCCGATGATGGTGGTGACGGGACGCGAGGACATGGCCTCGATCGACCGCGCCTTCGACGTCGGCGCCACCAGCTTCATGTGCAAGCCGGTGAACTGGCGCCTGTTGGCCCATCAGATCAAGTTCATGATCCGCGCCCATCGCGCCCTTCGCCGCAACGAAGGGACGACGCCATGATCCTCCCGCGTCCACGCACTCATGTCGGCAGGGACGCCCGCGGCGGCACCGCCGCGACCTTCGCGATCACCGGCGCGCTCCTCGTCGCCGCCGGCGGCTTCGCCGTCGACTATGCCAACGTGATGAGCCTGCGCGGCTCGCTCCAGACCATCGCCGACGGAGCGGCTCTGGCGGCCGTCCGCGAACTGCGCCTCGGCAACGCCTCGGCCCAGACGATCTCGCAGGTGGCCTCGGCCTATGCGAACGCCGCCCTCTCCTCCGCCGGCCTCACGGCGACGGTCGCGCCCACCATCGACACCACCGCCAAGACGGTCACCGTCGATCTGACCGGCACCCCCTCGACCTGGGTGATGAACACCTTCGAACTCGGCTCGAACGAGGTCTCGGTCCGCGCCACCGCCAAGGTGGTCGGCGGCGCGCCGATCTGCGTCATCGGGCTGAACGGAGCCCAGCAGCAGACCGTCCATCTCGCTCAGACGGCCCATCTCAAGGCGCCCGGCTGCTCGGTCTATTCCGACAGCACCAACGTCAACGGACTGGTCGTCCAGGACGACGCCGTGCTCGAGGCCGCCTACATCTGTTCGGCCGGCGGCAAGAGCCGGCTCGGGGCCGGCGTCTATTCCCCCACTCCCGAGACGGATTGTCCCGAGATCCCCGACCCGTTGTCGGCACGTCCGACGCCCACCGTTCCGTCGAGCTGCCTCAAGAACAACTACACGATCACGTCGGGCTCCGACATTCTCAAACCCGGCCTCTACTGCGGCGGCATCACCGTCCAAGGGACGGCACAGGTCAAGCTCGAGCCCGGAACCTACGTCGTCAGGGGCGGCGCGCTCCTCGTCACGGATCAGGCCAGTTTCACCGGCGTCAACACGGGCTTCTATCTGACCGGCAATCAATCCCGCCTGCGTTTCGAGGGCGCGGCGACGATCTCGCTGACCGCCCCCAAGACGGGAACCCTCGCCGGGATCCTGGTCTTCGTCGATCCCAAGATGCCGAACTACCTTCAGCACGAGATCTCGGCCGACAACGCCAACACCCTGCTCGGCACTCTCTATCTGCCGAAGGGCTGGCTCGACGTCTCCGCCAACAAGCCGGTCGCCGACAAGTCCGCCTATACGATCGTCGTCGCCGACCGCTTCACCCTCGGCGCCGGCCCGACCATGGTGCTCAACACCAACTACTCGAGCACCGACGTGCCGGTCCCCGACGGCGTCGGCCCCAACGGTACCAAGGCCTACCTGTCGAAGTGACGAGGCGCGGACGCCCACGGCCGTGGACGGTCGCGGGCTCCGGCGTCTTCAGGATGTTCGTCGTGAGGAGAGCCGAGCCGGACGCCGCTCAGGCGGCCGAGCGCGGCACGATCCGGTCGGCCTGCAGACGGGAAACCTCGTCCGCCGGCAGCGCCTTGGCGAAGTACCAACCCTGCATCAGATGGCAGCCGGCGATCTTCAGGAACCGCCACTGCTCCTCGGTCTCCACGCCCTCGGCGGTGATCTTGAGGCCGAGCGCGCGCGCCAGCGCCACCACCGCCTGGACGATCACCGTCGACTGGATGGTGCCGATGCCGTCGACGAAGGACTTGTCGATCTTCAGTTTGTCGATCGGCAGCTTCAGGAGATAGGTCAGGCTCGAATAGCCGGTGCCGAAGTCGTCGAGCGCCACCCGGAACCCGTGCGCCCGCAGTCGTTCGATGTTGGCGAGCGCCGTGTCGAAGTCGTCGATGAACGAGCTCTCGACGATCTCGATCTCCAGTCGCTTGGGATCGGCGCCGATCTCGAGGGTGAGCGCCAGCGCCCGATCGGCGAAGTCCGGCTCGCGGAACCGCGCCGCCGACACGTTGATGCCGACCGAGAGGTCCGGCCACAGGAGACTGTCGGTCGCCGCGGTGTGGAACACCCACCAGTCGAGCGCCTCGGCGTCGTCGGGCGCCTCGAAATGGGCGAGCACGTCGGCGGCGGTGACGAAGCGCGGCTCAGGCTTGAGGACGCGCAGCAGCGCCTCGACCGAGACGATGCGCGAGCCGTCCGCAGCAATCTGGGGCTGATAGTGCAGCGTCAACTCGTCGAAGGAGACGTGTCTGCACTCTCTGACTTCGCTCATCCGACCCTCGACCTCGCTCTCCGAGCTCGCCATCATGGCCGGAGAGTCGTTGCTCAATGGTTGACCCATGGGAAGAATGCCGAGGAATCTACGGCGATGACGTCTTCGAACGCGATTTTGCCCCCCACAGGCGCCCTCGCGCTCGATGTCGAGCTTCTCGCCGAGGAGGCCGCCGCCCTCGGTCGCGCCGGCCGGCGCGTCGAGGAGACGCTCGCCGCGCTCGCCGCCGCTGCCGAAGGGGACCATCCCGCCCGGCTGCACGAGGCGGCCGAAGCGGTGCACCACTATTTCATCCTGCGCGAGATGCGCGGCTTTCGCCGCCACGACGACGCCGTCGCCCTCTATGGCATCCCCCGCGCCGTGATCGCCCGCCTCGGGGCGTCGTGATCAGACGACCGGCGCGCCCATGCCGAAGGAATAGGGAACCGGCCCGGAGAAGGCGAGTACGTCGCCCTCGTCGAGCGTCGCCTCGCGATTGGCGCGCCCGCCACCGTAGAGACCGGGCGAGACGTCGCGCCCGTTGCGCAGCACCAGGAACACGTCCTCGGGCGGCAGTCGCAGGCGATCGATGACGTCGCCGACGGTCGCCCCCGCCGGCAGCATCAGGCGCTGCACCGGCCCCTCGCGCCCGCCGTGCCGGGTCAGCGAATTGAACAGGCGCACCTCGATCCCGATCTCGACCCCGGCGGCGTTGTGCCCCGGCCCGGCTCTTTCCTCGTCCATGCGCTCCCTCCTCGGTCTCCGCGCGCCGGGTCCGTCCACGCCGGCGTCGCTCGATGGCGGAAAAAGGATGGACGCAACACGGCGGACCCCCTTTGACCGCGATCAAGCGAAACCCTCGCCGCCCCGAAGGTGCTCTCCTTCTTTGGTACGAAGGCGGCCCCGGGCATCTTCGCCACGACGGCCGGGACTGGATCGCGGGCGCGTCGTGTGCCAATGCGGACAACGAAGAAGACGTGCCGCGAAGGCACCGCGACGGGGACGGAAGGTCGATCGCATGACACGGGTCCACTCGACGCCGCAGGCTCTCACTCCGCTCGCCGACGCGCGGGCGCGCCTCGGCGTCCGGCTCGGCACGGCCTCGATCGAGACGATCGAGCTCCGCGACGCGCTCGGACGAATCGCCGCCGTGGAGCACCGCGCGATGCGTCCGCTTCCCGGCGACGATCGGGCCCTCGTCGCGGGCTGGGCGGTCGCCGCCGCCGACACCGTCGGCGCCTCGCCCTATGCCCCGGCCTTCCTCGCATCGCCCGTGCCCGTCGCCGCCGGTGCCGTGCTCCCGGCGGGGTGCGACGCCGTCCTGTCGCAGGTCTCCGGGCGCGACGACGGCGGCCTCCTCGTCGTCGAGGCGTCCCTGGCGCCGGGCGAAAACGTCCATCGACGCGGCTTCGATCTCGCCGTCGACGCACCACTCCTCGCCGCCGGTGATCCGATCGATGCGATCGGCCTCGCCCTCGCCGAGGCGGCTGGACTCACCGAGATCGCCGTCCGCCGCCTTCCCGTCGCGATCGTCGCCGCCGAAACGGCGCTCGCGGCCTTCGCCGCTTCGGCGATCCGCACCACCGGCGCGTCGATCGCCACAGTCGACGAGACGCCCCGCCTCGTCCTGCGTCTCGGCGACGCGACGCGGCGCGACGACGCCCCCGGTCTGGCCCTGAGCGGCGCCGAGACGGCGATCCCGTCCGAGGACGGCGGCATCCCGACCCTGACCGTGCCCGACCGGCTCGCCGCGCTCGCCACCGTCCTCGAGGCGCTGATCCTGCCCGCGCTGCGAACCGCGCTCGGCCGACCCGACGAGCGCCCGTGTGAAGCTCGCCCGCTCGCCCGTAAGCTCGCCTCGCGGGTCGGCTTCACCGAACTCGCGCTCTTCGACGTCGACGCCGGCGGGCGCTGGCTGCCCCTCGCCGTCGGCGATCTGCCCGCGTCGGCCTGGGCGCGCGCCCGCGCCGTCGTCGAACTGCCCCCCGAGAGCGAGGGGCTGCCCGAGGCGACGCCGCTCGCCCTGCCGCGCCCCTTCCTCCGTCCGTGATCTCAGGAGCCCGACCCGTGCGCCAAGACCAGTTCCTGACCGTGCTCTCCCGCGACGAGGCCCTCGCCCGCTTCGAGACCGCGCTCGAGGCCCGTCCCCTCGAGCACGAACGCGTCGCCCTCGCCGACGCCCTCGGCCGGGTCGTCGCCGTCTCGATCGCCCCGGCGATCGACGTGCCGCCGTTCGACCGCTCCGTCGTCGACGGCTTCGCCGTCCGCGCCGCCGACGTCGCCGCCGCCTCCGACACCACGCCGGTGACGCTGCGCCCGACCGGCGAGACCGTCGCCTGCGGCATCGCCCCGACGCGTTCGGTCGAGCCCGGCACCGCGACCACCATCGCCACCGGCGGCCCGATCCCGCGCGGCGCCGACGCCGTGGTGATGATCGAGTGGACCGATCCGGGCGAGGACGGCGCGATCCTCGTCCGCCGCCCCGTCGCCCAGGGCGGCAACCTCGCCTTCGCCGGCTCCGACCTCGCCCGCGGCGAGGTGATCCTGCGTCGCGGCACGATCGTCGGCTCGCGCGAGATCGGTCTCCTCGCCGCTTGTGGCATCGGCGAGATCGAGGTGGTCCGCCGCCCGAAGGTCGCGGTGATCTCGACCGGCGACGAACTCGTCGCCCCCGGCGGTACTCTGGCGCCGGCGCAGATCTTCGACGCCAACGGCCCCGTCGTCGCCGCCACCGTCGCCGAGAACGGCGGTCTGCCGATCGCCTGGGGCGCCGTCCCCGACGACGAGGCGAAACTCGCCGCCGCCCTCGCCGAGGCGCTCGCCACCTGCGACATGGTGGTGCTCTCCGGCGGCACCTCGAAGGGCGCGGGCGACTACACCGCCCGCTTGGTGGCGAAGCTCGGCCGCCCCGGCATCGTCGCCCACGGCGTCGCGCTGAAACCCGGCAAGCCGCTCTGCCTCGCCGTCTGCGACGGCAAGGCGGTCGTGGTTTTGCCCGGCTTCCCGACCTCGGCGCTCTTCACCTTCCACGACTTCGTGGTGCCGCAGCTGCGCCGGCTGGCGGGCCTGCCGCCGCGCCCCGAGGCGGTGGTCGAGGCGACCCTGCCGGTGCGCGTGCCCTCCGATCTCGGCCGCACCGAATTCGTCATGATCGCCCTCGCCGAAGGGGCGGACGGCGCCACCGTCGCCCATCCGGTCTTCAAGGGCTCGGGCTCGATCTCCGCCTTCGCCCAGGCCGACGGCTTCGTCGAGGTCGATGCGCTCGCCGACCACCTGCCCGCCGGGACCAGGGCGTCGGTGCGGCTCTTCACGCCCAATCCGAAACTGCCCGATCTGGTGATCGCCGGATCGCATTGCGTCGGCCTCGAGCCGATCGCCGACGCGCTGACCGACGCCGGGCTCACGGTGCGCATCCTCCCGCTCGGCTCGATGGGCGGCGTCCAGGCGGCCAAGCGCGGCGAATGCGACGTCGCGCCCCTCCACCTGCTCCATGCCGACAGCGGCGTCTGGAACGCCCCCTTCCTCGACGACACGCTGGAGCTGATCGAAGGCTGGCGCCGCGTCCAGGGCGTCGTCTTCCGCAAGGGCGACGCCCGCTTCGAGGGCCGCTCGGCCGAGGAAGCGGTCACCGCCGCGCTGGCCGATCCCGCCTGCCTGATGGTCAATCGCAATCCCGGCGCCGGCACCCGCATCCTGCTCGACCGCCTCCTCGCCGGACGGCGGCCGGAGGGCTGGGGCAACCAGCCGCGCAGCCACGCCGCCGTGGCCACCGCGATCGCGGGCGGCCGCGCCGACTGGGGCCTCGCCATCGAGGCCGCCGCCCGGCCGCTCGGCCTCGGCTTCGCCCCGCTCGGCGAGGAGCACTACGACTTCGCCGTCCCGAAGGCCCGCGCCGATCGTCCCGCCGTCATCGCCTTCCGCGCGGCGCTTTCGAGCGAGCCCGTCCGCGCCGCCCTGCGCGCCCTCGGCTTCCGCCCCGCCTGAGGCGGTCCGCGACGGGGCTCAGCCCCCGTCGTCGAGCCCGTCCTGGGCCTCGGCCGCCACCATCAGCGCCTCCAGCGCCGCGACGTGCGGCTCCGCCGCGGCTTCCGTCGCCGCCTGGAGGGCGCGATAGCGTTCGACCACCTCGCGCCCGAGGTCGGTGAGCTTGGCCCCGCCGCCGCCCGCCCCGCCGCTCTGCCCGGTGACGAGCGCGCGGCCGAACGCCTTGTTGAGATGGTCGACCAGCTCCCAGGCCCGGCGATAGGTCATGTCGAGCGCGCGCCCCGCCGCCGAGATCGACCCCGTCTCGTCGATCTTCTCGAGCAGTGCCACCTTTCCGTGGCCGATCCGCGTCTCCGGATCGAGCTTCAGGAACAATCGAACCCCGATCATCGCGACCTCCTCGCCTTCGCCTCGAAGGAACCTTCTGCGATCGAACCGTTTTCCACTCCGCCGCGCAAGAGCGGGCTCACCCTCCCCTCGCCCGCGGGCCTCGATCGCACCGTGTCCCGGCGTGCTGCAAAATTGCCGTTTAGAACGATTGCAATGGAAGTTCTCCTCGGTAAGACTTCATCGAAAGACGAAGAACGGCGCATCTCCGAGCGCAATGCTCGAGTAGACATGACGTCGTCGCCGGGAGGAAGAGCGGATCCAGGTCCGTTTTGTCTTACCACGCATAACGTACACGCGCGACTCGTCTGCGAGAGCCGACGAAGAGCGAAACGAACACAACGACCCTTCAGGGAGGGCTCGGCGCATGATGAATTCGTTGCACATCGACCCGTCGAAGTGCACCGGCTGTCTCCAGTGTGAGATGGCCTGCTCTTTCGAGAACCACGGCGTCTTCGCCACGTCGAAGTCGCGCATCAAGGTCTTCGACTTCCATTCGACCGGCCGCAAGGTGCCCTACACCTGCACCCAGTGCGACG
>ERZ1645187.1481-NODE-1481-length-21511-cov-234.633716_pt1 | contig 21511 bp, 16 predicted proteins | sample MGYA00575352_ERZ1645187 | MGnify/ENA primary metagenome ERZ1645187 (study PRJEB40837, sample SAMN11349314) | freshwater sediment metagenome | isolation source: river sediment | host: Sediment | place: India: Wazaribad , New Delhi | collected 2017-02-21 ... | reverse complement strand
GGGAGGAAGTAATCGACCTTGACCACCTCGTGGATGGGATGGACCTTGTTCAGCAGCAGGGGGATCTCCGGGTCGTTGGGCACGCCGGGATTATGGATGCCGATGCCGCCGACATAGGACTCCGTCAGGCAATCCTCCAGGGGGAAGGCATTGCGCATGGCGGGGATGCCACCGTTGACCGCGCAGGCGCCCAAGGCCACCAGGACCTTGCATTGGCGACGGAACTCCCGCAAGACCTCGACGTTTTCCGCGTTGGCGACCCCACCCTCCACCAGGCCCAGGTCACAGGGGCCAAGCCGCTTGATATCCGTGATCGGGGAACGGTCGAACTCCACCCATTCCACCAGATCGAGGATGCGCTCGTCGATATCCAGGAAGGACATGTGACAGCCAAAACAGCCAGCCAGGGAGGTGGTGGCCACCTTGAGCTTGGGCCGCGGGCCAGGCCCCGCGGTGGCGCCTGGCTCTGGCCGCCCTTCAGGGGTGGCGGACGGGCCGGTCTTTCCCGTTAAGCCAACGCCCTGGTTCAGCTCGATCGAGTCACTCATGGCCGCGCCCTCCCCTCGTTGGCGGCCACATCACCGACCTGGCTGATGGGCTCGCGATCGTACAGACGCTGACCGATGGGGACGGCATAGGCGCCGCGTTTGGGCAGGATGGCCCCGACCGGACAGACATGCGCCGCCCGGTCCGTGGCGGCGAAGGCGCTGTCACCCAGCTTGCCCGTGGGGGACTCGATGACCAGCCGGCTGTCGATGCCCCGGCCGCTGATGGCGAAGACGTTCTTGCCGTCCAGGTCGCGGCTGGCGCGCACGCACAACTCACAGAGAATGCAGCGGTTGAAGTCGATGACGTAGTCCGGATGGGAGGCATCCAGGTCCCGGCGGGGGAAGAAGTGGCTGAAGTGGGGCGCCAGCATGCCGGTGTAGTAGGCCACCGCCTGAAGCTGACAGGCGCCGGTCTTCTCGCAGGCCGGACAGATGTGGTTGCCCTCGACGAAGAGCATCTGCAGGATGGTCCGCCGGCTGGCCTGGATGTCCGGGGTGTCCGAGGCCACCTCCAATCCCGCCGCCGCCGGGGCGGTACAGGAGGACACCAGACGCCCGCCGACCCGCACCACGCAGACCCGGCAACTGCCGTGGGGGGCCAGCTCCGGGTTATGGCACAAATGAGGGATGTAGGCCCCCGCCGCGAGGGCGGCATCCATGATGGTCTGGCCCGGCTGGAAGGGGATCTCCCGTCCGTCGAGTCGGAAGGAATTTGCCATGGTAGTGGACAGGTTCATGCCTCCTCCAGATGCGCGCCAGCATCGTTGCGTCCGGTGATGGCCCGCGCCGCCGCCAGGGCGGCGTCCAGGTCGAAGGCGGGGGTAAAGTCGCTGCCGGGCCGCAACCGGCGCTGGAAAGTAGCCGGAAACTTATCCAGGATATCGCGGACATGATTGGCGGACGTCATGCCCAGCCCACAATAACTGGCCTGACGCATCAGGTCACCGATCCGGCGCATCTCCTCCAGGTCATAGGCCGAGGCCTTGCCCGCCGCCACCTTTTCCACCAGGGCCTCCAGCAGCCGATTGCCGACCCGACAAGGGGTGCAGAAGCCGCAGCTTTCATGGGCGAAGAAGCGGGCGAAGTTGCGGGTCATGTCCATCAGGTCCCGGTCCGGCCCCAGCACCATGAAGGAACCAGCGGTGGGCAGGTCTTCAAAGGACAGGGTGCGGCTGAACTCCGGCGGCGACAGGGTCACGCCAGCGGCCCCGGACACCTGCACCGCCTGAGCCCCCGTGCCCCCGCAATCCTCCAGCACCCTCGTCACCGGGGTACCGAAGGGATATTCATAGATGCCAGGCCGCGCCACGTCACCGCTGACGCTAAGGATCTTGCTACCAGTGGATTGCGGGGTACCCTCGCCGCGAAACCAGTGGCTGCCCCATTCGATGATCTGGGCGGCGGCGAGGAAGGTCTCCACGTTGTTGACCACCGTCGGCTTGTCCTGATAGCCACTGACCACCGGGTAAGGCGGGCGCTTGCGCACCACGCCGCGCCTGCCTTCCAGGGACTCGATGAGGGCGGACTCCTCACCGCAGACATAGGCGCCAGCCCCAAGGTGAATCTCGATATCGAAGTGGAAGCCGGCCTGACCGCCAATGTCCCTACCCAGCAGACCCCGCTCCCGGCGCTGAGCCAGGACCCAGTGCAGCCGCGGCAGCAGGTGGCGGTACTCGCCGCGCAGGTAGAGATAGCCCTTGCGGGCGCCGATGATGCCGGCGCAGAGGGTCATGCCCTTGAAGATCAGGTCGGGATAGCGGGCGAGCAGCACCCGATCCTTAAAGGTACCTGGCTCGCCCTCATCGGCGTTGCAGACCACGAAGCGCGCGTCACTGGGACTGTCGCGGCAGATACGCCATTTGAGGGCGGTGGTGAAGCCGGCCCCACCCCGGCCCCGGAGCACGGATGCCTCCAGTTCTCCCAGGGCGGCCTGGGGTCCCAGCGCCAGAAAGCGCTCCAGATCGGGCCGCGTCCGTTCCGCGTTGCGCAGCAGGTCCCCGGCGCGGTGGATATTGTCCTGGACGATGAACAGCTCGGGTGGCCAGTGCTCCAACGGCACCCCCGCCTCCACCAGATCCGCGATCCGGTCGACGCGCGCCGCCGTGAGGGCGGTGACCGCCAGACCGTTGACCAGGATGGCGGGGCCCTGATCGCCCATGCCGGTGCAGGAGGTCAGACCCACGGTCACCCGTCCGTCACCCCGCGTCTGGTCGAGCCGGACGCCGAGGCGAGTGGTCAGTTGGTCGCGGAGGGCCTCGCTTTCCGCCATGCGGTCGGTGATGTTATCGCTGAACAGGATGTCGTAATCGCCCCGGGGCCGGGCGTGGAGAAAGGCGTAGAAGTCGATACAGGCGCGGATGCGCGAGCGGGTCACCCCCATGGCCTGGGAGAGCAGGTCGACGGCGCTCTCGGGCACATGGGAACAGGCCTGCTGGATAGCGATCAGGTGTTGCAGGAGGAGTTCGGGCGCATGGCCGCGGGAGGTAAGCAGCCCGGTGACCATGCGGTTAATGATTTCGTGAGAGGAAAGTGGCATTGCCGACTCCTCGTCGTGGGATGAAACCTCGACCACCAACGCCGCGGGCGAGGGGCTTGGGCTGGAGGCGTGATCGGTCCTAACTCATTCGTTCCTGGCTCACCGCTCCTGGCTCACCGTCCAGGGCCGGCAGGATGGGCAACTGGCGGCCAACACCCTGGCGAGGGTATCCGGACACGGCCTTATGCTCCTTAAGAAAAATCAATCAGGCAAGGGGTAGATCCCTGGAAATGCTGCCCTCGATCAAACGATAGTATGAAACACCCCAGCGGCGCCGTTCACCTTGAGGGCCTGGCTGACACACTCCATGACGGTTAGCGCGAAACTCACGGGCAAGCCTAACATTATCAACTGGTTGGCGCGCCGACGCATTTCAGTTAGGGGAACGTCACAGCAAAATCCTTCATTTTCAGTGGATTGGCGCGCCGCCTCAGGACGGTTAGCATGAAAGTCACGGGAATGTCTTTGATTATCAGAGACGTGACCTGGTGCCTCATGTCAGTTAGCCTCAATCCTTTCCAGCGAGTTCTGGACCCTGGTTGATCATTCCCCGCGGGTGGGCCAGGCGGTCTGGACGCGAAAGCAATGCACCCGCCGGCCTGGCCCCGGACTGACCTGGGGCGGATAGGTCCGGGCGCACTCCGGGAGGGCCTCCGGGCAACGGGGGTGAAAATGACAGCCAGGAGGGGGATTCGCGGGAGAGGGCAGATCCCCCTCCAGGCGGATCAGCTCCCGGCGACTGGCCGGATCGATCACCGGCACGGCCGAGAGCAGGGCGCGGGTATAGGGGTGGCGGGGATCCGTCAGCACCCCCTCCACCGGCCCGTACTCCACGATCCGTCCCAGATACATGACGGCGACCTCGTCGGCCAGATAGGAGACCACGGCGATATTGTGGGTGATGAAGAGATAGGCGAGCCCCTTGCGCGCCTGAAGCGCCTTGAGCAGATTGAGGATCTGCGCCTGGACCGAGACATCCAGGGCACTGGTGGGTTCGTCGCACACCAGCACCCGCGGCTCGACGGCCAGGGCCCGGGCGATACAGATGCGCTGGCGCTGACCACCGGAGAACTCATGGGGATAGCGGTCGGCGGCCTCGGCGGGGAGGCCGACCTCCTCCAGCAGGGCCAGGACCCGGGCGCGACGCGCGGCCCGCCCCGGGACCAGCCCCAGGGCCTGGAGGCCCTCGCCGATGATATCCCCCACCCGCAGACGGGGGTTCATGGAGGCGAAGGGGTCCTGGAAGATGACCTGCAGGTCCTTGCGGTAGGGGCGCAGGGCGCCATGGCTCAGCCCGACCAGGTCGCGCCCCTGGTAGTGGACGGACCCGCCCCCCGGACGGATGAGCTGCAACAGTCCCTTGCCCGCGGTGGTCTTGCCACACCCGGACTCACCGACCAGGGCGAGGGTCTGGCCGGCCCGTAGCGTGAAATCGATGCCGTCAACGGCCCGCACCTGACCAACGACCCGGCGCCAGAGGCCCCGGTGGATGGGAAAATGGACCTTGAGCCCGGCGATGGTGACCAGGGGCTCCCCCGCCATCGTCCCCGCCGTCGCCCCCACGGGCACCTCCGCAGTCACCCCCCTGGCCGTCGGGTGCCCGCCAGGGGTGCGGGCAATCTCCCCGCCCCCCCCTGTCTCCCGGAGTGGGGGTGACTCGACCCTTGCCACCGTGGCCCCCGTCAGCGGGAGATGACAACGCACCCAGTGGTCCGGCCGCCGGGCGCCCCAGGGGGGCGGCTCAACCCGGCAGATGGCCATCACCCGGTCGCAGCGAGCGGCGAAACGGCAACCCGGCAGGACCTGATCCAGGGGGGGGACCCGCCCCGGGATGACCGCCAGCCGGCCCTGGCGCTTCTCTGGCGCCGGCAGGCTGTCGCGCAGCATGCGGCTATAGGGGTGGGCGGACTGGGCGAAGAAGTCGGCGCTGGTCGCGGTCTCGACAATCTGCCCGGCATACATGACCGCCAGGCGGTCCGCCGTCTCCGCCACCACCCCCAGGTCGTGGGTGATGAGCAGGACGGCCAGACCGGTCTCCGCCTGCAATCGTTTGAGCAGACGCAACACCTGGGCCTGGATGGTGACGTCCAGGGCCGTGGTCGGCTCGTCGGCGATCAGCAACTCGGGATCGCCGGCGAGGGCCATGGCGATCATGACACGCTGCTTCATGCCGCCGGAGAGTTGATGGGGATATTCCCGCGACCGCCGCTCCGGGTCGGGGATGCCAACCGCATTCAGCAGTTCCAGGATCCGGCCGGTGACCTCCCGACGACGCCGGCCAGAACCGGCGTGGGCCGTCACCGCCTCGGCGATCTGCTGGCCGACCCGCAGGACCGGGTTGAGGGAGGTCTGGGGTTCCTGGAAGATCATCCCCATCCGTCCTCCCCGGACCCGGCGCATGGCCTGCTCCGGCAGACCCAGCAACTCGGTCTCCCCCAGCCAGACGCGGCCGGCCACGATGCGTCCCCCCGGGGGTAGCAGCCGCATCAGGGACAGGGCGGTCATGGACTTGCCGCACCCCGACTCACCCAGCAGGGCGAAGGTCTCGCCCCGCCGCAGTTCCAGGTCCAGACCATCCACCACCCGCAAGGGCTGGGCCGGGGAGCCGAGGTGGGTGTGCAACCCGCTGACCCGCAGCAAAGGGGTAACCTCCCCCAACGCGGGCGGCACGGGGCCCGTCGCCGGGTGCTGTAAATCCCCTGACGGCAAACTTGATCCGGACATATAATTTCGGTGTTTTCCCATTCAGCGCTCCCTCGGGGCGATTTTCAGACAATCCTCAGCCAGGAGAAATCAGTTGGATATCACCCACAGCCAGCACGGTTCCATCCGGATCATCGCGCTCAAGGGACGGATGGATGCAGTCACCGCCCCTCTCTTCGACAAGGCCTTCGCCGAGGCCGCCACCCCGGATGCCTCCGACTTCGTCATCCAGCTCGATGGCCTGGAGTACATCAGCAGCGCCGGTTTGCGCAGCATCCTCATGGTGGCCAAGCAGGTCAAGGCCAAGAATGGCCGGCTGATCCTCACTGGCCTGACCGACGAGGTGCGCGAGGTCTTCCACCTCTCCGGCTTCCACACCATCCTGCGCATCTGCGACACCAAGGAAGCCGCCCTCGCCGAGCTGGCCTGACGCCTTTGCCGGCCTGGCACCCGCCCAGGCCGATCCCGGGGTAACCAGCATGATTCGGGTCGAACATCTCTCCAAGCGCTTCGGCAATCTGGAAGTTCTCAAGGATATCAACGCCGAGATCGCCCAGGGGGAGGTCATCTCCATCATCGGCCCCTCGGGTACCGGCAAGAGCACCTTCCTGCGCTGCCTCAACCTGCTGGACCAGCCCAGCGGCGGCCACATCGAGATCGACGGCCAGGACATTCTGGCACCCAAGGCCAATGTCCCCGCCTTGCGGCGACGTATGGGCATGGTCTTCCAGTCCTTCAACCTCTTCGCCCACCTCACGGTCCTGGAAAACCTCACCATCGGCCCGGTGCGTCTGCTCGCGAAGCCACCGGGAGAGGCCACCAACCGGGGCCTGGAACTGCTGCGCATGGTCGGCCTGGCGGAGAAGGCCCACAGCTTTCCCGACGAGCTTTCCGGCGGCCAGAAGCAGCGTGTCGCCATTGCCCGCTGCCTGTCGATGGAGCCGGAGATCATCCTCTTCGACGAGCCCACCTCGGCCCTGGACCCGACCATGGTCAGCGAGGTCCTGGCGGTCATCCGTCGCCTGGCCCGGCAGGGGATGACCATGGCCATCGTCACGCATGAAATGGAATTCGCCCGCGACGTCTCCACCCGGGTCTTTTACATGGACGAGGGGTTGATCTACGAGGAAGGCCCGCCGGAACAGATCTTCGACCACCCCCGGCGCCAACGCACCCGGGATTTCATCGGCAAGGTCCGCAGCCTGAGCTACCAGGTCAGCAGCGCCGATTACGACCTTTACTCCCTGGTGGGCAAGATCGAGGGCTTCTGCGAGAAGCACCTGATCCCGCCCCGCTCCGCCCATGGCGCCCAACTGCTGGCTGAAGAGGCCCTCGGCGTGCTCCTCTCCCGCCCCGGCCCCCACGATATCCGGCTGACCCTGGCCTACTCCGAAAAGCATCGCCATCTGGAGTTGCGCCTGGACAGCCTCGGCCCCCCCGGCAACCCCCTGGAGACCACCGACCTGCCGGACGACCTGCCCCTGACCATCATCCGCAACTATGCCGAGGACATTGGCTACGAGCGGCGCGGGGAGTTCAACTGCCTGCGCCTGCGGGTCAGATAGCCGGCGATCGGGACCCGACGCACGCGGGGGACGCCCCCGGAACGCGGTTGGGGATGGCCAGAAGATCAGGATCGGGTGGGTAAGGCCCTGGCCCCTTGGGGCCATCGGCCACCCCAGCCCGAGAGGGCCTCAGCTGCAGAACCTAAAAGTCCACGACCTGGCGCTGATGGGTCTCAACCACACACTGGATTGGCCGCAACCCCCGCGCCGACGGGCGACAACCGCCGGCGATCCAGGACGAAGGGTTCCTGGTCGGCGCAGCCCCGGGTCAGGGCGGCCAGGACCTCACGGGCCCAAGCCGGGAGCTCGGGATGGAGCCGATAGTGAATCCAGAGCCCGGCGCGACGATCCAGGAGGATGCCCGTCTCGCGCAACACGGCCAGGTGCCGGGAAATCTTGGGTTGCGGTAGATCAAGGGCCTGGGTGAGCTCACAGACGCAGCGTTCCTCGCCCAGCGGTAGGAGCATGAGGATGCGCAACCGGGTGGAATCGGCCAGGGCGCGCGTCAGATTTTCCGGTGGCATGGACATGGTCAGCGCCTGGCTGTGGTTAGGGAAAGAGGAACGAAAACAGTGGCGGGAATTGTGCCACGAGGACCCGGGGTTACCCAGAATTTTGACGCCTGATGGCTCCAGTGCGCGAATTGGGGCGCCGGCGCCAGCGGTCGGCCGGCGCCGGCACTCTTACCGCGAAAGGGAAATCAGCCCCCCGACAGCATCATGTTCATCATCAGCTTGTTGAGCCGGCCGACGAAGGCCGCCGGATCGTCGAGCTGCCCACCCTCCGCCAGTTGCGCCTGATCGAACAGGATCAGGGCTAGGTCGCCGAAGCGGCCCGCGTCCTTCTCGCTCTCCAGGCGCTTGACCAGCAGGTGATCGAGATTGACCTCCAGGGTCGGCTTGGCGGTGGGGGCGCTCTGGCCCACGGCCTTGAGGACCCGGGCCAGGTTGGCGCTCATGTCGTGTTCACCCACCACCAGGCAGGCAGGGGAGTCCACCAGGCGGGTGCTGGCGCGGACCTGGTCGACCTTGTCGCCCAGGGTCTCCTTCAGGCGCTTGAGCAGGTCGCCGTGCTGCTCGGCGGCCTTTTCCAGTTGCTCCTTCTCCTCCTTGTCCGCCAAACCGCCCAGGTCCAGGTCACCCTTGGTGACGGACTGGAGGTGCTTGCCCTTGTACTCGGTCAGGGAGGACACCAGCCACTCGTCCACCCGGTCGGAGAGCAGCAGCACCTCGACGCCCTTCTTGCGGAAGACCTCCAGATGGGGACTATGACGGGCCGCGGCGGGGCTGTCGGCGGTGATGTAGTAGATCTTGTCCTGGCCTTCCTTCATGCGCTCGATGTAGCCGTCCAGGGACTCGGTCTGATCGTCGTTGTCCTGGTGGGTGGTGGCGAAGCGGATCAGGCCGGCGATGCGCTCGCGGTTGGCGAAGTCCTCGCCGGGGCCTTCCTTGATGACCTTGCCGAACTCCTTCCAGAATTCCTGGTACTTGTCCACCTCGTCCTTGGCCATGGTCTCCAGTTGGCCGAGGATGCGCTTGACGTTGGCGCCGCGAATGGTGTCGATCTTGCGGTTGTGCTGGAGGATCTCGCGGGAGACGTTCAGCGGCAGGTCGTCGGAGTCCACCACGCCCTTGACGAAGCGCAGGTAGTGAGGCATCAGCTTCTCGGCCTCGTCCATGATGAAGACCCGGCGCACATAGAGCTTGACGCCGTGCTTCTGGTCGCGGTCCCACAGGTCCCAGGGGGCGCGCTTGGGGATGAACAGTAGGGCGCTGTATTCGTTGGTGCCCTCCACTCGGTTGTGGACCCAGGCCAGGGGCTCCTCGAAGTCATGGGAGATGTGCTTGTAGAACTCCTTGTATTCCTCGTCCGTTACGTCGGCCTTGTTGCGCATCCACAGGGCCGTGCCTTGGTTGACGCGCTCCCACTCGGGGGCCTTGGCCTCCTGCTCCTCACCCTCTTTTTCCTCGCCGTAGGTCTCCTTCAGCATCTCCACCGGGAGGGCGATGTGGTCGGAGAACTTGCTGATGATGGTGCGCAGGCGCCAGGGCTGGAGGAACTCCTTTTCGTCCTCCTTGAGGTGCAGGGTGACACGGGTGCCGCGCTCCGGGATCTCAAGGGTCTCGATATCGTACTGGCCGCGGCCGTCGGAGGACCAGCGCACGCCGTGCTCCGCACTCAGGCCGGCGCGGCGGGTGAGGATGGTGACCTTGTCGGCGACGATATAAGAGGAATAAAAGCCGACGCCGAATTGGCCGATGAGGGCGCTGTCCTTGGTCTGGTCGCCGGTCATGGCTTCGAGGAAGCGGCGGGTGCCGGAGCTGGCGATGCTGCCGATGGTCTCCATGACCTCCTGGCGGCTCATGCCGATGCCATTGTCGCTCACGGTCAGGGTGCCGGCGTCCTTGTCGACCTCGACGCGGATGCGCAGGTTGGGGTCGTTCTCCAGCAGACCGTCGTCCGAGAGGGACTCGAAGCGCAGCTTCTCGGCGGCGTCCGAGGCGTTGGACACCAGCTCACGCAAGAAGATTTCCTTGTTGGAATAGAGGGAGCGGATGACCAGGTCGAGCACCTGGCTGACCTCCGCCTTGAATTCCAGGGTTTCCTTATGGGCCTCTACAGTCATGGGGATAAGTACCTGCAAGGTTGCGATCGCCCGCGGCGATCATTGGGGTGGAGTGGGGTGGAGTGATGTCAGGGCCGGCGCCGGGGCGCTACAATGGCCATTGTAACCGTGGCCAGCCTGAACTCCGCTGACAGGGCGCCGGTATAGGGTCGCTTCACTCAACTTCAAGGGGGCATCCGCGATGGAGCCGAAAGTCGTCACCACCCACCCCTTCCCTGGGCAGCGTCCGGGTACCTCCGGTCTGCGCAAGAAGGTCAAGGTGTTTCAGGAACCCGGTTACCTGGAGAACTTCGTCCAGGCCATCTTCGACACCCAGAAGGAGTTGTCCGGCGGCACCCTGGTGTTGGGGGGGGACGGCCGTTATTACAATCGTACCGCGATTCAGACCATCCTGCGCCTGGCTGCCGCCAACGGCGTCGCCAAGGTGCTGGTGGGGCGCGGCGGTATCCTCTCGACCCCGGCCTGCTCCCACGCCATCCGCAAGTACGGCGCCCAGGGCGGTATCGTCCTCTCCGCCAGCCACAACCCCGGCGGACCGGACGAGGACTTTGGCATCAAATTCAACGCCGCCAACGGTGGCCCCGCCCCGGAGGCGGTGACCGAGGCCATCTATCAGCGCACCCAGAAGCTCGACCGTTACCGCACCCTGGAGGCCGCCGCTCTGGACCTGGACCACCTCGGCGCCACTCAACTGGGCAAGATGGCGGTGCAGGTCATCGACCCGGTGGCGGATTACGCTGACCTGATGGCGACGCTCTTCGACTTCGAGGCCATCCGTCGCCTCTTCGCCGGGGGCCAGTTCCGCATGAAATTCGACGCCATGAGCGCCGTCACCGGCCCCTATGCCATCGAGATCATTGAGCACCGCCTGGGCGCGCCCGCCGGCACGGTCATGAATGGCACCCCCCTGGAGGACTTCGGCGGCCACCATCCCGATCCCAACCTCGCCCACGCCCAGGAACTGGTCGCCCTCTGCCAGGGTCCGGCGGGCCTGGATTTCGGCGCCGCCTCCGATGGCGACGGCGACCGCAACATGATCCTGGGCCGGGACTTTTTCGTCACCCCCAGCGACAGCCTGGCGGTCATGGCCGCCAATGCCCATCTGATCCCCGGCTACGCGGAGGGCATCGTCGGCGTCGCCCGCTCCATGCCCACCAGCCAGGCCGCCGACCGGGTGGCGGAGCGCCTGGGGATCGCCTGCTACGAAACCCCCACCGGCTGGAAATTCTTCGGCAACCTGCTCGACGCCGGGCGCATCACCCTGTGCGGCGAGGAGAGCTTCGGTTCGGGCTCCGACCATGTGCGGGAGAAGGACGGCCTCTGGGCGGTGCTCTTCTGGCTCAACCTGCTGGCCGCCCGGCGCGAGTCCGTGGGCGACATCGTCCGTGACCACTGGCGTCGTTACGGGCGCAACTTCTACACCCGCCACGACTATGAGGCGGTGGACGCCCAAGCCGCGGCGGGCCTGATGGACCATCTGCGCGTCCTCCTGCCCACCCTGGTCGGCAAGCGCCTGGGGGATTACAAGGTCAGCTATGCCGATGACTTCGCCTACACGGACCCGGTGGATGCCAGCCGCTCGGCCGGACAGGGCATCCGTATCGGCCTGGAAGGGGGCTCGCGCCTGGTCTTCCGCCTGTCCGGCACCGGGACCCAGGGGGCTACCCTGCGCCTCTATCTGGAGTCCTACGAGGCCGACCCGGCCCGTCACGACCAGGAGACCCAGGGGGCCCTGGCACCCCTCATCCTGATCGCCAACGAACTGGCGCAGATCCAGGGGCGTACCGGGCGGGCCCAGCCGGACGTCATTACCTGAAACCAGGTTTGTCGACCACGGCAATCCTTTGTATCTTTGTTACCAATCGCCCCCCTCTCCCCAGCCCTCCCCCGCCAGGGGGGAGGGAGTCAGGCGGAACGGCCACCCGGCCGGGTCTCCCATCCAGCGTGATTCACCCACATCCAACGAGGATCTAGTCCCCGATGAGCGCCAATCCCAGTCGTCGTGATTTCCTCCGTCACCTGGCCCTTGGCGCCACGGGCTATCTGCTGGCGCCCCTGGCCCTGATCCCCATACCCCCGGCGGTGGCGGCGGGCACCAGCCTCCAGACCCGCGTCGCCAACCACATCGCCAGCCTGCGCGCCCAAGGGATGATCGGGGCCAAGGACAGGGTCTCCTGGTCGGTCTATGACTTCACCACCCGCCAAAAGCTGGTGGCCATCAACGAGGATGTCCCTCGCCAGGCGGCCAGCATGATCAAGCCCTTCGTCTGTCAGGCCTGGTTCTTCCAGGCCAGCCAGTCGAAGCAGATCGACTATACCCCCGCGATCCGCAAGACCATGGAGCGGATGATTCGCTCCAGTTGCAACGACTCCACCAACAAGCTCATGAAGCTGGTGAGCCAGAACGCCAGCGGCAAGGGTCCCGGTGACGTGGAGCGGGTCCTGAAACGCCATGGACCCGGTATCTTCCAGGACACGCGGATCGTGGAGTACATCCCCAAGGGCGGCAGGACTTACCGCAACCTGGCCTCCGCCGGCGACTATCATCGCTTTCTGGAGGCCATGTGGCTGAGCAAGCTGCCTTATGCGGACGAGATGCGCGCCCTCCTCGCCCTGTCCAATCGCGACCGCATGGTCGACGGCGTGGCGGCCATGCCCGATAACGTGCGGGTCTACGACAAGACCGGTTCCACCGCCATGCTGTGCGGCGACATGGGCATCATCGTCGCCCCCGGGGAGCGGGGGGGTAGCTACCCCTATACCTTCGTCGCCATCATCGAAAGCCCGGTCCGCATCAAGGCCTACGCCGCCTGGATGAAAAAGCGGGGCGACGCCATCCGCTCCGTCTCCAACCTGGTCTATCAGGACATGAAGGCCCGCCATGCCCTGGCCTGATGGCCAAGGCAGTTTTCAGCCAGCGTTCCTTTATCAGGCGTTGCGGCCTCCATCGGCCGAATACGGGACCGCCTGCCGTTGAATGCACGACCCTGGTCACCCAGAGGGTTGACCAGGGTCCAGGCCAGCTCCGCCCTTTCCCCCACTCTAGGCCGGGACCAATCAGACGGCCCTATCATTTCGCGGCTCATGATTCCCGCTCCCATCCTTCCTCAAGGAGCGCCAGGGGGTCGGTCAGGGCCGGGGGCCGCTCGCTGAAGCCCTGGCGCAGGAAGCGGTGCCAGAGGGCGAACTGGACGATGGCCCAGAGCATGGCACTGCCCTTGGATACTTGCCGGCAACGGGCGATCAGGTCCCGCACCCCCTCCGGCTGGAACCAGGGGCGCAGGGCCGGGTGATCGGGCAATAGCCGGTCCAACCGGCTGAGCAGGGCCGCATCCTGCCAGTCGCCCAGGGGGACGTGAAAGCCCCGCTTGTGGGCAAAGAGATAGTTCTCAGGGATGTCCCGCGCCGCCCAGCGCTTGAGAAACAGCTTGCCCATGCCGCCGGCGACCTTGAGCCGGTCCGGTAGACCCAGGCCGAATTCCACCAGCCGGTGGTCGAGAAAGGGCACCCGGCCCTCCAACGCCCAGGCCATGAGCATGCGGTCGGCCTTGACCAGCAGGTTGTCGGGCAGGGCCTGGGTGAGGTCGATGTACTGCATGCGTTGCAGGTCGCTCCAGGCGGTGGGGGCCTGGCGCCAGGCATCGACCACCGGCTGGCGGACCGCGGGCAGTTGCGCCAGCAGGGCCGGGGTGAACAGCTTGCGCGGCCAGGGGTTGCGGAAGGTACCGCGGGTGCGAAAGCCCTTGGAACCCGGCGCCAGCAGGCCCTTGAACCAGCGCTCCAGGAGCGAGCTGTGGTAGCGGCCATAACCGGCGAAGACCTCATCCCCGCCCTCCCCCGAAAACACCACCTTGAGTTCCTGGCTGGCGGCCTGGGCGAGCAGGGCCGTGGGCAGGTTGGCGTTATCGCGCATCAGCTCATCCGCGGCCCAGATGGTGAGGGGCAGGCTGTGGAGGATGTCGCGGGCCTGAGGCTGGATCTCCCGGTGGCGGCTGCCGAAGCGCCGCGCCATCTGTTGCGCCAGGGGCAGTTCATCCTGGACCGAGGTCCCGGGGAAACCGACGGAGAAGGTGCGGATGGGTTCTTCCGCGCGCCGGCTGAGCGCCGCCAGGAGGACGGCGGAGTCCACCCCGCCGGAGAGGAAGAGGCCGAAGGGGACATCGGAGCGCATGTGCTGGGTGATGACCTGGTCCATTAGGTCGTCAAAGCGGGCGGCGGCCTCGTCGTAACCCAGGTCAAGGGGCTGGATCTGGAGGGGTGACCAGTAGCGCTGGCGGCGCGCGACCTCCCCACGCTCGATCCACAGGGCCTCACCCGGCAGAACGCGCTCGACCCCCTGGAGGAGGGTCCGGGACCCGGTAGCGAACTGGTTGTGCAGATAGGCGGCCAGGCCCAGGGGATCGATAGGCGGTGGCGCATCCAGGAGGGGCAGCAGGCCCTTGATCTCGGACGCGAAGGCGATGCCGCTGTCCTGGATGGCCAGGAACAGGGGCTTGATGCCCAGCCGGTCCCGGGCGAGGATCAGGCGCTCCCGCTGGGCGTCGTACAGGGCGAAGGCGAACATGCCCAGGATCCGGGTCAGAAACCCCTCGCCATATTCCCGGTAAGCGTGGAGGATGACCTCGGAGTCGGAATGGGTGAGAAAGCGGTGCCCCCGGGTCTCCAGCTCGGCGCGCAGTTCGATGAAATTGTAGATCTCGCCGTTGGCGATCAGGGTCAATTGACCATCCGCCGTCCGCAGTGGCTGATGCCCACCGGCCAGGTCGATGATCGACAGCCGGGTATGCCCCATGCCGAAGTTGCCATCGAGGAAGGTCCCCTGGTCATCGGGACCGCGATGGGCCAGGCGCGCCACCCCCACCTCTAGGGCCTTTCCGTCCACCGGGGACTGTCGCTTGTAAAGCCCGACGATACCGCACATGGCCTGATCTCGCGTGATGATGATGCGGAGGCACTCAGCCCATTTGGAAACGTGAGTCCCCGCCGAAATTTCCTTAGGGAATGTTGTTCGGGCGCAGAGGCAAGGCCAGGGCCCTGACGTAGGCGCTGGTAGCGCGCTCAATCTCATAGGGGCGGGCCGCGGCCTGCAGGAAGGCCCGAGACGGCGGGTTGCGCAGGGTGGCGCGCATGGCGGCCGCGAGGGCCTGGTGGTCACCCACGGGGACCAGGGGGCCGTACTTGCCATCCTGGAGGATCTCCCGGGGGCCACTGGGGCAATCGGTGGACACCGCCGGAATACCCACCGCCAGGGCCTCGATGAGGGCGAAGCCCAGGCCCTCCAGGGTGGAGGTGAAGGCGAACAGGCTGGCCCGGGCCAGATAATCCAGGGGATTGGGCACGAAGCCCGGCAGATCCAGGTAGTCGGCGACCCCCAGACCCCTGGCCAGGGCCAGCAGCCGGTCGCGATCCTTGCCCCGCCCGAGGATCATGAGCCGCGCCGGTATCTCCGACCGCAGCAGGGCGAAGGCGCGGATCAGGGTGGCAAAGTCCTTGCGCCCGCTCAGTTCCCCGAGGCCCATGATGAGGGGGGGGCCATCCTCCTGGCACCAGGGGTGGTCCGGCAGCGGAAAGTCACCGGCAAAGACCTCGGCGGCCACCACCGGACAGGGCACCACCTCGATCAGGTTACGATCCAGGCCGGTGTAGGCCGCCATGTCGTCCGCCACGCCGCGGGAGGTGACGATGACATTGTCGGCCAGGGGATATAGCTGGCCAGTCGAAAAGCGGGTCTTGAGGGCATGCCACCAGCCCCGCTCGGCGCAGTCGATGGACAGGGTGGTCCCCGTGCCGACGGCGAGATAGGTGTCCGGAGCCTTGAGCCCCTGGGCCAGGGCCCGGGCGAGGATGGCGGTGTGGTTGAGACGGTCCTTGTCGCAATAGAGGCTTCCCGGCCGCTCTTGGCGCAGATAACGGGTCAGCGCCGGCAGGCTGGTATAGGTGTGGGCGGTGCCCAGGTCGATGAGGCGCACACCGGGGGGGACTTGGGTGAAGTGGGGCCCATGGCCGCGCACCTGGAGCACGTCGACCTGGTAACCGCGCCGGGCCAAGGTCGGGACCAGGTTATGGGCCAGGCGATCCACGCCGCTGTGGCCGGAGGTGGCGAAGAAGATAGCGAGGTCCGGGTTCATCGCGCGTCACCGCAGGTTTTTCCGGTCATGTTATACCCTTCGCCCGCTAAGTTCCGGCCTTCCTTGGTCCAGCAAGAGCGACTTTTCCCACCGCCATGCCTTATTCACCTTTCCGGGCCCGATGCAAAATAAGGGGGGCTTTGAGCCTACCCTGGCCGTCAATCCTGTCAGTTGTGATACTTGACCTTATTGGGCTGGTGTCCGCCCTTGACGTGGAGGCGATAGAGATCCCCCAGCCAGCGAACGATGCCCGCCGGCAGCAGCAGGTACCAGAGCGGGGCCTGATCGACCAGGCGCGCCTGTTCCCGGGGGCCGGTACCACTGTGCAGGGCGTAGCGGATGAAGTCGATCATGCTCCGTCGCCTCTGACGCCGGCTCAACCAGGGGCGAAAGAGGGTCACCTCTTCCAGGCAGCAGAGGCCAAAGCCCCGGGGACTGCCCATGCGGATGGCGAAGCGGTTGGAGGTCAGTCCATCCGGCTGGTACTCGACCTGCTGGAAGGACTCGTTGACGCAGCGGAAGACGTAGCCTAGGGCCATGCGGTTCCAGGTCAGGGAGTCGCGGATGTTCTTCTCCCCGGAAAACAGGGGATAGGGATAGTCCTTGAGGATCTCGGTCCGGATGAAGCGCTTCTTGTCACCGCCCACCCCCAGGCGGTATTGGAGATCGAGAAAGCTCACATCCAGGGGACTTTGCGGATAAGGGTGGGTCAGGAGCCGTTGTCCATCCAGGCTCTCGATCAGGCCCTCGACACCCGCGAAGCGCTGGCGCTCAGCCGGGGGGATCGTCTCCCAGTGGTACAGCAGACGCGCCAGGGTCTGGGGTAGCAGGCGGTCATCCGAGTCAAGCAGGAAGAAAAAGCGCCCCCTTGCCAGTTCAACCCCCAGGTTGTGGGCGGCGTACTTCCCCTGGTTCTCCTGCCAGCGGTAGATGACGGGGAAATCCACCCGCGCCTGCCACTCCCGGATCAGGTCCGCGGTGCCATCCGTGGAACCATCGTCGACAATGACCACCTCGAAATCTCGACAAGTCTGATCCTCGATGCTGGCCAGGGCGCGGGGCAGGAGATGGGCGCGATTGAAGGTGGGAATGAAGATGGTGAAGAGCGGCGGAGCGACGTTCCTCTCCCCCAGCCGGAAGGCGGAGAGGCTATCTTGGCCAGATGCCATGGGGTGATCCACGTCGCTGACCATTCTCAGCTCCCTGACCCCGCCCCCGGGGCCGTGCTTCCATCGACTGGGGTAGTGACCGTTACCGCCGCTACAGCCGGTACCTCAGCCGCGATCCGCTTGCCCATCCCGACTACCTTGCCCGTCCCGCCCCCCTTGTAAGTCCCGGCGCAGATTCGCGCCTCGATCATAGCCTCATCGAGGGAGCGCTCGATCCGCGCCATGATGTCCCAGAAGGCCAGCCGATCCTGGGCCTGGATCTCTCGCCGTGCTGTCAGGACCTGGGGCAAGAGCCCCAGTGCCCCAGCCAGGGCGCCGAAATAACGCCAGTCCAGCCGCAGGAGGCGCCCCAGGGCCTGGAGCAGATAACCGGGCACCAGGGAGCGCCAGAGGTCCCTGGTGGGGACATGGAGCCATTCCAGCAGCAGCCGATTGCGCAGGCGGATGCGCCGCACGAAGGCTCGGGCGACCTGGGTGCTGTTGGCGGAACCCGCGTGATCGTGGATAACGCGGCTCGCCGGTTCGAGGAGGGTGCGCCAACCCCGGCGCCAGGCGCGTAGACCGAGATCGGCATCCTCGGAATAAAAGGGCTGGAAGAGCGGCAGAAAACCGCCCAGTTCGTTGAAACGGGTCCTGGTGACCGCCATGGAGCCACCGGAGGCGAAGAGGGTCTCCACGGGCCGGGGTGGGATCCGCGCCCCCCACTCCTCTAGGCGCAGTCGGCCGCGTCGCAGACGATAGCAGCGCCAGGATTCCTCCCCGGGCCGCTCCTGGCCATCCACCACCAGCGGCGTGACGCTGAAGACCTCCGGGTACGCCAGGTGCCGCACCAGAGGCAGGATGAAGTCGTGATCGGGCCGCACGTCGGAATTGAGCAGGATCAGGTGGTCATGGGCCGCCGCCGCCACGCCGGAATGGACCGCGGCGGCGAAGCCCTGGTTGCGCTCATGGACGATTGGGGTCACTTGAGGAAATTCCGCCGCCAGCACCTGGAGGCTGGCATCCCGGGAGGCATCATCCACCACCAGGACCTCCCAGGTCCCGCCATAAGACTCCGCCGCGACCAGGACCGCCGGCAGATTCTTGCGCAGCAGGTCCGCCCCGTTGAAGTTGGGGATGATGAGGCTGACCGGCGGCAAGGGCACTTCACTCATTATGCTCTCTGGCGGCCAGGTAGCGCAGGCTGATCCCCAGCAGCACGCTGACCGGGAATAGGTTGTGCCGGGCGAAAAAGGGCATGGTAAAGAAACCCAGCACGCCTTGCGCGGTGACCAGGCTCAGGAGCAGCATGCCTTGCCGTCGTTGATCCACCGTCAAGCTGGCGTTGATGCCCCTGATCAGCCCCCACCACCACAAGCCATATCCCAGGCATAGGAGCAGTACGCCAATGAGGCCATGGCTGTAGAGTAACTCCAGGAAATAATTGTGGGGCGAGGCAAAGTCGAAATAGGGCTCCACCCGCTGGGCGTGGAAGCTGGATACCGGCATGTAGTCGTTGAGGAACTGGCCGAAGCCATGTCCAACCAGCCACTGCCAGCCGGCGCTCCCCTGCTGCAGGATCCAGAACTCACGCCACAGGACCCAACGTTCCTCGCTGCTGAGGTAGTTCAGGGCGGTATTGATACCGGCGGTCAGGTCAAACCATCCAAACAGGTGCAGGCCCGCCAACAGCAAGAGGGAAAGCGCCAGGGTCGTCACCATCCTCCGGCGCGGTACATAAGGCAGCAGCACCAGGATGCCAGCCACCAGGCCCAGCCAGGCGGGTAGGGAGCGGGAGAGGAGCAGGAGCAAAGCATCCAGCACCAGGACCACCCCCAACAGCCAGCCCCGCCAGCCCCGGTAATAGTCGATCAGGTAGATCAGCAAACCCAGGGCCAAAAGCGCGTACAACGCCAGATAATGGGGATTGCTGAAGACCCCTAGGAAGCGCCCATCCATGTAGGGTTCGGTCCGCCAGGACCAGGCCCCGACCTGGGCTAGGACAAACACCACCGTGATGACCGCCAGCAGTGACCGATGGTCACCGCGCGCCCCAATCCGCTCGGGGACCAGGGTGATCAGGATCGCCGCGAACAGGCTCCAACCCAGGACCTCATGGTGCCCACCCTCGATCGGTCCAGTCGCCATCGCCAGACCCTGCAGGAGAAAGATCCCCCCCAGACCCAGCAGCCACCAGAGCGGTTGCGACCAGGGCAGGGTGCCCCGCCCCTGGACCAGCATCCAGGCGACGGGCAGCAGGCTGGCATGCAGAAAGCTCCGGTAGCCGCCCAACTGGAAGGCCAGGGAAATCCCAAAACCGTAAACGCCCAACAGCAGGATCACCGGGCTCAAGCGGTGCAGCGACAGGTCGCGCAAGTACTTTGTCATCAGGCGGCACGATGCCATTCGGAGGCTTTGACCAGGGGGCCTATTGTCCCATCGAGTTGCCCCTTGGCGCGCGGTTTTCCATCCCCCCGCATAAGCCCGGACGGCTGGCCCAGGGTTCTGGTCTGGCACCTGATTCAATCGCCAGGGAGGCGTCAGGAATACCGGTCACCCTTATCCCAAGCCCTTTTTCCCGCCCCCCTCGACCAGACCGAGCCGTTCTGTCAACCTATATCCCCAGACTTTAGGCCCACCCACCGGATCGGACCACCTCCCCCCTTCTCCCTCCCGAATGAACCTTGCAATGAACATTGCGCACTTCACCAACCTCAACCTCGAAACCCTGGACCAGGCCGTGGACCTGATCCGGGTCAACAAGCTCGCCACGGGCTCGCGGGAAACCGCCTTTCTGCGCGCTTATCCCGCCCTGCTGGCGGCGATCAGGACCACCGACCGGGACGCCGATGCCTTCCTGCTGGCGGCCACCTTCGCCTATGGCTGGCTGCCTGGACGGCTGCGCATCGAACCCCAGAGCCTGGAAGCGGCCGTGCGCGCCTTCGGCCGGGCCCGCGCCCCTGAGGCCACCTTCGCCGAAGCGGACGCGATGGCGGTGGCCACCTGTCTCCAGTCCCTGGTCGCCGCCTCCCAGGTGCTGCATTTCGCCAATCCCGCCGTCTACCCCACCTGGGATGCCAGGATCGAGGGCTTCCGCCGCGGACAGAAGCCAACCCCCTACCACATGACCCAGACCGTCAACTACGCGGCCTACGTCATGGACATCCAGGGCGTGAAGCGCCAGGAAGGCTTCCCAGGCTTCCACTTCGATTTCTGCATGAACTATCAGGAGCGCCTGCGCCATCTCTCCATTCCGCCCTTCCCCTTGACCGACATGAAGGTCATCGAATCGGCGGTGGGTGAGATTCTCCTGGCCCAGGGGGGGCGTTTCTGACCCGAACGGCAGTGAGCGAATGCGACTCGATCATCAGGGGCGAGAAAGAAAGCGGCCAGTCATCGCCCCTCGCAGCCGCTGGATCGGTTCCGGGGGAATGCGCCGCCCCAAGGCGGCGCCCCGGGCCATGGCTGGTTTTTCCACCAGATGCCAGGAACAAAAGGCCAGCACCAGACAAATGGCCAAGGAGGCAAGCTGATTGAACATAATCCCCTGGGACCCGAAAAACTGAGCCATGATCTGTTGCACCGGGAAGCCCCACAGATAGATGCCATAGGACAGGTCCGACCTGGGCCGCAGGCGCAGCATCCAGGAGCGGCTGGCCACGAAGAGGATGGTCACGAACAGGGTTAGGTAGAAAAGGTAGAAATTCAGCGGGGCATGCCGAAAAAGGGCGAAGACAAGCCACAGTGCCAGGACGACCCAGCCATTGATGATGAGGCGATGCTTGTAGCGGGCCAGGATCGCTCCGATCGCGAAACAGGCCATGAGCAGCGCCACCTCTGGAGCCTCCTCCGGGAAGAGCAGTGGCAGGGCGAGGATAGCGGTTAGCGCCACCAAGGGCAGCCATCGCCGCCGAAATAACCCCAGCAGGAACAGGCCCAGCAGCCAGAGATAGGCCTTGATCTCATGGGGAATGGTCCAGAGGGAACCATTCACGGCTCTGAGGGCGTTGTCCTGAAAGACACCAGGCAGGGGGAACCGAACCCGAAACACCAGATTCCGGTAGATATACTTGCCAGTCTCCGGGTGCGGAAAATACTCCCCCAGGGGAAGATTGGTGAGCAGGGGCCCGAGGACCAGGGCACAGAGCAGCACCGTCACCGCCAGGGCCGGCCAGAGGCGGAAAAAGCGGGCGATCAGGAACTGTAGGGGTTGGCGCTTTTCCAGCAGGCTGTTGGTTACCACCAACCCGCTGAGTA
>ERZ1645187.1480-NODE-1480-length-21512-cov-37.480309_pt1 | contig 21512 bp, 15 predicted proteins | sample MGYA00575352_ERZ1645187 | MGnify/ENA primary metagenome ERZ1645187 (study PRJEB40837, sample SAMN11349314) | freshwater sediment metagenome | isolation source: river sediment | host: Sediment | place: India: Wazaribad , New Delhi | collected 2017-02-21 ... | reverse complement strand
TCGCCATCAGGATGGTGCCGCGGGCGCGCGACTGGAGGTTCTCCTCGGTGATGTCGGGTTCGCGGCCGGCGAACATCGGCGCCAAGGCCGCCTCGAAGCCCTCGACCGGGCCGGCGATCGGCACCACGTCGTAGCGGATGGCCAGCGCCTTGGCACAGGCTTCCGCGTCCTCCAGGCTGTCGGAGGAGGTCCAGCGATAGGGCAGCATCACGGCGTGCACCCGCTCGGGGCCGAGGGCGTCGACCGCCATGGCCGCGACGAGCGCCGAATCGATGCCGCCGGAGAGGCCGAGGACCACGCCGGGGAAGCGGTTCTTGTTCACGTAGTCGCGTAAGCCCAGGACGCAGGCGGCGTAGTCGGCGGCGAGCGCCTCCTCGACCACCGCCTTGTCACCCGGCGTCGGCACCCAGCCGGCGGGGGTGCGGCGGAACTCGACGAGGGCGATCTCCTCGCGGAAGGCCGGCATGCGGTGGGTGAGCGCGCCCTTGGCATCGAGCACGAAGCTGGCGCCGTCGAAGACCAGTTCGTCCTGGCCGCCGATCTGGTTCAGGTAGACCAGCGGCAGGCCGCTCTCGACCACACGGGCGACGGCGACGTTCAGGCGCTGGTCCAACACCTCGCGGCGATAGGGCGAACCGTTGGGGACGATCAGCAGTTCGGCGCCGGTCTCGGCGAGGCACTCGACCACGTCGGGACCCCAGATGTCCTCGCAGATCGGTACGCCGAGACGGATGCCGCGAAATTCGATCGGGCCGGGCAGATCGCCGGGGACGAACACGCGTTTCTCGTCGAAGGGGCCGTAGTTGGGCAGGTCGACCTTGAGGCGCAGGGCGGCGATGCGGCCGGCGTCGAGCAGGGCCACCGCATTGTGGAGGCTGCCGTCGATCACCCAGGGGCTGCCGACGAGAAGGGCCGGGCCGCCGTCGGCGGTGTCGGCCGCGAGCTCTGCCACGGCGGCCATGGCGGCTGTCTGGAGCGAGGGTTTCAGCACCAGATCCTCGGGCGGATAGCCGACCACGAAGAGCTCGGGGAAGACGACCAGATCGGCGCCGAGCGCGGCCGCGCGGGCGCGGGCGGCGCGCGCCTTGGTCACATTGCCGGCGACGTCGCCGACGGTCGGATCGAGTTGGGCCAGGGCCAGGACGAGACGATCGGTCATGGACCGAATGTCTAGCGTGCGGCGCGTCCGCCGACAACGGCCACGGGGCGCGGAGCGGCATGCGGGATCGGCCGGTGCACGTCCTCGTGATACTCGATGAACAGGAGATCGGCATCGTAGTCGGTCATGCGGCCGACACGGGCGCCGAGGCGCAGACGGGTGACGTGGCCGCCGGCCGTGGTGATGGCGAGCGGGTCGACGTCGCAGGCGAAGCCGGACAGGTCGAAGAGATTCTCGACGAAGACCCGCGCATGGCTCGGCAGATGGAGGTGTTCGCGGGCCGAGCGGTTGGCGAAGGCGATTTCGCCGGTGGTGATCGAGACCAGGACGATCGGGTGCTTGACCCATTCCAGCGCCCGGTGACGGTGACCGTCGGGATCGTCGGTCGCGGCCTTCGGCGCGGGGGGAAGTTCGACGGCGAGCGGGGGCGGCTCCACCGGTGAGGGCGAGGTCTGAGGTGCCTCCGGGGCGATGTCGGGGGCGGTTCCCGGCGAGACGGCCGCAAGCTCGGAGCGCAGCAGTTCGCGCTCGGCGAGAAGGGCGGTGCGCACCTGCGGCTTGGACTGGACCTTGGGCGAAACCGTCATCACCAGACCGGACATGTCGCCGACGCCGTTGCCCCAGGGGTTGGCGCGCCAGGCGAGGCGGGTGCCGGCGAGGCCGCCGAGATTGAGAATGCCGGAAGCGGCGGCGGAGTTGTCGATCGCCTCGACGAGCGCCTCGCGGGTCGCCTTGGGGATCTTCGCCTCGATCTTGGCGGCCCAGTCGCCGCTCTCCTCGTCGGCCTCGGTCAGGCCGAACATGGTCATGGCGTTGCGGTTGAGGCGGCGGATCTCGAGGCGGTTGTCGAACAGGATGATGCCGGCATCGGAGGAGATGAACAGCGCCTCGACGATGAAGCTCATCGACTTGGCGAGGCGCTCGGTCTCCTTCCAGCGGTCGATCACCTCGACGAGGCCGATGATCTTGGCGTCCTTGCCGTGGCCGACCTGCTTGCCGGCCATGCGCAGGCGGACCCGGGCGCCCCAGGAGGCGTTGTGGGTGATCTCGATCTGGCGGTCGGTCTGGCCCTTGAGGATGTCGGCGAGGAAGGCGCGGAAACGGCCCTGGTCGGCATCGTCGGTGAGGGCCAACATCTTGTCGAGGCTGGAGGCGACATAGCCGCGGTCGCCGTCGACGTCGTGCGGACGGCCCAGTCCACGCGGCCAGTAGACGGTGCGCGTGTCGAGATCGATCAGCCAATAGCCGATGTCGAGCGTGTATCCGACCTGCTTTATGACCTCGACGAGATCCAACATGCCATGCATCCCCGCAAGGAGGTCGCGCCGATGCGTGACCGGCGCGCGCTTCGTACACAGCTTCACCTCAAATTGGTTACGAATGGTATAGATCGATGCCGAAACTCGATCACAATCGGCACTTTTCGGCATCACTCGCACCATTTTCAGTCGAATGGGCGGGGCACGAAGTGCAACGCCGGGTTAGACACCCGGCGCGCACTGAAATTCTCGCGATTGCCGTTCCGTCATGCTGCAAAGCGGTAGGCATCCATCGCCAGGACTCCGTGATTGAAGGCGGCGTGGAGGCGAACACGCTGCGGGCCGCCGGCCCCGAGGGCCACGAACAGCGGCAACAGGTGCTCGTCGGTGGGGTGGTTGCGGCCGGCGAAGGGAGCGCGGGCGCGGTAGTCGAGCAGCGCCTCGACGTCGCCGGCGGCGATCTTCTCGGCAATCCAGTCGGCAAATGCGCCGACCCACTGCGGCGGGGCCTCGTCGAGCGGGCGCAGACCGCCGAAGGCACCGAAGGCCTCGTGCAGATTGTGGGTGAGTGCGCCGGAGGCGAAGATCAGGACGCCGTCCTCGGTCAGGGGCGCGAGCGCGCGGCCGACCTCCCAGTGATGGCGGGGATCGCGGCGCGGCTGCACCGAGAGCTGCACCACGGGGATGTCGGCATCCGGATACATCAGCTTCAGCGGCACCCAGGTGCCGTGATCGAAGCCGCGCTCGGGCACCAGGGCCGGATCGAGCCCGGCGGCGGCGAGGCGCTCGGCGACGTCGTGGGCGAGGGCCGGCTCGCCGGGGGCGGGGTACTTCATCGCATAGAGTTCGCGCTCGAAGCCGCCGAAGTCGTAGATCATCCCCGGCTTCGGATCGGCGACCACCGCCGGACGGTGGGCCATGAAATGAGCCGAGACAGAGACGATGGCGCGCGGGCGCGGCACGGCTTCCCCGGCGCGAGCGAGAAAGGCGCGGGATTGGGAATTCTGCAGGATGATGTTGGGCGCGCCGTGCGACACGAAGAGGGTGGGCATGGCGGTCGCGGAGGTGGTTTCGGTCGACATGGGCGATCTCCGATCCGGGCGCGGCACGAGGGGGCCGCTCGATCTCTCGGAGCCAGAGTTCGGTCTTTTCACATCGTTCGTCAATGCGCAGCGAAGCCCTGCCACAGAGACCGATCGTTCGACAAAATCGAACGATCGGACAGGGGGCTGCGCACGGTCGGGCCGGCTGCGATCGGGTAGGCGATCGGCGGCGGGGCCGGAGGTGGAGAGGCGCGGAGGAGGCGTTGACTCGTCGAGTGCTTTCGCGCTTCGTGCGGGACGACGCGGGGGCCGAGCCCCCTCCCCTTCGATCGTTCCCGCACGAGGTCCATCCCCATGTCCCGCTTCGCGCCCGTCATCGCCCCGTCGATCCTGTCCGCCGACTTCGCGCGGCTCGGAGAGGAGGTGACGAACGTGCTCGCCGCCGGGGCCGACTGGATCCACTTCGACGTGATGGACAACCACTACGTCCCCAATCTGACGATCGGGCCGATGGTGCTCCAGGCGATCCGGGGGCTCACCAAGGCGCCGATCGACGTGCATCTGATGGTGGAGCCGGTCGATCGGATGATCGAGATGTTCTGCGAGGCGGGAGCCGACATCGTCACCTTCCATCCGGAGGCGAGCGGGCACGTCGATCGCTCGCTCGATCTCATCGCCAAGAAGGGGGCCAAGGCCGGCCTCGTGCTCAATCCGGCGACGCCGCTCTCCGTCCTCGACTGGACGATGGACCGGCTCGACATGATCCTGCTGATGTCGGTCAACCCGGGCTTCGGGGGGCAGGCGTTCCTGCCGCACGTGTTGGAGAAGGCGCGGCAGGTCGCGGCGCGGATCGAGGCGTCGGGGCGGCCGATCCGGCTGGAGATCGACGGCGGGGTCAAGGTCGACAACATCGCCGAGATCGCGGCGGCCGGGGTCGACGCCTTCGTGGCGGGATCGGCGATCTACGGGCAGAAGGACTATGCGGCGGTCGTCGCGGCGATGCGGGCGGAGATCGCGCGCGGGCGCGGCGAGACGGTCGAAGCGTGAGGGCGACGGCAGCGGGAGACGGCGGCCGCTCTCACGGCGGCATGCCGTTGATCATCTGATTGCCGAGCTTGTTGAAGAGCCCGATCAGCGCGCCACCGACCGCCTCGTAACCGAGGAGAACGGCAACGGAGAGCAGCGCGACCAACAGGCCGTATTCCGGGATCGCCATGGCGGTCTCGTCGCGCAGGAAGCGCCTGCTCAGATCGGACACGGCCGATCGGCCGGTCTCGGACACCATCGCGAATTCTCCCACACCCACTCGCTCCTCCGACAGTAGGCGTTCAACCGGAAACAGCGCGTTAACGAAGCGCCGGGTCCGGAGGCGGTGTGGGACGGGACGGCCCCTCGATCCATGACGAGGGTCCGCCGAGGGTCAGCCGATCGTCCGGCGCAGATCGGCGACGGCGGCGGCGAGGGCCTCGAAGTGGCCGATCACCCGGTCGGGGGCATATTCGGCGATGGGGCGGTCGCTGTAGCCGAAGTCGACGGCGACCACGGGGACGCCGGCATTGCGGGCGGTGGCGATGTCGGTGTGGCTGTCGCCGACCATCACGGTGGTGGCCGCTTCGCCGCCGGCCCGGGCGATGGTGCCGAAGAGGTGGGTCGCGTCGGGCTTGCGGACGGGGAAGGTGTCGCCGCCGCAGATCGCGGCGAAGCGATCGACGAGATCGAGTTCGCCGAGCAGGCGGCGCGACAGGGTTTCCGGCTTGTTGGTGCACACCGCGAGGCGCCAGCCCTCGGCGGCGAAGCGGTCGAGGGCCGCGATCGCGCCGGGATAGGGGCGGGAGTGGACGGCGATGTTGGCCGCATAGAGCGGGATGTAGACATCGAACAGGCGATCGAGGGTCGCCTCGTCGAGGGGGCGATCGGCGAGGGCGAAGCCGCGCTGGATCATCGCGCGGGCGCCGGCGCCGAGCAGATGGCCGGCTTGGGCGCGGGTCACCGGAGGCAGGCCCTCGTCGGCCAGAACGGTGTTGAGGGTGGCGAGCAGATCGTCGGCGGTGTCGACCAGAGTGCCGTCGAGATCGAGGACGAGAAGGGGCGGCGTCGGCATCGGGGTTCCATGGGGTGAGACGAACAGCGGCGCGAGGGGGCGAGACTAGCGGCAGAGGCGAGCCGGCGAAAGCGCGCGCGCGGCGAATTCGGCAGCGGAGGCCGCGACGTGCTACACACTGGCGAGGGACGCGCGGCTGCGCTATGGAAACCGCGCTCCCCGGCGCAAAGTCGGGGACGGGAGGATCGGCCGCGCGCCGAGGCGACGACGACAGGGAGGGTGCCCGTTGAGCGTGGAGTTGAAGAAGCGTGCCGCCGCCCGGGCGCTCGAGTTCGTCGAGCCGGGGATGCGGCTGGGGCTCGGCACCGGATCGACCGCCGACGAATTCGTTCGCCTGCTGGCGGAAAAGGTCGCGGCCGGTTTCGACGTGATCGGCGTGCCGACCTCGGAACGCACCGCGGCGCTGGCCTCCTCGCTCGGCATCCGACTGGCGACGCTCGACCAGTTGCCGGAGCTCGACCTCACCATCGACGGTGCCGACGAGATCGGACCGCAGTTGGCCCTGATCAAGGGCGGCGGCGGGGCGCTGCTGCGCGAGAAGATCGTCGCGGCGGCCTCGGCCCGCATGGTGGTGATCGCCGATGCGACAAAGGTGGTCGATCCGATCGGCGCCTTCCCGCTGCCGATCGAGGTCAATCCGTTCGGGCTCGCCTCGACGCGGGGGAAGGTGATCGCGGCCGGTGCCGACCTCGGTCTCGCGGGTGAGGTGAAGCTGCGCCTGAAGACGGACGGCGCGCCCTTCGTCACAGACGGCGGCCATTTCATCCTCGATGCATCATTTCGCCGAATTCCCGATCCAATGAGCCTGTCGCGCGCCCTGTTCGAGATTCCGGGCGTGGTCGAGCACGGGCTGTTCCTCGGTCTGGCGACCGCCGCAGTGGTGGCAGGCGCCGACCGAATCGACGTGCTCACGCCCTGAACGAGATCCGCGTGGCCGAACGCCACACCAATCGACACCCGTGGAAGTCCCAACGGAGCAACCCGATGATCCATCCGATCGCTTCTCGTCTCGCCATCGCCGCTCTCGCCCTCGGTCTCGCCACCTCGGCGCGCGCCGCCGACGACTTCGCCAAGGACCATCTGGCGGCCGCCAAGTCGGCGATCGAGGCCGCGCACGTCGCCGACGGGCTCGACAACATCCTGATCTCGATCGCCCAGCAGACCAAGGCGCTGCTGAGCCGCAACGATCCGGCCCACTCCTCGCAGATCGACGAGGCCACCAATGCGGCGGCGATCGAACTGGCGGCCAAGCGGCCGGAGCTCGACGCGCAGGTGCAGCAGATCTGGGCGGCGCGCTTCACCAAGGCCGAGCTCGAAGAGATCGCCAAGTTCTACTCCTCGCCGGTGGGTATGAAGCTCAGCAAGGAGACCCAGGGCATGGTGCAGATGATCGCGGTGGCGGCGCAGGTCTGGCAGCAGAAGATGAGCCAGGAACTGCTCGCCAAGACCCGCGAAGAGCTGAAGAAGAAGGGCATCAACCTGTGATGCGGGCGGGCCGCACCGACGGTGCGGCCGTGTCGCGTCGGGGTGCCGCGCGATCGGCGCGACCCTTCCGGAGAACGTGAACGAGAGGGCGGTCGACGACCGCCCTCGTCGTCTCTACCGTCCGCATCGGACCGCTTCGGTCCCTCGCGACCCGCTCCGTGGGCCGCGGCCATCGCACCACCGACACCACCGCCGCCGGCGCGGCGAGGAGGACTGGATGACCTACGACTGGGATCTCTTCGTCATCGGGGCCGGTTCGGGCGGCGTCAGGGCAGGCCGGATCGCGGCCGGCCACGGGGCGCGGGTGGCGGTCGCCGAGGACTACCGGGTCGGCGGCACCTGCGTCATCCGCGGCTGCGTGCCGAAGAAGCTGATGGTCTATGCCGCGCGCTTCGGCGGCGATTTCGCCGATGCGGCCGGGTTCGGCTGGACGGTCGGGGAGACGCGGTTCGACTGGGCGCGGTTCATGGCGGCCAAGGACGCGGAGATCGCGCGGCTCGAGGGGCTCTATGCCGCCAATCTGGAGCGCTCCGGCGTCACCATCGTGCGCGGGCGCGCCGTGCTCGACGGAGCCAATCGGGTGAAGCTCTCCGACGGGCGCAGCTTCACCGCCCGCCACGTCCTGATCGCCACCGGCGGCACGCCGGTGCGCGAAGCGGGGTTCGTCGGCGAGGAACTCGCGGTCACCTCCAACGAACTCTTCCAGTGGGAGCGCCAGCCGAAGCGGCTGGTGGTGGTCGGCGGCGGCTACATCGCGGTGGAATTCGCCTCGCTGTTCGTCGGGCTCGGCACCGAGACCACGCTGCTCTATCGCGGCGAGGAGATCCTGCGCGGCTTCGACGGCGAAGTGCGCCGCCATCTCCACGGCGAGCTCGAGGCGCGCGGAGTACGGGTCGTCACGGGCGACCGGCCGGCGCGGCTCGAGAGGACCGCCGACGGCCTGCGTCTGACCACCCATGCCGGGGCGACGATCGCGGCGGACGAGGTGGTGCTGGCGATCGGCCGCAAGGCGGCGACCGCCGGGCTGGGGCTCGAGACGGTGGGGCTCGAAACCCGTGCGGACGGGTCGATCCCGGTGACCGGGCCGGCGGCGACCGCGCTGCCGTGGCTGCACGCCGTCGGCGACGTCACGGGGCGCATCGCCCTGACACCGGTGGCGATTCGCGAGGGACACGCCTTCGCCGACACGGTCTTCGGAGGCAAGCCCACCGACGTGTCGCACGAACTGGTGGCGACCGCGGTGTTCTCCACTCCGGAGGTGGGCACGGTCGGCGAGACGGAGGAGGGCCTGCGCGCCGCCGGCATCGGTCACGACGTCTATCGCACCACCTTCCGGCCGATGAAGGCTACCCTGGCGGGGCGCGCCGAGCGGACCCTGATGAAGATCCTGGTCGATGCCGCCACCGATCGGGTGCTCGGCGTCCACATCGTCGGGGCGGATGCGGCCGAGATGATCCAGATCGTGGCGATCACCATGAAGATGGGGGCGACCAAGGCCGACTTCGACGGCACCATGGCGCTGCACCCGTGCGCGGCGGAAGAGCTCGTCACGCTCAGGACGCCATCGGAACGCTGGCGGCCGTGAGCGCCGGCGCGAGGAATCCTCCCCGGCACACATCCCCCTCTTGCGATGTTCCCCTTCGCGGCCCGCGGCACGAAGGGATGGCGAATGCCTGCCATTTCGGCATATATTCGCGTTCGATCCGTTATCCGGATCGACCAAGGGCGGGGGCGGGGTGGATTTGACCGCTCGGCGGGCCGGGGGTATTTTCCCGCCACGATCGAGGGACGCCTCCCGCACCGGAAGACGCGCCGTCATCGGACCCGCGGCGTTCGAGAGGTATCCGCGCGAAGCCAGTCGAGACCCGGAAGACCGTGCCCCGAAGACCGTGAGCGGTACGAACGCCGATCGTCCGCGCACCCGTTCGCCTCAGGGTTCGCAGTCCCGATCGTTCACAGAAGACATTCGACATCGTCCCCGCTCGGCGCCGCCGCTCGGCCCGGCGCGTGCGACCTCCCCGAGGAGAGGGCCATGGCCCAGAACGAACAGGAAGTCCCCCTCCCCGCCGGCACCGCCGCGGCAACGGCCGTACCGGTGGAAGCCGAAGCGGTGTTGGATCAGAGTTCCAAGGACATCGAGGAACACGTCGAGGTCGGGCTGCATCCGCATTCGCACGCCACCGGTCACGCCGGCGTGCTGGCGGCGCTCGGCATCGTGTTCGGCGACATCGGTACGTCGCCGATCTACACCCTCGGCACCGCCTTCAAGGTCGGGGTGATCCAGCCGGTTCCGGCCGACATCCTCGGCTTCCTGTCGCTGATCATCTGGTCGCTGATCATCGTCGTCGGCATCTGGTACGCGATCTTCATCATGCGGGCCGACAACCGCGGCGAGGGCGGCATCTTCGCGCTGATGGCGCTGGCGCATCAGTCGGCGCCGAAATACGGCACCGTCATCGCGGTGCTCGGCATCATCGGCGCCTCGCTGTTCTACGGCGACGCGGTGATCACCCCGGCGATCTCGGTCCTGTCGGCGGTCGAGGGCATCGCGGTGTTCGCACCGGCCTTCGAACCGGTCGTCCTGCCGCTCGCCATCGTCATCCTGACGACGCTGTTCGCGGTGCAACGCGGCGGTGCCTCGAAGGTCGGCGGCTGGTTCGGGCCGATCATGTTGGCGTGGTTCGGCCTGCTCGGCGTGCTCGGCGCCAAGCAGTTGATGCTCTATCCGGGGGTGATCGCGGCGCTCGATCCGCGCTGGGGCATCGCCTTCATCTTCAATTCGGGCTGGCACGTCTTCGCCATCCTCGCGGTGGCGGTGCTCGCGGTCACCGGCGCCGAGGCGCTCTACGCCGACATGGGCCACGTCGGTCGCGACGCGGTGCGCAAGGCCTTCGCCTTCGTCGTCGTGCCGTCGCTGATCCTGGTCTACATGGGCCAGGGCGCCCAGGCGCTGGCCGATCCGCTGCACGGCCACGACGATCCGTTCTTCCAGATGGTCGGACCGAGCCTCCAGCCGCTGCTGGTGGTGATGGCGACGCTGGCCACCGTCATCGCCTCCCAGGCGGTGATCTCGGGGGCCTTCACCGTCACCCATCAGGCGGCTCACCTCGGCTTCTGGCCGCGCACCGACACCCGCCACACCTCGGCGGCGGAGCGCGGTCAGGTCTATGTCGCCTCGGTCAACATGCTGCTGTTCGTGGCGGTCATCGCCATCGTGCTGATGTTCCAGAAGTCGGAGAAGCTCGCCGAGGCCTACGGCTTCTCGGTCACCGGCACCATGGTCGTCACCTCGATGCTCGCCTTCCTGGTGGCGCGCGGGGTGTGGGGCTGGTCGCTGCCGCGGGCGCTCCTGACGGTCGCGTTCTTCATGATGTTCGACGTCGGCTTCTTCATCTCGTGCGCCACCAAGGTGCTGCACGGGGCGTGGCTGCCGCTGGTGATCGGCCTCCTCCTGGTCATCATCATGGCGGCGTGGCGCATCGGCCGCCTCAAGCTGGCGGCGCGGCGGCGGCACGAGGGCGTGTCGATCAAGACGGCGCTCTCGGCCCTGCGCAGCCCGCGCATCGAACAGGTGCGCGGCACCGCGGTCTACATGATGGAAGACCAGGCGATGGCGCCGCGCTCGTTCCTGCACAACCTCAAGCACAACAAGGTCGCCCACCAGCAGATCGTCTTCATGTCGATCGTGACGGCGGAGGAGCCGTGGGTGGAGACCTCGAAGCGGGTCAGCGTCGAAGCGCTCGGCGAGGCGATCGCCCTGGTCAAGGTGCGGTTCGGCTTCATGGAGACGCCGGACGTGCCGGCGGCGCTCAAGACCTGCGAGGAAATGGGCGTCCACGTCGACAAGAAGGACCTGTCGTTCTTCGTGTCGCGCGCCCATCTCGTCGAGAGCGACGAGCATGGGCCGTGGAACTGGCTGCGCGGCCTGTTCATCTTCCTCTATCGCAACCAGGCCGATCCGGCGGAGTACTATCAGATCCCGCCCGGTCGCGTGGTCGACCTCGGGGCTCAGATCACCATCTGACCGCCCTCCCCCGCTCGAAGACACGAAGGCCCCGGCGATCGCTCGCCGGGGCCTTCGTCGTTTCCGTCCGCCCGAACGTCGGGGCGGATCGCGGGGATCACTCGAAGGCGCAGCCGGGCTTCACGCCGAGCTTCTTCAGGATCATCGCCAGCGGGCAGAAGCCGGTGAAGGCAGCCTGCAGCATGTTGAGGCCGACGAAGGCGGTCAGTGCGAACCAGTAGACGTGGACCTTCAGGCCGAGCAGCAGCGACAGAAGGATCATCACGCCGGCGAATGCGAGAACGACGCGATCGATGCTCATGGGCAGATCTCCGGTGGATGCCGCACGGAGCGGCCATGGACTTGGGGGGAACCTGGACGGAGTATATAGTTGGACTTGCGAAATTAGCAATGACTAATATATAAGACCGCGAGCAGACGCGGCGCTTCCCCCGAGAGGCGCCGTCGTCGTTTGATCCGTTTTCGTCGTCGCGACCCGGCCGGCCGGCGACGTTTCAGGAGTTCCGCCCAGGATGCCGCACGCCTCTGTCCGAACCGAGCGTTCCGCTCGCTCTCTCGCCGCCCTGACGCGGGCGGCCCTCCTCGCTCTGCCGCTCGTCGCCGCGACCCACGCGGCGCGGGCCGACGACGCCGACAAGGTCACGGTGGCGATCGGCGCCATCGACGACACCAAGGAAGTGCTGGCGACGGTGGAGAGCGTGCGCACGCCGACGGCGCGGGCGCGCATCGGCGGCACGGTCGACGTGCTGAAGGTGGCGGAAGGCGACCGGGTCAAGAAGGGCGACGTGCTGGCGATCGTGGTCGATCCCAAGCTCAAGCTGCAGCTCGCCGCCTTCGACGCGCGCATCGCGGCGCTGGAGGCCAAGCTGGCCCAGGCCCAGACCGATCTCGACCGGGTGCGTCAGCTGCGCACCACCGGGGCGGCGCCGCAGGCCAAGCTCGACGACGCCGAGACGCAGCTCACCGTCGTCAAGGCGGAGATCGCGGCGGCCAAGGCCGACAAGGCGTCGATCGAACAGCAGGTGACCGAGGGCCGGGTCGAGGCGCCGGACGACGGACGCATCCTCAAGGTGGCGGCGATCGCCGGTCAGGTCATCATGCCGGGAGAGCCGGTGGCGACCCTGGCGACCGCCAACTACGTCCTGAAACTGCGTCTGCCGGAGCGCCATGCGCGCTTCATGCACGAGGGTGACCGGGTGCTGGTGGCCGAGCGCGGGCTCGACGCGGCGCGCACCGCCAAGCTCGCCGAGGGCAAGATCGTGCGGGTCTATCCCGAACTCGACCAGGGCCGGGTGGTGGCCGACGCCGAGGCGCCGGGCACCGGCGACTATTTCGTCGGCGAGCGGGTGCGCGTGATGGTCTCGACCGGCAAGCGCGACACGATGATCGTACCCGAGGGCTTCCTGGTGAAGCGGGAAGGCCTGACCTTCCTGCGTCTCGACGGGCGCGGCGAGATCCCGGTGCAGACCGGGGCGCGGCTGCCGGTGGGCGCCGACGGCATCGCCCGCATCGAGATCCTGTCCGGTCTTCAGGCCGGCGACGTGGTGGTGCGGCCATGAGCGGGGCTCCGGACATGCAGGGCAACGGCGCGCCGAAGCGCCTCGGCATGGCGGGGCGTCTGACCGCGACCTTCATCGGGTCGGCGCTGACGCCGCTGCTGCTGCTCGCCTCGATCGCGCTGGGATCGCTGGCGCTCGTCTCGCTGTCGCGCGAGGAGGAGCCGCAGATCTCGGTGCCGATGGTCGACGTGCTGATCCAGGCCGACGGCATCAAGGCGGCGGACGCGGTCGAACTGGTCACCAAGCCGGCGGAGTCGATCCTCAAGGGGCTCGACGGCGCCGAGCACGTCTATTCCACCACCTATGACGACCGCGTCATGATGGCGGTGCGCTTCAACGTCGGCACCAAGGCCGAGGACGCGATCCTGCGCGTCCACGAGAAGCTCAGGGCCAACTACGACCGCATCCCACTCGGCATTCCCGAGCCGCTGGTGGTCGGGCGCGGCATCAACGACGTGGCCATCGTCACGCTGACGCTGACGCCGAAGCCGGCGGTGGCGGACCGCTGGAGCGACAACGCGCTGCGCAAGCTCTCCGAGAAGCTGCTGCAGGAGCTCGTCAAGATCGACGACGTCGGCCTGACCTACACGGTCGGCGGACGGGCGGATCAGATCCGCGTCGAGCCGGACCCGGCGAAGCTGGCGCGTTACGGCATCGCCCTCAACGATCTCGTCGAGAAGGTGAAGAACGCCAACCGGTCGTTCCTGGTCGGCACGCTGCGCGATCAGGGCCGGCAGGTGCCGGGCGTGGCGGGGCAGACGCTGTCGGGGGTGCCGGACGTCGGCCTGCTGCTGCTCGGCTCGCGCGACGGGCGGCCGGTCTACGTCAAGGACGTGGCCAACGTCATCCTCGAGGCCAAGCCCGAGGAGGCGCGGGCCTGGAACCTCAAGCCGGACGGCAAGGGCGGGCTCGAGACCACGCCGGCGGTGACCATCGCCATCGCCAAGCGGGCGGGCGCCAATGCGGTCGAGATCAGCCACACCATCGAGGAGCGGCTGAAGCTGGTCGAGCATCAGGTGCTGCCGGAAGAGGTGGTGGTCACCAAGACCCGCGACTACGGCGAGACGGCCGACGAAAAGGTGCAGGAGCTGCTGTTCCATCTGGCGCTGGCGACGATCTCGATCGCGGCGCTGGTGGCGCTGGCGGTGGGGTGGCGCGAGGGCGTGGTGGTGCTGGTGGTCGTGCCGACCACCATCCTGCTCACCATGTTCGCCTCCTGGGTGCTGGGCTACACCATCAACCGCGTGTCGCTGTTCGCGTTGATCTTCTCGATCGGTATTCTGGTCGACGACGCCATCGTGGTGGTCGAGAACATCGACCGGCACTGGTCGATGCCGGATGGGCGATCGATCGTCACCAAGGCGATCGACGCGGTGGCGGAGGTCGGCAATCCGACCATCGTCGCCACGCTGACGGTGGTGGCGGCGCTGCTGCCGATGATGTTCGTGTCGGGCCTCATGGGCCCCTACATGAGCCCGATCCCGGCCAATGCCTCGGCCGCCATGCTGTTCTCGTTCTTCGTCGCGGTGATGCTGACGCCGTGGCTGATGGTGAAGATGCGCGGCCGGCGCCTGCCGGGCACGGAAGCGGCGCATCATCACGACGAGGGGGCGCTGGGGCGGCTCTATCGCCGCATCGCCGGACCGATCGTGGTGTCGCGGCGCACCGCCGGCCGCTTCCTGATCGCGGTGGGTGTGGCGACGGTGGTGTCGATGATCCCCTTCGCCACCAAGTCGGTGACGGTGAAGCTCCTGCCGTTCGACAACAAGTCGGAGCTGCAGATCGTCTTCGACCTGCCCGAGGGCTCGGCGCTCGAGACCACCGAACGCACGCTGATGCGGGCGGCGCAGCTCATCGCCGACGTGCCGGAACTCGCCTCGCTGCAGGCCTATGCCGGCACCGCGGCGCCGTTCAACTTCAACGGTCTGGTGCGGCACTACTTCCTGCGGTCGGAGCCGTCGCAGGGCGATCTTCAGGTCGCCCTGACGCCGAAGACCGAGCGCAAGCGGCAGAGCCACCAGATCGCCCTCGAGATCCGTCAGCGTCTCGCCAAACTCGAGCTGCCGGCCGGCTCGTCGGTCAAGGTGGTCGAGGTGCCGCCGGGGCCGCCGGTCCTGTCGACGCTGCTGATGGAGGTCTACGGGCGCGACACCGACGAGCGGCGCGCGGTCGCCGCCAAGGTGCGCGAGGCGTTCCAGAAGGTGCCGTTCATCGTCGACGTCGACGACACCATCCGGCCGCGCGGCGAGCGGGTGCGCTTCCGTCTCGACGAGGCGGCACTGGAATGGCACGGGGTTGCCGAGCAGGCGGTCTACGACACGCTCCGGGCGATCATGTCGGGGGTTCCGGTCGGCTACAGCCACCGCGGCGCCGGGGTGAGCCCGATCGAAATCGTGGTACGGCTGCCCAAGAGCGATCTCGCGGTCACCGAGCGTCTCCTGTCGACGCCGGTGCCGGGGATGCGCGGCAACGTCGAACTCGGCGATCTGGTGCGGGTCGAGCGCGAGATCGCCTCGCCCTCCCTCTTCCGTCGCGACGGACGGCCGGCGGAGATGGTGACGGCGGAGCTCGCCGGGGCCTACGAAGCGCCGATCTACGGCATGATGGCGGTCTCCGACGAGCTGAAGAAGATGGACTGGGGCGCGGGCGGTCCGCCGCCGGTGTCGCTGCACGGTCAGCCGATCGACGAGGGGCGGCCGAGCCTCCTGTGGGACGGCGAATGGGAGGTGACCTGGGTCACCTTCCGCGACATGGGCGGCGCCTTCGGCGTGGCGCTGGTCGGCATCTATCTGCTGGTGGTGGCGCAGTTCGGCTCGTTCCGGGTGCCGCTGGTGGTGCTGACGCCGGTGCCGCTGACGCTGGTCGGCATCGTGTTCGGCCACTGGATCTTCGGGGCGCCGTTCACCGCCACCTCGATGATCGGCTTCATCGCGCTGGCCGGCATCATCGTGCGCAACTCGATCCTGCTGGTCGACTTCATCCGCCATGCGGCCCAGCCGGGGATGACGCTCAGGGAGATCGTGCTGGAGGCCGGTGCCATCCGCATCAAGCCGATCCTCTTGACCGCCATCGCGGCGATGATCGGTGCGGTGTTCATCCTGGCCGACCCGATCTTCCAGGGTCTCGCCATCTCGCTCTTGTTCGGTCTGGCGTCGTCGACGGCGCTGACCGTGCTGGTGATCCCGGCGATCTACGTCGCCATGCGCGGGCCGAAGTTGGTGCCGGTGCCGGTGCAGGCGCCGCCGACGACGGAGGCGTGATCGGTCGCACGGGTCGCATCGCCGCGAGGCGGCCGATCCGTGACGGAGATCAGAGAAAAGGCCCCGGGGTCACCCCCGGGGCCTTTTCCTTTCGCCGCTCCCCTCCCCGAGAGCGACGAGAACCTCAGCCGACGAACAGTTCCGGCCGGCTGTCGGCGAAGCTGCGCAGCATGGCGGTGTAGTCGGCGACGTGGGCGGTCATCAACTGGGCCGCGGTCTCGCCGTCCTTCGCCTCGAGCGCCGACACGATCTTCTCGTGGGCGGCGAAGGAGCCCTGGAGCGAACGCGCATCCGGACGGAACAGCTCGTGGCAGCGCTTGACGGTGGCGAGGCCGACCTCGATCAGGTGGCCCACCTGGGGATAGGCCACCGCATGGGCGATGGCGGAATGGAACTCCATGTCGAGCCCATAGAAGCGACTCATGTTCTCGGCCGCCAACGCCGATTCCTGCGCTTCGAGATTCTTGCGCAGGTTGAAGACGAGCACCTCGTTGCCGCCCGCGGCGATGCGCCGGACGGCGGCGGCCTCCAGCGCGCCGCGGATGAACAGGCTCTCGCTCATCGCGCCGAGCCGCAACCGGGCGACGTAGGAGCCGCGCTGGGGATAGATCTCGACCAGCCCCTCCTGCTCCAATCGCGTCAGCGCCGCCGTCACCGGCTGCTTGGATACCGACAACTTCTCGCAGACTTCGATCTTGTCGATGAACATGCCGGGCTGCATGCGGAACGACAGAATTTCGTCCCGCAACCACTGGTATGCTCGCTCCGATTTTCGAACGACGATGTCCGACTCGGTTTCGGCGTTCGACGACATTCTCGCCTGACGCAGCATGTTACCCTCCCTTGTCCCCGATGCCACCTCTGCGGGTGTTCGTCATCGGATGTTCTTCCCCCTCGGCGACGCCATCGCCTCCGGTGAATCCTCTCACGGGCATTAGAATATTCCAATCCACAGCGTTTCGGTATCGTATGGACTACAGATATTCCTGTTTTTGACGTCTCTTTGGCCTAAAATCTCAAGCAGTCGATGAGACTTCCCCCCGACCCCGGGAGAATTCGGACATTCCTGTACGTGATTTGAACTAGACAGAAGAGAGAGGGGCGATCACACCGTGCCGTGAAACGGACTTCGGCCGCCGTCGCCGCGCGACCGGCGCGCTGGGCGGCGTCGCGGGCGGCTCTCTCCCCCGATCGGCGGAGACGCCGGGCGGCATTGGTGCATGGTCAAGCGCGGAGGGGGCGTGTATAACCGCGCTCGTTTCGCGATCCCTGGCCGCCGGGGCGTGCGCGACCCATATGAGAACGACGAAGGGGAGGCTCCGCACGAACGGAGCATCAGGAGTGGACGAGATGACGAAATCCGGGAACACGGGCGACTGGTCGCCGACGAGCTGGCGTTCGAAGCCGATCGTCCAGGTGCCGGAGTACCGGGACCCGGCCGCGCTCGCCGCCGTCGAGGAAGACCTGCGCAGCTGGCCGCCGCTGGTGATCGCCGACGAGGTGCGCTCGCTGCGCCGCAAGCTCGCCCAAGTGGCCGAGCGCAAGGCCTTCCTGCTGCAGGGCGGCGACTGCGCCGAGAGCTTCGCCGAGCACTCGGCCAATCAGATCCGCGACTTCTTCAAGATCTTCCTGTCGATGTCGGTCGTCATGACCCATTCCGCCGGCCTGCCGGTGGTCAAGGTCGGGCGCATCGCCGGTCAGTTCGCCAAGCCGCGCTCCTCGGACATCGAGAAGCGCGACGGGCTGGAACTGCCCTCCTACCGCGGCGACATCATCAACGGCATCGAGTTCACGCCCGAGGCCCGCATTCCCGACCCGGCGCGCATGCGCATGGTCTATCGCCAGTCGGCGGCGACGCTGAACCTCTTGCGCGGCTTCGCCTACGGCGGCTACGCCAAGCTCGAGCGCGTGCACGGGTGGATGGTCGACTTCCTGGCCGACAGCCCGATGGGCGAGCGGTTCCAGGTGGTGGCCGACCGGATCACCGAGGCGCTGGAGTTCATGGCGGCCTGCGGGCTCACCGCCGAGACGGTGCCGCAGCTGCAGGGCGTCGACTTCTACACCTCGCACGAGGCGCTGCTGCTTCCTTACGAGGAGGCGCTGACGCGTCAGGATTCGGTGCAGGGCGGCTGGTACGACACCTCGGCGCACATGCTGTGGATCGGCGACCGCACGCGGCAGCTCGACCATGGCCACATCGAGTACATGCGCGGCATCGCCAACCCGATCGGCCTCAAGTGCGGCCCGAGCCTCGACATCGACGGGCTGCTGAAGCTGATCGAGACGCTCGATCCGAAGAACGAGGCGGGGCGGCTGACCCTCATCGGCCGGTTCGGTTCGGACAAGATCGGCAAGCATCTGCCGGAGATGGTGCGTGCGGTGGCGCGCGAGGGGCGCAACGTCGTGTGGTCGTGCGACCCGATGCACGGCAACGGCATCACCTCCTCGACCGGCCACAAGACGCGGCCGTTCGACCGAATCCTCTCGGAAGTGCGCTCGTTCTTCGAGATCCATCGTGCCGAGGGCACCTGGGCGGGTGGCGTGCATCTGGAGATGACCGGCAAGAACGTCACCGAGTGCCTGGGCGGCGCGGTGGCGATCCAGGAGGAGCATCTCGGCCAGATGTACGACACAGCCTGCGACCCGCGCCTCAACGCGGCGCAGTCGATGGAGCTGGCCTTCCTGGTGGCCGAAGAGCTCAAGAAGGACCGCGGCCTGCGCCCGACGTCGATCCTCGCCGCGGCGGAGTGATCGGGCCGGGGGCCGCGTTCGATGAAGATGGAAACGCCCGCCGAGGGGGACCTCGGCGGGCGGTTTCGTTTTAGGGGGGGGCACCGATCGCAAGTCGACCACCGCTCCAGATGCAACCGTGTTTCGCGATCACGGACCGACTTCGAGCGGCACCATGCGCCTTTCGATACCACCTTCGGCACAAGATCCACACCACCGACCAACCGGCATTACCCTTTTCACAACCGCGAAGTGCTGCGTATTGAGAAACCCTAAGAAACTCCGATAAGAGTCAGGCATGCTCCGGTGGACTCGGATCGCCGAGGTCGCGTGGTTCATTGTGGGTCATCTCGACGGCCGCCTTCTCTACGATGGGTGGAAAGCAGTATGGGATTCTTCCGATTTCGGAATTTGGCGGTCGTGCTGATCGTGGCGTGGTCTAGCGGGGCCACTCGGGCGGAACAGTTGGTGGTCTGCAATCAGAAGACGCCACAGACGAACGTGCGGTCTGGCCCCACCACCAAGGACACGACGATCGTCGACAAGTTGTCGAACAACACTGAATTGTCGATCCTCGAAAGGGTGAAGAACCCAGAGGGTACTCACGACTGGCTGAAAGTCTCCTTCAAGAACAGCCGGACCGGCGTTCAGACATCCGGGTTCGTCTACAGCGAGGCGGCGGCGGCCAAATGCGAGGTCGCCGAGACGGCGAATACTTCGGCGTCTACCCCTCCCTCTCCTGAGCCGGTACCCACCGTGTTCCAGACCAAACGGCCGAGCTCGTCGAACCCGATCGAGACATGGGAGGTTTTCACGAAGAGTATTTCGGCGGATGAGTCCCATACGAAACTCGCCAACCCGACCTTCTCACCCGACAATTCCAGTGTGCTCGCCGTCTTCTCAAGATATCCGAACGGCGGAGGCTCCTATCGGTACACGATATTGGAGCAGGATCGCTACACGGCCCAAATGGGCACGGGTGGCATCCGCTATTGGGCGAAATTTCTTCCGAAGGCACCGGCTCTCATATTGGGTGTGACCGAGTTCATGGAGACAAAGCCCGACGAGATCATACTGCGCGCTCCTGGCGGAGCGGCCGGCACCGTGAAGCTTCTTCAAACGAAATACGAGCAATTTTCTCATAACAAGTCTTTCGATCCGGCTGGTAGATACTTCGCCGCAACCACCATGCAATTCACCCCATCGTTCAAGGGAATCCTCCATACACTCGATCTCACGACCGGAAAATTCGTGTCGGCCGACGATTGTGCGGGCGCGTCGGCGCCATATCGTGCATTCGACAAGATGGCCTTTTCCCCTGATGGGACGCGGATCGCGGCAACGATTCCGGAGAAGTCCAAGTTGATCTGCGTCTACGAGACGGCGACGGGAGTCCTGGTCGCTCGGCTCGAGGACCCGGATGGCGATCCTCGGAGCGTCGCTTTCCTCGGAGATTCAGACACGCTCATTTCCGCCGTTTTCTACGGCCCTTCGAAGATTTGGAGCATTTCATCCAAGCGGATCGTCGAAAAGCTTCCAATCACTCGCGCCGTCAGAGTCCTTCTCTCTCCAAATTTCGATAGGGCCGTTTTCGTGACCATTCCGAAAAATGACGAGGTATATAGGCACGAGCTCTGGAATTTTACGATCAAACAACCGATTGCCACTCTCTCGAATTCGGCCAACGTGAACGAAATATTCGCGGCGGACGGGTCGGTACTGGCGGTCGCCGCCTCGGATAAGCGCGGGATCGAGATCGTGGATCCGACCGATGGATCTGTGCGTGCCTTCATCGCAGCACAAAATGTCGAAGATTTCGGACTGGCGCAGAACGGAAAGATGGTCGCCTGGATCGGTGCAGAACGGGAGGACCTCCATGTCGTGGCCTTGGGGGCCGATGAGATCGCGCGCGTGAAGGGTGACCTCAAGGCGAGGCAGGAGCGGCTCGACGGCCTTCGTGCCGCCTTCAAGGCCGCTCGCGCGGAATTCGACTGCGATCGCGTTGCGGAACTGGCCAAACAGTTGGAAATCACTCCCGAAGACGACTGCCCTTTCGAGAAGCTCCGTCAAAGAGGTACGGCTCAGGAGATGTTCTTGGAAGCGGCCAAGCTCGAAGTGGCCAAGACCCGGGACAGAGCAAAGAAGCTCTACGAGACGATCATTTCTCGCTTCGCCAACGACCCACTCGCCATTCAGGCCGCAATGCGTCTGACCTCCATGGCGGACGGCGAGCGGTCCGAAGAGGCTCAGAAAAGGGCAGAAGAAGCTCAGAGGTCTGCAGAGCAGGCGGCGGCACGAGCCGCTCAACAACAAGTCGATACCCAAAGACAATCTCAAGCCTGCGCACACGTCTACGTCGGGAAGAGATTCCAGCGTCAGGTCAAGACGATTTTCGGAACCGGTCTGGCGATCTACGACGTCGTGGGAGTCTCCACATCGGGGGGAGAGGCAACTGTACGGGATTACGACAGCGGTGCTCGCATCAGCATGAGCTGTTCCTCCATTCCGTGATGACCCGTCGGATAGAGCCGCGCCGACGCGATCGCCATCGCCATCGCCATCGCCATCGCCATCGCCATCGCCATCGCCATCGCCATCGCACAGCGATCATGAGATTCGTTCCCTACCTCCGCATCGAAGCAAAAAAACGCCGCCGCGAGGGTCCCCTCACGGCGGCGACTTCGTCTCGTCGCTCACGCGAGCATCCCGCCCGCGCGACTGGAAATCACTTCACGATCTGCGCCAGCTTGCCCGAGGCGTAGCCGGCGGCGACGGCTTCGAGTTCCAGCGGCTTGATCTTGGAGGCGTTGCCGGCCGTGCCGAAGGCTTCGAAGCGGTCCTTGCAGACCTTCGAGGCGGCCTTCTGGGCGTCGGCGAGGTACTTGCGCGGGT
>ERZ1645187.1477-NODE-1477-length-21519-cov-6.485977_pt1 | contig 21519 bp, 17 predicted proteins | sample MGYA00575352_ERZ1645187 | MGnify/ENA primary metagenome ERZ1645187 (study PRJEB40837, sample SAMN11349314) | freshwater sediment metagenome | isolation source: river sediment | host: Sediment | place: India: Wazaribad , New Delhi | collected 2017-02-21 ... | reverse complement strand
GGAATGCCTTGGTAGAGAACTGCTGCTTTAGCGTTTCCTCTTGTGCACGCTCATTGTCCAACTGCAACTGTAGGTCACCCAGATGGAGGTAGTAGCCCAGACCGAGCACTGCTACCAAGAGAATAATACAAGTTAAAAACTTAATCGGTGCTGGCCAAGACCCTAAGTTGTTGACATCTAGATCATTGATATCAATCTTGCGTAGAGATTCGAGGGAGTCAGAAAAACTCATTTATTCAAACCTCCGACCTTAGGATCTTCAGCTACCGCAGGCTGAGTCTGCTGGACCGTCAACAAAAATACGTTTGCCTGATCCACTGCGCCTGCAGTTACTGCCTTGACCTCAGACAAGTTCGGCAACTCAAGCCATTCGGAAGCATCCAGATTACGCATCAAGTTGGATACTCGATTATTAGACTCGGCTGCACCGGCAATAGTGATAGCCTTGCCTGCCATTTTTACGCTTGAGAAATACACGCCATCAGGCAACGTACGCACCAACTGGTCAAATACACGGCCGATCACTGGCCGATTACCCTGCAGATCCTGAATAATCTTCATCCGCTCCAGCAACTGCTCTTTTTTGGTTTTCAGCTCACTGATTTCCTTGATGCGTGCATCCAGAACAGCAATCTCTTTGCGTACAAACTCATTACGCGCCATTTGAGTTTCAATCTGCGCATTCAAATACTGCGAAGCCAAGAACAGCAAACCAGCACCAATGCCGATAAAGGCAACCATCGCCACAAGAAAACGCTGCTTGCGCTCCTCGCGTAACTGCTCGCGCCAAGGTAGGAGGTTGATCCGTGCCATTAGTCGAAACTCCTCATTGCCAAACCGCAAGCAATCATCAAGGACGGCGCATCACTGGCCAACGCGCCCGCATTCACCTTGCCACTTAATGCCATGTCGGCAAAAGGATTAGCCACCAAGGTAGGAGTACCGATTTTCTGCTGGATGAGTCGATCTAGGTCAGCAATGGACGCAGTCCCACCAGCGAGCAGAATGTAATCAACTTCGTTGAACTGCCCCGCGGCAAAGAAAAACTGCAAGGAGCGAGAGACCTGCTGCACAACAGCGTCCTTGAAGGGCTGCAACACTTCAGACTCATAATCATCCGGAAGGCCACCCTGCTTCTTGGCGAGACCCGCCTCTTCCACAGACAGGCCATAGCGGCGCTGAATCTCTTCCGTAAGCTGTCGACCACCAAAGAGCTGTTCACGCGTGTAAATCGTCTTGCCACCATGCAAAACACTCAGCGTAGTCATGGTCGCACCGACATCGACCACTGCCACAGTCAGATCATCCTGGCCAGCACCCAGCTGTGGCAGCATCAAAGAATAGGCACGCTCCAAAGCGTATGCCTCAACGTCGACAACCTTGGCCGTCAACCCCGCAAGCGCAAGCGCGGCCTCACGCACTTCAACGTTTTCCTTGCGACACGCGGCCAGAAGGACTTCGACACGCTCAGGGTTTCTCGCAGAAACACCCTGCACCTCAAAGTCAATCGCTACTTCTTCGAGAGGGTAAGGAATGTACTGGTCAGCCTCGATCTTCAGCTGATTTTCCAGCTCATCATCCGAGAGACCGGCTTCCATTTCGATCGTCTTGGTAATCACTGCAGAACCAGCAACAGCCACTGCAACCATACGCGCACTGGTCTTTGCCTTGGCGAGGACACGCGTCAAAGCCTGCCCCACACCCTCCAGTTCGGCGATGTTCTTTTCGACAACAGCATTTGGGGGGAGCGGCTCGACGGCGTAGGCCTCCACTTTGTAGCGGCTACCTGAGCGACTCAGTTCAAGGAGCTTGACCGAGGTCGAACTGATATCGATCCCCAGCAGCGTGTTCGCTTTCTTATTGAGCCCTAGCACGACCGATTTCCTATCAGCATCCGTAACTTACGGACGATTTATGTTTTTCCACATTAAATAACAGTCTTGACAGAAGCGCAAATGGCTACCCAGGAAAAAAAACGCTTATAATGTGAACAGCTTTTCCCTTTCAGCCCCGCCTTCCTCATAACCCATTCTTTTAACTGGAAATCCAATAGCCTTGATGCGCTTGTTGAAGCTTTTCTGGTGGTCCGGCGTCGCCATTTTTTGTGGCCTGCTGCTCAGCTTGAGCGGCACCTACCTCTATCTTAGTCCCGGCTTGCCATCCGTCGAGTCGCTGCGCACGATCAAACTGCAGATACCTCTCAGGGTGTACAGCCAAGACGGCAAGCTGATCGCCGAGTTTGGAGAAATGCGCCGCTCGCCCATCAGCTTCCAGCAGATCCCCAGCGACTTTACCAACGCCATCCTGGCAGCTGAAGACGATAATTTCGCTAACCATTATGGTGTCGACCCAAGCAGTTTGATGCGTGCTGCCACGCAAATTTTGCAAAGCGGCCAGATCCAGAGCGGCGGCAGCACCATCACCATGCAGGTGGCGAAGAACTTCTTCCTCACCAGTGAGCGTAGCTTCTCGCGCAAGATCAACGAAATCCTGCTGGCCTTGCAGATCGAGCGCGAGCTGAGCAAGGACGAAATCCTTGAGCTCTACATCAACAAAATCTACCTCGGGAATCGCGCCTATGGCATTGAAGCCGCGGCCCAGGTCTATTACGGCAAAAGTATCAACCAGCTCAGCCTCGCCCAGCTGGCGATGATCGCCGGACTGCCCAAGGCACCTTCGCGATTCAACCCGCTGATCAACCCACAGCGCAGCAAAGAGCGTCGCGACTGGATTCTTGGTCGCATGCTGAAACTAGGCAAAATTGACCAAGCCCGATACGAGGCCGCACTCGCCGAGCCGATAGAAGTCACCCATCACGTTGCCACACCTGAGCTGCAGGCTCCTTACATTGCCGAAATGGCCCGCGCGGAGATGGTCGGTCGCTATGGCAGCGACGCCTACACCGAAGGTTTCTCGGTGATCACAACTACACCCAGCCAGCTGCAGACGGCGGCCACCCGCGCAGTGCAATCGGGCCTGATCGAATACGATCAACGCCATGGTTATCGAGGGCCCGAAGCACGCTTTCCTGGCATGACGCCACAGAGCTGGACGCAGGAGCTGCTCAAGCAGAAGACACTGGGCATCCTCGAGCCAGCCATTGTCACCCAGGTTGAGAAAAGCGGGCTGCTGGTACTCACCCGCTCCGGGCAGGAAGAAAGCATCAGCTGGGACAGCATGAAATGGGCGCGCCCCTTTCTGAATACCAATAGCCTCGGAGCACGCCCGCAAAACCCAAGCAGCGTCGCCACCATTGGTGATCTGATTCGCGTCGAGCGCATGCCGGATGGCAGTCTGGCATTCCGTCAGCTTCCCGCCGCGCAAAGCGCGCTGGTGTCGCTAGACCCAAGCAACGGAGCCATACGCGCCCTGGTCGGCGGTTTCTCCTTCGAACAGAGCAACTACAACCGCGCCGCCCAAGCCAAGCGCCAACCTGGCTCCAGCTTCAAACCCTTCATTTATGCCGCAGCGCTGGATAATGGCTTCACCGCCGCCAGCCTGGTGAACGATGCCCCTATCGTGTTCCAGGAAGCAGGCATGGAAGAAGCCTGGCGCCCGAAGAACGACAACAACACCTTTCTTGGCCCGATTCGCCTGCGTGAAGCGCTGTACAAGTCACGCAACCTGGTGTCGATTCGCCTGCTGCAAACCATCGGCATCGACTATGCGCTCAACTACGCTACCCGCTTCGGTTTCAAACGAGACGAATTACCACGCAATCTCTCCCTTGCCCTGGGTACCGCCACGCTCACGCCGCTGGAAATTGCCACTGGCTGGAGCGTTCTTGCCAATGGCGGATACCGCGTTTCACCGTACCTGATTGAGCAGATCAGCGACCGAACCGGCAACGTGGTTTTCCGCGCCAATCCGGCCAGCGTGCCATCAACAGACCCCAACCCCACAGAAACCGAAGCCACCGGTTTGGCTAGCAGCACGACGACCGAAACCAAGCCTGCGGAACGAGTCGTTGATGAACGCACGACGTACATCATGACCTCCATGCTGCAGGATGTTATCCGGCGAGGTACCGGGCGCCGCGCACTCGCCATGGGTCGAAACGATCTGGCTGGCAAGACAGGCACCACCAACGAGTCCAAGGACAGCTGGTTCTCCGGCTACAATGCCGACTATGTAACGACCGTCTGGGCCGGCTTCGATCAACCGGAAAGCCTCGGGCGCACCGAATACGGCGGCACGGTTGCCCTGCCGATCTGGATGAACTACATGAGTGTCGCGCTCAAGGACAAGCCTGAACACCTTCAGCCAGAACCAGCCGGCATACTCAGCCTGCGCATTGACCCGCAGAGCGGGCGCGCAGCCGCACCAGGCGCCAATGATGCCTATTTCGAGGTATTCAAGAGCGAGGATACACCGCCGCCAACCAGTGAAGTGGATGGCTTCGGCAGCGTTCCCGGTAGCCCCCTGCCAGAAGACGAAAGCGGCAGCGCGCCAATGGATCTGTTCTGATTCACAAGTCCCAATAAAAAAGCCCCGCCGAAGCGGGGCTTTTTTATTGGGCCGTCCAATCAGCCGTTAAACACATCGCTAACGGACTGCAGCGGGTAATGCTTCGGGTACGGCAGGGTCGCCACACCACTGTCGATAGCAGCCTTGGCCACGGCATCGCAAACCACGGTGATCAGCCGCGCATCCATCGGTTTCGGAATGATGTACTCACGACCAAAGCTCAGCGCAATACCGCCATAGGCATCGCAGACTTCCTGCGGCACCGGCAGTTTGGCCAGCTCGCGCAGGGCGTGGGCAGCGGCAATTTTCATCTCTTCATTGATACGCGTCGCACGTACATCGAGAGCGCCACGGAAGATGAAGGGGAAGCCCAGCACGTTGTTGACCTGGTTCGGGTAATCCGAACGACCGGTCGCCATGATTACGTCCGGACGCGCTTCGCGCGCCAGATCCGGCTTGATCTCCGGATCCGGGTTGGAACAGGCGAAGACGATCGGATCACGCGCCATGCGCTTGAGATCATCGGCACTGAGCAGGTTGGCACCCGACAGACCAACGAATACGTCAGCACCGTCCAGCGCATCGGACAGAGTGCGCTTGTCGGTCTCGTGTGCGAACACGGCCTTGTACTGGTTGAGGTCGTCACGCTTGGAGTGAATGACACCTTTGCGGTCGATCATGAAGATATTTTCAACCTTGGCGCCCATGCTCACCAGCAGCTTCATGCAGGAGATCGCAGCAGCACCCGCGCCGAGGCAGACAATCTTGGCTTCCGGCAGGGTCTTGCCGGTGATTTCCAGAGCATTGAGCATGCCGGCGGCCGTCACGATGGCAGTACCGTGCTGATCATCGTGGAACACCGGAATGTCGCACTGCTCGATCAGCGCGCGCTCGATCTCGAAGCACTCGGGAGCCTTGATGTCTTCGAGGTTGATGCCGCCGAAAGTGATGGAGATACGCTTGACGGTATCAATGAACGCCTGAGGGCTTTCAGCGTCGACCTCGATATCGAACACGTCGATACCGGCGAAGCGCTTGAACAGCACGCCCTTGCCTTCCATCACCGGCTTGGAGGCCAGCGGACCCAGATTACCCAGGCCGAGAATGGCGGTGCCGTCGGAAATCACCGCGACCAGGTTGCCCTTGCCGGTATAGCGATAGGCCAGATCAGGATCACGCGCGATCTCACGCACAGGCTCGGCCACACCAGGGCTGTAGGCCAGCGACAGGTCGCGGGCAGTCGCCGTCGGCTTGGTCAGCTCAACGCTGAGTTTTCCGGGACGAGGATTGGCGTGGTATTCAAGCGCGGCGGTTTTCAGATCGGACATGTTCGCTATTCCGCTAGGTGATGTACAACAGGGGCTGGGAGCATACGGCAAAGCCGCCCGCAGCCTCAAGGTCAATCCCCAGAAAGGCTAGTCGAGAATCTTCAGCCATTCGCCGTTTTTGGCCTCCCCGTCCGGGTACAGGCCATTGAGCAGACGCAAGCGTGCCAGCGCCTCGTCAGGCTTGCTGCTCTTGCCAATGAAGTCTCGCAACTGCTGACCCGTCTGCACTTTGACCAGCTTAAGCCGACGAGGCTCGGCCAGCTTGCGCTCATCGGCACGCAGCGGCCGGAAGCTCTTGATGACCTGCATGAACGCATCATCCCAGGCCTGCAGCGAACCCTCACGGACCACGCCGATAAACTGATAGGCGTGCCGGCCATGCATCACCACCGCGACACGGCGTGCTGGGCGCCCCGGGAGAATGCCGACCACCCCATCCTGTCCCGACAGCGGCAGCTGCTCACGCACCTGCCCGCCCGCCTTGCGCTGCAGGAACTCGGCAGCCGACTCACCCTCACGGGCATCACCCAGAGTCATGGCCATCAGCGCCTGCTCATCGGGGGACTGGCCGATCAGCACGTCGGGACGATTATCCAGCGCCCAGCCCTGCGGATAGCGCAGCGTAAAGTTGAGATAACGGTGATAGAACGCCGACCCGCGCCGCACACCGGTGTCCGCCGAATCACCGAAGGGCAGCCCCTGAATACGCTGCAAATACTCATCGCGCCGTGCCTCCTGGCCAGTTCCCGCCGCCAGCGCACTGGCCGGTCCGACCACCTGCTGCAGACGCGTATCGTGATCGGGGTGCGTATCAAACAGGCCGTGATAGCTGGACGGCGGTTCGGCCTGCCCCTTGGCGCGCGCCTGATCGCGGGCGAAATCGCTCTGCGCCTTGAGCACCTTGACCACCTCGATCATCGCGCGCGGATCGTAGCCACTGCGCGCCAGGTACTGAGCGCCGAGACCATCGGCCTCCAGCTCCATGTCGCGCCCATAGCCGCTGACCACCGCGCCGCCCAGCACATTGGTGATATCTGCCGCGGCACCCACCCCCGTCCCGATCGCGACGGCCTGCCCGAGAATGCCCCAGGCGGCGGACTGACTCTGCTGGCGCACACTGTGGCGCGCCGTGACATGCCCCACTTCGTGGCCAAGCACGGCCGCCAGCTCAGCCTCGGAATTGAGATAAGCCATCAACCCGCGATGGATGTAGATATAACCGCCCGGCAAAGCGAAGGCGTTGATATCCGGGGAGTCGACCACGGTAAAACGGTAGGCCAGGTTGCTGCGGTGACTGTAGCGAGCCACGCGCTCGCCCACCTGTTGCACATAGGCCTGCAGCGCCTCGTCAGGGTAGCGCGGGTACTGCTTGGCGATTTCCTGGTTGTACTGGCGCCCCATGGCGAGCTCCTGCTGCTCGCTCATCATCACGAAGTCGCTGCGCCCGGTGGCCGGATTGACCGCACATCCAACCAGCGACTGCAACAACACCAGCAGACCGACGAGTCCCAACGCTTTCATGGTTGCACCTCCAGCATCCGCGGATGCGATATCTGCAGCAGCCAGCGCGCTTGTCCGGGCTTGAGCCCACCACGTCGCGCTCGATCAATCACCCAGCCACGCACCTCAACTTCGCGCCCAGTCAGCGCCTGGAGGTCAGCGACTGCGAAATGCTTCAACTGCTTACTTGGCACCTGGATCACCAGCGGCCCGACCATTTCCAGCCACAGCCCGCCGCGATTGCGATCAACGCGCTCGACCTTGCCCCGAAGCAGGGCAAAACCACCCTGGGCCAACTGACTGGCCTGCCGCTGCGGACTGCTCCGCCACACGCCGAGGCGCGCCGCACGCGCCTGCTGTTCGGCCCGCGCCTGGCAGTCGGCCAGTGCGACATTGGGTGCCAACGCCACCATGAAGCCCAGCCCCTCGGCGAGCAATTGCTCTTCGAGATTACGTCCGCGAGCATCGAAGGCATGCGCCAACACTCGTCCATAGTGATCGCGGGCCTGCTGACCATTGACCAGCCGCACGCGCTGCCCGCTATCTCTGAGCAGCTCGGCCAGACGCCGCTGTGCCTGCTGCGCCAGCGGCTCGGCAGGACGACCATGATGAGCCAGTTCCGGCGCATTCACGCCGATCAGGCGCACGCTGCGACCATCTGCCAACTTGAGCGTATCGCCATCCACCGCACGCTCGACGCGCACCTCCTGGCCAGCAGAAGGCGCCAGGCAGGCAGCCGCTGCCGGCCCCAGCCAAATCGCAGAAACGAAAAAGGCGCCCACCAGGGACGCCTTTTTCAGCAGCACGGAACAACCCATAAGGTTGCTGCCTTCAGCCCAATTACTTGGTGCCGAACACGCCGAAACGCTGCTTGAAGCGGTCGATACGGCCGCCGGTATCCAGAACTTTCTGCTTACCGGTGTAGAACGGGTGGCACTCGGAGCAAACGTCGAGGCTCAGGTCCTTGCACAGGGTGGAACGGGTCTTGACCACGTTGCCGCAGCTGCAAGTCGCGGTAACTTCTTCGTACTTCGGATGGATGTCCGCTTTCATGATGATTCCTCAGGGCGTGGTGTGCCGCCACCTGGAGTTGTTTCCAGGCACCGCACGAAAAATCGGGCAGCGGATGATACCAGACCACCCCGTCGTTGCAAGCAATGGGCAAATACTGCGCGATAGGCGGACATGCTAGCATCCACGGCCTGTTCGGAGCCTACCGTGTCCCCCGTAATCCTGCGCCTTGCCCTGCCTTCGCCACTGCGTCGGCTGTTCGACTACCTGCCTCCTGCCGGCGTGCCCGCGACCGTCCTGCAGCCGGGCATGCGCTTGCGCGTGCCCTTTGGCCGGCGCGAGATCATCGGCATTCTCGTCGAACTGACGGAGCACTCCGAGGTGCCGGCTGAAAAGCTGCGCCCGGCCCTGCAGTTGCTGGATCGCCAGCCACCGCTGCCAGCCAGTCTGTTCAAGCTCAGCCTGTGGGCCGCGCAGTACTACCAGCACAGCCTCGGCGACACTTTCGCCTGGGCCCTGCCAACCCTGCTGCGCCAGGGCGAACCCGCCGAGACGCGCATCGAGCGAATCTGGCATGTCAGCCCCGGCGCACAACTGGATGACCCGCGCCTGAGTCGCGCCCCGCGTCAGCTTGAAGCCCTGCGCGCCCTTAGCCAACACCCCCATGGCGTGCCCCAGGCCTTGCTGGAACGCCTGCAACTCAATCGCGACAGCCTCAAACTGCTGCTCGAAAAAGGCCTGATCCACATCGAGGAGCGCCGTCAGGCACCCGCCGAACGCCATGGCGCCTGGCTGGCCCAGGCCGAACTGCCACTCAACGACGAGCAGCGGCGCGCTTTCGAAGCCGTTCGCGCCGGCTTTGGCCAGTTCCACTGCGCCCTGCTGGCCGGCGTTACCGGCAGTGGCAAGACCGAGGTCTACCTGCAACTGATCCGCGAAGCGCTGGAGGCCGGCAAGCAGGCACTGGTGCTGATCCCGGAGATCAACCTGGGGCCGCAGACCCTGGAGCGCTTCGCCCGTCGCTTCAATGCGCGCATCGTCCTGCTGCACTCGGCCCTGACCGATCGCGAGCGCCTGGATGCCTGGCTGGCCGCCCGCGACGGCGCCGCCGACATCGTTATCGGCACAAGATCTGCGCTATTCACCCCGCTGAAGAACCCGGGACTGATCATCGTCGACGAAGAGCACGACGCTTCCTATAAACAGCAGGAAGGCCTGCGCTACCACGCCCGCGACCTGGCCGCCGTGCGTGCTCGCCTGGAAAACATCCCGCTGCTGCTCGGCTCGGCCACCCCGGCCCTGGAGTCGCTGCACAATGCCCAGAGCGGCCGCTATGCCCTGCTGCGCCTGAACCAGCGCGCCGGCCACGCCCAGCCTCCGCGCTTCATTCGCCTCGACATCAAGAGCCTGCCGCTCGACTCCGGCATCTCCGGCCCGCTGCAACAGGCCATCCGCCAGACTCTCGAAGCCGGCCAGCAGGTGCTGGTCTTCCTCAACCGTCGCGGTTTCGCCCCCACGCTGCTGTGCCACGACTGCGGCTGGATGAGCCAGTGCCCGCGCTGCGACGCGCGCATGACCTACCACCAGCGCAGCCGTGAGCTGCGCTGCCACCACTGCGACCACCGCGAGCGCCCGCCAACCCAGTGCCCGAAGTGCAATCACCTCGACCTGCGCCCGGTCGGCGCCGGCACCGAGCGCGCCGAGGAACGCCTGAGCACCCTGTTCCCGGACACCGAGGTACTGCGCATCGACCGCGACAGCACCTCACGCAAGGGCAGCATGGACCGCCTGTTCCAGCGCATCCAGCATGGCGAACCGTGCATCCTCATCGGCACGCAGATGCTCGCCAAGGGCCACCACTTCCCGCGCGTCACCCTGGTGGCGGTACTGGATGCCGACGGCGGCCTGTTCTCGGCCGACTTCCGCGCCAGCGAGCGCATGGCCCAGCAGATTATCCAGGTCGCCGGCCGCGCCGGCCGCGCCGAGATGCCCGGCAAGGTGGTGGTGCAGACCCATCTGGCCGACCACCCGCTGCTGGTGCAACTGACCGAGCAGGGCTACTTCGCCTTCGCCGAGCAGGCACTGAGCGAGCGTCGCGGCGCTGGCCTGCCGCCGTTCGCCCATCTCGCCCTGCTGCGCGCCGATGCCCATCAGCCGGGCCAGGCCGAAGCCTTCCTCGACCATGCCTGCAGCCTGGCCGAGCAGATGCGCGATGAACTGCAACTGGAGACGGTCGAACTGCTCGGCCCGGTGCCCGCGCCGATGGAGCGCCGCGCCGGTCGTCACCGCGCCCAGCTGCTGCTGCAGGCGAGCCACCGCGCCACTCTGCATCGCCTGCTGACGCCCTGGCTGCAGGCGTTGGAGCAGTTGCCGGGCAGCCGCAGTGTGCGCTGGTCGATCGACGTCGACCCGCTCGACCTGTTCTGAGTCGCCACCATTCACCCCTGAGCGGTTGGCAAGGCCACGGCTGCCGCGGATAATGCCCGGTTTGCGACCCGCACGGCCGACCGAGCAGACCATGAAAGACAGCATTCGCCACCTGATCCAGCAAGCCCTGACCCGTCTCACCGCCGACGGCGTTCTGCCCGAAGGCCTGAGCCCGGTGATTCAGGTGGAGAACACCAAGGACAAGAGCAACGGCGACTTCGCCAGCAACATCGCCATGATGCTGGCCAAGCCTGCTGCCATGAAGCCGCGTGATCTGGCCGAGAAACTGGTCGCCGCGCTGCCGGCCGACAGCCAGATCAGCAAGGTCGAAATTGCGGGCCCGGGCTTTCTCAACTTCTTCCAGAACAGCGACGCCCTGGCTCAGCGCCTGGAGGCCGCGCTGGCCGACGACAAACTCGCCGTGCGCAAGAGCAGCCCAGCGCAGCGCGTGGTGGTCGACCTCTCCTCGCCCAACCTGGCCAAGGAGATGCACGTCGGTCACTTGCGCTCGACCATCATAGGTGACGGCGTTGCCCGCGTGCTGGAGTTCCTCGGCGACACAGTGATCCGCCAGAACCACGTGGGCGACTGGGGCACCCAGTTCGGCATGCTGCTGGCCTACCTGGAGGAAAACCCGGCGGCCGCCGAGAGCGAGCTGTCCGATCTCGAACAGTTCTACCGCGCCGCCAAGAAGCGCTTCGACGATTCGGCCGAGTTCGCCGACCGCGCCCGCGAGCTGGTGGTACAGCTGCAGGCCGGCGACGAGAACTGCCTGCGCCTGTGGAACCGCTTCAACGACATTTCCCTGTCGCACTGCCAGAAGGTCTACGACCGCCTGGGCGTCAAGCTGTCGATGGCCGACGTCAAGGGCGAGAGCGCCTACAACGCCGACCTGCCGGGCATCGTCGATGCCCTGCGGGCAAAAGGCCTGCTCAGCGAGAGCGAAGGCGCCCAGTGCGTGTTCATGGACGAGTTCAAGAACGCCGAAGGCAACCCGCTGCCGGTGATCGTGCAAAAGGCCGGCGGCGGCTACCTGTATGCCACCACCGACCTGGCCGCCATGCGCTACCGTAGCCAGCAGCTGCAGGCCGACCGCGCCCTGTACTTCGTCGACCAGCGCCAGGCCCTGCACTTCCAGATGGCCTTCGAGGTCGCCCGCCGAGCCGGTTTCGTGCATGACGGCATGCAGCTGGAGCACATGGGCTTCGGGACCATGAACGGCGCCGACGGCCGCCCGTTCAAGACCCGCGACGGCGGCACGGTGAAGCTGATCGACCTGCTCGACGAGGCCGAAGAGCGCGCCTACAGCCTGGTCAAGAGCAAGAACCCGGACCTCGCCGAGGACGAACTGCGCAACATCGCCCGCGCCGTCGGCATCGGCGCCGTGAAGTACGCCGACCTGTCCAAGCACCGCACCAGCGACTACAGCTTCAACTTCGAGCTGATGCTGAGCTTCGAGGGCAATACCGCGCCCTACCTGCTGTACGCCTACACCCGCGTGGCCAGCATCTTCCGCAAGCTGGGCCAGGGCATCGAGAGCATCGGCGGCCAGATCAGCCTGCAGGCCGAGCAGGAACAGGCCCTGGGCGGCAAGCTGGCGCAGTTCGGCGAGCTGCTCAACAGCGTGGCCGACAAGGGCACCCCGCACCTGCTGTGCAACTACCTGTATGACCTCGCCGGCCTGTTCTCCAGCTTCTACGAAAACTGCCCGATCCTCTCCAGCGAAGACGAAGCCGTGCGCAACAGCCGTCTGCGCCTGGCCGCACTGACCGGCCGCACCCTCAAGCAGGGCCTGGAGCTGCTCGGCCTGCAGCCGCTGGAGCGCATGTAAGTGAGCGCCAGGAAAAAGCCCGCGCCCAAACGCGGCGCCAGCCGCTATCAGGCACCGGCGAAGAAGCCGGTGCCGGGCTGGGTGTGGATGGTCTGTGGCCTGGTGATCGGCGGTTTCATCGCCTTCCTCATGCAACTGGAACCCGGCCGCAAGGACATCCAGCGCGAAACCGCCGAGAGCAAGAAGGCTGCCAGCGAGCGCCCGCAGCCGAGCACGCCGACCACCACGCCGCAGCCGGTCAAGCCCAAGTACGACTTCTATACACTGCTCCCGGAATCCCAGGTCGAAGTCCCGGCTGGGGCTATTCCCGAAGAGCAAAAGCCCAGCACCGCCCCCGTGCCGCTGACGCCCGAGCAGGAAGCCGAGCGCGCCCTGGCCCTGCTGGAAGGCCGCGAGCCGCCGAAAATCACACCACCGGTCGCCACGCCCGAGGCCGACAAGGCGGCCACGGACAAGGCTGCGGCGCCGGCAGAGGCCGCCAAGGCCGTACCGAGCACGCAGTTCTTCCTGCAGGCCGGCTCGTTCCGCAACCAGAACGATGCCGACAAGCTGCGCGCACAGATCATCCTGCTCGGGCAGAACGTGCAGATCGAATCCGGCAAGGTGCGCGAGGAAACCTGGCACCGCGTACTGGTCGGTCCGTATGCCAGCCGCGAGCAGCTGGCGGCCGCGCAGAAGCAGCTGGCCGGTAACGGCTTCAGCAATCTGCTGTTACAGCAGCGCCAGAGCCGCTGAGCAGGTTTTTCCGGCGCCCCGGTTGAAAAGCCCGGGCGCCTCCCCCATCTGAGTCTCTATTCGGGCCAGCCGGCCCCGTAGCGCGGAGACTCGCCCCTTGACCACCATCGTTTCAGTGCGGCGCCATGGCAAAGTCGTCATGGGCGGCGACGGCCAGGTATCCCTCGGCAACACCGTGATGAAAGGCAATGCCAAGAAGGTGCGCCGCCTCTATCACGGCCAGGTGATTGCCGGATTCGCCGGCGCCACGGCCGACGCCTTTACCCTGTTCGAGCGCTTCGAAGGGCAGTTGGAAAAGCATCAGGGCCATCTGGTGCGCGCCGCCGTCGAGCTGGCCAAGGACTGGCGTACCGACCGCAGCCTGAGCCGCCTGGAAGCCATGCTGGCAGTGGCCAACAAGGATGCCTCACTGATCATCACCGGCAACGGTGACGTGGTCGAGCCCGAGCACGGCCTGATCGCCATGGGCTCCGGTGGCGGCTTTGCCCAGGCCGCTGCACTGGCCCTGCTGCAGAAAGGTGGCGACGAGCTGTCCGCCCGCGAGATTGCCGAAACCGCCCTGAACATCGCCGGCTCCATCTGCGTGTTCACCAACCAGAATCTGACGCTTGAGGAGCTGGATTCGGCCGTCTGAGCCGTCTCCGCCGGAGCCCCGCCATGTCCATGACACCCCGCGAAATCGTTTCCGAACTGGATCGCCACATCATCGGCCAGGACGACGCCAAGCGCGCCGTGGCCATTGCCCTGCGCAACCGCTGGCGGCGCATGCAGCTGCCCGCCGAGCTGCGCCAGGAAGTCACGCCGAAGAATATCCTGATGATCGGCCCCACCGGCGTCGGCAAGACCGAAATCGCCCGGCGCCTGGCCAAACTGGCCAACGCCCCGTTCCTCAAGGTCGAAGCGACCAAGTTCACCGAGGTCGGCTATGTCGGCCGTGATGTCGAATCGATCATCCGTGACCTGGCCGATGCCGCGCTGAAGATGCTGCGCGAGCAGGAAGTGCAGAAAGTCAGCTTCCGCGCCGAAGACGCCGCCGAGGAACGCATCCTCGACGCCCTGCTGCCGCCGGCCCGCGCTGGTTTCGGCGAGGAGCCGGTACGCGAGGACAGCAACACCCGCCAGCTGTTCCGCAAGCGCCTGCGCGAAGGCCAGCTGGATGACAAGGAAATCGACATCGAGGTGGCCGACTCGCCCATGGGCGTGGAAATCATGTCGCCACCGGGCATGGAGGAAATGACCAGCCAGCTGCAGAACCTGTTCTCCGGCATGGCCAAGGGCAAGAAGAAGAGCCGCAAGCTCAAGGTCAAGGAAGCCTTCAAGCTGATCCGTGACGAGGAAGCCGCCCGCCTGGTCAACGAGGAAGAACTCAAGGCCAAGGCCCTGGAAGCGGTGGAACAGCACGGCATCGTGTTCATCGACGAGATCGACAAGGTGGCCAAGCGCGGCAATGTCGGCGGCGCCGATGTCTCCCGCGAAGGCGTGCAGCGCGACCTGCTGCCACTGATCGAGGGCTGCACGGTCAACACCAAGCTGGGCATGGTCAAGACCGACCACATCCTGTTTATTGCCTCCGGCGCCTTCCACCTGAGCAAGCCCAGCGATCTGGTCCCGGAGCTGCAGGGTCGCCTGCCGATTCGTGTCGAACTCAAGGCTCTGTCGCCGCAGGACTTCGAGCGCATCCTCACCGAGCCGCACGCCGCGCTGACCGAGCAATACCGCGAGCTGCTGAAGACAGAAGGGCTGAACATCGAATTCGCCGCCGACGGCATCCAGCGCTTGGCGCAGATCGCCTGGCAGGTCAACGAGAAGACCGAGAACATCGGTGCCCGCCGCCTGCACACCCTGCTTGAGCGCCTGCTCGAAGAGGTGTCGTTCAGTGCTGCCGATCTGGCCAGCCAGCACCTTGAGGCGCCGATCCGCATCGACGCGGCCTACGTCAACAGCCACCTCGGCGAGCTGGCGCAGGACGAAGACCTGTCACGCTATATCCTCTGACCCTCTGCGAGACCGGGGCGGGCAACCGCCCCGCCGGCCCATGCCCAAGATCCCCAGCGCCATCCAGCTGCACAAGGCCTCACGCACCCTCGACCTGAGCTATGGCAGCGAGCACTACTCGCTCAGCGCCGAGCTGCTGCGCGTGCATTCCCCTTCGGCCGAGGTACAGGGGCACGGCCAGCCGATTCTGCAGTACGGCAAGCAGAACGTTGCCCTGCTGAAGATCGAACCGGCCGGCAACTATGCGCTCAAGCTGACCTTCGACGACGGCCACGACAGCGGTCTGTACACCTGGGACTACCTGTATCAGTTGGCCACTCGTCAGGCCGAACTGTGGAGCGATTACCTGGCGCAACTGGAAGCGGCCGGCAAGTCACGCCACCCGGACGAATCCGTGGTGCGCCTGATGCTCTGAAGCGGTGCCTGCGGCGGCTTGCCGCACCCTCTACGCCCAAGGTTAGGGCGCATTTTCTAAAGTCCCTTGCAATACTCGCCGCCAAACAAACACCGGCGTAAACGCTTGCGTGATCTGTAAAACTCGGGTAACCAGAAGGTGGCAGGCTCCATGCATTGGCCCAGCCAATGCCACCGCAAGGCGGAGCCTGCTCCGTCACACGTCAACCCGAGCAGTACCAGGTCCATGACCGCTGTGTCCGAGACACAGTCGCACGCCGGTATCAGTCTCTGGACAATGGAGCGTCGTAGATGACCAACAAGAATAATGACCTGCCACAACAGGCGGCTGAAAGCACCCTTGGCCTCAACCCGGTAATCGGATTTCGTGGCAAGGACATCCTCACCTCGGCGCGCATGGTCCTCATGCAGGCGCTGAAACAACCTATTCACAGCACCAAGCACGTTGCCCGCTTCGGCCTGCAACTCAAAGACGTGGTGCTGGGCAGCTCCGAGCTGAAGCCGGAAAGCGATGACCGTCGCTTCACCGACCCGGCCTGGAGCCAGAATCCCCTGTACAAGCGCTACATGCAGACCTACCTGGCCTGGCGCAAGGAACTGCACGACTGGATCGACACCAGCTCGCTATCCGAACAGGACACCAGCCGCGCTCACTTCGTCATCAGCCTGATGACCGAAGCCATGTCGCCGACCAATACCCTGGCCAACCCGGCCGCGGTCAAGCGCTTCTTCGAGACCGGCGGCAAGAGCCTGCTCGACGGCCTGTCGCACCTGGCCAAGGACCTGGTCAACAACGGCGGCATGCCGAGTCAGACCGACATGACCGCGTTCGAAGTCGGCAAGAGCCTGGCCACCACCGAAGGCGCCGTGGTCTTCCGCAACGAAGTGCTCGAACTGATCCAGTACAAGCCGGTCACCGAGCAGGTACTGAGCCGCCCGCTGCTGGTGGTGCCGCCGCAGATCAACAAGTTCTACGTCTTCGACCTGTCGCCGGAGAAGAGCCTGGCACGCTTCTGCCTGCGCAATGGCCTGCAGACCTTCATCGTCAGCTGGCGCAATCCGACCAAGGCCCACCGCGAGTGGGGCCTGTCGACCTACATCGAGGCACTCAAGGAGGCCATCGACGTAGTCTGCTCCATCACCGGCAGCCCGGACATCAACACCCTCGGCGCCTGCTCCGGTGGCATCACCACCGCTGCCCTGCTCGGTCACTTTGCCGCCAGCGGCGTGAACAAGATCAACGCGGTCACGCAGATGGTCAGCGTACTCGACTTCACCCTGGACACTCAGGTCGCCCTGTTCGCCGACGAGAAGACCCTGGAAGCCGCCAAGCGCCGCTCCTACCAGTCCGGTGTTCTGGAAGGCAAGGACATGGCCAAGGTCTTCGCCTGGATGCGCCCGAACGATCTGATCTGGAACTACTGGGTCAACAACTACCTGCTCGGCAACGAGCCGCCGGTGTTCGACATTCTCTACTGGAACAACGACACCACGCGCCTGCCGGCCGCCTTCCACGGCGAACTGGTGGAGATGTTCAAGACCAACCCGCTGCTGCGACCCAACGCCCTCGAGGTATGCGGCACGCCGATCGACCTGTCCAAGGTCACCTGTGACCTGTACTGCGTAGCCGGCACCACCGACCACATCACCCCCTGGGAGGCCTGCTACAAGTCGGCCCTGCTGGCTGGTGGCAAGGTCGAGTTCGTGCTGTCCAACAGCGGGCATATCCAGAGCATCCTCAACCCGCCGGGCAACCCCAAGGCACGCTTCATGACCGGCGAGGACATGCCCAGCGATCCCAAGCTGTGGCAGGAACGCGCCACCAAGCATGCCGACTCCTGGTGGCTGCACTGGCAGAAGTGGATCACCGCGCGCTCCGGCGAAAGCAAGAAAACGCCCAGCAGCCTGGGCAGTAAGAAGTACCCGGCCGGCGAAGCTGCGCCCGGTACCTACGTGCACGAGCGCTAAGCACTCGTGACGGTCATTGCGGCACCCGGACGTGCCGCCTCGCTCACTGTCCGACCTGAGGTCGGACAGTGCTGCGCCGGGTTCCATGCCGGCGCTCACGGGAAGCGGTCCGGATGATCGTGACCCCACGGTTCACTGGATAGGCCAAGCGTATGCCGCAACCATTTGTTTTCCGCACCATCGAACTGGGTGATCAGACCATCCGCACCGCCGTTCGACCGGGCAATGGCAGCATGACGCCACTGCTGATTTTCAACGGCATCGGCGCCAACCTGGAACTGGTCATGCCTTTCGTCAAGGCACTCGACCCGGACCTGGAAGTGATTGCCTTCGACGTACCCGGCGTGGGCGGCTCCTCGACACCGGCCACCCCATTCCGCTTTCCCGGCCTGGCCAAGCTGGCCGCGCGCATGCTCGACTACCTCGATTACGGCCAGGTCAACGCCATCGGCGTTTCCTGGGGTGGCGCACTGGCGCAGCAGTTTGCCTATGACTACCCGGAACGCTGCAAGAAGCTGATTCTCGCCGCTACGGCCGCCGGTGCCGTCATGGTGCCGGGCAAGCCCAAGGTGCTGCTGCGCATGGCCAGCCCGCGGCGCTACATCCAGCCGTCCTACGGCGTGCACATTGCCGGCGACATCTACGGCGGCGCCTTCCGCCGCGACCCTGGCCTGGCCCTGGCGCATGCCAGCAAGGTGCGCTCCTCGGGCAAGCTCGGCTACTACTGGCAGCTGTTCGCCGGCCTCGGCTGGACCAGCTTCCACTGGTTGCACCGAATCAAGCAGCCAACCCTGGTGCTGGCGGGCGACGATGATCCGATCATCCCGCTGATCAACATGCGCATGCTGGCCTGGCGCATTCCCAACTCGGAACTGCACATCATCGATGACGGCCACCTGTTTCTGGTCACCCGCGCCGAGACCGTGGCGCCGATCATCATGAAATTCCTCGCCGAAGAGCGGAAACGTGCGGTAATGCACCCTCAGCCGCACAGCCTGCCTAACCACTAATCGTCAATTGATCTACGCTAGCCTGCCTGCCCGATCCTTGGGCAGGCTGTTCCGGCTGGCTCCGTTTCGGCACACTAACCCTGCCTTGCCTCCCGCGCGCGGTTGTCTGGAATGCACCTCCAGCGCGACGGGTATGAACCTTGCTGTAACGACCTGTCTGCCCGGTTTGACAACGGAGTGTTGCCCCCATGCACGACATATCAGCAGAAGCTCGACCTGCTGCTACACAAAGTTACCTGACGACCCACGACGCCGTGGCCGGCCTGCATCGCCGCGACCTGCTGTCGACGCTCAAGCTGCTGGCCCTGCAGGGCGTACGTCAGCCGCTGCATAGCGCCCGCCACAGCCTTCGCCTGGGCCGGCAACTGGGCAAGGTACTGCTGGGCGACACACCCTTTGCCGTTGATCCGCAGGACAGTCGTTTTCAGGACCCTTCATGGCGCCTCAACCCCTTCTATCGCCGCTCGCTGCAGGCCTATCTGGCCTGGCAGAACGAGTTGGCCGCCTGGGTGGATGGCAGCAATCTAGAGGAAGGCGACCGCAGTCGCGCGCGCTTCATTCTTTCCGTATTGACCGACGCTCTGGCGCCGAGCAATACCCTGCTCAATCCGCTGGTGGTCAAGGAAGTCTTCAATACCGGCGGCATGAACCTGCTCAATGGCCTGCAGCATCTGTATGACGACTGGCTGAACAATGACGGCATGCCCAGTCAGGTCAGCAAGCACGCCTTCGAGGTCGGTCGTAACCTGGCCTGCACGCCGGGCAATGTGGTGTTTCGCAACGAGCTGCTGGAACTGATCCAGTACAAGCCGATGAGCGAAAAACAGTACCCGCGCCCCCTGCTGATCGTGCCGCCGCAGATCAACAAGTTCTATATCTTCGACCTCAGCCCGGACAAGAGCTTCATTCAGTACGCCCTGAAGAACGGCCTGCAGGTGTTCGCCATTTCCTGGCGCAATCCGGATGCCCGGCACCGCGAGTGGGGCCTGTCGACCTACGTACAGGCAATCGAAGAAGCCAGCGACGCCTGCCGCGCCATCACTGGCAGCAAGGAGGTCAATCTGGTTGGTGCCTGCGCCGGCGGCCTCACCGTGGCGGCACTGCAGGGCCACCTGCAGGCCAAACGCCAGCTGCGCAAGGTCGCCAGCTGCACCTACCTGGTCAGCCTGCTGGATGCACAGATGGACTCCCCGGCCAGCCTGCTGGTGGACGAGCAGACCCTGGAGTCGGCCAAGCGCCGCTCCTACCAGCGTGGCGTGCTGGACGGCCGCGATATGAGCCGGGTGTTTGCCTGGATGCGTCCCAACGATCTGGTGTGGAACTACTGGATCAACAACTACCTGCTGGGCAAGCAGCCACCGGCGCTCGACATTCTCTACTGGAACAACGACAACACCCGCCTGCCCGCCGCCCTGCATGGCGACCTGCTGGACATCTTCAAGTACAACCCGCTCAACCATGCCGGCGGCCTGGAGGTGTGCGGAACCCCCGTCGATCTGCGCAAGGTCAACGTCGACAGTTTCACCGTGGCCGGCATCAATGACCACATCACGCCCTGGCCGGCGGTGTACCGCTCGATGCAGCTGCTCGGCGGCCAGGCGCAGTTCGTGCTGTCCAACAGCGGCCATATCCAGAGCATCCTCAATCCACCGGGCAACCCCAAGGCCACCTACTTCGAGGGCAGCACCCAGAGTGCCGAACCACAGGACTGGCAGGCCCAAGCCAATCGCCACGCCGGCAGTTGGTGGCCGCAATGGCTGGCCTGGATCCAGCAGCGCTCCGGTGAAGCCAGGCCTACCAATACCCAGCTCGGCAACGCGCTGTACCCACCCATGGAGGAGGCTCCGGGCACTTACGTGCACGTACGCTGACCCCTTCGCCGTATTCCGCAGCGCGGCCGCACGGGTTATCGTGCAGGCCTCCTGCGGCACCATAAGAACAAGCAATGAAGACACGCGACCGCATCCTCGAGTGCGCCCTGCAGCTGTTCAACGAGCAGGGCGAGCCCAACGTCACCACGCTGGAAATTGCCACCGAGATGGGCATCAGCCCCGGCAATCTCTACTACCACTTCCATGGCAAGGAGCCGCTGATCCTTGCCCTGTTCGAGCGCTTCCACAATGAGCTGGCACCGCTGCTCAACCCGCCGGCAGACGCCCGCCTGGACGTCGAGGACTACTGGCTGTTCCTGCACCTGATCGTCGAGCGCCTGGCCCAGTACCGCTTCCTCTTCCAGGACCTGTCCAACCTGGCCGGCCGCCTGCCCAAGCTGGCGCATGGCATCCGCCTGTGGCTCAACGTGCTCAAGCGCACCCTGGCCTCGCTGCTCGCCCGCCTGCAGGCCGACGACCAGCTCACCAGCAACACCCAGGCCCTTGGCCAACTGGTCGAGCAGATCACCCTGACCCTGCTGTTCTCGCTGGATTACCAGCGCATCATCGGCGCTCCCGGCGAGAGCCAGCTGGTGGTCTATCAGGTGATGATGCTGGTCGCTCCGCATCTCAAACCAGAGCCCAGGGCGGCGGCAGAACGCCTGGCCCAGCGCTACCTGGAAGCCTGAATGGCAGGCACAAAAAAGCCCGGCCGAAGCCGGGCTTTTTCTTGGCTACCGCGAGCGCTTAGGAAGCGCTGCTCGGTGTTGCCGGAGCAGCCGGCGCGGCAGCAGCGGCCGGGGCAGCAGCCGGAGCTACAGCGGGCTTGGCAGCGGCGGCCGGAGCAGCCTTTTTCACCGCCGGCTTGGCAGCAGGCTTGGCGGCCGGTTTAGCGGCAGGCTTGGCAGCAGCTTTGACCGGAGCCTTAGCAACCGGCTTGGCAGCGGCCTTCACCGGTGCTT
>ERZ1645187.1474-NODE-1474-length-21557-cov-7.613106_pt1 | contig 21557 bp, 18 predicted proteins | sample MGYA00575352_ERZ1645187 | MGnify/ENA primary metagenome ERZ1645187 (study PRJEB40837, sample SAMN11349314) | freshwater sediment metagenome | isolation source: river sediment | host: Sediment | place: India: Wazaribad , New Delhi | collected 2017-02-21 ... | reverse complement strand
ACCGGCGCGAAGGTCATCGGGCTGACGAGCTTCGGGAATTCCAGTCTCGCGGAGCTGGCGGATCTGTCCATCCTGAGCTCCACCAACGACAAGAAATATCACTCCGAAGCGATGGCTTCGAGGATCCTGCAGCTCACGATTATCGATATCCTGTACATTTCTCTGTATATGCGGGACGAGGATAAGCGCTACGAAGAGCTTAAAAAATCGAGACATGCGGTTTCTCTGAACAAGAGCTGAGAATCACTTTTAATCGACCCCGATCTGTGATAAGCTTTTTTCAATTGAACAGCGCAGGGGAGCTTGTTTATCAGGCTGAGAGGAAGCAGAAGCTTCGACCCTTTTACCTGATGCGGATAATGCCGCCGTAGGAAGTCAAGCTTTACGGACCATAACGGGAATCATCCAGTCGGATGATTCCTTTTTTATTTGTCTGACGATGTTCTACTTGTTCTAAACGAAAGGAAGCTTATGAATTATTCAACGCAGATGGATGCCGCAAGAAAAGGTCTTTTCACACCCGAAATGGAAGCAGTCTCGGTAAAGGAAAACATTCCGATTGACCGTCTCACGGAGCTGATGGCTCAGGGAAAGGTGATCATCCCGTGCAATAAAAAGCACACGTGCATCTCCCCCAACGCTCTGGGTTCGATGCTCAAGACGAAGATCAACGTAAATCTCGGAACCTCCCGGGACCTGACGGATCTCGACATGGAATACGAAAAGGTAAGCAGCGCGGTCGATCTCGGCGCGGAAGCCATCATGGACCTGAGCTCCTTCGGCGATACGCAGAAGTTCAGACGCAGGCTCACCGCAGAGTGCCCCGCGATGATCGGCACGGTCCCGATCTACGACGCCGTCGTGTACTACCACAAGCCTCTGATCCAGATCACCGCCGACGAATGGATCGACATCGTCCGGATGCACGCAGAAGACGGCGTCGACTTCATGACCATCCACTGCGGGATCAACCGGGATACCGTCGAAAAATTCAAGCGCAATAAACGGCTCATGAATATCGTCTCCCGCGGAGGTTCGATTATCTTCGCGTGGATGGAAATGACCGGAAACGAAAACCCGTTCTTCGAACGCTTTGACGAGATCCTTGAGATCTGCCGGGAATACGACGTGACCCTCAGCCTCGGAGACGCCTGCCGTCCCGGCTCCATCGCAGACGGAACCGACGCCTCACAGCTGTCGGAACTCATCGCCCTGGGCGAGCTCACGAAACGCGCCTGGGCGAAGGACGTCCAGGTCATGATCGAAGGTCCGGGCCATATGCCCCTCAACCAGGTTGCCGCCAATATGGAAATCGAAAAGACGCTGTGTTACGGCGCACCCTTTTACGTCCTCGGACCCATCGTCACCGATATCGCGCCGGGTTACGACCATATTACATCGGCCATCGGCGGAGCGGTCGCCGCGATGAGCGGCGCATCCTTCCTGTGCTATGTCACACCGGCTGAGCATCTGCGTCTCCCCGACCTCGACGACGTGAAGGAAGGGATCATCTCTGCGCGCATCGCCGCCCATGCCGCCGATATCGCGAAGGGTGTTCCCGGCGCCGCGGACTGGGACAACGATATGAGCCAGGCCCGTAGACAGCTGGACTGGGACAAGATGTTCTCCCTCGCCATCGACCCCGAAAAGGCCAGAAGCTACCGCGCGTCCTCGAAGCCCGAAAAAGAAGACACCTGCAGCATGTGCGGAAACTTCTGCGCCGTGAAGAACGTGAACCGGATCCTCGAGGGAGAAATCATTTCGATCTTCGACGAATAAACAGTCTGCAAAGTATGCAGCCGAATTTTCAGGAATCTTCGGAAGGACTTATCCACAGTTCAGATCAAAACGGTGGATAAATAACAGTGGATAACGAGCAGCATAGATGCAGAAACGGCACTGGCGCATAAGCGTCGGTGCCGTTTTATTTTAGAATCTTTTCGCTTTTCATCATTCACTTCTCAGCTATCCCACATCGAGATCTGTATTGTCGGCCAGCACGACAAGCCCCGGATATTTGTCCGTGTCCCTGAACTCCGGCACGAGCCGTTTTCTGAAATCCTTCGTGAGCTGCGTATCCTCAGGATATCGTCCGCCTCCGCCCATGTACAGGTTCAGGTAGACGCGTCTGAAGAGTTGCAGCGCGGTTTCGATATCGCTCCTGAGCTGCTTCTCGGTCTGCCCTTCCATGCCGTACAGCAGGCAGCACTCGTCGTAGATCTCTGCGATCTGCTCCGGAGTCACGTCCTTCCCGATTCCCTTGATCATCACATCCTCGCGGTAATCCGCATTGAAGGTCTCGATTCCGATCCTCGCGGACAGGCGGATTCCTGCGGCCGCCAGCTCTTCTCTGAGCTTTCTCGTACGCTGTGCATACGCCCAGTGTGTCTCCGTCGAAAGCTCGGATATTTCCTTCTCCCGGCAGATCCGGAGGATCAGCTCTCTGGTCTGCTCCGGAAGCTCGAACCAGGATCCTGAATTAATCACTGTGAGTCTTCCCGTCTCTCCCGTCACGTGAGCGAGCACCGACTCGTTGAGCGGCACCGACTGTTCGTCGCAGGCGCTGTCGAAATAATAGTCGCAGAAGCTGCATTTCTTCCAGAAGCAGCCCCGTCCCTGCAGCAGGACCATCTCGGTTCCGGGATCGCTGTCCGGTGACAGGGAGTAACGGATATCTACCGGGTTCACTTCGCTTCGGGAAGCTCCAGCGCCCGGCGCCATTCCGCTTCCTTAAAGCCGGGGATCACGGTGTCTCCGAGTACGAACAGCGGCCGCTTGATAAGCATGCCGTCCGACGCGAGAAGCTGCGTCATTTCCTGCGCGCTCATATCGGCGAGCCTGTCCTTAAGTCCCAGCTCCCGGTACTTCATGCCGCTGGTATTGAAAAACCGTCTTTCAGGAAGACCGGATTTTTCGATATACGCTTCAAGCTCCTGTGCGGTCGGCGGATCTTTGACGATATCGTCATAGGTGAACGCGACGCCGTTTTCTTCAAGAAACTTGACCGCCTTCCGGCAGGTCCCGCATTTCGGATAACAGTAGACAACGAGCTGTTCCATCCTAGGCCTCTTTCAGCTCCTCGAGCTCTTCCGCAGTTTCGATGATATCGTTCAGGAAAAATTCGTCGATGACCTTCGCAACCGCGTGTTCGTCATTCGTTACCGTGACAATATCCGCGATTTCCTTAACGTTGGGCATCGCGTTTCCGACCGCGATGCCCAGGCCTGCCATCTCGATCATCTTGACGTCGTTATTGCTGTCTCCCATCGCGATGCAGGATCCGAGACCGTGTCCCATTACCTTGCACAGCCCCTTGAGCGCGGCGCCCTTGCTGCATTCTCTGCTGTTCGCTTCGCCGTTGCCCTCCGCAGAACGGATCAGCTCCATCGTCGTTTCCTTTTCAAGACGGTCCATGACGATTTCTTTTATTTCAGGTGTACGCATGAAGAAATTAAATTTTTCGACGTGGCCGTTTTCGATCAGATCCTCATATTCTTCGATCGTGATCGGATGGACGTTCGTATCGAAAAATTCCCAGTAGGCTTCCGGAACAAATTCACGCAGACGCCTGTACTGCTCTTCCATCACTACCGAGCGTCCGTTGGTATAGATTTCCGGGAAGACGTCGTTTTCCCGGAAAATTTCATACGCCTTCCGCTTGTCTTCTCTCGTTATCGGTATTTCAACGATCGTTTCATTGGTCAGAACGTCCGCAACCCGCGCGCCGTTCGACGTGATCGCGTACTGGATCCCGGGGATCTCGATAATCTCCTTCGGGACCATTGACAGCGCTCTTCCTGTGGCCGGCAGTACGGTTATTCCCGCATCGATCGCCTTTTTGATCGCTTCGAGATTTTCCTCGCTAAGCGTCACGTCGCTCGACAGCGTTGTTCCGTCCATGTCCAGTGCCAGTACATCGTATTTCATCGGTCCTCCTTATAATTCACTTGTCCAGCCGCTTTATTCGGCTTCTGCTGGATGCAGAAAGCCTGCAGGATTATCTTATCATCATGGCGGTCAAAAAGTTCTGATTCCTGTACTGTAATCATTTGCCGATTTTTGCGCGGGGTATAAACGTAACCAGCCGGATTTATCCGGAAACGCAAAACTGAAATATCAAACAGGAGGCATTAAAATGTATCAGGAAAAACCGGTCCGCCCGGACGCAGAGGGCGAACCCGAAATTCTGTCTGCGGAACGGATTGAAAAGAAAAACACTGCCCTCACGGCCACGGTCCGGAACACGGTCACGGTCCTAAACACGGTCACTGCGGCAAGCACGGCGGCAAGGACCGCGGGCGTATCTATGAAGAAATGAGAAAGCTCACATTCTGCTGCGGTGCCGCGTTCGGCATGGCTGCAGCCGCGCTGCTTCTGACCGTTCATCATCTGGATCAGCACTGACCGCAGGGCATCGGACTCTATCCGATCAGCACATTCCTGTTCGAAGATGAGTAATTAAAAAAAGCCCCGCGGGGCTTTTTTTAATTACGATGCAGAATAGTATTTGAGCTTGTCACGAAGAGCCGATTCCGGCTGCAGTCCGACGATCGTTTCGACGACTTCGCCGTCCTTGAAGATCTTCATTGTCGGTACGCTCATAACTCTGTACTGAGAGGCAAGCTGCTGGCTCTTATCGATATCTACCTTATAGATATTGACCTTGCCTTCGAATTCAGGCGCCAGTTTTTCCAGTGTCGGCGCGAGAGCCTTGCAGGGTCCGCACCATGTCGCGAAAAAGTCTACCAGGACAATTCCCTTGCTGTCGAGAACGAGATCTTTAAATTCACTTGCGTTAATTACCTTTGCCATAATAATCTCCTGTCTTTATTTTTTCAATCAGGCCGTCAACCTCGGCCATTCCTTCGGAGTTTTCCTCGGGTTTTACCGCATCTGTGCCGGGAATTCCGACAAAGCCGACCATTTCGGCATTGAAATCCGGAATCCAGTATTTGTATACCCCTTTTATACCCTCAAACTGCTGAGGATAAGGTCTGGATCCGCCGATGTGGACTGCGGCGAAGCCTTTATGGTTTATACCGCTCCTGTCCTTTAAATTGTACAGCATCTGGCATCTATCAATCAACGCCTTAAGTCTGGAAGGAAACGAAGTAAAGTAGACGGGCGAGACGATCAGGACAAGATCCGTATGTTCGAGTTCATTGTAGATCCATTCCATATCATCATTTTTGATGATGCATTCACCCTGATGATCCAGACAGTAGTCGCATCCGATGCAGGCCTCGATACGCACCTTGTTCACATCGACCTTCGTGATCTCCTCGCCGGACAGACGGTCCACGATGTAATCGTACAGGCGGATCGTATTGCCGGTTTCATTGTTGCTTCCCATTATCGCCAGTATTTTCATCTTCTCCTCCTGTGATTCCCGTAAATAAATTCTTATCCATTCCTGCGTCAGGCTATCAGAAAAAACAGCGGAAGTCCTGTTATAAAAACGCAAAAAATAAAAAACCCTGAAACCGCAATGAGTGTTTCCAGGGTCATTTTTATTAGTCTTCCGGAGAGATTGCTTCAACCGGGCACTGTTCTGCGCATGTTCCGCAGTCGATGCAGGTCGATTCGTCGATTTCGTAGATAGCACCTTCAGAAATCGCTTCAACCGGGCAGACATCTGCGCATGAACCGCAGGCGATGCACGCGTCTGAAATATGGTAAGCCATTTTGTTACCCCTTTCTTTATATATGGTTTCATTATAGCTCAGGGTATTGAACGTGAAAAGGTTATTTCGTGTGTTTTTTTCGTCTCTGGGCGCCTGTATAGCTGCGTCCACCGCGTCCGTGTCCGTTTCTGGGCTTTTCGTCATGCTTTTCGGTCCGCTGTTCCTTATGAGGCGCTTCCGCCTTTTTCGCCGGCAGATCCGGATACGAATCCGCGTTCTGCTTGAACGTTTCGAGCTCGTCCAGTGTAAAGCTCTTAATCTCGATCTCGTCCTTTTCGTTGCGGACCTTCGCCAGCACCCGTTCCTCGAGAGTCTTGAGCTTGAAGACCTCCGCCGGTCCGTCGGGCGTCTTGAAACGCCAGCCGATCCTCGGCAGTTTCTTCGAGATCTCCTCGTAATACGCCTGCTCATAGGTCAGGCAGCACAGCAGACGTCCACAGATCCCTGAGATCTTCGTCGAGTTCAGGGACAGATTCTGTTCCTTCGCCATCTTGATGGATACCGGGAAAAATTCGCCGATCCATTCCGAACAGCAGCAGGGCCGCCCGCAGATTCCGATTCCGTTAAACGTCTTGGCTTCGTCGCGCACGCCGATCTGGCGCAGCTCGATTCTGACTCTGAATTCCGATGCGAGATCCTTGACGAGATCCCGGAAATCGACCCGTCCTTCCGCCGTAAAATAGAAGACGATCTTCTTCTTGTCAAAGGTGTATTCGACGTCGATGAGCTTCATCTGAAGACCGCGGTCCGCCGCACGCTGAGAGAAGACCTCCCTGGCGTGAGCTTCCTTTTCCTTAAGCTCCTGATGAGAGCGCTTGTCCTCGGGAGTCGCGCGTCTTAAAACGGGTCTCAGATTTCCGTGGACATCCTCTTCGGGGATCTCCCGTCTCGCATAGGCGACTTCGCCGAATTCCCGGCCCTTGGCCGTTTCGACGATGACGTTCTCGCCCACTTCGAGCGAAATCTCGCCCGGATCAAACTGATATATTTTTCCGACGGGCTTAAACCGCACGCCGATTACTGACTGATTCATCTATATGTACTCCGCTTGTCTGTAATTTGATCAGGCAGCGTTCCCACTGCAATCTTAAATTTATATTATATTGCAGATTCTCCATCAATTCAAACAGTATCGATTCGAGGTCTGCGATCCCTGCCGCCTGTTCAGGTGAGGCCAGCATGATCCTGCGCAGCTTTTCTGCAAAATATGAGAGCGTCTCCGACGAGATCTCGGGCGACTCCGCGCATCGTTCCGCCAGCTTGTAGATCGCGCTCTTTTTCCCTGAAAGCACCTGTGTGAGCATCCGCCAGCTCATCTCCAGCTGCTCCAGCGTTTCAGGACTTTCGTTAAGCCTGATCGCTTCGGCCGGCGTCTGCGCATCGGGAATATCCGGCAGTCCGAGATCCGTCAGAACCTGAGCCAGCTCCTCTCCCGTCAGATCTCCGAAGGGAATCTTCTCGCACCTGCTCAGCACCGTCGGAATGATCCGGTCCGTTCGTGATGTCACAAGGACGAAAATATTGTTCGCGGGCGGCTCCTCGAGGGTCTTGAGCAGCGCGTTCTGGGCTTCCGGAGTCATCTTGTCCGCGTTGTCGATGAGGATTCCCCGAATCCCGCCTTCCAGGGGCAGAACCGTTACCTTCTGGATCACGTCCCGAACCTCGCCGATCTTGATCGTCGCGTTCTTGCCGGAAGCCTCTTCACCGAGACTTATGAAATCCGGATGGGCGCGCCTTCCGACGAGATTTCTGACACGATCCGGATCCGCGGAGCCCTTCGCGATCTGCTCCGCGAGGAATTCCGCGGCAAGCTTCCGCTTTCCCGTTCCCTCCGGACCGTGAAACAGGTAGGCGTGAGAGACCTGATTCTCTGTGCTCTGCTTCTGCAGCAGAGCCTTCTGACGCCCATGTCCGCGGATATCATCGAACATGATCCGCTCCTCCGGAATCGTCCTTTGTCTCGAGAAACGCCAGCGTCTTTTCCGTGAGCTCGGTCCCGATATCGTCGATGCTTCTGAGCTTTCCGGCATCCACGCAGTCGATTTTCGTCCAGCCGCACCGCCTGATCAGCCCGTCGGCGCTTTCCGCCGCCCTTGCCAGATATTCGGGATCCGCCTCGTGAATATCCTCCGCCTCACCCGTCTTCTCCGCTCTCGCGTCGATGAGCATCTTCGAGACCTCGGGCGGCAGATCGAGATAGAAGACAAGATCCGGCTTCGGGATCCCCAGCTGTTCGTATTCGGTCTTCTCAAGCCAGGTCAGAAATTTTTCCCGCTGGTCCGCCCCCGCGATCTTCGATGCCTGATGGATCATGTTGGACGTCGTGTAGCGGTCCGTGATCAGGATTCCGCCGTCGTTATAAAACTCTCCGAACTCGCGCATAAACGCATCGTACCGGTCCAGGGCATAAAACAGCGAGGCTGCGGCAGGAGCGACGTCGTCCGGCCTGTCTCCGTACTCGCCGCCGAGATAGCGGCGGATAAAGACCGAAGCCTCGTCCTCGTAGCGCGGGAACGAGAGTCTTCGCACCGGGAGTCCCCGTTCGAGCAGCGCTTTCTCAAGCCTTCTGCTCTGCGTTTCTTTTCCGGATCCGTCGGTCCCTTCGACTGCAATGATCGTTCCCATCTCTGTTCCTCTTCTTATACTATTACTTCTGATACTATTACGATGATTTCAAAAATCTGATGCTGCCGACAGCGTATCACACTCAGGGCTGTTCTGCAGCGACAGCTTCCACTGCCGGTCCGTCCGAACTCTCTCTGATCCCCTGAGGCTGTTCACCGGATTCGATTCTGTCCAGAATTGCCGATATCTGATCTGCCCCTATTCGCGCCCCCGGGATCAGCACGGGTATGCCGGGCGGATACGGAATGACGAAGCCCGCCGATATCCGATCCAGCGCTCCGGTCAGAGGTACGAATTCCGAAGCCGCACGTACAGCCTCGCCCGGATCGAGTCCGAGCTCGAACAGCTCGTCACCGTGTTTCTGCTGATTCGCGTTCTCCGCTCCCGTGCTTCTGTCCTCCGGCATCGGCCGTTCCTTCTGGCCTGACGCCGGCTTCTCGCCGGCATGGATCTCATTGAGGTACTCGGCCGCTTCGCACAGCAGGTCCAGATCCTCAGCCGTCGTCCGGATTCCGGTCATCATCAGAATCTCCGTCGGATAGACCGCCTCTGGAACGATTCCGAAACGGTCTCTCAGGATCTTCTCGTCACGGTATCCGTCCGCGGTTCGGAACAGCCATTTCGAGCTGTCGAAACGCTCCGCCGGATCGACAAGATAAAAGGCTTCCCCGCCCGTCTGAGCCGCCGCATACTCCGCGCGTCTGTCCGCGATATTCCCGAAAACCTCCGCGCCGCATTCGACGGCCTCGTCCGCCGCCTCCTCGATGCTCATCATCTGGAGGTACGACGGGGAGGAAGACTCGATCATCGCGAGGAGCTTCTGCATCCGCGTCTGATCCGCCGGATCTGCCAGATGCATCAGCGAGCTCTGGGTCAGCGCCGACAGCGTCTTATGGGTGCTCTGGACCGTAAAGTCGGAACCGCAGGCGCAGGCATCCGGAATCCCCGCAAAACGCAGATGAGCTCCGTGGGCTTCGTCCGTGATCATTCTGCGTCCGCGCTCATGGGCTGCGCGGGCAATCTCTTCGAGCTCGGACAGGCAGCCGGAATAATCGGGCGATACGACGAGGATTCCGCGTACCTCCGGATGTTCGTCCAGCAGCCGTCCGGCAAGCTCTCCGGTTACGACTGCGCCCCCCTCAGTTTCAAGAGGCCTGTAAAATACCGGTTTAATCCCGCCGAAGGCCAGGCCCGCGTAGACGCTTCTGTGGGCGTTCGCCGGGACCAGCAGACTGCTTCCCTTCGGACACAGGCACATCATCGCCGCGATAATCCCGGCGGTGGTCCCTCCGGTGAGCATAAACGAGGACCGGGCCCCGTAGATATGAGCGAGCTTATCCTGAACATCCCTGATGATCTCTCCGGGCGCATGCAGATTGTCAGAACCGGGAACCTCGGTAAAATCCAGACTGATTTCGGGTTCAAAAGTTCCCCGCCCCTTGTGCCCCGGCATGTGGAAGCGGGCGCGTTCGCATGCCGCCAGCTCCGTCAGTCTCTGTCTGAGCATACCCGGCTGCTGTCTGTTTTTTGACGGAACGTCTCTGACTTCAGATTCGGAGACTTCTGCTTTATTCATCTGCCTCTCCGATCGTGTACAGCGACGGGTCTCTTTCTTTCGTATCGAAAATATTGTTGTACAGCACGTCCCGGTAATCGGAAATCGTCCCGGCCTGGGTTTCCGTCAGAGTATTGTAGCTCAAATAGTTTCCCTGCGCGTCGACGACACCCTTCTTGTCGATTACCGGATACTGCTCGTAGAGCCACGCAAGGTACTGCTGATAGGGCGTCGTTTCGGTCCCGGACGCTTCCATAAACAGCGTTCCGAGATAGTTGACGCTCATCTGATCGATCGTCTCTTCGGGGATATCGTAATTGGCCCAGATCACGAAGGGCGTGACCTGCTGGTTCTGACTCTGTTCGTCCGTCCAGTCTCCGGTCGCGCTTCCCGTCAGAGCTTCATAGAAGCCCTCGTCAAGCTTAGCCTGATGATCGCCGAACATGCAGATGATTACCGGTCTGTCGGTGTCGCTGAAATAGTCGATGAGCTCTCCGAAGTCCTCGTCGCTTGCCCGGATCAGCGAAACATACTGCTCGGCCATCGGATAGCCCTCGAGGTTCGTGATCTCCACCTGTTCGAGATTCGTGTACGACTGATCGTAGCCGCCGTGATTCTGGATCGTCACATCAAACGCAAAGAACGGATCGGGATCCGATTCGTACCGCTCGATAATCGTCTCATAGGTCGCGCGGTCGGAATAAAATTTGTCCCGCCGTATCTCGGCTCCTTCAAACTCGTCGCGGCTGATAAATTCGTCAAATCCGAGAAGCGGATACGTATTGATCCGGTTCCAGTTGGTCGGATTGTCGGCGTGAATACCGAGAGTTCCGTATCCCTGATCCTTCAGACTCAGAGCAAGGCTTGAATTAGCGGGCTCGACATACAGCTCGTAGGCCCTGGCGTTGTCTGCGAACAGGATCGTTGAATTTCCGGTCAGGAACGTATATTCGGTATCCGAGGTGCCCCCGCCGAACACCTCCGTATGTAGATTTCCCCTGATCGTATTTTCCGTAAGGGAATCGATATTCGAAAACAGCTCCGTATCCGTTTCGATTTCGCCGTCGACAGACAGATCGGAAAACGACTCGTTCATGATGCCGATAATAACAGGCTTCGCCTCGTATTTCTCATAATATTCCGGGAAAGCTTTTTTGATCGCACTGTCCGCATCGTAGCTGTCCGGCAGAATCGTCGTTCCTGCTCCCTGATCGATAATCTTTTCGATATTGTCCGCTTCGTAACCCTTCGGCTTCGATATCCGCATCAGCTTCACATTCATCAGAACGGTATACGGGTAGCCGTTGTCCTCGAGCCACCATGCATAGTAGTACTGTTCCGTATTAAAGGTAAAAAACGAAATAAAGAACACCGCGGCCAGCGCTCCGGCACACAGACGGATACGTCTTCGTTCTGTCTTCTGCTGCACATCGAGAAGTCTGCCGGGCACCGATTTTGCCGTGCACAGACAGGCGTACCAGAATACGAGGGCGATATACATATTCGGGGTCAGCTTGAGGGAGTAGCCTCCGACAACCTCTGCCGCCGTTCCGACCGCATATAGATCCGCGGGGAGCAGCACTCCGCCTTTAAACTGGTAAACGATCGAATTAGCCAGGCCGATCAGGAAGAGAAAATTCGTTCCCCATGTCAGACCTTTTCCGATCCTCCCCGTGACTGCGCAGAAGGTGAGCAGAACTGCCAGACAGACTCCGAAATTGAACAGAGACCGGATCAACTGCATCTGCGATCCGTCGGCCGGCGTATAGAAGCCCGAACCGATCCAGACATCCGCGCCGATTGTCGCCGCAAGTGCGCAGAAAAATATCATCCCAACGGTCCATATCAGCGATCTGCGGCTTCCGCTTTCCATATTAAAGCCTGAGCATACATAAATAAGCAGGCAGCACATCAGACCGGAGCCGACATATTCCTCCCGGCCTCCGAATGCGATGGCAGTAAACAGGATCGCCGCTGCGAGGAGCGCCGCTGCACCCGCCCGGATCAGGCTTTCCTTCGTATATTTCATAACATAAATTTTCATAAATTCTCCCGCGTACTATTTTATCAGAGACTATGGGCCGTTCCGAAAGAATCGACCGGACACGATCGTTTTTCAGACAAAAAAAGAAGGCCGAAGGCCTTCTTTTTTATCTGCTGCCCACTGATATGAACGGAACCTGCTCCTATCCTTCGACTGTTATTCGCCGTTTTCAAGAAGCCACCGGCTGATATCCGCTTTCCCCGGCATCAGAATATTTCCGGCAGGAACATCAATACCGGCGTAAACCCTGAACTGTTCAAGTCGGACATCTTCCGTCTCTTTTACCTGCTTCGCCTCTTCTGTCACAGCCGGCTGGGATCCCGTTCTGAACAGCTCCTCATACCGGTTCTCCGGATCGATCATATTGTTGTAGACGACGATCTTATAATCGTTGACCGTCGACTGAAGATCCTGCGGCATATCGTCATAGCGATAATACGTTCCATCGCTGGTGATGATCCCTTTTCTGTCGATAACAGGGATCTGCTGGTACAGCGAAGCCAGATATCTGTTATAAGGCGTCTCTTCAACGCCTGCTGTCTCCGCGACCAGCGTAGACAGGTAGTTAACGCTCATCCGTTCGATCTGCTCGTGGGGGATATCGTAATTCGCCCAGATAATAAAGGGCGTTTCCTGCTGAGTCTGCTGCTCCTCCAGGGTCAGATCGTCACGGGACGAGTCCAGGCTGTCTTCGTAGAAGCCGTCTGTCAGGTTGGGCTGATGATCTCCGAACATACAGATTACCGTCGGCTCGTAAACATCGCTGAAATAATCCACCAGATCGCCGAACGCGACGTCCGATGCCCGGATCAGTGAAATGAACTGCTCCGTTTCCGGATACTGCCCTTCGCTGCCCGTAATCTGGACCTGCTCAAGATTATCGTAGCTCTGTCCGTATCCGCCGTGATTCTGCATCGTCAGATCGAACAGAAACAGCGGATCTTTTCCTTTATTCTCGTACAGCTCGATCACCTTGTCATAGGTCGCACTGTCGGTGATAATGTTCTGCGATCTGCTCGTCTCGGCGTCTGGAAAAGACGAAAGAGAATAGAAATTTTCAAAGCCGAGAAGCGGATATACGACTGATCTGTTCCAGTTTTCCGGGGGCATGGGATGGATCGCACTGCTGACATATCCCTGTGAATTGAGCGTACTGACCAGCGACGGCGTATCGTTTCTGACGTACAGCTGATACGGACGAGTGCTTGCCGGTGTCATAAACAGCGAGTTTCCCGTAAAGAATGAGTACTCGGAATCCGCAGTACCGCCTCCATACACCTCTGTGTAAAGGGTGCCGTAAATCGATTCTTCTTTGATCTGATCGAAATTTTCAAGCATCGATTCGCTCGTCTCCAGATCTCCATAAGTTCGGAGATCGGTGAACGATTCGTTCATGATCACGATAATATTCGGATTGTCCGTTCCCGTATTGTACTTATAATACGGAAAGCTTACGTCGATACTCTCTTTGGCATTGTAATCCGTCCTGAGGATCCGCCCGTTCTGTCCCCCGTCGATGATCTCCGCGACCTTCTCCTGAGAGTAGCCTTCCGGCTTTTTAATCTTAAGCATCTCCTCGTTCACCATAAAATGGTAGAGATAGGCATTCTGATTATCAAGCCAGCTGTAAAAATACTGTGTCGGCTCTGAGAGAGAGAAGAATACATAGACCAGGCAGCCAGCTGCAAGACTGAATAATCTGACAGCCCATCTGCGTTTTCTGCTCACCTTGACCCTGGACAGCTGAAAACACCAGAGCAGCGCGACTGCAAAGACTGTAGCACCGAGATAAAAATTCGAATTCAGTTCAACCTTATAGCTGTCGACCACTTCCAGTGCTGTTCCGACACCGAGAATATCTGAAAAAAGCAGGCGTTCTCCGCGGGTCGTGATGACGACATAGCTGATAACCGCCATTACGAACCAGAGGACAGTCGCCGTAATTCCCGCTGCACGGATCCTTCCGATCAGGGCGTAAAAGATCAGGTACAGACTCAGGGCGATCAGAAACGCATAGCCGTTTCGAATCAGAAAGTAGTACGCGGAATCTTCACCTGACGAAATCGACGCGCCCTGAAATACGTCGAAGCCCGTGCTTACGAGCGATGCGATCAGGCAGATCAGCGCGCAGTCGATAAAATAACGGGGCCAGCCGTCCGCTTCGACTTTAAACACAGTTCCTGCCGTCCCGAGTACGAGAGCCAGCGCCCAGATCCGATTGTAGGTTTCGCTGATCTCGTCCAGACGATTCACTGCGGTCCAGAAACTCAGAATAATAATAAAAACTGCAGATGCCCAGATAAACCGTCTGTAGCTGCTTTTGATTCGAAAGCCGGCATCCGCTGTGAATATTCGCATTTTTCTGTCTCTTCCTCTCCTGGTGTCCGTTTGTTTCTGTCCTTCGGAAGATTTCACCTGTCTGTGTCTGCCGGGGCGATTCTTACGAAACTCGCTGTCTATCGGACCTGACTGCCTGCCGGCAGCTCCTTATCCGGACCGAGCAGAGCAATCGACGAACCGTCGTCGGCCGCAAGGATCATGCCTGCGGATTCGATGCCGCGCAGCTTGACCGGCTTCAGGTTCTTTACGACAATCACCTGCCTGCCGACCATATCCTCCGGTGAATACTGAGAAGCGATCCCCGAGACGATCTGACGCGTTTCGGTCCCGATATCGATCTGCGAGACGAGCAGTCTGTCCGCGTCGGGATGCTTTTCACAGGAGACGATTTTTCCGACGACGAACTCGGGCTTCATAAAGTCTTCGATCGTGATCTCCGCCGGATGCTCATCCTTCTTCTTTTCCTGTTTCTTTTTCTTCTTTTCCTGCTTCTGCACGGCATTCTTTCCTGCAGCAGCTTTATCTGCCCTCGCGGACTTCCCGCCTTCCTCCGATTTTTCGGCTTCGATACGCGGGAACAGCGGCGCGTGACGTTCGATCTTCTTGCCGTCCTGATAGCCGCCGAAGGACGCGAGGCTTTCCCAGGTCAGCTCTTCGTCCGTCAGCTCGAGCTGCCCCTTGATCTTCTGCGCGGTTTCCGGCATGAAGCTCGAGATGAGCACAGTGACGTAGCGCAGCGTTTCCGTCAGATTATACAGAACCGCTCCGAGACGCGCGGCCTGTTCCGGATCCTTGCCGAGGATCCACGGCTGCGTTTCGTCAATATACTTGTTCGCTCTGGAGATCAGATTCCAGACTGCTTCGAGGGCCCGCGAATAGTCGAGCTTATTCATGTACTCTTCGACCCTGGCAGGCGTTTCCTGCGCCAGCGAGATCAGCTCTTCATCGAGAGGCGCAGCTTCCCGTGTTTCAGGCAGGACGCCGCCGAAATACTTGACGGTCATCGCCGCCGTTCTCGAGAGCAGATTGCCGAGGTCGTTGGCCAGGTCCGCGTTGATCTTCGCGACCAGCAGATCTTCGTTGTAGCTTCCGTCCGCTCCTGCCTTCATGTCGGACAGGACATGATAGCGCAGCGCGTCGACGCCGTATTTTTCCGCGAGGACCACCGGATCGACGACGTTGCCGAAGGACTTGCTCATCTTGCCGCCCTTAATCAGGATCCAGCCGTGACCGTATACCTTCTTCGGAAGCGGCAGATCCAGCGCCATCAGGAAGATGGGCCAATAGATCGTATGGAAGCGGATAATGTCTTTCCCGACCAGGTGAACGTCCGCGGGCCAGTAGCGGTCCATCAGATTTTCCTTGTCGTTCAGATAGCCCAGAGCCGAGATGTAGTTCGGCAGCGCGTCCATCCAGACGTAGACGACGTGATCCGGATCGAAGCTGACCGGTACACCCCAGTCGAAGGAGCTTCTCGAGACGCACAGATCCTGAAGACCCGGTCTCAAGAAGTTGTTGAGCATTTCATTCTTGCGCGATTCAGGCTGGATAAAATCCGGATGGGTTTCGATATAGTCGATGAGCCTGTCCGCGTACTTGCTCATTCTGAAGAAGTACGCTTCCTCGGAAGCCGTCTGCACCTCGCGGCCGCAGTCGGGACATTTGCCGTCGACGAGCTGCGAGTCTGTCCAGAAGGATTCGCAGGGCGTACAGTAGTGGCCTTCGTACTTGCCCTTGTAAATATCCCCCTGATCGTACAGCTTCTTGAAGATACGCTGGATCGTCTTGACGTGCTCCGGATCGGTGGTGCGGATAAACTGATCGTAGTCGATGTTCATCAGCTTCCACAGCGCCTGGATCTTCTCGATCTGTCCGTCCACATATTCCTGCGGCGAAACCCCCGCGGCTTCCGCGACCTTCTGGATCTTCTGACCGTGCTCGTCCGTGCCCGTCAGCAGATATGCGTCGTAGCCTGTCAGCGTCTTGAAGCGCTTCATCGTATCGGCCGCTACCGTCGTGTAGGTGTGTCCGATATGGAGATCTCCGCTCGGATAGTAGATCGGTGTCGTAATATAATAGGTTGGTTTAGTCATATTTCCCTTTTAGACGCGCAGTGCGCGCATTAATGATTCAGCGCTTGAGCGCGTTGTAGATCTCGCGTTTCGATACGCCGCGGTCCTTCGCGGCGGCCTTCATCGCATCCTTCTCCGACATGCCGCTGCGTTCGTAGTGAGCGACATGCTCGGCCTCGGTCAGTTCGTTGAGCTCGTTTGCCGGCTCCGACATGTCTCCCGAGACGATGACGACGAATTCCCCCTTCGGACTCTTCTCTTCGAAATGAGCGAGAAGCTCCGACGCAGTTCCAGAAATCGTCTCTTCGAATTTCTTCGTGATTTCCCGGGAAATACTGATTTCCCGTTCCGGCACGGCGGCTTCCAGCGCCTGCAGGAGCTTCAGGAGTCTGTGGGGACTCTCGTACAGAATCACGGTCTCTCTCGATTCGGCGATCCGCCGGATGCCCGCCTTGAAGTCCTTCGAGGCTTTACCGAGAAAGCCGATAAACAGAAAGCTTCCCGCGTCGAGCCCCGAGAGCATCAGCGCGGTCAGACCCGCGTTCGGTCCCGGAATCACCTCCACCGGCACGCCGGCTTCCCTGCATTTTCTGACGATGATATTTCCCGGATCGGAAATCACCGGAAGTCCGGCGTCCGATACGAGGGCGATCGTCTCGCCCTCCTTCATCAGGCTGATGAGCTTTTCTGATTCCTTCTGCTCGTTGTATTTATGATAGGCTTCGAGCCTGTTTTTGATCTCGAAATGATTGAGCAGCTTGATCGTCTGGCGGGTATCCTCACAGGCGATCCGGTCCGCATTTTTCAGCGTCTCCACCGCCCGCCAGCTCATATCGCCGAGATTGCCGATGGGCGTTCCGACGAGGATCAGCTTCCCGCTCATCGTTTCACCTCCGCGGGTCCCGAATACAGCGTTTCCGCGCAGGCCAGACCGTTGGCAGAGGCCTGCATCAGCCCTCTCGTGATCCCGGCGCCGTCGCCGAGTGCGTACAGGTTTTTAATGCTCGTCTGAAAGTCGCTTCCGACTGTCACCTTGTTCGAATAAAACTTGACCTCGACGCCGTACAGCAGGGTTTCGTCAGAAGCGATCCCAGGGGCGATCTTGTCCATCGCGAGGATCATCTCGTGAATATCGACGAGGATCCGGTACGGGAGCACGAGCCCCAGATCTCCCGGAACCGCGTCGGTGAGCGTGGGCGTGATGTTGTTGCGGTACAGCCGTCTGTTGTCGGTCCTGCGTCCGCGGATAAAGTCTCCGTAGCGCTGGACGAGGATCTTGTTCCCCGTAAGCATGTTGGCAAGCTCCGCGATCTGACGGCCGTATGCGATAGGCGAATTGAAGGGCTCCGTAAATCCCTTCGAGACCAGCAGTGCGAAGTTCGTATTGTCGGTCTTGCGCTCCTCGGCCTTATAGGAATGACCGTTGACGACAGCCAGCTGGTTTTCGTAATATTCCGCGGAAACCTCGCCGCCCGGATTCTGACAGAAGGTCCTGACCTTGTCGTCGAAGGTCTTCGTATAATAGATGAATTTTCCTTCATACAGGTTGTCGTTGATCTCCTGCATGATCTCGTTTCGCGTTTCGACGCGCACGCCGATATCGACCTTGCCGGTCTTCGTCGCGATCCCGTGAGCTCTGCACAGATCCGACAGCCATTCTGAGCCTTCGCGTCCGACGGCAAGCACGATCTTATCAGCCGTATAAACGCCGCTGTCCGTTTCGACCCCGACAGCCGCGCCGTCCTCGACGATCAGATCCCTGACGGGATCTCTGAAGCGCATCTCCACATTGGGCAGCTCCCGGATCCTGTCTTCGATATGGGCGTAGATTTCCCGGCCGACCTCGGTGCCCATATGGCGCACCGGACAGTCGATAAGCTTCAGATTGCTCTGGATCGCCTTGGTCCGGATCCTCCGGATCGCCTCGGTCTGAACCGCGCCGTGTACGACGGGGTCCGCCCCGGCTTCGAGATACAGCTGATCCGCCGTATCGATAAGCTCTTCCGTTTTTTTACGGCCGAGATAATGTTCCAGCTCTCCGCCGACATCGGGACTCAGCGTTAGCTTTCCGTCCGAAAAGGCGCCGGCTCCCGCAAATCCCGTCGTGATGCTGCAGGGCTCGCAGCCTGCGCACACGCCTGTGATCCGTTTCGGACAGACGCGCCGCCCGATGGGACTCCCTTTTTCGACAAGCAGGATCTGCCTGTCCGGATAACGGGCCGAAAGCTCGAGAACCGTAAAGATTCCCGCAGGACCCGCGCCCGTGACGATCACATCGTAATGCTTTGATTTTTCTGTCAAAACGGGGATTCCTCCGATTCCATATATTCCGGAGCGGGATCCGTAAATTTCGTGATCTCCCCGATCCAGCGCAGCTTGATCACGCCGGTCGGGCCGTTCCTCTGTTTGGCGATATCAAGCTCCGCTTCGAAGGGATTGACCGCCTCTTCTTTATTGTAATAAGCGTCTCTGTACAGGAACATGACGATATCCGCATCCTGTTCGATGGAACCGGATTCCCTGAGGTCGGAGAGCATCGGCCGGTGGTTCGGCCGCGATTCCGGTCCGCGGGCTAGCTGGGACAGGCAGATCACGGGACATTCCATTTCTCTTGCGAGAGCCTTAAGCCCCCGCGAGATCTCCGAGATTTCGTTCTGACGGTTTTCGGAATTCTTGCCGCCGCTCATCAGCTGCATATAGTCGATGACGATCATGTCGAGGTTTCCCTCGGCTTTTTTCCGCCGGCATTTCGAACGCATTTCCGCCAGGGTGATCCCCGGCGTATCGTCTATCGCGATATCCGTCTTGTACAGCAGATCCGCCGCGCCCATAATGCTGTCCCAGTCTTCCTTGCCGTTCAGATCCCCGTTTCGGACCTTGCTGCTGTCCACCCAGGCTTCCGACAGAAGCATACGCTGGACCAGCTGCTCCTTGGACATTTCCAGCGAGAAGATCAGGGCGGAAGCGCCGCCTCTCAGTGCCGCGTTCGTAACGACGTTGAGCGCGAAGGCTGTCTTCCCCATCGACGGTCTCGCCGCGATGATAATCAGGTCCGATTTCTGCAGACCCGCCGTCTTTTCGTCAAGCTCCTTGAAGCCCGTCGTAAGACCGATCAGCCTGCCCTTGTTCCGGCTGATGGATTCGATCCGGTCGATGGTCGCCGTCAGTACGTTCTGGATCGATTCGAAGTCGGTGTTCTGACCGCCCCGCGCGAGCCTGAATATCTTCTGCTCCGCGCTTTCGATCAGATCCGCCGCGTTTTCGTTTTCCTCGCTGCTCTCCGCGATGATGCTCTGGGCGGAATGAATGAGCTGGCGGGTCAGGGACTTGTTCCGGATAATTCCGCAGTATTCCTTGACGTTGCGCGCGATGGGCGCCGCGAATTCAAGATCTGTAAAATATTCCGCGCCGCCTGCTTCCTGAAATTTTCCGCGGGATTTGAGCTCCTCTGCCAGCGTCGTATGATCGATCGAGCTGCGTTCCTCGTGCAGCGCGAGCATGCTCTCGAAGATATCCCGGTTTCTCGTAATAAAGAAATCCTCGGGAGAGATCAGCTCCACCGCTCCGTCCAGCAGGCTCTGATCGAGCAGGACCGATCCGAGCAGAGACATCTCCGCTTCCTGGCTGTACGGTATTCTGTTTTCGTTCGCCATCTGGACCTTTCTGACTCCGTCTAAAAAAGCGCCTCATCAGAGACGCTTCCGTTTATGCCGCCTTTATTCCGCCTGTATATCGACTGTCAGTTCGCCTTCGACGCCCTGGAAGGTCTTGATCCGGACTTCGGCTCTGCCGACATGCCGGAACGGAGCGTCCAGCAGGATCTTGCGCTTGTCGATCGTAATATCCTTCTGTTCCTTCAGCGCTTCCGCGATGTCCTTGCTGGTGACCGATCCGAAAAGCTTTCCGTCTTCGCCGGCTTTTTCACGAATCGTGATGGTCGTTTCGTCCAGCAGCTTCGCCAGCACTTCCGCCGAGCGTTTGTTGTCCGCCGCTTCCTTGACCTTGTCGATCCGGATCTGCTCCGCTCTTTTGATATTGGCCGCCGTTCCTTCGACCGCCTTATTTTCCTTGATCAGAAAATTTCTCCCGTAGCCGGGCTTTACGTTCACGATATCCCCGGCGATTCCGAGGCCCTTGACGTCTTCTGTGAGTACGACTTTCATGACTGCTTTTCCTCCATATATTCGTCTATGGTCCCAAGCAGAAGCTTCTTGGCTTCCGTGAGATCCTTAGTATCCAGCTGTGCGCCCGCCATCGCGAGATGGCCGCCGCCGCCGAGCTTTTCAAGAATGAGCTGAACGTTGATATCGCCCGTCGAGCGCGCCGAGATCGTGATGCTGCCTCCGCACCTCAGGATGATAAAGCTCGCTTCGATTCCCTTGATATTAAGCAGCTCGTCGGCTGCCTGTGCTGCTATAATTTTAGCATATTCGGAGTCTTCTTCAAACAGCGAGACCGCGATACTGTCGTGGTAGATCTGCGCATTCTGGACGGCTTTCGCCTTGAGTCCGTAGGTTGTCAGGTCTTCCTGGAGCATCGAACGCGCCTTGATGGTATCGCCGCCGCGGCGCTTCAGATAGGAAGCCGCTTCGAAGGTCCGGACTCCGGTCTTCACCGTGAACATCTTCGTATCCATAAACATGCCGGCCATCAGCGCGTTGGCTGCGGGAACCGTCACGATGTTCTTTCCGTTAAAGTACTGCAGCAGCTCGGTCACGAGCTCGCAGGTTGACGACGCGTATACCTCGCAGTAGCTGAGGAGCGAGTCGATTCCGGCTCCGGAGCGCCGGTGGTGGTCGATGACGACGGTCTTGAGCGACTGCTCGAGAAGCTCCGGCGTTTCGACATAGCCTTCGTTCTGCGTATCGACGACGATAAGCAGCGTGTTGGGCCGGATGTATTCACTGGTTTCCTTCGGCTTGATAAACAGGTTCTCGTATCCCCCCGTATCTCCGAGATATTCGCACAGCGCGCGAATCGAGATGTTGATGTCCGACAGGACCACCCGGGCGTTCTTCCCGTTTTCCCTGCACGCGTCCGCAAGACCCACCGCGGCTCCGATACAGTCCATATCCGGGATTTTGTGCCCCATGATCAGGACGTTGTCCGATTCCATGATCAGCTCCTGGAGACCGGTAGCCTTGACGCGGGCCTTGACCTTCGTCCGCTTTTCCGTCGCTTCGGTGGTACCGCCGAAAAACTGGAGCTTTTCGTCCTTCTTTACCACCGCCTGATCG
>ERZ1645187.1473-NODE-1473-length-21557-cov-99.741652_pt1 | contig 21557 bp, 17 predicted proteins | sample MGYA00575352_ERZ1645187 | MGnify/ENA primary metagenome ERZ1645187 (study PRJEB40837, sample SAMN11349314) | freshwater sediment metagenome | isolation source: river sediment | host: Sediment | place: India: Wazaribad , New Delhi | collected 2017-02-21 ... | reverse complement strand
CGGGTAGAACCAAAATCTAGATGGATTCACCTTTAATATCAAGGCGTTATGGCGGAGAGGGTGGGATTCGAACCCACGGTACGCTTGCACGTACAACGGTTTTCGAGACCGCCCCGATCGACCACTCCGGCACCTCTCCGCGAGAAACTCGGGTCGAACGAGCGCCGTCCCTATACACAGGCTGAGCCGAGGTGACAAGCCCCGGTCAGCAGGGCTGTCGCATTTGCCCGAGGATCGATCCGGCGAAGGCATCGGACCGGCCCGAGCGCCTTCGATTGCGCCGGATCGCGACGTCCGGCCCCGCGAGGTCGAGGACGTCGAGGGCGAGCTTGCACTCGATCGTGAGGTCTTCGGCGCCGTGATCCCTGCGATTGCGCGCCCGATCTCCGTCGGCGATGGCGGGCAACGGGGCGCGTCATACACGCCGGATACGGGCGACCGCACCAGTCCGGCGCGCAGAACGACGCCCGGACGAAGGCCGAAATCCGAACGAAGCTTACGCAGATCTGCGGCGTCGTTCGGAGCAGACTCTCGAAGACGCGCAGAGAGGGGGCGCGTCGTGGCAGGCGAAGATATGAGCCGGGAGGCGATCCGGGATCGGTGACCGCGTTCGCCCCGCAGCCGACGCCGGGTGGTGAACGCCTCTCAGGGGGCGCGTCCATCGGACGCCGCCGAGAGCCGGCGACGATTCGCGGCAACGCCGGAACGCAGCGCGCCGAACGGTTGGATCGTTGCCGTGAACCCCGTGGGGGCGGCGATCTCCGTCAATCCCGTGAACGACCCGGTCGTCACGATCTGCCCGGGCTGCAGGGGCAGGCGCCGCTCGACACAGTGTCGAGCGAGCGGCCCCAACAGCCGCAGCGGGTTGCCGGCGGGATTGCCGGCGGTCGTCTCGATCGGCTCGCGCCCGTCGATCTCCAATCGCGCCGTCACCGAGGCGAAGTCGAACCCGATGCCATGCAGCGGAACCGGCTGGCCGACGATCAATCCGCCATGGCTCAGGAGATCGGCGGCCTTGGCGAGCGGCGAGGCGTCGGTCCAGTCGGCGAGACGGGTCTCGACGATCTCGACCGCCACCATCGCCGCGTCGAAGGCCTCTGCGATCGCGGCGCGGTCGTCGAGCCGTTCGGCGAGTTCGGCCCCGACCACCCGAGCGACGCGGAAGGCGATCTCGACCTCCACGGCGACCCAGGGAGCGGTCGACACCCAGGGCTCGGCTGCGGCGAGAATGCCGGCGCGCGGCAGCGGCGCGAAGGTCGGCGCCGCGCTCGGCGAGGCGGCTCCGACCTTCCAACCGCCGCAGCCGCCGAGGGCGGCGACGGTCGCTTCCTGGATGGCGCAGGCCTCCGCGAGGTCGCCCGGCTCGACCGATCCCAGCGGAAGCGCAGCGCCCGAACGGGCGGCGATCAGGGTCTGCACGGCAGTTGCGACATCGATCATGCGGAACGTTCCTTCGGGACCGGTGGCCAACGCCGTTCGAACGGCCGGTTCGCCGTGAAGGCCCGCCCGAGCGCCAACAGGTCGGCGTCGCCGCTCGGACGGCCGAGCAACTGGATACCCGTCGGCAGGCCGCCGATCCAGCCCGTCGGCAGCGAAAGACCGGGCAGGCCGGCGGCGTTGCCGAGAGCGGTGAGGACGGCGTGGCCGCGCGGCCCGACCGGTCGCCCGGCGATCACCGGCGGGTGGTTGTCCTCGGCCGGCCAGGGGAGGGACGCCGTCGCCGGGGTGAGGATCGCGTCGTAACGCTCGAAGAGGACGGCGAGGCGAGCCTTCGCAACGTCGACCGCGTGCAGCAGATCGAAGAGGGCGGCGGCCGACAGGGCGCGTCCGCGCGCCAGGCTCGTCCGGGCCGCTTCGCCGAGGAGATCCTCGATCACCTCGGATCCCGGCCCGTCGCACCATTCCGGCCAGCGCTTCAGATCGGCGAACATCCAGGCGAGACCGGCGTCGAAGAGCGTCGTCCAGCCGGCGTTGACCGCCTCGGCGAGGTCGAAGCCGCCGGCCTCCTCCACCGCGAAGCCGAGATCGGCGAAGGCCTCCGCCGCGCCTCGCACCTGCGCCGCGATGCCGGGATCGACCGGTGCGTCCGCGAAGGTCGGGACGTGGAGGATGCGCCGGCCGGCGACACCTCCCAGCGGGGTGCCGGAGAGGACTGCGGTCGCGGCGATCACGTCGTCGAGGTCGCGGCCGATCCAGCCGACGACCTCGTGGGTGCCGAACATCGCCGGCAGCCCGCCGGCGCGCGGCACGAGGCCGGCGGAGGGCTTGAAGCCGACGAGACCGCAGTGCGACGCCGGACGCCGGATCGAGCCGCCGCCGTCGGTGGCGAGCGCCAGAGGCCCGACGCCGGCCGCCACCGCCGCCGCGCCGCCGCCGCTCGAGCCTCCGGGCGTGAGGACGGTGTCGAAGGGATTGCGGCTCGGCCCGCCGAGAGCGTTGGCGGTGACGCCGCGCATGGCGAACTCGGGCAGGTTGGTCTTGCCGAGGAAGATCATGCCGGCCGCGCGGGCGCGCGCCACCGGCAGCTCGTCGGCGGCCGGTCGGAAGCCCTGCAGGGTCCGCGATCCCCAGGTCGTCGGGTGGCCGGCGACGTGGAGATTGTCCTTCACCGAGATCGGCACGCCGTCGAGCGGCGACAGCGGGCGCCCGTGACGCCACCGCTCCCCGCTCGCCGCCGCGTCGCGGCGGGCCTCCTCGTCGAAGACATCGAGGAAGGCCCCGAACTGCGGCTGCGTCGCCCGCAACCGGTCGAGGCAGGCCTCGACCGCCTCGGCCGGGGTGAACTCGCCGCAGGCATAGCCCGCCGTGAGCTCGCCCGCCGTCTTCCGCCAGAGGTCGCTCATCGCCCTCACCCCATCACCAGCGCCGGCAGGGCGAGCACGAGCTTCGGCCAGAACCAGATCAGCGCCACCATCAGGAGCATCATCAGAAGGAACGGCAGCACCCCCTCGATCACCTCGCGGATGTTGCCCCGCCCGCGGATGCCCTGGACGACGTAGAGGTTCATGCCGACCGGCGGGGTGATCAGGGCGAGTTCCGCCATCAGCACCAGATAGATGCCGAACCACACCGGATCGATCTTCAGCGCCAGGATGATCGGGAAGACGACCGGGATGGTGCCGACGACCATGGCCAGCGCGTCGAGGAAACAGCCGAGGATCAGGTAGAAGATGGTCAGGATGACGATCATCTGGCCCTGCGACAGCTGCAAGCCGGTGACGAAGCGGGTGATCAGATCCGGCACGCCCATGACGCCGAGGACGAAGTTCAGATAGAACGCCGCCGCCGTGATCAGGGTGATCATCGCGGTGATCGACAGCGTCGAGAGGAAACTCTCGTGCAGCATGCGGATCGAGAGCCGGCCGCGGACGGCGCAGAGGCCGAGCGCCACGACGACGCCGAGGGCGGCCGATTCGGTCGGCGTCGCCCAGCCGCCGTAGATCGCCCCCATGACGAGGCCGAAGACGGCGAGCGGCGGACCGAGGTCAGCGAGGCCGCGCAGGCGCTCGACGAGCGGCCGAGGGGCCTCCTTCGGCCCGGCGAGCGCCGGACGGACCCGGCAGGCGAGCACCACGACGCCCATGAACAGCAGCGTCAGCACGATGCCGGGCACGATGCCGCCGGCATAGAGGCGGCCGACCGAGGTGTTGGTCATGGCGCCGTAGATGATCATGTTGATCGACGGCGGGATGAGGATGCCGAGCGTCGCGCCGGCGGCGATGGTGCCGAGCACCAGCCGCTGGTCGTAGCCGCGCTTGTCGAAGGCCGGCAGCGCCACCGTGCCGACGGTGGCGGCAGTGGCGACCGAGGAGCCCGAGACCGCGGCGAAGAGGGCGCAGGCGCCGAGATTGGAATGCAGCAGCCCGCCTGGCAGCGGGCTCAGCCAATCGGCGAGCGAGCGGTACATGCGGTCGGTGAATCCGCCGCGCACCAGGAATTCGCCGAGCAGCACGAACAGCGGCACCGCGACCAGCACCGAGTTGTTGGTGGCGCTCCAGTATTGCGTACCGTATTCGAGCGTCGCCGGTACGCCGAGATAGAACGACGCCCCGGCGATCGAGACCGCGAACATCGCGAAGGCGACATGGAAGCCGAGGCTCATCAGGACGATGAGCAGCAGGAAGCCGAGGGTCGCGGCGGAAATCGTGATCATCGATGCTCCTCCTGATGCCGCGCTTCCAGGGCCTCGAGTTCACTGTGCAACTCCTCTTCCACCGACAACGGCCCGTAGAGCGCGTCGATGCCGGGCCGGCCGGTGGAGAGCAGGAAGAGGGCGTGGAGGGCGTAGGCGATCGCGATCGCGGCGAAGAGCACGAGGCCGGTGAGCCACACCGACTGCGGCACCCACAAGGGGATGCCGAGGTTGGGGGCGCTCGACGAGAACTCCAGCGTCTCGTCGATCACCGCCCAGCCGCGCCACGCGGCGAAGCCGGCGAAACCGGCGAGGGAGATCAGCGCCAGCGTGTTGAGGACGCGCTGAACGGGGCGCGGCAGGCGGACCAGGAAGACGTCGACGCGGGTGTGGCCGCGCATCGCCATGGCATAGGAGGCGCCGACCGCGGCGGTGATCGCCAGGACGAAGCCGCCGAGCTCGTCCATGCCCTTGAACGACAGGCCGAAGAGCTTGCGCCCCACGATCTCGACGGTGAGCGCCACCGAGAAGGCGAGGATCGCCCAGCCGACCAGGATGGAGACCGTTCGGGCGATCGGTTCGGCCACCCGGCCGACGGGATTGGGAAAGTCCGACATGACGACGAGCCCCCTCGCTCGTTGAGGTCGGGACGAGGGCCGACCCGGAAGGGGCCGGCCCTCGTCCGCGGATCAGTCGATGGAGAGGCCGCGGGCGGCGCCGACGGTCTTGTTCCAGGTGGCGGTGCAGGTCGGGTCGACCTTGTTGCAGGCGTCACGCCAGATCGGCAGCACCGCGTCCTTCACCGCCGCAGCCACCTTGGCGCGGTCGGCGTCGGCGGGTTCGACCAGCTTCATCTTGAACGGCGTACCGGTGGTGCAGGCGCCGCCGGTGTTGCAGCTCTGGCTGTCGGCGGTCGCGGTGATCGCGTAGTCCCACAGCTGGTCTTCGAGCTTCTTGAACTCGGCCATCAGCTTCTCCTGCTCGGCCGGGGAGAACTTGTTCCACCAGTCGAGATTGGCGAAGTGGCCCTGGACCGAGCCGGAGACGGCGAGCGGGAAGTAGTAGGAGGTCACCTCCGGCCACTTGCCGGAGTTGCCGGAGTTCGGCGAGGTCACGCCGCAGTCGGCGACGCCGTTGGCGAGCGCCGGATAGACCTCGGAGAAGGGTAGGGTCACCGGGGTGGCGCCGAGCTTCTGCAACAGCGCCGACATGGTCGGGGTGAAGGAGCGGATCTTCAGGCCCTTGAAGTCGTCGACCGAGGCGATCGGCTTGGAGCAGTAGAAGACCTGCGGACCGAAGGGCCACAGGGTCAGGACCTTGGTCTTGAACTTCTTCTGCATGCGGGCGTCCATCTCGGCGCGATAGGCGTCGACCGCCTTGCGCAGCGAGGCCATGTCGGTGGAGACGCCGACCAGATCGATACCCTCGACGAAGGCGTCGTCGCGCGCCACCGAGCCCATCTGCACCGACATCACGTCGAAGGTGCCGGAGCGCAGTAGCCGCAGCGCGTCGTCGGCCTTCACGTTGACCACGTCCATCGGGTTGAAGTTGACGGTCAGGGCGACCCCGCTCGCCGTCGGCAGGCCGGTGAAGAACGGCCGCTCGATGCCGTCGGAATGACGCACGTTGGTCGAGTAGTTGCCGGCGACCCGCATCGAGTTCGGCGACTGGGCCAGAGCCGGCAGCGTCACGGCGGAGAGGGCCAGGAGGCCGGCGATCGATCGGAATGTCCAGGTCATGCGATGCTCCTCGTTGCGATGGTCGTTCGAATGAGAGGTCGGGATCAGGCGGTTCGTTCGATCGGTTCGAACCCATCGGCGTCCGACCAGCCGGTGACGCCCGGTCCGGGCTCGGGGGCGAGGCCGAGGCGCTCGGCAATGAGCACGACGCCGGCGGCGATCGGCTCGATCACCGGGATCGCCACGCGCTCGGCGACGCCGGCGGCGACCGGCCCGAGCGGCCCGCCGCCGACCAACACCGCCTCGGCGCCGTCCTGCGCCACCGCGGCGAGGGCGATCTCGACGAGCGCCCGTTCGAGCCGTCCCTCGTCGCCCATCACCTCGAGCGGATCGCCCGGGGTGATGCGCACCGAGGCGAGACGATCGCCGAGGCCGAGCGCGGCGGCACGCGCCGCGATCGGCGCGGCGAACTCCGGCGTGGTGGTGACGACGGCGAAGCGCCGCCCGCCGCGCGCCGCCAGCGTCATCCCGGCCTCGGCGATGCCGACGAGCGGGATCGGCAGGGCCGCGCGGTGGAGATCCACCCCCGGATCGCCGAAGGCGGCGACCAGCACTGCGGCGAAACCGGCCGCGGCGAGATCGGGCAGCATCGAGCCGACCCAGTCGGCGGCCTCCTCGAGATCGCTCGGGCGGGTCAGGATCGGCGGGGTCCGGTCGGCGGTGAAGCCGGTGAGGATCATTCCGGCCGGCGCCGCGGCGCGGGCGAGCACCAGCATCGCCTCGGTGGTGGCGGTGTTGGAATTGGGGTTGAGCAGGGCGACGCGGACGGGCGCGGTCATGCGATCGCTCCCTCTCCGCCGATGCAGGCGATGGCCCGCCCTCCGCCGAGCGCACGCGGCAGCGGCTTCGTCGCGAGGCAGGCATCGCGCACCTGGCGACAACGCGGCGCGAAGGCGCATCCGGGCGGCAGGGCGGCGAGATCCGGCGGCATCCCCGGGATGGCGGCGATCGCGTCGCCGCGCTTCGCCCCGTGGATGGTCGAGGCGAGCAGGCCGCGGGCGTAGGGGTGGGCCGGCGCCTTCAGCACCTCGGCCGCCGTCCCGGTCTCGACGATGCGGCCGGCATACATGACGGCGACGCGGTCGGAGATCTCGGCGGCGACGCCGACGTCGTGGGTGACGAAGATCGTCGCCATGCCGAGTTCGCGCTGCAACTCGCGCAGCAGCAGCACGACCTGGATCTGGACGGTGGCGTCGAGCGCCGTGGTCGGTTCGTCGGCGAGCAGGATCTTCGGCGAGCAGGACAGCGCCAGCGCGATCATCGCCCGCTGGCGCATGCCGCCGGAGAGGCGATGCGGGTATTCGTCGAGCCGCAGCTTCGCCGAGGGAATGCGGACGAGATCGAGCACCTCGAGCGCCCGGGCCCGCCCCTCGGCCCAGGAGACGCCCTTGTGGCGCACCACCGTCTCGGTGATCTGGTGGCCGATGGTGAAGACCGGATCGAAGGCGAGCATCGGCTCCTGGAAGATCATCGCCACGTCGCCGCCGCGATGGCGGGCGAGGTCGCGCGCCCCGAACTCCAGCACCTCGCGCCCGTCGATCCGGATCGAGCCGGAGACCGTGGTGCGGCTCGAAGGCAGGATGCGCAGGAGCGAGCGCAGCGTCACCGACTTGCCCGACCCGGATTCGCCGATCAGGCCGAGCACCTCGCCGCGGGCGAGATCGAAGCGGACGCCGTCGAGCGCCGTCACCGGGCCTCGCGGGGTGCGGAAGCGGACGGTGAGATTGCGCACGCGCAGCAGCGGCGCGGCGGTGTCGGCCGTCGTCGTCATGGCCCGGCTCCCTCTCCCGCCCAGCTCGCCCCGGCCGCCGCCATGTGGCAGGCGACGCGATGGAGATCCTCGAGCCGCCCGTCGCCCGACGGCGCGTTCAATTCCGGCGCGGTCGCGGCGCAGATCGCCGCCGCATGGGCGCAGCGCGGGTGGAAACGGCAGCCCGACGGCGGATCGATCGGGCTCGGCGGATCGCCGGTGATCGGGGCTGCGAGCGTGCGCGCTTCCGGATCGAGGCTCGGCATCGAGGCGAGCAGCGCCCGGGTATAGGGATGGGCCGGCGCCTCGAAGATCGCCTCGGCCGGACCGATCTCGGCGACCCGGCCGAGATACATCACCATCACCTCGTCGGAGATCCAGCGCACCACGTTGAGGTCGTGGGAGATGAAGAGGTAGGTCAGCCCCATCTCGGCCTGGAGATCGCTGAGCAGCCCGAGCACCTGCGCCTCGATCGACTTGTCGAGGGCGGAGACCGACTCGTCGAGGATGACGATCTCCGGCTCCATGGCGAGCGCCCGGGCGATGTTGACCCGCTGGCGCTGGCCGCCGGACAGTTCGTGCGGATGGCGGCCGGCGAAGCGCGCCGGATCGAGGCCGACCCGGTCGAGCAGGCGATGGGCGCGGGTCTTCGCCTCGGCCCGCGACAGGCCGTGCACGACGGGACCGAACATGATCGACGCCTCGATGGTGAGGCGCGGATTGAGCGAGGCGGCGCTGTCCTGGAACACCATCTGCACCCGCCGGCGGAAGGCCTTCATCTCGGCCGCCGAGCGCCCGACCTCGCGCCCGGCGAGACGGACGTCGCCGAGATCGGCCTCGATCAGCCCCATCACCAGCCGGGCGGTGGTCGACTTGCCGCAACCGGACTCGCCGACGATGCCGAGGGTGCGGCCGGCGCCGACCCGGAACGAGACGTCGGTCACCGCCTGCACCGCCCGGGTGCGACCACCGGAACGCAGGTGGAAGGTCTTGTGGAGACCGACGACCTCGAGCGCCGGTTCGGCGGGATGGGCGATCTCGCTCATTCGACCTCCATGGCGCTGCGCAGTCCGTCGGAGAGCAGGTTGAAGGCGAGCGAGACGACGAAGATCAGTCCGCCCGGCAGCGCCGCCAGCAGCGGCTGGCTCCAGATGGCGTTGCGCAGCGTAGCGAGCATCAGTCCCCACTCCGGCGTCGGCGGGCGGGCGCCCAGACCGATGAAGGAGAGACCGGCGGCGAGGATGATCGACACCGACAGGAGGCTCGAGGCGTAGACCAGCACCGGCCCCATGACGTTGCCGAGCACATGGACGCGGACGACGGTGATCGCCCCGGCGCCGGTGGCGCGCGCCGCCTCGACGAAGTCGAGATCGCGCACCTGGGTGGTGGCGCTCTCCGAGACGCGGACGATCGGCGGGATCAGCACGATGGTCAGCGCGAGCAGCGTGTTGGCGACACCCGGCCCGAGCGCCCCGGCGATGGCGACGGCGAGCAGGATCGACGGGAAGGCGAAGACCACGTCGGTCGCCCGCATGATCACCGCATTGGTCTTGCCGCCGACGTAGCCGGCGATGGTGCCGAGCGTGCCACCGACGAGGAGCGCCATCGCCACCGGGGCGATGCCCATCAAGAGCGACAGGCGGCCGCCCCACAACAGGCGGGTGAGCATGTCGCGGCCGAGCTCGTCGGTGCCGAGCGGGTATCCCGGCGTGCCGATCGGCTTCAGCCGCCGCACCACCGAGCCGATCGACGGGTCGGCCGGCGCCAGCCACGGCGCCAGAATCGCGGCGACGACGATCGCCACCAGCACGGCGAGACAGAGCATCGACACCGGATCGCGGGAAAGGCGGCGGCCGACGCCGGTCCAGTAGCCCGGCGAGGCGGCGACCACGACGGGTGGCGGCGGCGTGAGGGAAGCGGCGTCGATCCCGGTCATGTGCGCTTCATCCTCGGATCGACCAGCGGCTGGAGGATGTCGACCACGAGGTTGAGGCCGACGAAGAACAGCGCAAGCACCAGGATCGTCCCCTGGAGCAGCGGGATGTCGCGTTGCAGGATCGCGGTGTTGAGCAGGAGCCCGGTGCCCGGCCAGGAGAACACCGTCTCGACCAGGATCGACCCGGCCATCAGGTAGCCGAGCTGCACCCCCATCACGGCGAGCGCCGTCGGGGCGACGTTGCGGGCGACATGGAGGAGGATGGCGCGGCGGCCGAGGCCCTTGGCCCGGAGCGCGGTGACGAAGTCGCGGGCCAGGATCTCGGCGACCAGGGCGCGGACCGAGCGGGTGACGATGCCCGCCGGCATGGCGGCGAGCGTCACCGCCGGCAGGATCATGTGGTGGAGGCGTGCGAGCACCCCGCCCTCGCCCGCCCCCATCGCCGGCAGCCAGCCGAGATCGACGGAGAAGATCACCACCAGCACGATGCCGAGCCAATACTGCGGCACCGAGACGCCCGACACGGCGATCGCCGACACCATCCGATCGAGGAGCGTCCCGGCCGTGTATCCGGCGATGGCGCCGAGGGTGATGCCGAGCGCGAAGCCGATGACCGCGGCCAGGGCCGCCAGGCTCAGCGAATAGCCGATGGCACCGAGGATCTCGGTGGCGACCGGCCGACCGGTCGAGATCGACGTGCCGAAGTCGCCGCCGACGACGCCCCACAGCCACAGCAGATATTGCAGCGGCAGCGGCAGATCGAGGCCGTACTTGGCCTTGGTGGTGTCGATCATCGCCTGGGTGGCGTCGGCCGGCAGCACCAGCGTCAGCGGATCGCCGGGCGCCATGTGGACCAGGAGGAAGCACACCAGACTGACCGCCAGGGCGATCGGGATCGCATGCAGGATCCGCTTCGCGACATAGCCGTACATGCTCCCCCTCCCATTTCCGCGTGGTCGATCGAGGGGGAGGCCGACGAGCCTCCCCCGGTGACGCCGTGCGGCGTCACGGCTTCATCGAGATGCTCGTCAGGTCGACGTACCAGTTCTGCGGCTGGACGAAGCCCTGCACCTTGGCCGACATGGCGCGCGGCGCCACGTCGTGGGCGACGAACAGGAACAGCGCCTCGTCGACGTAGATCTCGTGGAGCTTGCGCAAGGCCGCGAGCTGCTTCGCCTCGTCGAACGAGTTGCGGATCTCGTCGATCGTCGCGTCGATCTTCGGATCGGCGAGATGGCCCCAGTTGGTGCCCTTGGGCGCCACCAGACGGCTGTCGACGTGGCGCATCAGGGCGGTGAACGGGTCCTGGCTGAAGTAGGACGAGTTGGTCGAGGTGGCGCCGGCGGTCGAGGCGTCCTTGGCGCCGGCGCGCCAGTTGGCGAGCAGCGCGTTCCAGTCACGCACGTCGAATTCGACGTTGATGCCGATCTCGGCGAGATTCTGCTGGATCAGCTCGTTCATCAGCATCGGCTGCATCTGGCCCGAGCCCGAGGGCGAGACGATCGCCTTCACGGTGATCGGCTTCTCCTTGGAGATGCCCGCCTCGGCCATCAGCTTCTTCGCCGCCGCGACGTCGGTCTTCACCTCGAAGGTGGGCTTGCCGAACCACGGGCTCGACGTCGGCACCATGCCCTTGGCCGACACCATCATGCCGCCGAGCAGCTCCTTCATGCCCTCGCGATCGATCGCGAGATTGGCCGCCTTGCGGACGCGGATGTCGGTCCAGGGCGAGCCCTCGAGCATCGAGAAGTGCCACGGCCAGACGTGGGGATAGACGTTGGAGGTGATCTTGAAGCCGGCGCCCTTCAGGCTCGCCAGCGCATCCGGCGGCGGCGCCTCGATCCAGTCGACCTGACCGGAGCGCAGGGCGGCGACGCGGGCCGACGGGTCGGGAACCGGCATCAGCACCAGCTTGTCGAGAGTGGAGACCCGCTTCTTGTCCCAATAGCCGGCGAAGGGCACCATCTCGGCGCGCTCGCGCGGCACGTAGGCGGTGACGCGGAACGGGCCGGTGCCCGACGGCGCCTTTAGGAACTCGCCCCAGTTCTTGCCGACCTTCTCCCACTGCGCCGGGCTCGACATGACGATGAAGGCGATCTGCCAGGGCAGCAGCGCGTCCGGCGACTTGGTGACGATCTCCACCGTCATCGGATCGATCGCCTTGACCGAGGCGACGGTCGGGATGCGCGAGCGGCCCTGCGCCGCCTGCTTCTCGTCGTACTGCGGCGCCGTCGTGTCGAGCAGCTTGGCGAAGTTCCACACCACCGCGTCGGCGTCGAAGGCGGAGCCGTCGTGGAAGGTGACGCCCGGGCGCAGCTTGAAGGTCCAGCGGGTCGGATCCGCCGGATCGACGCTCCACGTAGTGGCGAGGCCGGGGACCAGCTTCGCCGCTTCGTCGGGCGAGGAGAGATTGTAGCCGACCAGCGCCTCGAACGCCTGGAAGCCCATGAAGCGCAACCCCTCCGCGCCCTGGTCGGTCTGACCGTTGGGCAGCGGAATGTCGGAGGCCGTCATGGCGATGCGCAGAGTTCCTGCCGCCTCGGCGGTCGAGGCTGCGACGAGCGAGGCGACGCCGAGACCGACGGCGAGGGCGAGGGAGGCGATTGCGGCGGGAACGGTCGTGCGGGACATGGACGTCTTCCTCTCGGCGCGAAGGGCATCGATCGAGAGAAGACAATCACTTTTCGTGCCAACTATTCATGAAAACAGATTTTCATAAACGAGTCAGACGCATGGCGGAATTCCGCCGATCTGGCGACTTTGCCGGCATTCCGCCGTCTGCTCGAGGAGTGATCACCGCCATCGGGCAGTTGCCCTCGAATACGGCGCTCAATCGGGGCCGCGCAGTTCCCCGAGCGTCTCCAACATCTGCTCCACCGCGGTCAGCCGCGACCGCCCGGCGCGCCCGGAGCGGGTGATGACGCGGGTCGCCAGCAGGTGGCAGGTGGAGAGTACCGCACCGTGATCGAACAGCGGCCCGAGCGAACCGGTGTGGCAGCGCAGGTGCCAGGCGACGTCTGCGCGTCGTTCCGCCGCCTCGTCGGTGACCAGCGCGATCCGGGCGCCGGAGGCGATCGCCGCGGCGGTCACCGCCTCGATCAGCGCCGGCCGTCGGCGCAGCGAGACGATCACCACGCAGTCCTTCGGCCCGATCGAGGCGAGGCTCTCGGCCAGCGTTTCGCCGGCCATCGGCAGCAGTGTGACGTCTGCGACGATCTGCGACAGCTGCCGGCGCAGATAGCCGGCGAAGACATGGCCGGCGCGCATGCCGATCAGGAAGACGCGGCGCGCCTCGAGCACCGCATCGGCGAGACCGTCGATCTCCGCCATCGAGATCTGGGCGAAGGTGCGTTGGACGTTGAGACGTGCCTGTTCGAGGTGGTCGGCGAGGAAGCGGTCCGGGTCGCTCTCGCCGACGCTGCCGAGGAACAGCACGGCGCCGTCGTCCTTCTCCACCCGCACCCGCCGCCGCGCCTCCTCGTAGTTGGCGTAGCCGAGCCGGCGGACGAAGCGCGACACCGTGGCGTTGGAGACATTGGCGAGATGGGCGAGTTCGGAGGCCGAGTAGCTCGCCAACTCGCCGGGAAAGTCGAGCACGAAGTCGGCGAGCCGCCGTTCGGCCGGGTGCAGGTCCGCGAGCCGCGAGCGCACGCGGGACAGGAACGACCCCTCGTCGGATTTCGTCATGGCCGCTCATCCCGAAAACGGATTTTCACGCGATGGTGGACCCGTCCAACTCTCCTTTCAAGTTCGAGATTCGAAAGGTGGTTCGCGCACGCCCCGACCGTCGACCGAGCGGCGGGCGGCTCAGATGCCTGGACGGGCGGAGTCGTACGCGAGTGCCGTCCCCTGATGGGGACGCCATACGGCAGCCGTCGCTCGTCTGGACACGAACTTGCCGGTCGATCCGGCCCCCATGGAGGCTGATCGGCCGCAGCGACGGGAGCGCCTCTCGCCGATCGACCGAGTCGCGCGCGGCATGCGAGAGAGGGAAATCCTCCCACCCGATGCTCTCGGCCCTCCGCATCACCCGTCATGGATCTACGGATTGCCGAGCGCCGCCGGCCGGTTCCGTCGAGGAGCCGGATCGGCCGCCTCCCTCTTTGCCGTCTCGACCGGCCGCGTCCAACCGCCGCCGAGCGCCTTGGCGAGTGCCACGTGGTCGATGGCGACCGCGACGCGGCTCTGGAGCAGGGCGTCCTCGGCCGAGAACAGCGAGCGCTCGGCGTCGAGCACATCGAGGAAGCTCGAACTGCCGTTGACCCAGAGCGTCCGCGACAGCGTCGCCGCCTGCCGCCAGCGCGCCGTCGCCTCGGCGAGCTTGCGGCCCTTGATTCGCTCCTGCGCCGAGCCGACGAGGGCGTTCTCGACGTCCTCGAGCGCGGTGAGCACCGTTGATTTCCACGCCGCCAGCGTCTGGTCGCGCTCGGCCTCCGCCGCGTCGCGGGCGGCGACGAGCTTGCCGCCCTGGAAGATCGGCACCGACATCGACGGTCCCCACGACCAGGCGATCGACGAGGCGCGGCCGAGATCGCCGAGGCGAACGCCGGTGGTCGACACCTGCCCGGTGAGCGAGACGCTCGGCAGCCGCGCCGCCTCGGCCTTGCCGACCGAGGCCGTCGCCTGGGCGAGGCGGCGCTCGGCGGCGCGCACGTCGGGGCGCAGGGTGAGCACGTCGGCGGGGATGCCGGTCGGCAGGGGGCGGCGTGGCGCCGGGATCGGCTTCGCCGGCGCCATCATTGCGGCGAGAGCGCCGGGTTCGCGGCCGGTCAGCACCGACAGACGATGGACGGCCTGGGCGTAGGCGCTTCGCAGATCGGGGATGGTCGCCTCGGTGCTCGCCGCCTGGGCGTCGGCCTTGGCGCCGTCGACTGCCGAGAGCGAGCCGGCCTGGAACCGCGAGCGGGTGAGCTCGGCGGTGCGGCGTTGCGAGGCCGCGGTGCGGCGGGCGAGATCGATGCGGGCCTGGAGGCCGCGCGCCTCGGCGTAATTGGTGGCGACGTCGCCGACCAGGGTGAGGAGGGTGGCGTGGAGATCGTCCTCGGCCGCCTCGGCGCCGCGCGTCGCCGCCTCGACGGCGCGGGCGTTGCCGCCGAAGAGGTCGAGTTCCCAACTGGCATCGAGCCCGGCCTGGAACTGCGACGTCACGCCGCCGCCCGCCCCCGCCGTCTTCATCCGCTCGGCCGAGTCCGTGCCGTCGACCTGCGGCAAGAGCCCGCCGATCGCTTCGCGACGGGTGGCGCGAGCCTCTCGCACCTTGGCCTTCGCCGAGGCGACGTCGAGATTCCCGGCGACCGCCTCCTCGATCAGCCGGTCGAGCAGCGGATCGCCGAAGCCCCTCCACCATTCGCCGAGGGCGGCGACCGGCTCCGGCCGCGCCGAGTGGGGGGCGTCGTTCGACCATTTCGGCGAGAGCGTCACCTCTGGCGGGGTGTAGTCCGGGCCGACGGCGCAGGCGGCGAGGACGAGCGGCAGGGCGAGCGCGGCGAGGTGCGAGATCCGGGGGCGGGCATCCATGGGCTCAGTCTCGCGCCAGGGCGGTGACGGGATCGAGCAGAGCCGCGCCATGGGCGGGCAGCCAGCCGAAGACGACGCCGATCAGGGTGGAACAGGCGAAGGCGGCGAGGATGGTCGTCGTCGAATAGACGAAGACGTAGGTCGAGCCGAGCGCCGCGAAGACGAGGCCGGCGCCGAAGGCGACCGCCACGCCGAGGACGCCGCCGATCACGCAGACCAGCACCGCCTCGGTGAGGAACTGGCGCAGGATGTCGGAGCGCCGGGCGCCCACCGCCATGCGCACGCCGATCTCCTTCACCCGCTCCGACACCGACACCAGCATGATGTTCATCACCCCGATGCCGCCGACGACCAGCGAGATCACCGCGATCGCCGCGATCAGCAGGGTCAGCGTCGTCGTCGTCGCGGTGATGGTCTGGCGGATGTCGTCGGTGTTGAGGACGAAGAAGTCCTTGGTGCCGTGGCGCCGGGTGAGGAAGGCGGTGGCGACCTGTTCGGCGAGCGAGGTGTCGACCGTGTCGGCGACGCGCAGCACGATCGAGCGCAGCGAGGTGTCGCCGAGGAAGCGCACCTGCACCGTCGTATAGGCGAGGAACACCGAGAGTGCGCCGCTCGCGCCGAAGCCCTGCTGCCTGCGGGTGACGCCGATCACCGTGCAGGGCACCTTGCCGACCAGGATCACCGCGCCGATAGGGCTCGCCGACGGGTCGGGGAACAGCGTCTTGGCGGTGTTCTCGTCGATCACCACCTCCTGCGATAGGGTCCGCGCCGCCTCGGCGTCGAAGAAGCGGCCGGTCTTCAGCTTGGTCGCCTTGACCTGGAAATAGTCCGGTCCGACGCCGTTGACCTGGGCGCTCGCCTCGATCGCGCCGAGGCGCAGGGTGGTCGAGGTCGAGACCGTCGGGGTGGCGCCGGCGGCATAGGTCTCGCGGCCGAGCGCCTCGGCGTCGGCGAGCACCAGCGTCTTGATCTTCGCGGAGCGGACGTCGCCGAAGTCCTTGCCGGGGAAGATCTCCAGCGTGTTGGTGCCGAGGCTGGAGATGTTGGAGAGCACCTTCTGCCGCGAGCCCTCGCCGAGCGCCACCATGGCGACCACCGAGGCGATGCCGATGACGATGCCGAGCATGGTGAGGAAGGTGCGCAGCCGATGCGACAGCATGGCGAGCACCGCCATGTGGAAGGATTCCTCGAAGCGGGCGATCAGGGCGCCGAGGCGCCCGACGCTTCCCGGCGTCGCGCTCGGCCCTACCCCGGGAGCGGCCTCGGCCACTCCCGCGATCGTCGCCGGCTCGTTCGGCTCATCCGAGACGATCCGCCCGTCGGAGATCACGACGATGCGCCGGGCGCGCCGCGCCACCTCCTGGTCGTGGGTGACGAGGATGACGGTGTGTCCCTCGGCGTTGAGTTCGGCGAGGATCCGCAGGACCTCCTCGCCGGAGCGCCGGTCGAGCGCCCCGGTCGGCTCGTCGGCGAGCACCACGTCGGCGCCGTTCATCAGGGCGCGAGCGATCGAGACCCGCTGCTGCTGGCCGCCGGACAGTTGCCCGGGGCGATGGCCGAGCCGATCGGCGAGGCCGAGCCGGGTGAGGATCGCCTCCGCCCGTCGATGCCTGACGCCGCTCTCCACGCCGGCGTAGATCGCCGGGATCTCGGTGTTGCCCAGCGCCGAGAGTTCGGAGAGCAGGTGGTAGCGCTGGAAGATGAAGCCGAAGTGCTCGCGACGGAGTTCGGCGAGGTCGTCCGGGTCGAGATCGGCGGTCGAGCGCCCCTCGAAGCGGTAGTCGCCGGCGGTCGGCCGATCGAGGCAGCCGAGGATGTTCATCAGCGTCGACTTGCCCGAGCCCGACGCCCCCATGATGGCGACGAACTCGCCGGCCCGGACCTCGAGGTCGACGTCGGCGAGCACCGCGACGGTGGTGTCGCCCGCCGGATATTCCCGGCGGACGCCCGAGAGCGCGATCAGCGACGCGTCGCTCATGTCAGAGCCCTCCCGGCGGGCCGGGCATCGACGAGGTCTTGGTCTCGGCCGAGCGACGGCCGACGACGACCCTCTCGCCGGCTTGGACGCCGGAGCGGATCTCGGCGCGAACCTTGTCGTCGAGCCCGACGGTGACGGTGCGCCGCTCCGTCGTCCCGCCGGTCCCCACCACCTCGACGAAGCGCTCGCCGCCCGAGCCGGACGACAGCGCCGCGGTCGGCACGGTGACGACGCCCTTGGCGTCGCCGAGGATCACCCTGACCTGGGCGGTCATGTAGGTACGCAGCACCCCGTCCGGATTGGGCACCTCGAAGCGGCCGTAGTAGTAGATCGCCGAGGAACTCGACGAGGCGGACGACGACGAACTCGACGCCGTCGAGGTGGTCGACGAGGTGATCTGGCTGTCGGAGCGCAGCGAATCCGGCGCCGGGTCGAGCGCCTCGAGGCTGCCCTCCCAGCGCCGGTCGAGATCGCCGAGGATCGAGAAGACGACCGGCTGCCCGAGCCTCACCTTGGGCGCGTCGGCCTCCGAGATCTCGGCCCGCACCGTCATGCGGTCGATGCGGCCGAGCACCACGATGGTCGGCGCCGACTGCACCGCGTTGACCGTCTGCCCCTCCTGGGTGACCACCAACAGCACCGTGCCGTCGATCGGCGCGACGATGCGGGTGTAGCCGAGATCGACGCGGGCCGTGTCGACCTTCACTTCGGCCTGGGTGATCTGGGCGGCGAGCGAGTCGATCTGGGCGCGGGTCGTCGCGACCGTCGCTCGGGCGCTCTCCAGCGCGTCCTTCGAACTCGCCTGCTTGGCGAAGGTCGCGGTTTCCCGCTCCAGCACCGCCTCGGCATAGACGAGGCTCGCCTCCTTCTGCCGCTTCTGGGCGCGCACGTCGGCGAGCGCGGCCTCGGCGCTCTTCAGGTCGTACTCGCGGGTGACGCTGTCGATGGTGGCGACGAGATCGCCGGCCTTCACGGTGTCGCCGATCGCCACCTTCATCGCGGTGATCCGCCCCGACACCTGGGCGCCGACGGCGACGAGGCGCACCGGGCGCAGCGTGCCGGTCGCCTGCACCGTCTGCTGGACGTCGCCGATCGTCGCCTCGGCGACGAGGAGATCGGCGAGCGGATCGGCCACTCGGTGGGAGCGCCACCACCACCCCCCGACGGCGAGGCCCGCGATCGAGACGACGACGATCGTGTTGCGCAGCGACGACTTCATTCCCGGACCACTCCGACTGACGATCGAGGACCGACCCCGCCGGACGGACGGGAGGTGGCGATGAGGACGGGGGGCTGCGGCACGGGAACCCTCCGATTTCAACCGGCGACCTCGCGCAAGCCGTTCGCTGGGCGACGCGGTTCGAGGCCGGGCGCATCCGCCGGATGCGGGATCCTCCGCACCGCTTCCGATCCACCCTCGGGCGGTGGCTCCGCCTGCTCGCTTCGCCCGCGATCGAAGGTCGTGGGCGAGACCGGTGACAGGACATCCAATTTGCTGTACGAGTTCGTACTGTTATTATTCGTAGGGTCGCCGCTGTCAACCTCGGGGACCGGCGCCTTTGGTTTCTGGGGGGTTTCCAGAATGGTGGATCGGATCGGATCGACCGAGGAGGATGGCGGCGACGTGCGCCGTCGCGGGAGGCCCAAGGTCGTCCCCGACGACCGGCAGCGCGATCACGTCGTCGAGACCGGCCGTCTCCTCTTCCTGGAGCGCGGCTTCGGGCGCACCACCATGGGCGAGGTCGCGGCGCGCGCCCGCATCTCCAAACAGACGCTCTACCGCTTCTTCGCCAACAAGTCGGCTCTCTTCGCCGCCGTGATCGAGGTCCATCGCCACAGCATGCTGGCGCTGCCCGGCGACTACGATCACCTGCCGGTCGCCGAGGCGCTCGCAGCGATCGCCCGTCTCGACATCGATCCGGAAGAGGACCGCGAACGTCACGCCCTGCTCGAGATGGCCTTCCACGAGTCGGTCGCCCACCCCGAGTTGCGCGACACCATCCTGATCCACGGCGTGGAGATGGCGCGCGCCGATCTGAGCCACTGGCTGGCGGCGCGCGCCGCGACGGAGCCGTTACAGATCGACGATCCTGCCGGCCTCGCCCGGATCTTCATGGACATGGTCTTCGGCGCCACCCGCCCGCCGCGTCCCGGCGAGACCGAACCGCCGCAGGCGCGCCGCCGACGTCTCGAGCAATGCATCGACGTCTTTCTCCGCGGCACGTTGCCGCGATAGGGGGGGGCTCTCCCGGCGGACGCCTCCCTCGGAGGGCGGCGCCCGGTGCTCCGTGTTCCTGCCCGTCGTGAGTTCGGTCGGGCGGCGCTCTGGCCCCGATCGGGCCGACCGGCGAACTCCGACGGCGCGAGGCTGCCGAGGCTTCGAGGAGCGCGGAGGGTGTTGTCGCCGATCCGCCGAGTCGCGTTGCTCCGTCTCTATTCGGGAGGTCGAGGGTGGATCGACGTGCCGAAAGAGCGCTATCCGGACATGAACTCCGCAGATCTGTCGAGAAACCCGGATTGAATTCTGATAACTCGTCGGCTGTGGATGTTCAGAAGAGAATTATAGTCAGGATAATTGGACTTTTGATCAAATTATTACTATATACAATCTAAGATGCACAAATATCTGCCATGTTCTTTGTTGTGGGGGTGTGGGTGCAATGTCGATATGAATGCTTCTGCTGCATAGACGGCTTGGTTCGTATACTGTTCGGCCGGATTCCGGACTACAATCGGGCTGTCTGTGCTCTCCATTGAAATTTGAGATGCCCGACCGGGAAAAGTCGTCGACATCGAGCTCGGCTCGAGGGCATTGAAGTGCCGAATGGTCCGAGATGCCGGACCCCGAAGCCTACGATGAAGAGTGAAGATCGATGATGAGAGGAACGTCGGCAGTGAACACCGAAGGTGGGGCATCGCGTGGGGATCGTCGTTGGTCCGGACTCCTCCGACCGTACTGCGAGCCGCGCACGGGGCGCGGTCTCGTCGAGATCGCCGCGACCCTCCTTCCACTCGCGTGCTTCTGGGGGCTGCTGGTCTGGACGGTGCAGACGGAGCGCTGGTGGCTCTACGCACTGCTGCTGGTTCCGGCGGGCCTGTTCCTGGTGCGTGTCTTCCTGCTCCAGCACGACTGCGGCCACTATGCCTTCTTCTCCGCCAAGGGGGCCAACGACTGGTTCGGCCGCGTCCTCGGCGTACTGACGTTGACGCCCTACGATCACTGGCGTCGCTGCCACGCCATCCATCACGCCTCCTGCGGCAATCTCGATCGCCGCGGCGTCGGCGACATCGACACGCTGACGGTCGAGGAATACCGGGGGCTGTCGCCCTGGGGCCGGCTGCGCTACCGCATCTATAGCCATCCGCTGGTGTTGTTCGGTCTCGGCCCGTTCTTCGTCTTCGTCCTGCAGAACCGCATCCCGACCGGCAGGCTGACCCGCGGAATCATGCCCTGGATCAGCACCCAGTCGACCAACCTCGGCATCGCCGCCCTCGCGGCGCTGGCGATCTGGGGTCTCGGTCTCGGCACCTTCCTGCTCGTCCATCTTCCGGTCGTGGTCGTCGCCGCCACCATCGGGGTCTGGCTGTTCTACGTGCAGCACCAGTTCGAGACGACCTCCTGGGATCACGCCGACACCTGGAACCTGCAGGACGCCGCGCTGCACGGCTCGTCCTACCTTCGCCTGCCGCCCGGACTGCGCTGGCTCACCGCCGACATCGGCATCCACCACGTCCACCATCTCGCCAGCCGCATACCGTTCTACCGCCTCTCTGAGGTGCTGAAGGACCATCCCGAACTGCGCGACATCGGCGGCATGACGTTGCTGCGCAGCTTCGCCTGCGTCCGCCTCACTCTGTGGGACGAACGGACGCGGCGGCTCGTTTCTTTCCGCGATGCGCTCGGCGAGACGCCCGGAGCGGCGTGACCCCCCGCCGAGATCCCGGAGAACGATCGTTCCGTGCCGCCCGATAGTGGCGTCCGCCAACCGACCCGTCTGTCCCGGTCCCAGTGAAACTGAGTTCACCGATTGGCTTGGGCGGGTCGATTCGGGCGGAGGTAACTGCCGGCGTTCGGGAATACGATCCTGCGGGATGGTCCGCATGGCCGAAGAGCGCTCGCGCCGGCACGGATCGACCGAGTTGCCGCTGCGCCGGAACCAGTTCTCTCATATCCCCCCAATTTCATACGGCTCGAGAATCTGGGGACGGATCGACGTACCGACAAAGAACGACGCCGGATCATGACTTCCGCAGATCTGCGGAGTCACTCGGCCTGAGCTCTTGAAAATTCGAAGGAAGGTGGCGCGCCCGAAAGGATTCGAACCTCTGACCCCCAGATTCGTAGTCATGTAATACTTATATATACCTCAAATTTTGCAAAAGTCAAAATAGATATTCGGTCATAAAAATATTGTCTATTATCGATATCAATGTCAATCGGCGAGCAATCTTGACCCCGGATCGGCGTCCAACTTTGACCCCCTGCTTTCGTGTTGAAGGTTGCC
>ERZ1645187.1472-NODE-1472-length-21576-cov-29.447563_pt1 | contig 21576 bp, 12 predicted proteins | sample MGYA00575352_ERZ1645187 | MGnify/ENA primary metagenome ERZ1645187 (study PRJEB40837, sample SAMN11349314) | freshwater sediment metagenome | isolation source: river sediment | host: Sediment | place: India: Wazaribad , New Delhi | collected 2017-02-21 ... | reverse complement strand
ATTGGCATCCGTCACCGTGCCCGCCGCCTTCACCAGGCCAATGGCCGGGCTCTGGATGGCCGGAACTGTCGCATCATCGGTGGGAGACGTTGCCGGTGCGTAGGACGTGCCGCTGGTGGCACTGGCGATATTGGTGACGCTGCCAGCATCAATGTCAGCCTGGGTTGCGGCATAGGAGCCGGTGCAGGTGAGGCTGGCGCCGGGCGCCAGACCGCCTGGCGGCACGGCCGGACAGCTGACAGCAGCAATATGATCGTCGCTCACCGTCACTGGCTCAGTCAAAGTGACGTTGCCGGTGTTGGTCACCACATAGCTGTAACTGACCAGATCATCGGGATGAGCGAAATTCGCCGTGGTCGCAGTCTTCACCAGAGAGACCGCAGGAACCCGCGCAGGACCGGCGACGGTAGCCGTGGCCGTGTCGGACGGATTGCTGCCGCGCACCGCCACACCGGCGACGGTTGCGGTATTGGGCACCTGGCCTGCATCAATATCCGCCTGGGTGACAGTGTAGCTCATGCTGCAACTGGATGCCGAAGCCCCAGGCGCCAGGCTGCCCACCGTGCACGACCAGCTCGACACGAGCGGATCGGTGACCGTGGCACTGGTCAGGGTGACATTGCCGGTATTCTGGACGGTGAACTGATAGGTGATGACATCGCCCACCGCCGCATAGCTGGCGCTGGTCGGATTCTTGCTCAATTCGATGGCGGGTGCAGCGGCTGGCATGGCCGTGGAGGCCGTGTCGGTGTCGCTGACCGGAACACCCTGCGGCGTCATGCCGGAAGCCGTTGCGGTGTTGTTGATGACGCCCGCGTCAACATCTGCCTGTGTCACTGTATGAGTGGCAGTACAGGTGGAGTTCGTGGCCCCCGGCGCCAGAGTGGCGATAGTGCAGGAATAGGCCGGGATCAGCGGATCGGTGACGGTGATGTTGCTGAGCGTTGTGTCGCCGCTGTTTTCAACAGCGAAAGTATAGGTCAGAACCTGCCCCACAGCGCTCACCGGCAGAGTGGCTGCCGTCTTGGTGAGAGTGAGCGCCGGATCCTGGATGGCATTGAGCGTTACGCTGTCCGGCGGCGAAGTGACGGGAATATTGGCCCCGCCATAGACCGTCTCGGCATAGGCCTCATTGGTCAGGCCGGCATGGTCAATGTCATACTGGGTGACGGTGTGGGTGATCGAGCAGGTGGCCGTCTGGCCGACGTTGAACTCGGTATCGCTGACCGTGGCACTCCAGCAGGTCACCGGCGTGGTGACGCCGTTGATGGTGTCCTGCACCAGAACCGGCTGCACAAAGGTGACGTTGCCGGTGTTGGTCACATCTAAATTATACGTCACCACATCGCCCACCGCATTGTAGGTGGTGACAGGCGATGTCTTGCTGATGGTGAGGGCCGGATCAGCCCCCGGGGGAATGGTAGCCGAGGTCTGCGGCGAAGTGACCGTGCCGTTGCTGGCCGTGGCCAGATTGGTGATGGAGGCAAGGGCCACGTCATCGGCAACGATGGTGTAGATGGCGGTGCAGGTCATGGTGGCGCCGGGTGCCACGTCTCCTGTCGGACAGGTGATGTTGGCAGGCGCAACGCGGTTGTCGGCAACCGTGACAGGGCCGGTAATGGTGGTGTTGCCGGTATTGGTGACCAGATAGTTATAGCTCACCGTGTCGCCCGCCGAGAGGGCACCGGTGAAGGGCGAGGACTTGGCCACCGTCATGCCGGGTGTCTGGACGGCCGGCACGAAGACCTGGTCATTGGGCGATGTGACTGAGCCGTCCGTGGCGGCAGCAATATTGGTGACACCACCGGCGTCGATATCCGCCTGGGTGACCGTGTAACTGGCGGTGCAGGTCAGCGTGCCGTTGGGGGCAAGGCCCAAAGCCGGTATGGCCGGACAGCTCACCGTGGTCTTGTCATCGTTGACCAAAATCGGGCTGGTCAGTGTCACGTTGCCGGAATTGGTGACCACATAGCTGTAGCTGATCACATCGCCGACGGCGCTGAAGCTGGTCGTCGGGCTGGACTTGTCCACCGTGAGAGCCGGAAGCTGAAGGGCCGGAACCGTGACAGCATCCGTGGCCGAGTTGACCGTGCCGATCCTGGCGCTGGCCGTGTTGGTGACACCACCGGCGTCAAGATCCGCCTGGGTCACGGTATAGCTCGCGCTGCAGTTATGCGTGGCGCCCGGTGCCAGTCCGGCAACCGGCAGCGCCGGACAGATGACGCTGGCCCGGTCGTCGCTGACCGACACACCGCCCTTCAGCGTCACATTGCCGGTATTGGTGAGAGCATAGCTGTAGCTGATGACGTCGCCCACCGCATCAAAGTTGGCGGTCGGGCTGGTCTTGTCGAGGCTGAGGGACGGCAACTGAACCGCCGGCACCGTGACAGTGTCGGTTGGCGACGTGATGCTGCCACTGGTGGCGCTGGCCGTGTTGATGACGGACCCTGCATCGAGATCGGCCTGCGTGGCACTGTAGCTGGCCGAGCAGGTGATGGAAGCGGTCGGCAGCAGGCCGCCCGGCGGCAGGGCCGGACAGGTAACCGTGGTCTTGTTGTCACTCACGCTGATGGCGCTGGTGATGGTGGTGTTGCCGGTGTTGGTAACGAGATAGCTGTAGGAGACGACATCACCCACCGCATCAAAGTTGGCGGTCGGGCTGGTCTTGTCCAGGGCGAGGCTGGAGGTGCGCGGGATCGCCACGACAGTGGCGTCGTCCTTGCCGGCTCCTGATCCGTTGGTTGATTCATCCGACAGGTCGGAGACGGTCGCGCCCGAGGGCGATGTGCCGGTGGCGGTGGCGCTGTTGGATGTCGAACCGGCATCCACATCGGCCTGGGTGAGCACATAGGCATCACCCGCACAGCTGGTCGTGGCCCCCGGCGCCAGGCTGGCCACCGCGCAAGAGATGTTGGCGACCTTGGCATCGCTCACGCCGACCGGACTGAGGGTCACATTGCCGGTATTGGTCACGGTAAAGCTGTAGGCGATGGTATCGCCCGCATCCGGTCCATTGCTGTCCAGATCGGTGATGCTGCCGGCCGTCTTGACAAGCGCTATGGCGGGCGTCCGCGTGATGGGGGTGACGGTGGGGTCATCATTGCCCGCGCCCGAGCCAGCCGTGGACTCATCCGACAGATCCGATACGGTGCTGCCGGAGGGCGAGGTGCCGGTTGCCGTCGCTATATTGCTGACGCTGCCCGCATCCACATCGGCCTGGGTCAGTGTGTAGGGTGAACCCGAGCAACTCGTAACGGCACCCGGCGCAAGGCTGGAGGCCCCGCAGCTGATCCCGGTCACCTTCGCATCGACGACGGTGACGGGCGACAGTGTGACATTGCCGGTATTGGTCACGGTGAAGGTGTAGGCCACCGTGTCGCCAGCATCCTGGCCGTTGCCGTCCACATCGGTGATGCTGCCCGCCGCCTTCACCAGCGTGATGGCCGGTGTCCGCGTAATGGGCGTCACGGTGGGGTCATTGTTGCCCGCACCGGAACCGGCGGTTGATTCATCCGACACATCGCTGACCACGCTGCCCGAAGGCGAGGTGCCGCTGGCCGTTGCGGTGTTGGTGACACCGCCGGCATCCACATCGGCCTGGGTGATGGTATAGGCGGCACCCGAACAGCTGGTGGACGCCCCCGGCGCCAGGCTGGTGGCGGCGCAGCTAATGCCCGATATCTTGGCATCGCTCACCGACACCGGATTCAGGGTCACATTGCCAAGATTGGTCACGGTGAAGCTGTAGGCCACCGTGTCACCGGCATCGGTACCATTGCTGTCCACATCGGTGATGGCGCCCGCCGCCTTGACCAGACCGATGACCGGATTGCGCGCAATGGGGGTGATGGTGGCGTCGTCATTGCCCGCGCCTGAACCGGTGCTGGCTTCATCCGACAGATCGGAAACCGCTGTGCCTTCGGCCGAAGTGGCCGTGGCGGTAGCGCTGTTGGACAGCGAGCCCGCATCCACATCGGCCTGGGTGAGCACATAGGCGTCACCCGAACAGGTGGTTGTGGCACCGGGTGCCAGGGTGGTCGCCGCGCAGGTGATGTTCGCCACCTTGGCGTCGCTCACGGCAATGGTGTTCAGCGCACTGTCACCCGTGTTGGTGACGGTGAACGTATAGGCCACCGTGTCGCCCGCATCCGTGCCGTTGCTGTCGGTGTCGGTGATGCTGCCCGCCGCCTTGACCACCGAAATGGCCGGGTGTGGCACGTCGTCATTGCTGATCGAGCAGCTGGCGGACTCGCCATTGGCCAGCGTCAGGCTGGCGCCGGTCAGCGTGCCGCCCGTGCACGTCCAGGCCGAGGCGTTGTATCCGGCAGGCCCGCTTTCCGACAGCATATAGTTGCCCGCGCTGACGGCGGCATTGGTCACCACGGCAGCACCCGTGGCACCGGTGATGGTGGTGGGGCCGGTGGCGGTCAGGGTGAAGTCGGTGGCGGCAGCCGTGCCGCTGTTGTTGTTGGTAACGGTCTTGACCAGGGTGAGATGCGCCGACTGGTCGTCGTTGCCAATGGTGCAGGTGGCGCTCTGGCCCACAGCCAGATCAAGGGTCGAACCCGTCAGGGTGCCGCCGGTGCAGGTCCAGCTTCCGGCCGTATAACCGGCAGGCCCGCTTTCGGACAGCGCATAGCTGCCCGCATTGACCGCCGCATTGGTCACCGCCGCCGCACCGGTCACGCCGGTGATGGTGGTGGGCCCGGTGGCGGTCAGGGTGAAGCCGGTGGCCGGGGCCGTGCCGCCATTGTCATTGGTGACTGACTTCACCAGCGTCAGGCGCGGGGAAACATCATCATTGCTGATGGCGCAGCTGGCCGACTGGCCGCCGGTCAGGGTGAGTGTTGAGCCGGACAGCGAGCCGCCGGTGCAGGTCCAGCTGCCTGCGCCATAACCGGACGGACCGGATTCCGACAGGGTGTAGCTGCCGGCATTGACCGCGGCATTGGTGACCGTGGTGGCACCCGTGGCGCCGCTGATGGTGGTGGGGCCGGTGGCCGTGAGGGTGAAGTCGGTTGCGGCAGCCGTGCCGCCATTGTCATTGGTGACGGTTTTGGTCAGCGTCAGTTGCGCCGCCTGGTCGTCATTGCTGATGGTGCAGCTTGCACTCTGGCCAACGCCAAGCGTCAGAATTTTCCCGACCAGCGTGCCCGCATCGCAGCTCCAGTTACCGGCAGTATAGCCCGCCGGGCCGGTTTCGGAGAGTGTGTAGGAACCGGCATTGACCGCCGCATTGGTCACCGCCGCAGTGCCGGTGGCACCGGTAATGGTGGTGGGGCCAGTGGCCGTCAGGGTGAAGTCGGTGGCGGCAGCCGTGCTGCCGTTGTCATTGGTGACGGTTTTCACCAGGGTCAGATGCGCGGCCTGATCGTCGTTGCTGATGGTGCAGGTGGCATTCTGGCCAACGCCAAGCGTCAGCGTGCTGCCGGCCAGCGTACCCGCCGAGCAGCTCCAGCTGCCCGCGCTATAGCCCGCAGGGCCGGTTTCGGAGAGGGTGTAATTGCCGGCATTCACAGTGGCGTTGGTGACTGCCACAGCGCCCGAGGCGCCGGTGATGGTGGTGGGGCCGGTGGCCGTCAGGGTGAAGTCGGTGGCGGCCGCCGTGCCACCATTGTTGTTGGTCACAGACTTGACCAGCGTCAGATGCGGCGCCACGTCATCATTGTTGATGGTGCAGGTGGCCTTGTCGCCATTGGCCAGAGTGAGGGTCGAGCCGACAAGTGTGCCCCCCGAACACGACCAGCTTCCTCCCAGATAACCCGTCTGGGCGGTTTCCGAAAGCGTGTAGGCGCCAGCGGAAACCGTGGCGTTGGTCACCGCAACGCTGCCCGAAATGCCCGTGATGGTGGTGGGGCCGGTGGCGGTGAGCGGGAAATTGCTCACCGTGGCAGCACCACCATTGTCATTGGTAATGGTCTTGACCAGCGTCAGGCTGGGCTTGCGCGAATTGGTGAAGGTGCAGGTAATGGTCTGGGCCTGGCCATTGGCCGCAGCCCCCGTCGCAGTTTGCGGAATGGTCACGGTTGGAGCCGAGGCGGTGCCGCCCACGGTCACCGCAGTGCCCGCTGCGTTCACACAAGCCGAGGTCGTCACATAGTCGGAGAGAGCGGTTGTTCCCGCTCCCGTCTCGGTGAGGGCCACACCGCTAATGGCCGCAGACTGGATGTTGGTGGCCACGGTCACATCGGGCGCGTCGGTGTGATACACCGTCTTGAAGCCCGTGGTGCCGCCGTTGCCCACCGCCGTGGCAAAGCTGGTGCCATTGATATTGAGATTGAAAGTGCCGGTGTCCGATGTCGGCACCAGGGTCTTGTTCACCTGCACCACCGGCTTGATCTGCACCAGATAGTCTTCCACCTCACCGCTGGCGAACAGGCCGTTGAAACTGGCCGTGGTCATGGTGCTGTTGGAAACGCGCAGACGCGCATAGGTGGGTCCGGCAGAGGTAGCCGTCGGCACCGTCCAGGCCAGCGGTGCCGATGTAGCCCCTGCGGCAAAGGTCGTGCACACGCCTTCGGTAGCGCTGAAAGCGCCATCCTGATTGAAATCAATCCAGCCGCACAGCGAGCCGCCGCGGTTGGTGCCGCTGATGGTGGGGGTCACCGTATAGGTGGAGCCGATCATGGCGGTGGTCAGCGCCGGAAAGGCCGCAACCGCATCGTTCGTGTCGCCGGGCGGATTGTCGGCGGTCACCGCATTGGGGCTGGTGGTGAACAGACCGGCCCCGGTGGAACCGCCATTGGCGTCAGCCGCCAGGCTGGTGCGCTCGGCCGTGACCGTGGAACCGAGCTTCAGATCGGTGATGGTATGCACCGCCGCCGTGCCACCACCCTCATAACCTGAAGGCCGCAGGTTCAAATCCTGCCCCCGCAACCAAAATTACTATCAAGATATCAAATGCTTAGGCCGATGAGGAGCGCCCCACGGGGCGCTTTTTGCGTTGCAACTCAGAACAGCACATTCCCCAAAGATTCCAAACCCTTACGAACGCCCCCGATTCCTCCGTGCAACACCCATACGACACGGGAATCGCTTGATGTTCGCGCGATGTTCTTTCGGCTGATCGGGTTGCCGCTCTACTGGCCAAAGCACGTCCCCATCGCCAGTTTGCTGATGGCAGAATGTGCGCGCACGAGGTGTTGGTCCTTCGGCAAGTCCCAAGTCGGGAAGAGCCCGGCGACGGCCGCCATGTGGTTCTCCAACTCGCTGATGACCATGGTGATGTTCCGCGTGTCCTTATACTCCTCGGCCGACCTCCGGAGGTCGGCGCACAAGGCCATGACAGCCGCATAGTTGCGCGTGCCCTGAAGTTTGCCTGCGTCCTTGCTGTCCTGGACCAGAAGGCCGAGACCATCCAGCACGGCGCGAATGTCCCGTTCCATCATGCTGCGGCGGTGCCTATGCCATCCAGTCGCACCGCGACGCTGGTGATGCCATTCCCGGCCGCCTCTGTCGCCACCCCCACGGGGAAGCGCCCAGCGCCCGGTACGTTGATGTTCTTTGCCGTGTTGTCCCAGGCCACGCGTGCGCCGACCATCAGAACCGCAGCGGTGGCCTTGGGGAGTTTGAAGACGCCTGTGGTGACCAGTTCGAGCGGATCGCCCTCGGCGGCCGAGTAGGCGGCGACGCCGAAGATGTTGCCGATGATCAGCCCCTCACCCGATGCGGCACCGCCTGCGGGTGTGTTGACGGTGATGACTTGGCCGTTCTGGATGTAGTTCTGCATGGTCAAAGCCCTTTCGAGGATTGGATGCGGACCACGGCGATGCGTGCCGTGGTGCCGGTGATCTGGCGGTTGAGGTCGCCCAGCGCGGCGGCCATTTCCGCGTCGCTGGCATAGGTCACCCGCTTGCCGTCGTATTCGACGGTGCGGACGCCCTGATAGCGGGCGGCCATCAGGGCATCGCGCCAGGCGGTGAGTTGGGCGAGGTCGGCCACATCACGCCCCGGGATTCTGGAACCAGCCGCGGTGGTCGATGAAGCCTGCGCCGAAGTCGAGGATCACCCGGATTTCCACGCCGTCCACGTCCCAGCCCGATCGGCTTTCCACTTGGGGCCCTTCGTTGCCCGAGAGGTAGGCGAACTCCAAGCCGTCGATCTCGCCGGGCTCTGCCGTCACATACCAGCGGGTCGCGCTGGTCAGACGGGGTTCGACCACCAGCGACATGGCCCCCGAAAACGGGTTCACATCGGCGGCGGTGGCGGGTGCGATGGTGGCAAGCCACTTCTCGGCCACGGTCTCCAGCGCAGGCGGCACCAGCAGGTTCTTCGGCGTCACGCGGATGATGCGCTCGTCGATCCCCTTCTGAGTCCGCAGCGCCAGCCGGGCTGCGGACAGGGTTGCATCGGAAATTACCGCGCCAGTACCTGCCTTGTTGCCGTGATCAACATGGAACAGTGCCTTGTTGTCCGACAGGGTCGGCCCGTTGCCGCTGTTCGCCTCCAGGAGGCTGACGAGGATACGCGCCTCGGTCTCTGCAGCCCCCTGACCCATTCGGCGCGCGAGGTCCGCGAAGGCGCCGAGGTCGTCATTGACCAGCACCTGCCGGGTGATGCCGATCTTCTTGGCCCAGGTTTCGATCTTGTAGGCCTCACGTGCCTCCGCCATCGTCCCGGCCTTGATCTCGCCGTGCTCATTCAGCTTTTCCAGCAGCGGGGCCTCGCCCAGCATGATCTTGTTCACCGACCGGAAATCCCGCGCCGAGGTCTGGCGGCCAAGACGGCGGATGCCAGAGGGTGCAGCCTGATAGGCATCGCGCAGCACCCGGCTCACGGTGTTGCCGAGGATGATCGGGAAGTCGGAGGTGGTGTGCAGCGCGCGGGTCACCAGGCTGGCGGGCGACAGTGCCATGGTGGACTCGCCGCGCAGGGTCAGCAGTTCCTTCGCCATGTCCACCGGCGTGGCATAGGCATAGCGCCGTGCCGGTTCGCTGAGGTCGTGGCGCGGGTTGATCCGCGCATAGAGAGCCTCGCCCATCTGACGGGCGCGAAGTGCCGGATCGTCCTGGCTCTCGCCCATCTCGACGCGGACCTGTTCGGTGCGGATCGTCGGCGCGCTGCGGCTGGCCAGCGCCTCGAAGGCTGCACGTCGCGCGGTGTCGGCATCGGCGGCGGCGTCGATCTGGCCGTCGATCCAGGACTGGTCGAGCCCGGCGATGCGGGCAATGGAGCGGATTTCGGTGTTGATCGCAGCGCGGGTTTGCGCCTCGGGCGGGGCCGGGGTGGTGGTGTCGGTCATGTGGGTCTCCATGCGGATGTGGGCGCCGGGGTCAGCGGGCGTCGGCACCAGGGAAATCTCGTGGGGTGTCCAGCGCACGGCAGTCAGCACCCGCGCGCCGCTCTCGGTCGTCTCGGCCCATTCCTCGACCGAATAGCCGACCGAGACATGCCGCAGGATCCCTGACAGCACGTCCTGCCAGAGCGGTTCCACTTCCGGCCGCGACGAGAAGCGGATCAGCGCCGTGCCGCGCTGTCCATCGACGGCGGCGGATTGCACGCTGCCCAGCACATCGCGAACGGCTGATTGCCGGTGGGCGTCGAGCACGCTGGCCCCTTGCAGTCGCGAAAGGTCCACTGCTTCCGGCGCAAGGCTGAGGCGTTCGACATAGGGGCCAGCCATGTCGCGGCGGCGCACGGGCGCGCCGGTGGACCAGATCACCTCGACGGTGCGGGCGTCGCGATCGGCGCTGGCCGCAGCCAGGTCAGCGCGGCGGGTCAGCAGGGTGGTGGTGTCAGTCATCAGTGGTGTCCTCCTTTGCCGGGGGCGTGGCACCGAAACTCAGGCCCAGCGCATCAGACCGCGCCTTGTCGGCGGCGATCTCGGCATCGACCTGTTCGGCGTCGTAGCCCCGTTCGGAAATCGCCTGTGTCCTGCTCTTGAGCCCGGCGTTGATGGCGAGGATCTCGGCCTCGACGTCCTTCTTGGGATCGACGTAGTCGAACTTGGGCGGGAGCCATTCGCAGGCGAGATAGGCGGCAGGATCGCGGTCGAAGTCCCGCGCGGGCAGATCGCCCGACAGCACCGCCAGCCGCACGAAGCGTTCCCAGACCGGGCGGCAGAACAGATGGACGACCACGTTGTGCTGCAACTGCTCGACGCGGCGGCGGAACTCGATCAGCCCTGCGCGGATCGAGGAGTATGTGACGCCCTCCAGATCGCCGGAGACTAGTTCGTAAGGCAGACCCATGCCAGCGGCCACGGCGCGGAGGTGGTTCTTGACGAAAGGGCCGTAGGCATCGCTCTCGGTGGGGTTGGAAAACCGAATGTCGGTGCCGGGCGGCAGGGGGATCAGGCTGCCGGGTTCCATGCCCACAGTCAGCGCGCCGTTCGTGTTGGTGCCGGTCAGGCCGCCCGCCGTGCCGTCGGGATCGGTGATGAAGCCGGTGAACAGCGCCGCGACCTTGGCCTTCACCAGCGCGGCGTCCTCGAACTGGTCGAGCTCGTGCAGCCGCAGCAGCACCGGCGCGAGCCAGGTGATCCCGCGCAGCTGGCCCGCCGCGAGCGGCTTGAACAGGTGCAGGCAATCGGCGGCGGGGACGCGGAGCGGGTCCATGCGGAGAGGCCCCAGCGGATCGCCCGGGCGGGAGGACAAGACCCGATAGGCGACCCGGCGACCGACGGCATCGAATTCGATGCCCGCGCGGATCCGCGCCCCGCCGCCGATCTCGCGGTGCAGGTCCATGGGAACCTGCTCGCGATCCAGAAGCTCGAGATGGAGGGGGATGCTGGCGGCGTCGCTGGCGACTCGCAGCCGGGCGAAGCTCTCGCCGCTCTCGACCATCGCGCGCACGGCCATAGCCTGCAGCCCGTAGAAATCCGCCAGCCCGTCCGGGGCGGCGTGATCGGTCCAGCGCAGCCAGAGCGCTTGAAGCCGTTCGCGCACCGCGCGGTCGGGATGGGTGGATTGCGGCTTGATCCCGGCGCCGACGACATTGCCGACCAGGCTGTCGACCGCCGCCGCGACCCACGGATTGTTCCGCGAGTACCACCCGGCCCGCCGCGCCGCCGTGGTCGCGCCCGCCAGGATCGCCGCGTTCAGCCCGTCGACCGTCCGCGCCCCCTCCCAACGTCGCCCGCCACTCGCAGCGTCAAAGCCGCGCGTGCGCGTGAAGCCGAGAAGGCGATGAAGGAGCGTCCGCATAGGGCGGAGTCTCTCATTTTCGCCGTTCCTGGGGTATCAGAGCGGTTGGGAAGAACCGGGAAAGGTCCGGAACGAGCCCTGCTCCCAACGCCAACCTCCAACAGCAACGTCGTTCGCAAGTGGACCAGGTCGGCCCAACACACGATGGAGCATTCGGCCCTTTCGGGAAAAGCCGCCTGACAGTTTCGCGACAAGTCACCGGGAACTGCCGGGAGGGCACACCCTCCGCTATCGGGTGCCGAAAGCAGACCACCTCTAGACCACGACAATCAAGACAGATATCTCTTTGGAATCGCGCACCAATAAATGCTGCGGGCCCCTAAAGGGCCGAAGTTCCTGAAGGAGTGTATAGTGACCAACTTTCGGATCCTCTTTGACGAGCCGCATGAAGCGATTTGGTTCAAAGCCCTTCATCCTGATTTTTCTTCGGCGAAGGAATTCTCCATCACATCGGCGAAGTCGTGGCCAAGCGTCTCGCGTGTACTCGCCTACGATCGGCCAGACATCATTCTTATGGATGGTGACGTGCCCATTTTGGTTGTCGAGGAAACAGTGGAGGTTCCTAGCGGTCATAACGTTGGACAACGTTTTGCTAGAATTGCCGCTGCTGCGGAGGCCGGCGTGCCTTGCCTCTATTTTGGTCCCTATGTAGCGAGAAAGCACGGAGGGGAGACTGAGGGGCCGCGGTACATGAACCTTCGCCTCTTCGGAGCGCTAGACGCGATGGAACGCGTTACTGGAAGCGCGGTCACCACTGTTAATTGGCCCGTCGATGCCAAGTGTGAGGTGCGTCGAGATAAGGAAAAGGATTCAGACGTAAAGGAATATGTTGCGGCATTTCTGAACTCGTATTACCGACACAAAGACCTCAGAAAAGTAAACCAGGAAATTCTAAAGTCTCCATTTCATTCTAGAATGGTATCAGAGCGAGATCGATTCATCTCTGAAAAGGTTCGACGCGCTGATCAGTACGACTCGCCGCCAACATCTGTAGAAATTATCCTCAAGCAGGAACTAATCAGCCGAGCAAAACTAAACGGGAACGAGAAAAGTATCAAAGGCGAAATAGTACTCTACAACATTGGAATGAATAATATTCGGTCTGACCCATACACCGGTATGGCTATCTTGTATCGCTACCTCTACGTGATGGAGTACAGTAACCGATCACTAATCCTTTGGTTCCCGAACATCAGCAAATCAACTTGGGTGTCTACGGCCATCAGCGCAAGCCGCAAAGACATTAGGCTCTACAAGATCGCCGCGGATGGGATATTGTTCGCAGACGGCTTCCTCTCGCGATCCGAACTCTAGCGAGAGTCTTTCTACTTCTGAAAAAAGAGTAGAAACTCCACGTCCATCTTATTGGCCCTTCTGTTACTACCGTGCCGGAGGGTTTCCCCGATGAGCCTGAACGAGTGTTCCTGTGCAAGTCCAAGTGTCATTTCGCGCAAATCTACTAACTCACCCTTTACCGTTGGGTTCCCAACCATAAAGAAGGCATAGCGACCTTGTTTCAAGACGCGATGGCAATCACCAATGATCTTTCGATAACTTCTTTCGAAGTTCTTGACGACGTCTTTCGACTGCCGCTTACCTCCAGTCAGCGCTGCATCCAACGCCTTAGGATCACTTCCCAACCACATTAGGCTAAGCGCTCCATATTCCGCATATGGAACAGATCCAATGTAAGGGGGGTGCGTAACCACAGCGTCAATCGATGCATCAGCTAGCTTCAGCTCTTCTGAGTTGCCGTGTTCAACTCTGGTTTCTACCTCGTTTGGTAAAATTCCGCCAATCGAGGAAACGGCTTCAATAGTCTCGTTTAACGACTTCAAAAATGCAGCTAGAGGACTCCGCTTGAGTGGCGCTCTTTTATCAAACATCACATTAGGGTAGCCCGAATGTGCGTTGCTGCATTTTCTCAGAATGTTACTAAATGCCACAAGCGCGATTCGTTGCAGCTGTAGGTTCTCGATTGATTCAATGGCAGAATACAAACCTCGAAGATCAGCTAGAACATGCGGCTGAAACCACTTGGTAAACCACTCGCCAAAACCGACTCCTCTTCCATGAGTTTCTGAAACGGACGCTGGATCCCGGAAAAGCGGTAGGTCTGAGTCGTTGCCGATAGTGGTCACAGCCTTTCGCATCATTTCGCGAAGGTTCTGCAACTCGCTTGGTTCTACGGGTGTGACTTTAACTTGAGTTATTAGAACCGCGAGCGGATTAAGATCATACCCAATTGAGTTGCGGCCGCGAATGGCTGACTCAAGCAACGTTGTACCCGAACCACAGAATGGATCTAAAACCAGATCGCCTGGCTTGGTCAGTAGATCGATCGCCCTACCAGCAATCTGAGGAATGAATTTTCCTGAGTAACGATGGACATTGTGGGTGAGATACTGGGTATCGGCGTCAGAGTACTCCCAAGAGTCTTCTGTAATCTGATCGACTAAGTCGATTACTGTGCGAAAAGACGGCTTTGCTTCACTCATGTTCTGTTCTCGCAAGCGGGCCCTCAAAGTAACCATCACTCAAGGTTTCAATTCTCAGATAACTTACAGTGCCGTCAGGCAGAGGTGCCTTCGCTGTTGCAGAGAAGACGAGGGTCGGCGCAAACGAAAGATCGTCCACTGGAAGCAAGCTTGGACGATCCCGCTCAACCGCGAACTTTCGCAGAGCGGCAATAAGGTGGTTGCGTCTAGCGGTAACGAGGTTCAGGAGCTTAAGGCGATCGGCCTCATTGTACCGAGGTTTTGCCTCTGCCAATAGAAGTGTCCTATCCTTTAACGCCACGAGGTCTGGTATTAGCTCCCCTTGACTGTGTCTGCGCGGATCTGGGCTGCGATCTTTCGCAACTGCAGGATCGACAACATTCAGCGGATAGAGTTCATGATCGGAGCCGCCAGGGTACTCTCCAGCGATCAGTTCCCACCCTTTTGCTCGAAGCACGCTGCGCATTCCCACATGAATATAGCCTTCTGTCCACCGCATGTTCAACGTCGCTCAAAGAACATAATGTGCTCTTCCTGAATCACTCTTTCTTGCCATGGAACTTGGGAGTTGCTGTTATTCGTCTTCAGCTTGTGGCTGATTGTTCCCGTTTCGACTAATCCAACTGACTGGAACAGTTCGGAAATTATCCTGTCCATTGGGATAATACGCTGTCCGAGTCGCTTGTTTCCAATGATGTATGCAACTTTGCCGCCTGGCTTCAGCCAATGAGCCATCCGTTCTCCAATTGAACGCATGTCGTCACAGAATTGCATCATGGCCAAGCGCCTCTGTGCTTCGCGCTTATCAAGACTACTGTGTGATTCCCCAAAGAATGCTCGAAACGAGTGAGATATTCGCATTGAAATTGAGCCTGCGTTCTCGTGAGTTTCGTCAAGGTATTCCGATCCGATAGTTTTGTCTCGCGTGTCATATGGATCATGTTCAAGATATTTGGCGAGCGATCTATATGATAGCAGATGGGTCCGAAGATAGCTTATCGCTTCTACTCCGTACGGGGGGGAAGTGATAATGTGGCTTATGGATCCCTTCGGTAAATCGACGTCTAGCGCAGATCCTTCGACAACTTGAATCGAAGATGGTTCACCGATCAAGTGAGCGTGGCTCTGCTGCATTCGTTGGATATCGGACATCATCCCCTTCAAGGACCGGGTCACAAGTCGTTCCACATCGACATTGACCCGTGGTTTCTTGCTGTACTCAGCCCTGACCACATCTACGTCGACATTGCCAATACTACGCATTTTTGATGAGAGAGCGGTAAAGAAGAGATCTCTTGTTATGCCGTTGAGTGTCATCCCGAATGCGACAGAAATGGATGTGCCAAGCAGGGCCTGTGGCGTGAACCATTTTTCTACATTGGTGAAGGGCGGTAATTGCTCTCCAAACTTGTCCATCACTTGTTGATGGCTGAATGCTGTACCAAATTCTTTGTTGAACGTTGCTCTCTGGTCTTCAAAGAAATTGCTGTAATTGGTTGCAACAGAAATCAGATGATCTAGCGTCACTGGAAACTGTGACTTCGCCCGCGATATCATCGCCGACAGCGGGCAGATTTCAATTCCATGAAAGGGTATTCCGAGAAGACGACACTCTACGGCGGTCGTGCCGCTTCCTAGAAAGGGATCGCACACCACACTATTTGAAGTCGCGCCGAAGGAGTTCAAGATTGATCGGACAAGGTGAGGTGGGAAGCGGCCAACGTATCGGTGCCACCCATGCGAACCATAATTCGAGTTCCACGACAGAGCCGTAGCTTTCGGCTTCTCGAGTTGATGCTGAGCGGAAGCTCCAAACTGCGTAGTGGACTCAACAAGGGATAGACGGTTCGCAACCTCGGCTACTGGAAGGTCACTCGTTGCCTGCATGTCGATAAGTCGATTATGAAAGTCAGTTTGATCTGGGGGGCCATTCCTCACAAAAGGTGCCGGAACAATCGTCAGTTGTTTGTTTTTCGCATGCAATTCGCGGGCAGATTCCAATTGCAGATTGTTGGCAGCAAGGTTCTTGGAAGTTCCTGGTGCGATCTTCTTAAGTCTTGGCACAGATAGGACGTTCGTATCCCCGGGAGCTATGTGCGTAACGCCAAGGTTTGAGAGTTTTTCTGCCGCCAGCGGAGAAGGTCTAGTGCTCCCAGTTTCCCAGCGGTATAGTGTGATGGATGTAACGCCGATCATTTCTGCAAGATCATCCCGAGTTAGGCCCTTGCTCTCTCGGAACTGTCGAATGCGTTCATGCAGAGGCGCTTCGATTGGCGCTTTGTCAGTTTCGGGCATGTTTTTCTCTTTGCTCGGCAGTGTTCAGCTATCACTTGTGTGGTGAGGCAATGCCGCTGTCAAGTGCTGGTAGGCCTAGGCCCTGTTTCCACCTATCCATGGTGAACGGATGACGTGTTCTAGCCGCGTTGTTGCTGCTTGGCCCACTCCCACCCTCTCCACCTCCTCGTTCAGCCGCATCCCCATGCTGATCAGCCCATGCAGGGCGGCGTGGGCGTAGACGAAGGTGTCGAGGGCCTCGTTGCGTTCGCCGTCGCGTTTGGGTTGCCAGGAGCGGATTGGGCGGCCGCGCTCGAAGCGGGTGACGACGCGCTCGGCAGTCAGCTGACGGAAGTAGTCGGCGTCGAGGCGGCGGGGGAAGTGGATCGCGCCGGGGCCGGGTTCGGTCAGCTTCAGGCGAGCATAAACCGCGTCCTTCACGGCATCTACGCCGACGATGAAGAGCGGGATCTTGCCCTTGTTCGTCCGGGTGGGGCGGCGGGGCCAGACCGGGATGCCGGGGCCGCCACGGCCCTTGATGGCCCACACACGGCGGGCAAGGCGGGTGCGGCAGAATTCGTAGGCCATCTTGGTGTGGTGGCCGCCGGTATCCACCGCCACGGCGCGCACTGGCAGATCGCCCCAGGTGCCGTTCAGCACGCTATCCAGATCGGACCAGACGCGCGGGCCGGAAGGATCGCCCCAGAGCACGCGATAGTCGGTGACCCATGCCTCCTCGTCGCGGCCCCAGCCGACGATCTGCACCTCCAGCCGGTCGCCCTGCACGTCGACACCCGCCGTCAGCACGGCCACGCCGGGGGCGAGGTCGCTGCCCCACTCCTCGCGCCGCGCCATCAGCGGATCGGCGGGGACGGTATCGCCCGCCTGGTCCTCCCATGACTCTCCGAGCTTGGTGTTGACCCAGACCTGAAGGCGGGCGGGATCCTTGGCGACACGCGCATGCTGTTGCGCGATCTCGGCCCATGTCTCCCACGGAGAATAGAGCGATGACAGGTGGAACCCTGCGGTGCGGCCGTCGCTTGGCGCGGTCGGCCGCCATTCGCCAGCGGCCAAAAGGCGGGGCTTGTCATGCTCATGATGCACGCCGCCGCAGGCATCGCAGATCAGATAGGCGGCATCGCGCTGTCCCTCGGGCCAGCGAATTCGCGCCCAGGTGATCGGGGCCATGTCGCCACAATGCTGACAGGGGACGTGGAAATACCGCTGGTCGCTGTCGAGATAGGCCGCCTCGATGCGGGAATGACCCTTCAGCGTGGGCGTCGAGACCATGTAGATCTTGCGCCGCCCCCGGAACGTGGTGGTGCGCTGGATCGCCAGATCGACGGGATCGCCCTCGCCGTCAGCGTCGCCGGGATAGCCGTCCACCTCGTCCAGGAACAGATACCGCACCGGGGTGGACCGTAGGCCGACTGCGCTGTTCGCGCCGGTCATCACCAGCTGGCCGCCCGGGAAGGATTTGCGGAACAGGCTGTTCCCGGCGTCGCGCGACCTCGGGGCCGAGACCAGATCGCGCAGGGCAGGGGTCGCTTCGATCAGCGGGTCGATCCGGACGGTGGTGTTGCGCCGCACCATGTCGAGCGAGGGCATGACCAGCATGGCGATGCCGGGCGCATTCTGGATGATGTAGCCGAGCCAGTTCAGCCCGGCCTCCGAACCGCCCGTCTGCGCGCCCTTCATCAACACGACACGTTCATAGGGACTGGAGGTGGAAAGAGCATCCATCACCGCCCGCAGATAGGGCGTGCGGTCCGTGCGCCAGCGTCCCGGTTCCGCCGAAGTGGGCGGCAGGATGCGATGGCGGTCGGCCCAGTCCGACACCGCGATCGGCGGTTCGGGGCGGATGCCGCGCCGCCAGGCGAGATCGATGTCAGGTACCATCGCCAAAGCTCCCCAAGGGCATGTCGGCCAGGTGTTCGAGATGTTCGCGCATCATTCGGTCGAGTGCGGCAAAGGTGGCACGGGGATCGGCCCCAACCTCGGCCGCCAGCAGCGGTGCCGTGCGCTGCACCCATGCCATGTGGGCATCGCGTTCGGCACGCGCGCGGGCGAACACGGTGCGGGCGGCGGCGGCAGTTTCGACCAGCAGGCCCTGTTCCTTCTCGAAGGCCAGCTTGGCGCGCTGCACCTTCACTATCTCATGCAGCCGCTTGGCCTCGGCCAGCGTGGTCGAGACGCGGGCAGGGACAGGGCTGGCACCACCCTTGTTGCGGCGGGCGGGGTCAAGGTTGTCCTCGATCCAGGCGAGACCCACCGCCACGTCGATCTGCCCGTCCGCGCGCACCGGCAGCCCCTCGGCCACCAGTTGCGAGATGCGCCCCTTGGTCAGGCCGACGCGGGCGGCGAAGGCGGTCTTGGTCTCACGGCTGTCGAGTTTAGTCATTTCCGCCCCCTGACGCTGGTGGGCCAATGCGCTGCGCTCCCCCGCATACGAATTGGCCCGGGAGGAACCGCCGCGTTCCCGATCCTTTCCGATTGATGTCCCTCAGACCGGCCCGAGCGGCGCTGCGGATGACGCAAGAATGACGCAGGAATGACGGGTTTCGGGGCGTAAGCCGTTGAAAGTGTTGAGATGACGCACCTGCCCGGGGAACATTTTATATAGGGGGTAATCTTTATCTTAAGGGTTGGGTGATTTTCCCCCTTTATCAAAAAGGTTGGAGCCAAGTGCGTCATCTCAACACTTTCAATGGGTTGCGCGCCAAAGTCCGTCATTCTTGCGTCACCACTGCGTCACTGTGATGCCGAGGAAGAACCGGCCTGCGCTGGTGCGCTTGTGCTGGATCCCGGCCACCTGGGCCTGGACGCGCTGCACGAAGCCGTTGATCGCGGGGATCTTCTCGGCCTTGAAGCCCTCGGCCTGCGCCCAGTTCTGGAAGCGGAGGTGTGCATCGCGGGTGGCGAGCATCGGGCCGCCGTTCACGATGGGCACGACCTTCACGCAGGCGTCGATCCAGGCCAGCACCGGGTCTTCGCCCAGCACCCATTCGATCAGCGCCTCGCGGCAGCTTTCCGGGATGGCGAAGTTGCGCTGGCGGATCAGCCGCGAAGCCCCCTCGACCGCCCATGCCAGCAGCAGGTCGGCTTCCTCGAAGGCGATTCGCTTGCCGATGTCCTCGATGCGCTCCTCGAGGGGGATGGTGCGGGTGAAGGGGATCAGCAGCAGGCGGCGCTGCACGCCCCGGTCCACGCCGCCCTTGAAGCTGGGCAACTGGTTCGCGGCGAACAGGTTCTGCGCCACCGAGCGGAACTCGACCCGGCTCTTGTAGACATCGCGCCCCTCGATCGGCTCGCCGGTGACGACGGATTTGAAGATGTTGGAGGCGATGGCCTCGGGCGACAATTCGTCGGAGGCGTTCAGGAGTTTCCCTACTAGGCCGGTGACATGCCGCTCATCTCCCATCTTGGCAGCGGGGACGCAGCAGATGGCGCTGGCGGGCAGGAGACCGCGCGCGAGATCGAGGATCTGGCTCTTGCCATTCTCGGCGGTCTTGCCGTGCAGCACGACGGCACGCGGTTGCACCAGGCGCGTGGCGTAGCCCAGCGCGGCCGATCCGCAGACCTCGGCCAAAAGATCGCATTTTGCCTGTGCGTCCGGGTCGCCCTTGAAGCTGCCGGACAGCAGGCGGCGCAGCATCGAGCCTTCGGGCGGGATGCCGGAGGTGCCGGGGGTCCAGCGGCCGGGCAGGGTGTGGCGGCAGCGGTGATTGCGGTGATGCGGTTCCAGATGCGGCGTGCCGGTCGCATCGAAGCGCAGGAAGCCCGAGGCGCAGTTGATGCCAGCGGGCGGGGTGTCGAAGAAGCCGGGCTCGGCGCAGAGGGCTGCACATTCGTTCAGGACGGAATTGACGCGGGTCTGGGTCAGCTTGACGTTCGAGGGCTCGCCCGCGGGCGTCTCGAAGCTCGCGCCGTCATAGGCATGGACCGGCAGGCGCAATTCGTGGGCCGGGATCGCCTCCCAATGGGTGCCGCTGTAGCGCCAGAACTCACCTTCGGCATGAACGATGCGGCCATGGCGTTCCGTCAGGTCTTCGCGGACGCGCTTCGCCATCTCCACGTCCGACCCGATATAGAGGCGCTTGCAGCCTGTGTCGGCCTGGTCCGGGCGGAACAGGTCAGCCCCGGCAATCCGGTTGCGAATGGCCTCCTCGCCCTCGCGCAGCAGCACGTCGTTGAAGTCCTGATCCTCGGGCGGCGTGGCGATCATCACCGTCAGCCCGCGCAGGGCGAGGGCGGTGGCGGCGCGGGTGATCATGCCCTCGGCCTTGCTGCCGGGCGCGTCGCCATCGCGGGCGATGATGACCGTGGCCTTTTCGGGAACGGGCGCGCGGCCGATGTTCGAGACGCCGAGGCAGGCCCAGACCTCCTGACCGGTGGCCTGCCAGACCGACAGCGCGGTTTCGACACCCTCGCAGAGCACCAGCGGTTCGCGGCCGGGCAGGCGCACGGCGGAACGTTCGCCCCATCCATCGACGGCCTTGTTGGTGCGCTTGACGGGATTGACCGGGGCCTTCTTGCCCTCGGCTGTCAGATAGACCTGCTGGATCGCCAGCACCTCGCCCGCCGCATCGGTCGCCAGCGCGACCATCGCGCCATAGCTGCCATAAGCGTTCCGGCGAAAGCGGATGCAGTCGGGGGGCTGAACGGCGATCCCGCGCCCGACCAGATAGCTGTGGACCGGTGTGCCATTCGGAACCTCGGTCTGGCGCACGATCTCTGCGACCTTGGCAGCCAGTTCGGCGGCCGACAGTTCCACGGTGCGGGCCTGGCCAGATGCCGGGGCCTTGGCGGGTTTGGTGGTGGCCGGTTTGGCGTCGGTCCAGGAGGCAGGCATTTCCGCATCGCCCAGCCAGTTGCGCGCCCAGTCCCATGCAGCCTTTTCGTCCATCCCGAAGTGATGACGGATCAGTTCCGGCCCAGCGCCGCCCGTTCCGGCCTCATGGTCATACCAGCGCCCGGCATCCTTGCCTGCGATTTCCACCGCGATGCTGCCCTTGGTCCCGAAGCGCAACTGCTGCGCGCTGGACAGGGCGCGGTTCGGGGTGCCGAGCAGTTCCACGGCGAGATCGGCGATCCGGTCGTTCAGCAGTTCCGCCACCCGGGCCACGGACATGCGCCGGGACGTACGACCTTTGCGCGTGGGCGGCACGTCGTTGAAGTCGAGCGGATTGTCCTGAAGGGTCATGGGGCGGGGGTTCGCTATGCATCTGATGGAAATGGAGCCCGCGACCGGATCGCGGACCTCAGGACATTTGCGGCTGCCGTCACTCGCCCGGGGTGAAACGCTCCTGCTGCGCGATCCAGTTCAGCAGCGTGCTTTTGCGGGCGCAGATCACCGAACCCATCTTGAAGTGCGGCATGCCCCTCGGGGCCTCGCCGGTCAGGTAGTAGACCTTGCGGCGGTGCTTGACGTCGCCGAACATGAACCTGGCGATCTCGTCCGCGCCGCGAAGGAGGTCATCGCCGAGCGTCACCTCGGTCGCGGTCTGCTGGAGGTTCTCGACGGGGCCGGGGTGTTTGGTCATGGCTGGGTCTCCTTTCTAGCGCAGGGCGTCCTGCAGGAAGTGGGCGTCAAGTCCGTGGAGGCGGCGCCAAGCGGCGCGAACCTGCATGCTGATGTTGATGCTGGCGGTGCTCAGCGC
>ERZ1645187.1471-NODE-1471-length-21578-cov-37.232124_pt1 | contig 21578 bp, 17 predicted proteins | sample MGYA00575352_ERZ1645187 | MGnify/ENA primary metagenome ERZ1645187 (study PRJEB40837, sample SAMN11349314) | freshwater sediment metagenome | isolation source: river sediment | host: Sediment | place: India: Wazaribad , New Delhi | collected 2017-02-21 ... | reverse complement strand
GGTGGAGCTGAGGGGACTCGAACCCCTGACCCTCTGCATGCCATGCAGATGCGCTACCAGCTGCGCCACAGCCCCATCGTTCCCACCTTGCCGGCGGCAACCCGCGCAATGTTAGCCAATGCCCTACGCGGTTGCGAAATCGCCCCCGGCGCGATAAGAACGCGCCTCTCATGCGTGCTGGTTGTACGCCACCAGCCGGCGCCGCGGCAGCCCCACCGACTCCTGGGCGGACTCCTCGATCAGTGCCCAGTGGCAGTTGCCCAGGCCGACGAGCGTCACCGCCATCGCGGGCGGCAGCCCCAGCCAGCCCAGCATCGAGACCTTGGTCGCGGCCCCGTGCGAGATCACGATGCCAAGCCGGCCGGCGGGAAGCCGGGCCAGAGCATCGTCGAGGGCCGCGCCGAAGCGGGACAGCACCGCCTGCACCGACTCTCCCCCCGGAACCACCGCGTAGTCCCCGGACTGCAGCAGCGCGTACTCGTCCGGGTTGGCCTGCTCGAACTCCTGCATGGTGACGCCGGTCAGGTCGCCCATGTCGAACTCGCGCAACCGGGCATCGGTGACCGCCTCCAGCCCCGCCGCCCGCGCGACCACCGTCGCGGTGGCCGCGGCCCGGCAGAGGTCGGAGGTGATGACGAACTCGGGGCGCATCGCGGCCAGCACCGGTGCCACCTGCTCGGCCTGCCGGATGCCCGTAGCGTCCAGCGAGACGTCGAAGTGCCCCTGCACCCGACGCTCGGCGTTCCACGCGGTCTGTCCGTGCCGGAGCAGGAGCAGCCGCCGCGCCTCACTCACCGGGCCCTACTCGCCGGACTGGGCGAGCCGAGGAGCGTTCACCTCAGCCGGCAACGCGATGGTCGGACAGTCGCGCCACAGCCGCTCGAGCGCGTAGAACTGCCGCTCCTCCTCGTGCTGCACGTGGATCACCACATCGCCGTAGTCCAGCAGCACCCAGCGCCCCTGCCGCTCGCCCTCGCGGCGGATCGGCTTGGCACCGTGCTCACGCAGCTTGTCCTCGATCTCCTCGGCGATCGCCTTGGCCTGACGGTCGTTTGCCGCCGAGGCAATCACGAACGCGTCGGTGATCGCCAACTGCTCGCTGACGTCGAACGCGACGATCTCGGTGGCCAGCTTCTCCGCTGCCGCCCGCGCGGCGACCTCCACCAGCTGCAGGGCGTGCTCGGTCGCGGTCACGCGTGATCCTCCTCCCCGGCCGGGTCGCCGGGTGCTGTGTAGAGAGAGTGCTTGGCGATGTACTGCACGACCCCGTCGGGCACCAGGTACCAGACGGGCTCCCCCCGGTGCTTGCGCAGCCGCACGTCGGTGGAGGAGATGGCCAGCGCCGGGATCTCCACCATCGTGACCCGGTCGCCGGGGATCGAGGCCAGCGCCTCCGGGTTCATGTCGTAGCCCGGCCGGGTGCAGCCCACGAAGCTGGCGTAGTCGAACAGCTCCTCGGCGTCGCGCCAGGTGAAGATGTCGGCCAGCGCGTCGACGCCGGTGATGAAGTAGAGCTCGGAGTCAGGCAGTACGGCGTGCAGGTCCCGCAGCGTGTCGATCGTGTACGTCGGCCCGTCCCGGTCGATGTCGACCCGGGAGACCCGGAACCTCGGGTTGGCCGCGGTCGCGATCACCGTCATCAGGTACCGGTGCTCGGCGTCGGAGACGTCCCGGTCCGACTTCTGCCAGGGGGCGCCGGTGGGCACGAAGACGACCTCGTCCAGGTCGAACCAGGCCTGCACCTCGGAGGCGGCAACCAGGTGGCCGTGGTGGATCGGGTCGAAGGTGCCACCCATCACCCCGACTCGGCGGGGGGTGCCCACGCTCAGCTGTGCTCGCGTCCGCCGCCGAAGGCGACCAGCAGGCCCAGCGCCAGCAGCAGGACCGCCAGCACTCCCCCGCCCACCACGTAGGGGTGGATGGCGGGCTCACCATGCTCGGACGCGGCCAGGATCAGGTCGTTCAGCGACATGCGGGGGATCCTACCGGCATCGGAACCGGGAAGATCACCGGACGTGCCCGTCGCCGGTCACGACGTACTTGGTCGAGGTCATCTCGGGCAGCCCCATCGGCCCCCGCGCGTGCAGCTTCTGGGTGCTGATCCCGATCTCGGCGCCGAACCCGAACTCGCCGCCGTCGGTGAACCGGGTCGAGGCGTTGACCAGCACCGCCGCCGAGTCGACGGCCGCGGTGAACCGCTGGGCGGCCGAGAGGTCCTCGGTCACGATGGCGTCGGTGTGGGCGCTGGAGTAGCGCCGGATGTGCGCGATGGCCTCCTCCAGCGAGCCCACCACCTTGGCGGAGATGTCCAAGGAGAGGTACTCGCATCCGTAGTCCTCCTCGGTGGCCGGCAGCACGCCCTCGAGCGCGGCCACGGCCGGGTCACCGTGCACGGTCACCCCGGCGGACTGAAGCTCCCGCACCACGGTGGGCAGGAAGTCCTCGACCAGGTCCTGGTGGACCAGCAGTGACTCGGCGGCGTTGCACACGCTGGTGCGGTGCGTCTTGGCGTTCAGCACGATGGCCAGCGCCTTCTCCAGGTCGGCGGCCCGGTCGACGTAGACGTGGCAGTTGCCCACGCCGGTCTCGATCACCGGCACCGTCGACTCCTCGACCACCGAGCGGATCAGCCCCGCGCCACCGCGCGGGATGAGGACGTCGACCAGCCCCCGGGCGCGCATCAGCGCCTTGACGCTGTCGTGGCTCTCCCCCGGCACCAGCTGCACCACGTCGGCCGGCAGCCCGGCGGAGACGACCGCCTCGCGCAGGGCGGTGACGATGGCGGCGTTGGAGGACCTGGCGCTGGCCGAGCCGCGCAGCAGCACCGCGTTGCCGGACTTCAGGCAGATGCCCGCCGCGTCGGCGGTGACGTTGGGGCGGGCCTCGTAGATCATCGCCACCACCCCGAACGGCACCCGGACCTGGCGCAGCTGCAGACCGTTGGCCAGGGTCGAACCGCGCACCACCTCCCCCACCGGGTCGGCGAGTCCGGCCACCTCCCGCAGACCCTGGGCCATGTCGGCGAGCCGATCGTGGGTCAACCGCAGCCGGTCCACGATGTTGGCCGGCGTACCCTGCGCCTCCGCCCGAGCCACGTCCTCGGCGTTGGCGGTCAGGATCCCCTCCGAGCGATCCAGCAGCGCCTGAGCCATCGCCTCGAGGGCTCGGTCCTTCTGGGCTCGGGTGGCCAGCGCCAGCACGTGACTGGCCTCTCGCGCCGCCAGGGCGACGACACGCACGTCCTCGAGGTTGGTCATGGACCCAAGCCTATGGCGACCGCCAGTATGTCTCCCACGGCGCCGGCCCTGACCCGGCCCGAGGGGGGAAAGACCATGAACCTGCAGCACACCCGGACCCGGACCACGGCGTTGGCCGTCCTGGTGCCGGCCGTCACCGCCCTGGCGGTCACCGTCCTGGGCGCGAGCCCCGGCCAGGCCGGTGCGAGCGCGCCCGCGACGAGCCGGACCACCGCAAGCCCCCATGGCCAGGAGTCGCGGCGCGCCGACCCGGCCCCGTTCACCCTGTGGGCGCCGGCCCGGGTGGAGATCACCCTCGAGCCCGGTGCCGACCGGATCTGGACGGACCTGGGCATCCGTGCGGTGGCCGGCCCGGACCCCGTCGAGGTGCGCTCGCATCGCGCGACCTGGTCCTCGCCGATCACCACCACGTGGACCGCCGGCACGCGCAGCGGCACCGCCCCGACGGGGTTGCAGCGCAACTTCGAGGGGCTGACCAACTTCGTGCGCCTCGAGGTCCGCTCCCGCAGCGGGCAGCTGGTGCTGACCCGCCGCGTGGACGGCTGCTTCAACAACGGGGCCGAGCGCACCCGGCCCGACGCGCCGGCGACGTCGCCCTACCCGCTGGGCTGCCCGTGGAACCCGTTCACCGTCGGGTCGGTGCAGGGCATCCAGGCCGGCTGGGCCAGCCCGATCGCGGCGGTGAGCCGCCCGCTGCGCCTCGGTCGCGGCCGGTACGACGTCACGATCAGCGTCAACCAGCGGTGGGCCGACGCCTTCGGGCTGCCCGCCGAGGCCCGCAGCCGCACTACCCGCCTGGTGGTCACCGAGGACGCCCACAGCACCCACGACCATCCGCGCGCCAACGGCGGATCGCCCGTCCCCGACCTCGGGCCGCACCCGAGCCCGGTCGAGCCCGCCTCCCCGACGTCGGGCCGGGTGGCCGACGGTCCGCGCCCCGACCTCCGCTCGCTGCCGGCGTTCGGCATCGAGCTGAACGCCCGCAGCACCCACCTGCGGTTCAGCGCCACCGTGTGGAACGCCGGGGACTCCCCGCTGGTCGTCGACGGCTTCCGTCGGGAGACCGAGGACGTGATGGACGCCTACCAGTACTTCTTCGACACCGATGGCGACCAGGTCGGCTACCAGCAGGTGGGCGAGCTGCATTACCACCACGCCAACCACCAGCACTGGCACTTCGAGGACTTCGCCCGCTACCGGCTGCTCCGCGCGGACCGGACGGAGGCGACGACCTCGGGCAAGGTCTCGTTCTGCCTGGCCAACACCGACGCCGTCGACCTCACGGTGCCCGGGGCGCAGTGGCGTCCCGAGACGACCGACCTGTCCACCGCCTGCGGCGAGCCGACCTCGCTGGCCGTGCGTGAGGTGCTGGCGTCGGGGTCCGGCGACACCTACGCCCAGTACCGCGCCGGACAGAGCTTCCGGATCGAGGGGCTGCCCAACGGCTGGTACTGGATCGCGGTCGAGGCGAACCCGTCCGGACGACTCGTCGAGCAGTCCACCACCAACAACCGCAGCCTGCGCCGGATCCACCTCGGCGGCCGACCCGGGGCCCGCACGGTCACGGTGCCGCAGGTCGGCCTGGTGGAGGAGGAGTACCGGGTGATGCGGTGAGGCTGGTCAGCCCTTGCGCGCGACGATCTGCTCGGTGGCGGCCGGCAGAACGGTGTGCAGGTCCCCGACCACGCCGAAGTCGACCAGCTCGAACAGCGGGGCCTCTTCGTCCTTGTTGATGGCCACGATGGTCTTGGAGGTCTGCATCCCGGCCCGGTGCTGGATGGCACCGGAGATCCCCGCGGCCACGTACAGCTGCGGCGAGACCGTCTTGCCGGTCTGGCCGACCTGGAAGGTGTGCGGCTTCCAGCCGGAGTCGACCGCGGCGCGGGAGGCGCCCACAGCAGCGCCGAGCGCGTCGGCGAAGTTCTCCACCGGCTCGAAGTTGCCGCCGGTGCCACGGCCACCGGAGACCACGATCGCGGCCTCGGTCAGCTCGGGGCGCCCGCTGGCCTGACGCGGCTGAGAGGCCACGATCTGAGCGGACTTGGCGGCCGCCGAGATGGTCGCGGCGAACTGCTCCACCGCCGCGGCGCCCTCGGTCTCGACGGGGGCGGCCGCGTTGGGCTTGACCGTGATGATCGGGGTGCCCTTGGTGACCTTGGCCTGCACCGTGTAGTTGCCGGCGAAGACCGACTGGGTGGTCACCGGGGCGCCGTCCGGGCCGGCCTGGACGTCCACGGCGTCGGTGATCAGGCCCGAGGAGACCTTGATCGCCAAGCGGGCCGCGATCTCCTTGCCGTGGGCGGAGGAGGGCACCAGCACCGCGGCCGGGGACGCCTTCTCCACCAGCTGCTGCAGCACCTCGGCCTTGGGGGCCACGAGGTAGCCCTTGATCTCGGTGTCGTCGACGACGTACACCTTGGCGGCGCCGTACTTCTTGACCGCCTCGACCGCACCGGCGGCCTGGGCGGCGGCACCGATGAAGACCGCGGAGGGCTCACCGAAGCGCGCGGCGATGGTGAGCAGTTCGAACGTCGGCTTCTTGACCGCGCCGTCGACGTGGTCGACCAGAACGAGAACCTCAGACATGACTCACACGCTCCTCAGATGAACTTCTTCGAGGCGAGGAACTCGGTCAGCGCCGTGGCGCCCGACCCGTCCTCGTCCTTGACGATCTCGCCGGCGGTACGCGGCGGGCGGGCCGTGGTCTCCTCGACCGCCGACCACGCCACCGAGAGGCCGACCTCACCGGCGTCGACGCCGAGGTCGGCCAGAGAGTAGGTCTCCAGCGGCTTCTTCTTCGCCGCCATGATGCCCTTGAACGACGGGTAGCGGGCCTCACCGGACTGGTCCGTGACCGAGAGCACGAGCGGCATCGTGCCGCCGATCACCTCGGTGGCCTGGTCGCCGTCGCGCTTGACCCGCACCTGGTTGCCCTGGGTCTCGATGACCGAGGCGTGGGTGACCTGGGGCAGCCCGAGCCGCTCGGCGAGCATCGCCGGCACCACGCTCATGCTGGCGTCGGTGGAGGCCATGCCGCACATCACGACGTCGACCGGGCCGACCTTCTCGATGGCCTTGGCCAGCACCAGCGAGGTGGCGATCGCGTCGGAGCCGGCGATCGCGTCGTCGACCACGTGCACGCCCTTGTCGGCGCCCATCTGCAGCGCCTTGCGCACCGCGTCGACGGCCTTCTCGGGGCCGACGCACAGGGCGGTCACCTCGATGTCCTCCCCCTCGCGCTTCTCCTTCAGCTGGAGAGCCTGCTCGACGGCATACTCGTCCAGCTCCGACAGCAACCCGTCGACGCCAACGCGGTCGACGGTGTTGTCGGGCTCGAACTGCCGGTCGGCAGTGGCGTCAGGGACGTACTTCACACAGACAACAATGTTCATGGTGATGTGGCCCGAAGGCTCCTCCTGTGCACTCGACTTGTGACGCGAGGTTACAACTGTGGGACCCCACCGTGGTATCCAGCCCACGGTGGGGTGCCTCACATCTGGCTTACTTGACCTTGAACGTCAACTTGGTCGTCGACTTCTTGGACTCCTGGGCACCGAGGTAGGAGACCTTGACCGTGTACTTGCCAGGCTGGCTGATCTTCTTGAACACGCTCTTGGCCTTGCCCTTCGCGTTCAGCTCGGCGGTCGCCTTGCCGATCTTCTTGGAGCCCTTCGTGATCTTGATCTTCACCTCGCCGGTCGCGGCGGTGTCGTCGGCGTTGAGCACCTCGGCCTTGATCGTGGCCTTGTCCTTGCTGGCCTTGTACTTGGCCGTGGCGTTGGTCGTGGTCTTCTGCACGACGGGCGCCTGGTACGTCTCGGTGACCGTCACGGCGGTGTAGCCCGCGGCGTTGGTGGGGGTGAAGGTGGCCGTGATCGGGTGGGGGCCGGTGGGCAGCGCAGGCAGCTGCGCCGTGGCCTTGCCGCCGTAGCTGATCGTCTCGACGGTCTTCCCGCCGACCGTGAACACGACCGCGCCGTCCGGGGTGCCGCCGTTGGAGCTCAACGTCGCGGTGACCTTCGAGCCGCTGTACGACAGCGCCATCGCACTGGTGGCCTGGATCACCTCGACGGTGTCGAAGGTCAGGTCCTGGGTCACGCCGGGCTTGGGCAGGCACGGAATGCTCACCGTCGGGAACATGGCGGTGGGGGTGCCGTCGGCCTTCTTCAGGTTCAGGGTCGCGGTGTACCCGCTCACCTTGTAGGCGTTGGTGCCGAGCTTGCTGGCCACGAAGGCGGGCGCCGCGCCCGCGGCGTTGACGACCAGCTCCCCGCTGGCCGGGACCGCGGTGCTGGGCACCGTCTCGGTGATGTCGGTGATCGCCGTGTCGTTCACCGTCGCCTTGACCACGGCCTTGCCCTCGACGGTGGCCGCGCCGAGGCCGGCCACGATGGTGCGCACGGCGTCCGGGACGGTCACCAGGGCCGTGGCCACCACCGGGACGCTCTTGCCGAAGGGCACCGTGGCGGGCAGGTCGGTGTCCGCCACGGTCTTGAAGTCGTAGTTGGTGCTCAGGATCGGGCACGCGAAGATCAGCTCGGCGCTGGCCGCCTGGGCCGGCGCGGCCAGAGCCGCCATTCCGGCCGCCGCGATGGCGACAGAGGCGCTCGCCGCGACGGAGCGCCGGAGTGCAGAGGTACGCATGTGGTGTTGCCTCCCAGTTGCTGTCATGTGCTCGCAGCGGCCCCTATTACCGATGCGTAACTGAAACCGACTCTAGCCACTGCCGACAACAGCCGGAAGGCGATCCCACGGGTGCCTCGCCGCGGCCTCAGCGGCCCACGAAACGGGCCTTGCCCGGGCCCTGCTCGACGAAGGTGTCCATGCCGATGCTGCGGTCCTCGGTGGCGAAGAGCGCCGCGAACTGCTGCCGCTCGATCTCCAGGCCGGTCTCCAGGTCGACCTCGAGGCCACGGTCGATGCTCTCCTTCGCCGCCCGGACGGCGTACGTCGCGGCGCCGGCGAACTGGGCGGCCCACGCCAGCGCCTCGGGGTAGACCTGGTCGGCGGGCAGCAGCCGGTCCACCAGACCGATGGCCAGCGCCTCCGGTGCCTTGACGAAGCGGCCGGTGAAGATCAGCTCCTTGGCGCGCGCCGGGCCGACCAGCCGGGCCAGCCGCTGGGTGCCGCCGGCCCCGGGGATGATGCCCAGCAGGATCTCCGGCTGCCCGAGCACCGCGTTCTCGGCGGCGAACCTGACGTCGGCGCACAGCGCGAGCTCACACCCGCCACCCAGGGCGTACCCGGTGACGGCGGCCACGACGGGCTTGGGGATCCTGGCCACGGCGGTGAACGCGGACTGCAACCCCCCGGAGCGCTTGACCATGTCGGTGTGCGACATCTGGGCCATCTCCTTGACGTCGGCGCCGGCCGCGAAGACCCGCTCCCCGCCGTAGATCACCACGGCCTTGACCTCGTCGCTGTCCGTGGCCTCCTGCGCCGCGGCGCGGATCTCCTCCTGCACCTGCACGTTCAGCGCGTTCATCTTGGGTCGGTCCAGACGGATGGTCCCCACCCCGTCGGCGACCTGGAGCTGTACGAACTCGGCCATGTGACTCTCCTGGCGCTTGCTGCGAATTACCGGCTGTTAGCGACCCTATCCACCACAATGGCTAGGTGACACCGCGCATGTGGCTCCACCCCGGTGACCGCGCACCCGCATGGCCGGGCCGGAACTGGCCTTTGGGCTCCACCTGGAGCCCGGAGTCCACGAACTTCGCGGTGTACACCCCCGGCGCCAAGCAGGTGTGGCTGTGCCTGTTCGACGACCAGGATGTCGAGCACGAGGTCGAGCTGACCGAGCACTCCCTGGGCATCTGGCACTGCGCGATTCCCGGGCTCGACCCCGGCACCAGGTACGGCTACCGGGTCAAGGGCCCCTGGGACCCCTCGCGCGGCCTGCGGTTCAACCGGCACAAGCTGCTGCTGGACCCCTACTGCCGGGCGGTCAGCGGCACGGTCACCACCCACCCGGCCATCTTCGGCTACGACGCGCTGGACCCGCACCTGCCCGAGACGATGGACTCCGCGCCGTACGTGCCTCGCTCGGTGGTCGTCAGGGACGACTTCGACTGGGGCGGCGAGGTGCCGATGCGCAAGCGCTGGCGCGACACAATCATCTACGAGCTGCACGTCAAGGGCATGACCAAGCTCCACGACCGCGTGCCCGAGGAGCTTCGCGGGACGTACGCCGGGCTGGCCACCCCCGCGGTCATCGACTACCTGCACGACCTCGGAGTGACCGCAGTCGAGCTGCTGCCGATCCATCAGTTCGTCTCCGAGCCCGCGCTGGCCGCACGCGGACTGGTGAACTACTGGGGCTACAACTCCATCAGCTTCTTCGCCCCGCACAACGGGTACTCCTCCTCCGGCGACCGCGGACAGCAGGTCACCGAGTTCAAGCAGATGGTCAAGGCGTTCCACGCCGCGGGCCTCGAGGTGATCCTGGACGTGGTCTACAACCACACCGCCGAGGCCGGCCCGCTGGGCCCCACCCTGAGCTTCCGAGGGCTCGACGACCTGGGCTACTACCAGCGAGCCCTCGACCACGATCGTCAGCCGAGGGTGCCCGACACCTACTGGGACGTGACCGGCTGCGGCAACACCGTCGATGCGACGCGTACCCAGTCGCTGCGGATGATCCTGGACTCGCTGCGCTACTGGGTCGAGGAGATGCACGTCGACGGCTTCCGGTTCGACCTGCTCTCGGCGTTGACCCGGACCAACCAGTCGGTGGACATGGGCAGCCACCTACTGACCGCCATCGGTCAGGACCCGCTGCTGCGCCACGTGAAGCTCATCGCCGAACCATGGGACGCCTCGATGGACGGCTACCACGTCGGCGCGTTCCCGCCGCCGTGGGTGGAGTGGAACGACCAGTTCCGCGACACCATGCGCGACTACTGGCGCGGGCACAGCTCGGGCATCCGATCGGTCACCACCCGGCTGGCCGGCTCCAGCGACCTGTACGCCGACGACGGCCGCTCCCCGTTCGCCTCGGTAAACTTCATCACCGCCCACGACGGCTTCACCCTGCGCGACCTGGTCTCGTACGAGCACAAGCACAACCAGTCCAACGGCGAGGGCAACCTGGACGGCACGGACCACAACCGCTCCTGGAACTGCGGCGTGGAGGGCGAGACCGACGACGAGGAGATCGTGGCCCTGCGCCGCCGGCAGGCGTGCAACCTGATGACCACGCTGTGCTTCGGCGCCGGCGTGCCGATGCTCACCGCCGGCGACGAGCGCGGGCGCACGCAGGGCGGCAACAACAACGCCTACGGTCACGACGACGAGACCTCGTGGATCGACTGGCGGCCGGACGATGCCTGGCTGGATGTCTACGAGCACACCAAGGCCGCCCTGCGCCTGCGCCGCGAGCACCCCGCGCTGCGGCAACGGCACTGGCTGGAGGGGCAGCCCACCATTCAGCGCGGACCCAAGGACCTCACCTGGCTGCACCCCGAGGGCCGGGAGATGACCAACGAGGACTGGCACGACGAGGCCCTGCAGGTGGTCGGCATGGCCGTGTCCGGCGACCCGCTGCGCTACCCCGGCCCGCACGGTGAGCAGGAGCGGGACAAGTCGTTCGTGGTCTGGCTCAACTCCCACCCCGAGCCGGTGGAGATCGTGCTGCCCCGCAACCCGTGGGTCAAGCACGGCGAGGTGGTGCTCTCCACCGACACCGACCTGCCGATAGGCACCGCGGTGAAGGCCGGCGAGACCCTGACCCTGCAAGGGCGCTCGAGCGTGGTCATGCGGCAGAGCTGAGCCGCGGGCCGAGTACACCGGGCACCCCTCCGGCGAGGGTGTGGGCCTGCCCCGGATCGGGTAGACACAGTCATGGCCATCTCACGAGTCCTCGCCCGCCCCATGCTGGGCAGCATCTTCTTCTACGGCGGCTACCACGCGGCGAAGAACCCGGGCGCCCTGCAGGAGCAGGCGCGTCGGGTCACCGATCGACTGGTGCCGTTGGCCCAGTCCAAGGGCCTGCCCGTGCCCCAGGACCCGGCCTCCCTGGTGCGGCTGAACGGGGTGGTCCAGGTGGGCGCCGCGGCGCTGCTGGCCACCGGGCGGATGCCGCGCACGTCGGCGACCGTGCTGGCCGCCAGCCTGGTCCCGACCACGCTGGCCGGCCACGCGTTCTGGGAGGAGACCGAGCCGGCCGCCAGGGCCCAGCAGCGGACCCAGGTCGCGAAGAACCTCAGCCTGCTCGGCGGCCTGATGCTGGCCGCGGTCGACACCGAGGGCAAGCCCGGCGTGGCCTGGCGGGCGCGCCGCGCGACCCGCGACGTACGTCGCGAGGCGCGGCACCTGGCCCGGGAGGCCAGGCTGGAGACCAAGCTGGCCGCCAAGTCGCTGACCGCGTCCCTGCCGGGCTGAGCCCGGGGAGGTCAGGCGGGCAGGTCAGGCGAGCAGGTCAGGCGGGGAGCGCGACCAGGCCGAGCTCGGCGATGGAGGCCAGCGCCCGGTTGTGGGGCACCACCCGAACCGTGTAGCCGAACGGGCCGGAGGTGTCCAGCGGCACCTGGGCGTCGAACCGGAACCGGCCGTCCTCGTAGGCCTCGGCCTGCGTCATCACGCTGAGGTGGGTGTCACCGAGCCGGTCGTCGGCCCCGATCGGCCCGTGCACCACCTGAACCTCGACGTCCTCGGCGGTCAGCTCACCCAGCGCGATGAAGGCCCGCACCGTCAGCACGCCGCCGACCTCGGGCTCGTCCCCGTGGCCGCTGGACTCCACGTGCTCCACGTGGACCCCGCTCCAGGCGCCGCGGATCCGCTGCTTCCAGGCCGCCAGGTCCCTGGCCCCGGTGAAGTCGGAGTTGAGCATGCGGGCGTGCTGCGCGGCCGGGGCGTAGAGCTCGCGGACGTAGTCGCGCACCTGCCGGGTGGCCAGCACCTTGGGCCCGAGCGACTTCAGCGTGTGCCGCACCATCTCGATCCACCGGGTGGGGATGCCCTGCTCGTCGACGTCGTAGAACCGCGGCGCCACCTCGTGCTCGATCAGGTCGTAGAGGGAGGCGGCCTCCAGGTCGTCGCGACGGTCGGTGTCCTCCAGGCCGTCGGCCGAGGCGATCGCCCAGCCGTTCTTGCCGTCGAACCACTCGTCCCACCAGCCGTCGAGGATCGAGAGGTTCAGGCCACCGTTGAGGGCGGCCTTCATGCCCGAGGTGCCGCACGCCTCGTAGGGGCGCAGCGGGTTGTTGAGCCACACGTCGCAGCCGGGGTACAGCGGCTGGGCCATCGCGATGTCGTAGTTGGGCAGGAACACGATGCGGTGCCGCACCTGCGGGTCGTCGGCGAACTTCACCAGCTCCTGGATCAGCTTCTTGCCGCCGTCGTCGGCCGGGTGCGACTTGCCGGCGATCACCAGCTGGATCGGCCGCGTCGGGTGCAGCAGCAGCTCCTTGAGGCGGTCGGGGTCGCGCAGCATCAGCGTCAGCCGCTTGTACGACGGCACCCGCCGCGCGAAGCCCAGCGTCAGCACGTCGGGGTCCAGGGCGCTGTCCACCCAGTTGAGCTCGGCCTTGCTGAACCCGCGCTGGAGGTTGGAGCGGTAGAGCCGACCCCGGGCCTCCTCCACCAACCGGGTGCGCAGAGTGCGCTTGAGGTCCCAGATGACCTTGTCCTCGACCTTGTCCACCGTGGGCCACAGGGCGTCGGTGTCGTCAGCGTCGACGTCCAGGCCGTGCTCGCCGGCCAGGGCGAAGATCTCCCGGGCGACCCAGGTCGGGCCGTGCACGCCGTTGGTGATCGAGCCGATCGGCACCTCGGCCTCGTCGAACGCGGGCCACAGGCCGTTGAACATGCTGCGCGAGACGTGACCGTGCAGCTGCGAGACCCCGTTGGCGCGCTGCGCCAGCCGGAAGCCCATCACGGCCATGTTGAACACGCCGGCGTCGCCGCCCTCGTAGTCCTCGGCGCCCAGGGCCAGGACCCGGTCCACGGGCACGCCCGGGGTGGGCGAGGCGCCCTCGCCGAAGTACTGCTCGACCAGGGTGCGCGGGAACCGGTCGATGCCGGCCGGCACGGGGGTGTGCGTGGTGAAGACCGTCCCGGCGCGCGAGAGCTCCAGGGCGGTCGCGAAGTCGAGCTTGGGGCCGTCCTCGGCCACGGTCAGCTCCCGGATCCGCTCGATGCCGAGGAAGCCGGCGTGACCCTCGTTGGTGTGGAACACCTCCGGGGTCGGCGCGCCGGTGAGCCGGGACCAGGCCCGCAGGGCGCGCACGCCGCCGATGCCCAGCAGCAGCTCCTGGCGCAGCCGGTGCTCGGAGTTCCCGCCGTAGAGCCGGTCGGTGACGTCGCGGTAGTGCTGCGGGTTCTCCTCGATGTCGGAGTCCAGCAGCAGCAGCGGGACCCGGCCCACCTGGGCGACGAAGATCCGCGCCAGCAGCTCGGGCCCGTCGGGCAGCGCGATGGAGACCAGGGCGCGCGAGCCGTCTTCCTCGCGCAGCAGGGTCAGCGGCAGCTCGTCGGGGTCCAGGACCGGGTAGGTCTCCTGCTGCCAGCCCTCGCGCGAGAGCGCCTGCTTGAAGTACCCGTGCCGGTACAGCAGCCCGACGCCGGTGAGCGGGATGCCCAGGTCGGAGGCGGCCTTGAGGTGGTCACCGGCCAGGATGCCGAGGCCGCCGGAGTACTGCGGCAGCACGGCGGTGATGCCGTACTCCGGGGAGAAGTAGGCGATGGAGCGCGGGGCGTCCGCCCCGGCCCGCCGGGCGTACCAGCGCTCACCGCCCAGGTACTCGTCCAGGGAGTGCCGGGCGGCGTGCAGCGCGGACAGGAAGTGCTCGTCCGCGGCCAGCTCCTGCAGCCGGACTCGGCCGACGGCCCCCAGCAGACGAACCGGGTCCTCGTGCACGCGCTCCCAGATCTCGGGGTCCACGGCCCGGAACACGTCCTGGGTCGGAGGGTGCCACGACCACCGCAGATTGCCGGCGAGGACGCCGAGATCTGCCAGGGCCTCGGGGAGGACGGGTCGGACGGTGAATCGACGGATGGCACGCACACGACGACCGTAAGGCATTTGCTTTGATCGTTCCAATGACTTGGCCCAACTGATGGATGTACCCACTCTCACAGCGGCGAACACCCGGGTCTGGCCGGCAAGGTGTCATGCGTCACCACGACCCCGCCCACGGCCCAGTGGTCTTGCGTAGCGCCGGTGGGTTCGCAAGTGTGTGGGCATGGTTGGTCGCATTCCCGTGATGGCGGTTCACCCGGTGGTTGACCTCGGCCGACAGCCGGCCAAAGCGTGCGTGGGCGAGCCCCTGCCCGTGCGCGCCACGGTCTTCCGAGAGGGTCACGACAGGCTCGGCGCCGAGGTGGTGCTGATCGGGCCGGACGGGCAGCGGCGACCGCCGACCCGGATGGTGCCGCACGGCGAGGTCCCCGACCGCTACGACGCCGAGGTGATCCCGGACCAGCCGGGCGCCTGGTCCTTCGAGGTGCACGCCTGGTCGGACCCGCTCGCGACCTGGCGGCACAACGCCGCGCTCAAGATCCCCGCCGGGGTCGACGTGGACCTGATGTTCACCGAGGCGCGGCTGCTGCTGGAGCGCGTGCTGGAGGCCGGCGGGCTCAAGGACCACGAGCTCACCGCGGTCCTCGGGGGCCTGCAGGCCGCCCGCGACGACCAGCGCCCCGACGAGGCTCGGCTCGCGGTACTGGAGGCCGAGGAGCTGGCCCAGGTGCTGCGCGCGCACCCGCTGCGCGACCTGGTGACCGTCGAGGGCCCCTACCCGCTGTACGCCGACCGACAGCGCGCCCTGTTCAGCAGCTGGTACGAGTTCTTCCCGCGCTCCGAGGGCGCGATCAAGAAGAAGAGCGGCAAGGTCGTCACCGGCACGCTGCGCACGGCCGCCAAGCGCCTGGACGCGGTCGCCGCGATGGGCTTCGACGTGATCTACCTGCCCCCGATCCACCCGATCGGCGAGGTCAACCGCAAGGGGCCGAACAACACCCTGACCCCGGGACCTAACGACCCGGGGTCGCCCTGGGCGATCGGCAGCAAGGACGGCGGCCACGACGCCATCCACCCCGACCTGGGCGACTTCGACGACTTCGACGCCTTCGTGGCCCGCGCCGAGGAGCTGGGCCTGGAGGTCGCGATCGACCTGGCGCTGCAGGCCGCGCCGGACCACCCCTGGGTGACCTCGCACCCCGAGTGGTTCACCACCCGCGCCGACGGCACCATCGCCTACGCGGAGAACCCGCCCAAGAAGTACCAGGACATCTACCCGATCAACTTCGACAACGACACCGTCGGCATCTGCCGGGAGGTGCTGCGCATCGTGCGGCTGTGGATCTCGCACGGGGTGCGGATCTTCCGGGTGGACAACCCGCACACCAAGCCGCTGGCGTTCTGGGAGTGGCTGCTCAAGGAGGTGCGCCGCACCGATCCCGACGTGCTGTTCCTCTCCGAGGCGTTCACCCGGCCGGCGATGATGCAGGCGCTGGGCGCGGTCGGCTTCCACCAGTCCTACACCTACTTCACGTGGCGCACCGCGAAGTGGGAGATCGAGGAGTACCTGCGCGAGGTCAGCCACCAGACCGACCACGTGATGCGACCCAACTTCTTCGTCAACACCCCCGACATCCTGCACGCCTACCTGCAGTACGGCGGCCCGCCGGCGTACAAGATCAGGGCCGCGCTGGCAGCCACCGGCTCCCCCTCGTGGGGGGTGTACGCCGGCTACGAGCTGTACGAGCACGTGGCGGTCCGCCCGGGCAGCGAGGAGTACCTGGACTCGGAGAAGTACCAGATCCGGGTGCGCGACTGGGACGGCGCCGAGCAGCAGCACCGCACCCTGGCGCCGTACCTGACCCGGCTCAACGAGATCCGGCGCGCCCACCCGGCCCTGCAGCTGCTGCGCAACGTCACCATCCACCACAGCGACGACGAGAACGTGCTGGTCTTCAGCCGGCGGCACGGCGAGGACGTCGTCCTCGTGGTGATCAACCTGGATCCCCATGCCGCGCGCGAGACCACCGTGCACCTGGACATGCCCGCCCTGGGTCTGGACTGGCACGACTCCTTCGTGGTGCACGAGGAGATCCAGGGCGAGGACTGGAGCTGGAGCCAGCACAACTACGTCCGGCTCGACCCCGGCCAGGAACCGGTGCACATCGGTTCGGTCAGGAGCCCCCGTTGACCCAGCTGCCGTCGAGCCAGGCCGACCCGAGCCCGCCTCCCGGGCCCGAGGCGACCCGGGACTTCGAGGACACCAGCTCCACTGCCACCGAGCCCGACTGGTTCAAGACCGCGGTGTTCTACGAGGTGCTGGTGCGCTCCTTTCGCGACTCCGACGGAGACGGCACCGGCGACTTCTGCGGGCTGATCGAGAAGCTGGACTACCTGCAGTGGCTGGGCGTGGACTGCCTGTGGGTGCCGCCCTTCTTCACCTCGCCGCTGCGCGACGGCGGCTACGACGTGGCCGACTACAACAACATCCTGCCCGAGTGCGGCACGGTGGAGGACTTCCACGACTTCCTGGACGAGTGCCATCGCCGGGGCATCAAGGTGATCATCGACTTCGTCATGAACCACACCAGCGACGCGCACCCGTGGTTCCAGGCCAGCCGCAGCGATCCCGACGGCCCCTACGGCGACTTCTACGTGTGGTCCGACACCGACGAGCTGTACCAGGACGCCCGGATCATCTTCGTGGACACCGAGCCCTCCAACTGGACCTGGGACCCGGTGCGCAGCCAGTACTACTGGCACCGGTTCTTCCACCACCAGCCGGACCTGAACTTCGACAACCCGGCGGTGCGCGAGGCGATGCTGGACTCGATGCGGTTCTGGCTGGACATGGGGCTGGACGGGTTCCGGCTCGACGCGGTGCCCTACCTCTACGAGCGGCCCGGCACCAACGGCGAGAACCTGCCCGAGACGCACGCCTTCCTCAAGCAGGTGCGCGCGATGATCGACTCCGAGTACCCCGGTCGGGTGCTGCTATGCGAGGCCAACCAGTGGCCGGCCGACGTGGTCGAGTACTTCGGCGATCCGGCCGTGGGCGGGGACGAGTGCCACATGGCCTTCCACTTCCCCGTGATGCCGCGCATCTTCATGGCGGTACGCCGCGAGTCCCGCTTCCCGATCTCGGAGATCCTGGAGCAGACCCCGCAGATCCCCGAGCACTGCCAGTGGGGCATCTTCCTGCGCAACCACGACGAGCTGACCCTGGAGATGGTCACCGACGAGGACCGCGACTACATGTGGGACGAGTACGCCAAGGACCCACGGATGAAGGCCAACATCGGCATCCGCCGGCGGCTGGCGCCGCTGCTGGAGAACGACATCAACCAGATCGAGCTGTTCACCGCGCTGCTGCTCTCCATGCCCGGATCGCCGGTGCTCTACTACGGCGACGAGATCGGCATGGGCGACAACATCTGGCTCGGCGACCGCGACGGCGTCCGCACCCCCATGCAGTGGACTCCCGATCGCAACGCCGGGTTCTCGGTCGCCAACCCCGGGCGCCTGCACCTGCCCACGATCCAGGACCCGGTCTACGGCTACCAGTCGGTCAACGTCGAGGCCCAGCTGGCCAACAGCTCCTCTCTGCTGCAGTGGACCCGCCGGATGATCCATGCCCGGCGCCAGCACCCGGCCTTCGGGCTGGGCACCTTCACCGACCTGGGCGGGTCCAACCCCACCGTGCTCTCCTACGCCCGCGAGCACCACAGCGCCGAGGGGCACGAGGTGCTGCTCTGCGTGAACAACCTGTCCCGCTTCCCCCAGCCGGTCGAGCTCGACCTGCGCCAGTGGGAGGGCATGGTGCCCCTGGAGCTGCTGGGCGGGGTGCCGTTCCCCCGGATCGGTGAGCTGCCGTACCTGCTGACCATGGGCGGGTACGGGTTCTACTGGTTCCGCCTGACCACACCTCGGGAGGTCACATGAGCAACAACGACGATCTGCACGCACTGCTGAGCGGCGCCCGCTGGTTCGGCGGCAAGGGCCGACCGTTCCAGGTCACCCGGGCCCGTCGCCTGGGCCGGCTGCCGGGCACCGCGCCGCAAGTGGCGATCGACCTGGTGCGCGTGGAGTACGCGGACGGTCCCGGTGGGCACGACCTCTACCAGGTTCCGCTGTCGTTCTACCCCGAGCCTCAGGACCGGCTCTCACACGCCCTGGTGGGGGTCTGGACCGACGACGACTTCGGCCCCAGCCACGTCTACGACGCCCTGCACGACCGGGAGGCGATGGCGTTGTGGCTGGTCGGCTTCAACGCCGGCGACGAGCTGACCGGGCCGCTGCTCTTCCACCGCGTGCCGGGGCACGACCTGGACCTGTCCACCCACTCCACCCTGTTCACCGGGGAGCAGTCCAACAGCTCGGTCGCCTTCGGCGAGGACGCGGTGATGAAGGTGTTCCGCAAGATCACCCCCGGGGTCAACCCGGACATCGCCGTGCACGAGGTGCTCACCCGGGCCGGCTCGGAGCACGTGGCCGCGCTCTACGGCTGGCTGGACGTGGTCGACGAGGAGTCCGACGCGGTCATGCAGCTGGCGATGCTGCAGCAGTTCCTGCGCACCGCCAGCGACGGCTGGGAGCTGGCCCTGGCCAGCGTGCGCAACCTGTACGCCGAGGGCGACCTGTACCCGGACGAGGTCGGCGGCGACTTCGCCGGGGAGGCCCGCCGACTGGGCATCGCCCTGCGCGAGACCCATCAGGTGCTGGCCGAGCACTTCCCCACCGCGACCCGCGACGGTGACCAGCTCGCCGAGCTGGTGGCCGGGATGCACCGCCGCCTCACCGACGCGCTCGAGGTGGTGCCGGACATGGCCGAGCACGAGAGCGCCCTGCGGGCCGCCTTCGACCAGATGGGTGCGCTCGGGCACGTGGCGGTGCAACAGGTGCACGGCGACCTGCACCTGGGCCAGACGCTGCGGACCGTGAAGGGCTGGAAGATCGTCGACTTCGAGGGCGAGCCGGCCAAGCCGCTGGCCGAGCGGCTGCTCCCCGACTCGGTGTGGCGCGACGTCGCCGGCATGCTGCGCTCCTTCGACTACGCCCCGCGGGTGGTGGCGATGGACTTCCCCACCGGCGAGGGCGCCGACCAACGCAGCTACCGGGCCAAGGAGTGGGCGGCCCGCAACCGGGCAGCCTTCCTGGACGCCTACACCGACGGCGCCGCGAACCAGGAGGACCTGGTGCTGCTGACGGCGTACCTGGCGGACAAGACCGTCTACGAGGCGGCGTACGAGGCCCGCAACCGGCCGACCTGGCTCGCCATCCCACTGGCCGGCCTGGGGGGCCTGGCGGGCATGGTGGATACGGTGACGGAGTCCTCCCAGCCATACGACCTATCCAACTTCGGCGAGAGCGGAGACAGGGCATGACCGGACCGGGTGAGCTCGATATCTACCTGATCAACGAAGGACGCCACGAGGAGCTGTGGCAGGTGCTCGGCGCGCACGTCGTGGCGGGCGGCACCACCTTCACGGTGTGGGCACCGCACGCCATGGAGGTGCAGGTCGCGGGCGACTTCAACGACTGGGACGGCGCACGCACGCCGCTGCACTCGGTCGGCCACTCCGGGGTGTGGCACGCCATGTCCCCCGATGCCGGCCAGGGCTCGCTGTACAAGTTCCGGATCCGTGGGGCCGACGGGGTCTGGCGGGACAAGTCCGACCCACTGGCCTTCCACACCCAGGTGCCCCCGGAGACAGCCTCGGTGGTCTTCGAGTCCACCTACACCTGGAACGACCAGGAGTGGCTGAACCACCGCGCCGGGCGGCACCACATCGAGGAGCCGATGTCGGTCTACGAGGTGCACCTGGGCTCGTGGCGCAAGCACTACGACGGCAGGACGTACAACTACTACGAGCTGGCCGACAGCCTGGTCCCCTACGTCCAGGACCTGGGCTTCACGCACGTGGAGTTCATGCCGGTGATGGAGCACCCCTTCGGCGGCTCCTGGGGCTACCAGGTGACCTCCTACTTCGCCCCCACCGCTCGGTTCGGCGACCCCGACGGATTCCGGCACCTGGTCGACCGGCTGCACCAGGCCGGCATCGGGGTGATCGTGGACTGGGTGCCCGCGCACTTCCCCAAGGACGACTTCGCGCTGGCCCGGTTCGACGGCACGCCGCTGTACGAGGATCCCAACCCGGCCCGCGGGGAGCACCCGGACTGGGGCACCTACGTGTTCAACTACGGGCGTCGCGAGGTGCGCAACTTCCTGGTCGCCAACGCGCTGTACTGGCTCGAGGAGTACCACATCGACGGTCTGCGGGTGGACGCCGTGGCCTCGATGCTCTACCTGGACTACTCGCGCGAGCCAGGCCAGTGGTCGCCCAACGTGTACGGCGGCCGCGAGCACCTGGAGGCGGTGCACTTCCTGCAGGAGATGAACGCCGTGGTCTACGGCCGGGTGCCCGGGGTGATGACCATCGCCGAGGAGTCCACCTCCTGGCCCGGGGTCACCCGCGCCACCTCGCACGACGGCCTGGGCTTCGGCTTCAAGTGGAACATGGGCTGGATGCACGACTCGCTGACCTACGTGCAGCGCGACCCGGTGCACCGCAGCCACCACCACGGCGAGATGACCTTCTCGCTGGTCTACGCCTGGTCGGAGAACTTCGTGCTGCCGATCAGCCACGACGAGGTCGTGCACGGCAAGGGCTCGCTGCTGCGCAAGATGCCCGGGGACCGCTGGCGGCAGCTGGCCAACCTGCGCACCTACCTGGCGTTCATGTGGGCCCACCCGGGCAAGCAGCTGCTCTTCATGGGCAGCGAGTTCGGCCAGGAGTCGGAGTGGGCCGAGGCCCGCGAGCTGGACTGGTGGCTGCTGGAGCACCCCGAGCACCGCGGCGTCACCGACCTGGTACGGGACCTGAACCGCATCTACAGCTCGACCCCGGCGCTGCATCGGCGCGACAACGACCCGACCGGCTTCTCGTGGATCGACTCCCACGACGCCAACCACAACGTCTTCAGCTTCGTCCGCCGGGCACCGGGCGAGCCCGACCTGGTCTGCGTCTCCAACTTCGCCGCCGTGCCGCACGAGGGCTACCGCCTCGGGCTGCCGTCGGCGGGCCAGTGGGAGGAGGTCCTCAACACCGACGCCGGGGCGTACGCCGGCTCCGGAGTCGGCAACCTCGGCACGGTGGACGCGGGCGATCAGCCGTGGCACGGGCAGCCGGCCAGCGCCACGCTGGTGGTGCCGCCGTTGGCCACCCTGTGGCTGCGACGCCGACACTGAGCGGGTGCTCGGGGCCCCACCGGACCGGCCGAGCCATCTAGGCTGACCGGGTGAGCTCCGAGCCCGAGTGCACCACCGTCAGCCCCGGCGTCGCCCGGCTCTGGTGGCCCTC
>ERZ1645187.1470-NODE-1470-length-21583-cov-49.783677_pt1 | contig 21583 bp, 19 predicted proteins | sample MGYA00575352_ERZ1645187 | MGnify/ENA primary metagenome ERZ1645187 (study PRJEB40837, sample SAMN11349314) | freshwater sediment metagenome | isolation source: river sediment | host: Sediment | place: India: Wazaribad , New Delhi | collected 2017-02-21 ... | reverse complement strand
CCGGACCTGCTCCCGCCACAACGCATAGCCGGCGGCGTTCAGGTGCAAACCATCCCGGTACAGTTCGGGCCGGGGACGCCCCTGAGCGTCGAGCAGCGGGCTGGCGACATCAACGAAACGCAGCCCCGGCGTCGCTTCGCAATAGGCGCGCAGTTGCCGGTTGGCTTCCTGCTGCCGTTCCAGCCGGGCGGCGAAGTAGGGCGAAGGTTTGACAGCCAGGAGCAGGATGGGCAAGGTCGGATTGCTCTGACGCAGGCGTTCGACCAGTTGCCGGAACCGGTCCACCACCAGCCCCGGCCAGGCCCACCAGGAACCGAGATCATTTTCGCCCGCATAGATCACGACGACCCGTGGCCGGTAGGGAAGAATCACCCGGTCGGCATAATGCAGCACATCGCGCAGGTGCGCGCCACCAAAGCCCCGATTTAGCACCGGGATCGGCGCCATGTCGGCGGCCAGGGTATCCCAGAACCGGATGCTGGAACTGCCGACGAACACCACCTGGCCCGGCGCTGGCGGCTGGCGGCGATCCTGCTGCTCAAAAGCCTGAATCGCCGGTTCCCAAAGCGTTGCTGACGGTTGCAGCCGCAGAAAACCGGCGACGGCGCCCGCCAGCAGGACCAGCAGCGCCAGCGTTATCCCCCAGCCGCGCCAAACCCGGCGTGATTTATTGCCCATAGCCCCAAGCCTTATGCTTTTTACCTTCTGCGGGTAAGGTTGATATGATGGAAATCAACCCGTCCCTTTCCTTCGCCCAGCCAGAAACCAACCGTTTATGTCCAGACCTGTATTAGCGCCGCGCTTCACCGCGATTGACGAGACCCGCGCCCTCGCTATTTTCTCAATGATCATCATGCACTTCGGTCCCGGCGCCTTTCAACGTCTCCCAGCATTGCAACCGTTGGCGGAACCGATTCTGTTCCTGGGCCGGTTCGCTACTACTACCTTCGTCATCGTGTTTGGCGTCACGATTGGCTTTGTGTATTTCGACCGCTTCCGGGGACCGGATCGCCACCTGGTGCTGGAAGCGACCCATGCCCGCGCCCGTCTGCTGGTGCTGTGCGCGCTGCTGATCTGCGTGCCGGACTATATCAATTTGTGGCTGGCCAGCGATTTCAACCTCAGCCACTGGTTGTTCAAGACCTACAGCATCTTCAACTACTATGCGCTGGCCCTGCTGTCCGTGCCGCTGTGGCTGAGGGCGCTGGCGCCGACGCCAGTCCGTAACGCGCTGATGCTGGGCGTCGCTCACTGGGCATTGGCCTGGCTGTGGTTGATGGCATGGCCGCTCGATCCGGCGCTGGGCTTCCAGGAATACCTCCGTCTGAACCTGCTGTCGGGACCTTACGCCTACCTGCAACTGTCCGGCAGCGCCATCATGGCCATTCCCGTAGGCATCGCGCTGCGTCACGCGGTGCGCGCCCGCCAAGAAGTGAATTTCGTGCACCGCCTGTTGCCGCTCGCGCTGTTGCTGAGTCTCGCGGGCTGGCTGCTCGGGGTGGCGACGGGCGAATTCAGCCTGCACAACATCGTCCTCGGCGCGATCAAGGCCCCGCCACGGGTCTGGTACTGGCTGTTTTTCGGCGGCGCGGCGTTGCTGCTGCTGATCGGTTTCATCCTGCTGGGCCTGAAGCTGGGGGCGCGCGAGAAAAAACTGACCTATCCCATCGCCCTGTTTGGCCAGGCCTCGCTACCGATCTATACAGCCCATACTTTTGTATTGCCGCTTCTGAACTGGCTGGATCGTTTGGTTGTGGTCGAAGGCGTCGCCCGCATCATCCTGCCGTTTTCGGTGTTCGCCATTTATTGCGCGGTCGTCATGGATTACTACCATCGCAAGACGTTGCGTTCGCAGGCTAAGGCGTCAGCGGCGGCGTCAGGATGATTCTGCCCGTTCAGGCAGGAGAAACAGGGTACGCAGGGCGTACCCGGCGAACTCAGCGACAGCCCAGCCACCAACAGGGCTGGTTGGCGATAAAGCGCAGGAGCGCGGCGTGTTTGGGCGCGGCGCTCTGGGTCTGAAATTCCTTGGCGCCCCAACTGCCATACCGGGTATAGCGGCTCGCGCTGTTGAAGTGCATGAACAACTGGCCGCCAGCCTGCCGCCAGCCGTTGAGATAGTCGTCGTACAACCCGCCCATCGCGGCGGCGCGGTTGGCGGCCGTGAACAATTTTTCGAGCCGTTCATCGTTTTGGGCGGAACCGACGCCGACCAGGTGCTGACCGCCTTCGTAGGCAAACAGGCCCAGCCTGTAGCGGTCGGCCAGCGCCCGATGCGCAGCGATTTGCCGGTACACCGCCGGCAGCGCGAGCGCTTTGGGATCGTTCAGCAGATCGCCGGTAACGAGTTCCTGGAACAGCAGGGCCAGACCGCCATCGGGTTGCGCGGTCCAGGCTGCGACGGCGCTCGCCAGTCTGGAATAGCCCAGGTGACCGCCGAAATAGGGCGCAATCGCCAGGGCGTCCATCGGCTCGGCGCACGGATGCCCGCCATTTTCCGCCGCCCACAACGGGCATTTGAGGGCCTGTTCCGTGACCCAGGAATTGGCGCTCATGCCGCCCATGACGCAGACCACCCGGCCACTGTCGGAACCCCATTCCCGTTTCCACAGGCTGCAAAGTTCGGCGGAACGCTTGCCATAGCCGTTGATCCGGCGGGTAAAGGGGGAAGGCCCGCCGGGCTGATCGGGCCAGCGCTGCACCGCCTGTTGTTGAACCCAGGCGCCGGCGCTGAACTGGTCGTTCCAGACTTCATTGGCATATTCGACGTAAATCCGCAGGTGTAAAGGCAACCGTTCCCTGGCCAACCGGGCGAACTGGACCACGTAATCGTCGCTGGCCCGCGCCGGGATATTGATCCAGGGATCGGCGTCCAGCGTCGTCGCCAGTTCCAGCGCCAGTTCCACCGGAGCGCCATTGCGACCGCTCCACCGGGCGTGTTCCAGCCGGGGCCGTTCCGCCCATTCGACCAGTTCGCTGGTGTTGGTGCGGAGAAAATCCATGAAGCGAATGGCGCGATAGTGGCGCAGGTCGCTGAGGAAGAGCGGATGGAAGCGTCTGACTTCCTCCAGATCGGTGAACGGCATATAGGCTCTGCCCTGGGCCTGGCAGGCGGCGGCATCCTCGGCGTAAGCGAAGGGGTCGCCCACGCAAACGCCCCCTGGCCGGATGACCCGGATTCGGCGCAGATAGTTGCCGGTACGGTGGGGGTCGGTGGCGGTGATGCGCAGCAAAATGCCGGCGTTGGTGGCCTTGACGGTCAACACGTCGCGGCCCGGCTGGGAGCGCGCAGCGTTTTTGACGGCGTCGAATCCATACTCAATCGTGCCTTCGCCGTCGTAAAGCACCGTATAGAGACCGGACGGGTAGGCGCCACCATTGCCTTTGAGCAGCAGGGTAGCGACGGTGCGGTAGTTGACGCTGACATCATCAGCCGCCGGCAACGACCGAATCCAGCCCTCCGGGTCGAGGTCCAGGCGACTCTGCTCGCGGGTGTCCCATTCGGTGGCGGGCGCTTGCGGCGCACAGGTGGCCGACTTATAGCGGGAGCATTGCGTCAACCAGTCGCTGGACCGCTTCATCTCGTCCAGGAGCGGCCATTCCGTGCTCCAATAGGTGAGGGCGTCAATGTTGATCCCCAGCGGGGAGCGGGCATTGGCGGTATCGCCGGCGCTGGCCGGAGACTGGCCGTGAGCGGCCGCCAGACTGTACCCCAACAAGGTCCAAAGGGCGATGACGAGGGTGAGAAGGGGGCTGGATCGCTTGAATTGGGTCATGGTGAACGTCCGGAATCGGCTGGGTGAGGGGAATCGCCGAAGAAGTGCTGGATGCGGATGCGGTCCAGCTCGACTTGCAACACTGGGTCGAACGAACCAGTGCGCCGGGCCAGTACGTCGGCCCAGGGCAGGCGCGCGGTTTCTTCCTGCAGCCGCTCCACCAACCGGTCAATGTTTCCTACCACCCGCGCCGGGGCGCCGGCGACGATGGTTCCCGGCGGCACGTCGCGGTTGACCACCGAACCGGCGGCGACGATGGCGTTGGGGCCGATGGTGACGCCGGGCAGCAGAATCGCGCCGTGGCCGACGAAGACGTTATCGCGGATGTCAATTTTGCCGACCCGGTCCAGCTTCAGCCCGTAGGCGCGGTTGAGCATGTTCACCGAGCCGTCGTGGCCGAACAGGGTGCAGCCGGTCAGCCGAACGTTGTTGCCCAGCCGGGTGTAGGCCGGGTCGGCGAGGATGACGTTGGTCTGAATCGAACAGTGCTCGCCGATGGCGTGCAACACCCCACGGCGCTTGAGCCAGGCCGCCCATTCATCCCCGCTGGGGTTGCAGAACCGCTTGTACCACCCGATCGCCTGGCCCCGCTCGAACGCCAGATAGCGCAGGATGCGCCGCAATAACCCTTTCATGCCGGTTTCCTCCCGGTCGCCTTGCCGATGAACCCGCCCAGCGTGTGCGCCAACTGGCGGCGCAAGTATTCCCGCTCGCCCCAGTCACACAGCCCCCGATAGAGAAAGGCCGCCGTCACTACGGTGTACAACAGGCCGCAGACGGTCAGCAGCCCTAATAACGACCAGCGGTCGGTGCCAGCGGCGGCGAACCAGGGTTCGGTCAGCCAGGCCAGCGCCAGCCCGAAACCGTAGGGAGCCAGACCGGGCACGATCACCCGCCAGACATAGGTTCCGGTGGCGACTTTCAGGAAGCGGTTGGAATACGCCATATAGGCCCAGCCGCTCAGGGTCATCCCGGCGGCGACGCCGTAGGTAATGGCGGGGATGGTGGTTCCCAACGCCAGGAACGCGCCGCCCACCAGCACCGCGACCAGCGCCGCCTGGGTCAGCGGATAGAACAGGGTGCGGCCCGGATGGTTGGCCCCGTAGTGCAATGCGGTGCAGGGGCCGGTGGTGACGTGGGTGTGAAACGGCAGGGTGAACCAGGCCATGATGAAGGCGGTGATGCGGAATTCTTCATTGGGACCGAGCCAGGCGGTCATGATCGGCGCGGCGAAGCCGGCCAGAAAGCCCATGATCAGGCCGGTCAACAGGCTGATGTAACGCGCGCCCTTCAGATACAGCTTGCCCAGTTCCTCGAACTGGCCGAGGCTGTGCAGGTGCGTCACTGCCGGCAGGAACACGGTGTTCAGCGCCGAGGTGATCTGGCTGGACATGACCGGCAGCTTTTCGCCCAGATCGAACAGGCCGGTGGCGCGCACCCCGATGAACGCGCCGGCGATCACCTTTTCGATGGAATAGAGAATCATGCTCAGCATGCCGGAAATCTGCACCACGCCGCCGAAGCGGTAAAACAGGGTCAGCAGTTTGCGATCAAAATGGCGCGGGCCGAGGGTCAGGCCGGGTAGCACCTGGAAGCAGGCGCGGGCGCTCAGCCAGGTCGCCAGCAGGTAGCGGATGACGAAAGCCCACAGCAGCGCGTACACCCCCAGCCCGGCCAGCAGCAGAGCGATGATCAGCGCGGTCTCCAGCAGGAAACTCACCACCCAGATGCCGGTCTGCCGCACCATCAGTTGCAGGCCGCCCAGCACGTGGCTGAACGCACCGAAGCTCAGGTCGAGCATCATGGCGGCGGCGGTGGCGAAAATCAGGATGGCGGCGGTTTCGCGCAACTGCGGGGCGACGTTGAAGGCGTCCAGCAGCACCGGCATCCCCAGACCCAGCAGCGCCAGCAGGCCCATACACAGCGGAACGGTGACGGCGAGGCCGGTAGTCAGCAGGCGATTGATCGCTTCGGTGTCGTGGCGAGCATGGTATTCGGCGGTATAGCGGATGTAGACGTTGGCGATGCCGAAGGTGCTCATGCCCAGGTAGCTGATGACGATGAAGCAGATGGCCCAGATGCCGTACTCCTCCAGACTGACGTAGCTGAGGATGATCGGCGGCAGTCCGACCCGGCTGAGCATGTAGAGCAGCTTGGCGGCCAGTTGCACGACGGCGTTCTGGGACAGGCGGTTCTTGAATTGTTGTTTGGCGTCGCTGGCGGTGGTCATGGAGTTGGGGGCAATGGCGTGGCGTTTGGTGGATGACGGGGCAATATTCTATCGCTATTCCTGCCTGAGATTGGCCAGCAGCCGGTACAGTGTCCGCTCGCCGATCCCCAGCACCCGCGCCACTGCCGCCCGTCGCCCCTGATGGCGGGTCAGCAGCAGTTGCGCATAGTATTGCTCGATTTCGGCCAGAGTCGGTTCGTGGTCGAAGGTCAGCGTCACCCCGGTGGCAGGAGTTGCCGGCGGGGTGACAGCGATCTGCGGCAGGGTGAGATGCTCCGGGCCGATTTTCAGCTTGTTGCCCGACAGGATGATGGCCCGCTCGATGACGTTGCGCAGCTCCCGCACGTTGCCGGGCCAGTCGTAGTCCAGCAACTGCTGCAAGGCCGGTTCGCTCATCCGCTTGACGATCCGTTTGGAAAAGCCCGAATGGGTCAGGAACTGCCGGGCGAGTGGCGGAATATCCTCCCGGCGCTCGCGCAGCGGCGGCACGGCGACCACGAAGGCGTTGAGGCGGTACAACAGGTCCTGGCGAAATTCTCCCCGCTGCGCCATGGCATCGAGATCGCGATTGGTGGCGGCGACGATCCGCACTTCCGCTTCAAGATCCACCGTACCGCCCAGGCGGCGAAATCGCCTGGTTTCCAACACCCGCAGCAGTTTGGCCTGAATGGCTGGCGGAATCTCGCCGATCTCGTCCAGGAACAACGTACCGCCCCGGGCCTGTTCGATCAGTCCCGGCTTTCGTTGCACGGCGCCGGTGAAGGCGCCGCGCTCGTGCCCAAACAGTTCGGATTCAAACAGCGATTCCTGCAACGAACAGCAGTCCACCGCCACCAGTGGCCCTTCCGCCGCCGGGCTGAGGCGGTGAATTTCCTGGGCTACTTTTTCCTTGCCGACCCCGCTTTCGCCCAGGATCAACACCGTCGCTTCGGTGGGCGCAACGGCCTGGAGGCTGGCCAGCAGTTGTCGCAGCGGCGCGCTGTCCCCCACCAGCAGGCTTGGCGCTTCGTGCCGCACCACGCTGGTGTAGAACTCGCCGCGCCGGTACAGGAGCGCGTGGTCAATGATCCGTCGGACCGCGCCCATCAGTTCGTTCGGATCAACCGGCTTGACCAGAAACTCCGTCGCGCCCAGCCGCAGGGCGTCGAGCGCGGCGTCAATCCCCGTCTCGTCGCACAGCACCAGCACCGGGTAATCGTGCGCCCACTGCTCAATCACCGCCTTGCTGACCTCCCTGGGCCAGGGATGGTCCAGCAGGATCAGGTCCGGCGGCTGATCGGCCAGTTCGCGTTGAATTCCGGCATGGTCGGTGCGGGCGGCGACTTGATAACCGCGCTGCTGCAATTCTTCAGCGATGTGCCGATGGGACAGGGCGTCTCTACCCACCAGCAGGATATGGTCGTTCATGGTTGCTGCCCGTGCTAACGCTTGGAGGACCGGTTCAGTTCCCGGCTGCTGCCATTTTGGCAAAGTGAACTATGAGGTTGCCCGCACTGCTACCGGGTTTTGGGCAGCCGGTCGAGTATTTCAACCATCCGCTTGCGCATTTTGGCAGGTTTCAGCGAAGGAATGCTGCCAGAATGGCAGTTAATACCTTCCGGCCACGGATTCAAGCTGGACTTGGGGGGATGTTTTTAGTATTATATTTGTTGATAATCAGTATGTTAAAAATAAAAAACTTTGTTGGCATATTTTTAGCTTAACCTGATTTCAGTCAGGTCGAGACGTTGCCATCATGGCGCATACCCCTGCGGCTAAATCCAGCCCTTTTGGATCTGTAAAGGATAAATCCATGCACCCCGTTCACAAAGGTTTTGCCCTGTCGGCCTTGGCTGGCGTCTTCGCCATAGGCAGCGCGGCGATGGCTTCTTCGGTCATACCGGAGCCGGTAGCCATACCCTGGCAATCCGGCAACGCCGCGTTCGAATGCCAGGAGGCCACGTATACAACCGGCGTCTCCTACGCCTACAGCTTCAAGATCGATAACTGGAACAGCGCTATTGATGGCCCCCACACAGCCACGTTCGGCGATGGCCACACCAACACCATCACGATCTCTAACAACGACGGCACCTACTTCAACTGGACGGCGTTGAACCAGATGGGTGTGGTGATCGTCAAGGGTGGCAAGGCCGCCAGCATCTTCGAGTATGAACGTCCGGTATCCATGGATGCTGGCCTGGTTTCGCCGAACAACGCCAGCGGTAAGCCGGCGGCGGTCAGTCATGCAACCTTCTGCTGGAACGCGAACGCGGATGCTGGCGCGCCACCGCCCAATCTCGTGGTGACGGATAGCGACAGCGACGGCATTACGGATAACCTGGACGCCTTCCCCTTGGATTCGGAGCGGGTGGCGCGGCGGTTTTATCCCAACGGCAGCGACTATGGTTATCTGGCCTTCGAGGATAACTGGCCGAAGAAAGGCGACTTTGACATGAACGACCTGGTGGTCGCCTACCGGGCGATGGAGACCCTGAACGCCCGTAACGAAGTCACCAACCTCAAGCTGGTCTATGAGATCGCCGCCCGGGGCGCCGCCAATGACAACGCCTTCGCTGTTCACCTGCCGGGGGTGGCCCGTGACGCGATCAACCCGGCGCTGACGACCCTGAAAATCCAGGACCAGGCTCCCGTACCGCTGCCGACCGAGAGTGGCCAAAGCGAAGCGGTCTTCATCCTGATCACCTCAGTCAACACCGTGACCAAGACCGGTTTGAAATGGCCCTGCGGATTCTTTAACACCGTAAACAAATGCCCCCGCTCCGAACCGGTGTTGCTGGTAGCCGACATCCACTTTCAGCGGCCGTTGAGCCGGGCGCAACTCGGAGCAGCTCCCTACAACCCCTTCATCTACCCCAACCGCTATGCGGGGCGGGGTCAGGAGATCCATCTGGTGGATCACCCGCCGACCGCCAAAGCCAATCCCAGCCTGTTCGGCACCGAGGATGATCGCTCCAATCCAGCCGAGGGCCGCTATTACCGCACAGCCGATAATCTGCCCTGGGCGCTGGACGTGCCGGAAACCTGGCGGCACCCGGCGGAATGGAACGATGTAACCAACGCCTACTCGACCTTCGCCACCTGGACCAGCAGCGGCGGCATGACCGCAGCCAACTGGTATGTCAGCACGGTCAACCAGGGCCTGGTGTTCCAGCCTTAATCTGAATCGGTACTTGAGGAGAACAGACTGATGAAACGGCTTAACACGACCCTGCTGCTGGCGGCGCTTCTGACTGGCGGCAGTTATCAGGCCGCTTTGGCGACGGACACGGACGAGGTGGAAGCTGGCGCCGACTTTCGGTATGAAACGGCCCATCTAATCCCGGTCGAGATCAAACTGGCGCTGCCCAATGACAACCTGGCGTCGTTGAGTTTCTACAGCCAGCGGGAAAGCGGGCTGCGGTTGCTCGAAACCGCTTTTACCGACCCTCTGGGCCACTACCTGGGTCAACTGCAACTGCCCGTTCATCTGAGTCAGGTGGTGGTGGTTGTGCGCGCCGCCAACCGGCAGGACACGCTCACCTTACCCATCAGCGCCGGTGCGATCACTTACGCCGAATAAGTTCGACGGCCCCTTGAGAGATTAGATCAATGATTAAAAACAAGCACTTGAATCAATTTGCCTGTATTGTGGCGGCGTTGCTGATCAGCAGCGGCGCCTCAAGCGCGCCGCCGGCCAAGCCCGATGCCGTGATTCACTTTTCCCCCCTCGATCTGACGGATGATGGCGGCGCCAAAGTGAAACAGGCCGTCTTCACCTACCAGGGCCAGGCTTACGAGGTGAAACTGCATGGTCTGGGTGTGGGCGGCGCCAAAGGGAAGGGCGTCAAGGTGACTGGCGAGGTGTACGGGTTGAAAAACGTGACCGATCTGGAGGATATCTATGTGACTGATCTGTCGCAGGATACAAGGGGCACAGTCAGCAGCGAGACGCTGTCGCTGTATAGCAGGCGCGGCGTCAGCATCCACCTCCAGACGAATAATCCCCAGCTTTCCCTGGCGGCGGGCGGCGATGCGGTAACGGTGACGTTGCCCCAGTTCGATACTTCCGGGCAGCGTTCGCTGAGGTAGATCGGTGCGGCTCGCGGCGACGCTGGTTCAGCCGAACCGCCGCTGGGAATTGTTCTGGCGGCGGTCATCGGCGGTGGGTGCGATGATGCGGCGTTGGGTTTATGATGGTGACAGGAATCAACGGGGAAAACGCCATGCACGTACTCGTCGTCGGCGGAGCAGGCTACATCGGCTCTCATATGGTCAAGCTGCTGTGCCAGCGCGGATTTGCAGTGACCGTGCTGGACAATCTGTCCGCCGGCTACCGGGACGCGGTGGTGGGTGGGCGGTTCGTGCTGGGCGATCTGGGCGAACGGGATTTGCTGGACGAGTTGCTGGCCACCTCGCACTTCGATGGGGTGATGCACTTCGCGTCCCACATCCAGGTCGGCGAGTCGGTGCGCGAGCCGGCCAAGTACTATCTCAACAACGTGTTTAAAACCCAGTATCTGCTGGATGCGATGGTGGCGCATCGGGTGCGCCACTTCATCTTTTCCTCCACTGCGGCGATTTTCGGCGAGCCGGTTCGCATCCCGATTGACGAGGATCATCCGAAAAATCCGATCAATCCCTACGGGCGCGGCAAGTGGATGGTCGAGCAAATGCTGCAAGACTATGACGTGGCGTATGAGATCAAATCGGTCTGCCTGCGCTATTTCAACGCCGCCGGCGCCGACCCGGACGGCGAACTGGGCGAGCGCCACGAGCCGGAGACGCACCTGATTCCGCTGGTGCTACAGGCCGCTGCGGGCCGCCGACCCCATATCACCGTGTTCGGAACCGACTACGACACGCCGGACGGTACCTGCATCCGTGACTACATCCACGTCGCCGATCTGTGCGAGGTCCATCTGCTGGCGCTGCAACGGCTGTGGGCCGGCGGCGATAGCGCGGCGTACAACCTCGGCAACGGCAACGGCTTTTCGGTGCGGGAAGTGATCGACACCGCCCGCGCCGTGACCGGCCGCGACATCCCGGTGCAATACGGCGAACGCCGGCCCGGCGATCCAGCGCGCCTGGTGGCAGACTCGCGGCGGGCGCGGGCGGAACTGGGCTGGGAACCGCGCTACGCCGATCTGGCGACCATCATCGCCCACGCCTGGCGCTGGGAAACGCGGCCTTCAGCCGCTCTGCCGTTGAGCGAGGGTGGCTAACCCGCCATCCGCTCCATACTCGTTCGCAGCTCGCCTTCGAGCCTGACCGCTTTTTCAGCCTGAGTATCCACGATGACGAAGGTGACATCGGCGTCGGCGATGACGGTATCGCTATCCTTGAGCGTGATGAGCTGGTGCATCACGCACCGGCGGGCGCCAATGGACTTCATGGAGGTGGTGATGCGCAGGATTTCGCCCATGTAGGCGGCGCGGCGGTAATTGATGTTGATGTTGACCACGGCGAACGCATAGCCGTGTTGGTCCAGAATATCCAGGTTGTTGGTGACTTCCAGGAAGCTCCAGCGGGCTTCCTCCAGAAATTCCAGATAGCGGGCGTTATTGACGTGGCGGAACAGGTCGAGGTGGTAGCCCCGGACCTTGATTTCAATGACATGGCTCATGGGAACGCTCCGTGAGTGGCGTGGCGGTAGTGTAGGGAAACAACCCGGATCGCGCATGAGCGTTTCTGTTGTGGGAGCAAAACGATGAGCGAGAACAAGCCCCGACTCCTGCTGTCGGCGTATCAATGCGGGCCGGGGATGGGTTCGGTGTCGCAGATCGGCTGGCACTGGTATGCCCGGCTGGCCCGGCGGCTGCCAGTGACGCTGGTCACCCACGTTCGCAACCGCGAGGCGCTGACCGGAGCGGGTGCGCCGCTGCCGGGGTCGGAAGTGATTTACGTGGATACCGAATGGTTCGCCGGGCCGCTGTACCGGCTGGCGGCGCGGCTGTTCGGCCAGAGCCAGCACGCAGTGTTTCTCGTCTCCTCGGCGGATTTCTATGTCTACGATGCAGCGGCGCTCAAGGAATTGCGCCGGCGGCGGGCGGCGGGCGCGGACTGGGACATCGTCCATGCGGTGACGCCGGTTTCCCCGATGGCGGCGACCCGCCTGCACAAGCTGGGGCGGCCCGTAGTGCTGGGGCCGTGGAACGGTGGCTTGGGCAATCCGGCGCATTTCCCCGACATCATGCGGGCCGATGCGGCCTGGGTGTATCCGGTGCGCAAGCTGGGCGGACTGGTGGATCTGCTGGCCGGTTCCAGCCGGGGGGCGGCAGCGATTCTGACTGCAACCCGGGCGACGGTGGAGAGCATTGCGCCGCGCCATCGCGCCCGCTGTGTGCCCATGCTGGAAAATGGCGTGGACCTGGACGTGTTCTCGCCCGGACCCTGGCCGGAACCACCGGGACCCGCTCGACCGCTGCGGCTGGTGTTCGTGGGACGCTTGGTGCCATTCAAGGGCGTTTCGATGCTGCTGGAAGCGGTGGCGCGGGTGAAAGAGGAGTTGCCGGTAGTGCTAACGCTGGTGGGCGAAGGACCGCTGGAAGCGGAATTACGGGCGGAAGTCCAGGCGCGTGGTTTGAACGAGCAGGTGAAGTTCAGCGTCGGCGCGCTGCCGCAAGCGGAAGTGGCGGCGCGGATGCGCGAGGCGCACCTGTTCTGCCTGCCTTCGGTGCGCGAATCGGGCGGCGCGGTGTTGCTGGAAGCGATGGCCTGCGCCCGGCCGGTCACGGCGGTGGCGTTCGGCGGACCGGCGGAGGTGGTGGACGATGGCGTGGGCCGCGCCTTGCCGGACACGGGCCGGGAAGCCGTGGTCAGCGGGCTGGTGGACGTGTTCCGCGACGTGGCGGCGCATCCCGATGCCTGGCGGGCGCGCGGCGAGGAAGGCTTGCGGCGGGCGCGGGAACGCTACGGCTGGGACGCCAAGGTGGATGCGGCGGTGGCGCTGTATCAGCGGCTGTTGAGCCAGGCGCAAGGTTAAAGGCGCAAGGCTAAAGGCCAAAGGCGAAAGGTGAACGGTTTTACCTCTCAGTGCCTCAGTGCCTCAGTGCCTCAGTGCCTTAGTTTGGCCGATGACGAGATTCACTTGTGGCTGGCGGATTTGGATCAGCCGCCGAAACCGCTGGTGGAACTGGCGGCGACGCTGACGGCAGATGAGCGGGAGCGGGCAGCGCGCTTTCGCTTTCCCGAACATCGGGATCGGTTTATCGCTGGGCGCGGTTTGCTGCGGGAACTGTTGGGCGCGTATTTGAATCAGCCAGCGGCAGCGTTGCGTTTCGAGCAGGGCGCGCATGGCAAGCCGGCGCTGGCCGGTGTGGATGCGAAAACCGGCCTGCATTTCAATCTTTCGCACAGCGGCGGTCAGGCGCTGTACGCCGTGACCCGCCGTGAAGTGGGCGTGGATTTGGAACGGCTGGATCGAACTGTGAGCCATGCGGCGATCCTCGAACGAGTCTGTGCGCCGCGTGAGTGGGCGGCGTTCCAGGCGTTGCCGGTGGAACAGCTTCAACTGGCATTTTTCGCCTGCTGGACCCGCAAGGAAGCCATCGCCAAGGCGCTGGGCGGCGGTTTGGCCAGCGGCCTGCGCAATCTGGACGTGTGTGGCCGCGAAGATGCCCTGCCCGACGGGCCCGCGAGCGTGTGGCAGGGACAGGGACAGGCATGGAGCGTACTGAATCTGGAGCCAGCGTCTGGCTGGATCGGGGCGCTGGCGGCGCTGGGCGCGGATTGGCGGTGGCGCGGCTGGTGCTGGGCTTGAAACACTGATGCCTCCCTCTCCCCTGGTGGGAGAGGGGCTGGGAGTGAGGGGTAAGAAGAGCAGATGGACCCTAACAATAACGAATCGAGGCTTGAACCGATGTCGCCGGTGCGCATGGCCTACCTGGTCAGCCAGTACCCAGGAATTTCCCATACCTTCATCCTGCGCGAGGTGTTGCGGTTGCGGGAGCTGGGTTTCGAGATCGAGGTCGCCTCGATCAACGCACCCGACCGCCCACCGGAGCGGTTGACCGCCGCCGAGCAGGCCGAAGCGGCGCGAACGTACTACGTCAAGCGCCACGGCGCGGCGGGCGCATTGGCCGCGAAGTGGGCCACGCTGACCACGCAACCCGCCGGTTTCTTTCGCGGCCTGAAATTCGCCTTGCGGCTGGGCGGCGCGGATTTGAAAAAGCTGACCTACGGGATGTTCTACTTTATCGAGGCGCTGATGATCGGGCGCTGGATGGCGCGCGAGGGTCTGACCCACCTGCACGTCCATTTCGCCACTCCCGCCGCCACCGTGGCGCTGATCGCCCACCAGATTTTCCCCATCACCTTCTCGATGACCGTTCACGGCCCGGACGAGTTCTACGACGCGCCCGGCTATTACCTGGCCGAGAAGATCGCCGGCGCCCGTTTCATCTGCTGCATCGGCCAGTACGCCCGCAGCCAGTTGATGAAGCTGTCGCCGCCGGATCACTGGGACAAGTTCGAGATTTCGCCGCTGGGCGTGGACCCGGCGCTGTTCGCGCCCCGGCCGTTCCGGGCTGATCCCCATCCGTTCGAGGTGATCTGCGTGGGCCGGCTGACGCCCGCCAAGGGCCAAGCCATCCTGCTGGACGCCATCGCCCGCCTGCGTGCGGAAGGCCGCGACATCCGGCTGCGCGTTGTCGGCGATGGCCCCGACCGGCCGACCCTGGAGCAGATCGTGGCCGAGCGTGGGCTGGGTGCGGCGGTGAGCTTCGAGGGCGCGGTCAATCAGGACCGCATCCGCGAACTGTACGCCGCCGCTGACGCCTTCGCGCTGGCCAGTTTCGCCGAGGGCATTCCCGTGGTGCTGATGGAGGCGATGGCGATGACCATTCCCTGCGTCACCACCTTCATCACCGGCATTCCCGAACTGATCCGCGATGGGCTGGACGGGTTGCTGGTCGCGCCCTCCGATGCCGAAGGACTGGCGGCGGCGCTGGCCCGGCTGATGGACGATGCGCAATTGCGGCGCCGGCTGGGCGAAGCGGGCCGGGCGCGGGTGGAGGAGAAATATAACCTGCACCGCAACATCGAGCGGTTGGCGGCGATTTTCCGGCGGCGGTTGGGCGGGGAGCGCAGTCATGGCTGAATTCTGGGCGCTGCTGGGTACGCTGCTGGCGCTGCTGAGCGTACCGGGGACGTTTGAACTGCTGATGCTGACCGTGGGCGGAATCCTGCTGTCCCGGCAGCAACTCCCTCCCCCCTTGCGGGGGAGGGCTGGGGTGGGGGGTGAAGCGCCGCCGCTCAACTTGGCCATCGTCGTTCCCGCCCACAACGAGGCCGCCGGCATCGCCGCCTGCATCCAGAGCTTGCGCGCCTGCGAGTCGGGGGGTGGGGCGTTCACCGTGGTGGTGGTCGCCGACAACTGCGAGGACGATACCGCCGCGCAGGCCGAAGCCGCCGGGGCGCGGGTGCTGGTGCGTCACGATCCTGACCGGCGCGGCAAGGGTTACGCGCTGGATTTCGCCTTCCGGCAACTGCTGAACGAGCCGTTCGACGCCTTCATGGTGGTGGACGCCGATACCCGTGTGGAGCCGAATCTGTTCGCCGAGGCTCAGCGGTGGTTCCGGGCCGGCGCGGATGCGGTGCAGAGCCGCTACTGCGTGGATAAGCCCGGCGTTTCCGTGCGCACCCGGCTGATGAATGTGGCGTTGCAGGCGTTCAACGTGCTGCGCCCGCGTGGCCGTGAATTCTGGGGCGTATCGGTGGGCCTGCTCGGCAACGGGTTCGGCCTGAGCCGCGCCACCCTGGAAGCGGTGCCCTACGATGCCGCGTCAGTGGCCGAGGATCTGGAGTATCACATTCGGCTGGTGCAGAACGGGCGTCGGGTGCGGTTCATGGACGCCACGACGGTCTGGTCGGAGATGCCGAGCGGCGAACGCGCCTCGCGCGGGCAGCGCGCCCGCTGGGAGGGCGGCCGGTTCCGCATGATCCGCGAGCAGACGCCCATTCTGTTACGCAGCATTCTGGCCGGACGCTGGCGCGAAGCCGAGCCGCTGCTGGAACTGTGGCTGTTGCCGCTGGCGTTCCACGTGTTGCTGTTGCTGCTGGCGCTGCTGCCGCCCTTCGCGCCCAGCCGGATTTACGCCCTGGTTGGCCTGGCGCTGGTAGGCTCGCACGTGCTGGCTGCGATTCGGGTCGGTGGCGGCGGCTGGCGCGATGTGCTGGCGGTGGCCGCCGCGCCGTTCTACGTCCTGTGGAAACTGACCCTGTTCAAGGCCCTGCTGCGCGGCGCTCGCAAGGACGCCGCCTGGGTCCGCACCGACCGCGAGTCTTCCAGCCATGACCGCTGAGCAATTCGACGTTTCCGTCGTCATCGTTTCGTTCAACACCCGTGATTTGCTGCGGGAATGCCTGAACACCCTCGCCGCCGAGGCGGGCGGCGTTCGCTACGAAGTGATCGTGGTGGACAACGCTTCCCGCGACGGATCGGCGGACATGGTGGCGGCTGAATTTCCCGCCGCGCGGCTGATTCGCAGCGACGTGAATCTCGGCTTCGCTGCCGCCAACAACCGGGGCTTCGCCATCGCTCAGGGCCGCTACGTGGTGTTGCTGAATTCCGACGCCTTCCCGCGCCCGCTGGCGCTGCCCAGGGCGGTGGCCTATATGGACGCCGACCCGAACATCGGTCTGGGCGGGGCGCGGCTGGTGGGGCGGGATGATTCCTGGCAACCCTCGGCGCGGCTGTTTCCCTCCCCGCTCAACGACTTTTTGTCGCTGTCCGGGCTGTCCGTGCGCTTTCCGCGCAGCCGCTTCTTCGGTCGGGTGGATCGCACCTGGGCTGATCCCAATGTGCCGGCGGAAGTGGACTGGGTGCCGGGCGCGTTCTCGATCATCCGCCGCGACGTGCTGGAGCAGGTCGGCACTTTCGATGAGGCGTTCTTCCTGTACTACGAAGAAGTGGACCTGTGCCGGCGGATCAAGGCGGCGGGTTATAAAGTCTGCTACTGGCCGGACGTGGTCGTAATTCATCTGGGCGGCGAGTCGTCCAAGACCCTGCAACACCTGACGCTGTCCTCGTCCGGCGCGCAACTGACGCTGTGGCGATTGCGCAGCGAGTATCTCTACTACCGCAAGCAGCACGGTCTGACTACGGCCTGGCTGGCGGTGCAGGTCGAGAAACGCTGGCATCAGTTGCGGGCCTGGAAGAACGCCCGCCGCCCGGACGCCGAGGGCCGCGCCAAGGCCGAGGAGTCGCGGGCCATCGTGACCCTGATCGACCAGGCGTGGCGGGAAACCAACGGCGGCCAAGTCTCGCCGCCGAGGCCGTGGTAGGGAGGCGGTCATGTTCGACAACCTGCGTGAAGACTGGCGGACCTACGAACGCGATCCGGCCCGGCAGGGGCTGTGGGTGATGGTCGTGTACCGCTTCGGGCGCTGGCGCTACGGCATTCACAACCGCTGGCTGCGCCTGCCGTTCTCGATTCTCTACAAGATTCTCAAGCTGCTGTCGCAGATTCTCACCGGCATTGACCTGCCCTGCGAAGTGACCGTGGGGCGGCGGTTCAAGATCGAGCACTTCGGCGACATCATCATCAGCGGCGACACCGTGTTCGGCGACGACGTGGTGATCCGCAACGGCGTGACCGTCGGTTTGAAACGCACCAACGAACGCGGCGCTCCCGTCATCGGCAACCGGGTGGACATTGGCGCCGGCGCCAAGGTTCTTGGCCCAATCCGCATCGGCGACGATGTGGCGATTGGCGCGAACGCGGTGGTGTTGCAGGACGTGCCGCCCAATTCGCTCGCCATCGGCGTGCCGGCGCAAATCCGGCCCCGCCGCGCCGCGCCCGCAGCCGGGAGCAGCGCGACGTGAACCGTTCCCCCGACCGGGCGCTGCGCACCTTCGATCTGGCGCTGACCCTGACCTGGCTGATCCTGCTGGCCCCCTTCTGGCTGGTGCGCGCCCTGCTGGCGCTGATTGGGGCCGGGCGGCTGTTCGACCATGCGCACGTTCTGGGTCGCAATCGCCGTCCCTTTGTCCGGCTGGCCTTCGCCGGACCGTTGCCGGGCCGCGAGCTGGCGGCGCTGTTCAATATCCTGCGCGGCGACATGGCCATCGCCGGACCGCGCCCGTTGACCGTGGCGGAAGCGGCGGTGGTTCCCGCCGAGGCGAACATTCGCTTCAGCGTGCCGCCGGGCCTCTTCTCCCCTTACCAGGTTCAACAACGCACCGGCATCGCCCACGATCCCGAAAGCGAACTGGACCGGCGTTTTGTCGAAAATCGCAGCGTGCGCGCCAGTTGGGGCCTGAGCGCCCGGGCGCTCGTCGCCGGGCTGTTGGGCGGCGGCGAGCGGCCGGTTCCGCCGCTGCTGGATTTCTTCGGTGTGCCCATCGTTAATACCACCATGGACGAGGCGGTGGAGTGGATTGCGGTGCGCGCTGCGAACCACCCCGGCGCTGCGCGCCACCCCTCCTTGTCCAAGGAGGGGAATACTTCGGATTTAGCCTTGGGCGCGGGAGAAAAGGCGCTGCTGGCCTTCGTCAATCCTGACTGCCTCAATATTGCCTACACCCACGACCGCTATCGCGCTGTGTTGCGGCAGGCGGCGCGGGTGTTGCCGGATGGAATCGGCGTCAAAATCGGTTGCCGGATGCGCGGGGTGGGGCTGGCGGCCAACGTCAACGGCACCGACCTGTTTCCCCGGTTGTGCGAACGCGCCGCCCGCGACGGCTTTTCTCTGTTCCTGCTCGGCGCGCGGCCCGGCATCGCCGAGCTGGTCGCCGAAAACATGCAAGCCCGCTATCCGGGCTTGATGATTGCCGGTATCCAACATGGCTATTTCGGCCCAGACGAGGAGGATGCGATCATCGCCCGCATCAACGCCTCTGGGGCAGGGGTGCTGCTGGTTGCGTTTGGCGTACCCCGTCAGGAACTGTGGCTGGCCGACCATCACGACGCCCTGACGCCGCCGGTGCGGATGGGCGTGGGCGGGCTGTTCGATTTCTACTCCGGGCGGATTCCCCGCGCGCCGCTGTGGCTGCGCGAGATCGGTCTGGAATGGGTGTGGCGGCTGATCCAGGAGCCAGGCCGGATGTGGCGGCGCTATATTCTCGGCAATCCCCTGTTTCTCTACCGGGTCTGGAAGCAGGCCCGCCAGGAGGCAAAAGCTCATGAGTGACTATTCCGACCGGTTGGCCGAACCGGACGCGGCCCTGCGCGAGGCGCTGTTGCACCGCTATGGCCGGATTCGGCCCGATGGGTTCTGGCAACGGCTGGCCTTTCAGGGCAAGCGGCTGGTGTGGAAAGCCGTGGTGGCCAGCGCCTACGTATTCAAGCGCCTGCTCGACATCGTGGCCGCATCCATCCTGTTGATCCTGCTGACTCCGCTGTTCCTGACCATCATGCTGTTGATCCGGCTGGAATCGCCTGGACCCATCTTCTTCAAGCAAGTCCGGGTCGGGCGCTGGGGCAAGCTGTTCACCATGTGGAAATTCCGCTCGATGTACATTGACGCCGAGGCGCGCAAGGCGGCGCTGCTGGCCGAGAACGAGTCGGGCGGCGGGGTAATCTTCAAGATGAAGCACGACCCGCGCATCACCAGGGTCGGGCGTTTCATCCGCAAGGCCTCGATTGATGAACTGCCGCAATTGTGGAACGTGCTGGTCGGCGACATGTCGCTGGTCGGGCCGCGCCCGGCGTTGCCCAGCGAAGTGAACCAGTATTCGCTGGCCGACCGGCGGCGGCTGGAAGTGATTCCCGGTATCACCTGCATCTGGCAGGTCTCCGGCCGTTCCGACATTCCCTTCCCCGAACAGGTCAAGCTCGACGTGCAGTACATCGAATCATCCTCGTTTGGCAACGACATCCTGATTCTGCTCAAGACCGTGCCGGCGGTGTTGCTGGGCCGGGGAGCCTACTAATGATCCTTTCCTGTTTTCCGTCCGTGCTTTCCGTGTTTTCCGTGGACATCAGACCATGCACGCACTGATTTTCGCCGACCGGCTGGGCCGGGAACTGGAACCGCTGACCGAACGGACCTGCGCGGCGTTGTTACCAGTGGTGGGCAAGCCGGTGCTGGAGCACACGCTCGAAGCGCTGGTCGCTGCCGGCATCCGCGAGGCGGTGATCGCCATTTCGTCGTTCGCCGACCAGGTGCGGACGGTCATCGGCGACGGCAGCCGCTGGGGGATGCGGCTGGACTACGTGCTCACCCAGGGCGAAGAAGACCCCGATACCGTGGTGGAACGTTGCCAGAACCGCTTGCCCACGGAAATTCTGGCGCTGCGGGGCGACGTGTTGCGCGGCGCGGCGCTGGGCGAATTTCTGCAACGGGCCACTGAGGTCAGTGGCCCAGTTATCCAGGGGCGGGCGGCGAATGCGCCGATCAGTTTGTGCCTGAACCGCGCCAATGGCCGGGGGGGTTTGGAGCCGCTGCGCTGGATCCGTGAGTCGCCCGCTGCCGACTCGGCGTGGCCGGTGGTGGACCTGCCTACCGGGGCGCTGAACCGGCTCGACTCGCTGGCCGCCTATCATCGGGCCAATCTCGACGCCGCTGCCGGACGCTTTCCGGGCCTGATCGTGCCGGGCCGGGAAGTGGCGCTGGGACTGCGGGTCGGGGTTCGCTCCAGGGTTTCGCCGCGCAGCCTGCGCCAGGGCATCGCCTTCGTCGGCGTGCATTGCCGGATCGAACCCAGCGCCGAATTTTATGGCGAGGTGGTCATCGCCAACGATGTCATCGTGGATCAGCACGCCATCCTGCGCGACAGCGTGGTGTTGCCGGAGACCTACGTCGGCGAGTTGTTGGAAGTCCAGAATGCCATCGTCTGGGGCAACCAACTGATCCGGGTGGATACCGGCGCAGTACTGCCGGTAGTCGAGACTTTCCTGCTGGCCGACCTGCGCGAAGTGACCCTGAGCGGAACCCTGGCCGAGCCGCTCAACCGGGCGCTGGGCGCGCTGGGGCTGGCGCTCTCCCTGCCGCTGTGGCCGCTGGCGCTGGCCGCCGCGCTGATGGGCAACGCCAATACCCCCTTGCGTGAAGTCAGTCTGCGCGGCAACCGGCTGGAATTCGACGAATTCGGCGCGCGCCGGCGGCGGGTGTTCGTGGCCCGCGAGTGGGCGACGGCGATTCCGGTGCTGCGCTATTTGCCGCGCCTGCTGGCGGTGGTGAGCGGCGATCTGCGGCTGGTCGGCGTCGAGCCATTGACGCCGGAGCAGGTGGACGACCGACTGGAGGAGTGGGAACAGGTCAGCGATCAGGCCCCGGCCGGGCTGATCGGGCCAACCCAGTTGACCTTGCCGGCGGACGCCCCGCGCGAGGAACGGCTGCTAAGCGATGCGTTCTACGCCCGCCAGCGCAGCACCGCCCGGGATTTCCGCTACCTGCTACAAGGGTTGGGCGCGTTGTTGACCCGTCGGGCCTGGTGGCCGGAATCAACGGGTTGATCGAACAGAGGAGGGGGTGATATGGAACCGGGATTCTGGCACGAACGCTGGGAGCGGGCCGAGATTGGCTTTCACAAACAGGAAATCAACGTGCATCTCCAGCAGTTCTGGAACAGTCTGGAGCTGCGCCCCGGCGAGCGGGTATTCGTCCCGCTGTGCGGCAAAAGCCTCGACCTGCTGTGGCTGGCGGGCGAGGG
>ERZ1645187.1466-NODE-1466-length-21617-cov-31.722707_pt1 | contig 21617 bp, 22 predicted proteins | sample MGYA00575352_ERZ1645187 | MGnify/ENA primary metagenome ERZ1645187 (study PRJEB40837, sample SAMN11349314) | freshwater sediment metagenome | isolation source: river sediment | host: Sediment | place: India: Wazaribad , New Delhi | collected 2017-02-21 ... | reverse complement strand
ACACCGCGACCAGAACGATCGACCGCGGCGAGGGCCGGGAGCCCTGGGTCTACTCTCCCCGCTTCGTGACGGAGTGAGGATCATGGGCGGCGAGAAACGCGAACACTGCCGCGACGTCGTGCACTTGGGCGACGTCCGGCCGAACCGGCGGCTGCACGATCACCACCGGCAGCCCGAGTTCGCGCGCCGCCACGATCTTCGGGTAGGTCGCCGCCCCGCCGGAATTCTTGGTGACCACCACCTCGATCCGCTCGGCCGCCATCAGCGCCCGCTCGGCCTCGAGATCGAACGGCCCGCGATCGAGCAGCAGCCGATGCTGCGGCAGCCCCGGCAGATCGCCCGGAGGATCGATGGTGCGGATGAGGTAGTGGTGCTGCGGCGCCGCGGTGAAATGATCGAGCCCGAGCCGTCCCGTGGTGAGCAGAACGCGCCTCGGCGCCGCGCCGAGCGCCTGCGCCGCCGCGTCGAGATCCGCCACCTCGACCCACCGGTCGCCCGGCTCCCGCACCCACGCCGGCCGCACGAAGGCGACGATCGGCGTCCCGGTCAGCCGCGCCGCCTCGGCCGCATGGCGCGAGATCTGCTCGGCGAAGGGATGGGTCGCATCGACCACCGCTTCGATGCCGTGTTCGCGCAGGTAGGCCGCGTGGCCCTCGATGCCGCCGAACCCGCCGATCCGCGTCGCGATCGGCTGCGCCGCCGGATCGACGGTGCGCCCCGCGAGCGACAGCGTCGCCTCGATGTCGGGACGCTCGGCGAGCGCCCGCGCCAGCCGGCTCGCCTCCGTCGTCCCGCCCAGAACAAGTATGCGCATCGAACCCTCCGGGAGATCGCCCCATGACCGCTTCCACCGCCCCCGCGCCGCACACGCCGTGGCTGGCGATTCTCGGCCTGGGTGAAGACGGTCTCGACGGCCTCACTCCTGCCGCGCGCCGCCTGCTCGATCAAGCCGAACTCGTCGTCGGCGGCAAGCGTCATCTCGCCCTGATCGGCGACGTGAAGGGCGAGAGGCTCGCCTGGCCGTCGCCGCTGACCGACGCCTTCCCCGCCATTCTCGCCCGCCGCGGCCGACCCGTGGTGGTGCTGGCCTCGGGCGATCCCTTCTCCTACGGCGTCGGCTCGCTGCTCGCCCGCCACGTGCCGCCGCACGAATACGTGACCCTGCCCGCACCTTCCGCCTTCTCCATGGCCGCCGCCCGCGTCGGCTGGGCCGTGCAGGACTGCGCCCTGGTCACGCTGCACGGCCGCGCCTTCGAAAAGATCGTCCCCCACCTCCAGCCCGGCCGCCGCATCCTGGTGCTGTCCTGGGACGGCACCACCCCCGGCCGCCTCGCCGAACATCTGGTCGCGAACGGCATGGGCCGCTCGCGGCTGATCGTGCTCGAGGCCATGGGCGGCGAACGCGAGCGCGTAGATGCTTCGCTGGCGAAGGACTTCGCCCGCGCCGACCTCGATCCGCTCAATACCGTGGCGATCGAGGTGGTGGCCGATGCCGGCGCCCGCGTACTGCCGCTCGCATCGGGCATCCCCGATTCCTGGTTCGAGAACGACGGCCAGATCACCAAGCGCGAGATCCGCGCCGTGACCCTCGCCAAGCTCGCCCCCCGCCACGGCGAACTCTTGTGGGACGTCGGCGCCGGCACCGGCTCGATCTCGATCGAGTGGATGCTCGCCGACCCCGCCAATCGCGCCGTCGCCATCGAGCCCCGCGCCGACCGCCTCGCCCGCATCGCCCGTAACGCCGCCGCCTTCGGCGTGCCCGATCTCGTCTCCGTCGAGGGCTTCGCCCCGGCCGCCCTCGACGGCCTGCCGATCCCGAACGCCGTCTTCCTCGGCGGCGGCGGTTCGGATGCCGATCTGGTCGCGCTGTGCATGGATCGCCTCGCCCCCGGCGGACGTCTGGTCATCAACGCCGTGACCATCGAGACCCAGGCCGAGGTCATCGCCCACTACAATGCCCACGGCGGCGAACTGGTGCAGCTCTCGGTCGCCCGCGCCGTGCCGATCGGCCGCTTCCACGGTTTCCGCCCGGCCATGCCGATCGTCCAGTGGGTGTGGGAAAAGCCCGTGGAAAACCCCGGTATGATCGCCCCGGTTTCGCGGTATGTCCCTGTCGAGGATCGCGGTACGTTCCTGTGGGAAGACGGTGGAGAAGCGGGGGATTTCTCGGTGGAGAACCCTGTGGACGACCGGGGGACGACCGGTGCGCTCGCCTCCCCTTCGCCTGTGCGGAAGATCGGGGACGGAGGCGACGCGCCATGACCCGTCCGCGCCTCCTGGCCGTCGGCATCGGCTGCCGCGCCGGCGTTTCGGCCGAAGCGATCGCCGAACTGGTGGACAAGACCCTCGCCGACATCGGCGAGGAGACCACCCCGGTCGCCCTCTTCACCGTCGTCGACAAACAGGGTGAGGTCGGCATCGCCGAGGCCGCCGCCCGTCTCGGCTTCGCCCTGGTTCACCTGCCGCGCGCGGCGCTGGCCGCCGTCGCCGATCGGGTCGAGACCCGCTCCGAGCGCGTGGTCGAGCTGTTCGGCGTCCCCTCCGTCGCCGAGGCTGCGGCACTGGCCGGCGCCGGCCCCGATGCCCGCCTTCTCGTCCCCCGTCGCGCCGAGCGCGGCGCCACCGTCGCCGTCGCCGTCTCCGGCCACCCCATCGAGGAACCGACCCCATGACCGTCCACTTCATCGGCGCCGGCCCCGGTGCCGCCGACCTCATCACCGTCCGCGGTCGCGATCTCCTGGCGAAATGTCCGGTGGTGCTGTGGGCCGGCTCGATCGTCTCCCGCGATCTTCTTTCCCATTGCCGGCCGGACGCGCGCATCGTCGACACCGCCCCGCTCTCGCTCGACGAGATCGAGGCCGAATTCGTGCGCGCCCATGCGGCCGGCGAGGACGTCGCCCGCCTCCATTCCGGCGATCTGTCGGTATGGTCGGCGATGGGCGAACAGATCCGCCGCCTGAAGAAGCACGGCATTGCCTACACGGTGACGCCGGGCGTGCCCTCCTTCGCCGCCGCCGCCGCGGTGCTCGGCCAGGAACTGACCCTGCCGGAGGTCGCCCAGTCTCTGGTGCTGACCCGCACCTCCGGCCGCGCCTCCGCCATGCCCGAGACCGAGAACCTCGCGGCCTTCGCCGCCACCCGCGCGACCCTGGCGATCCATCTGTCGATCCACGTCCTCGGCAAGATCGTCACCGAGCTCACCCCCGCCTACGGCGCCGATTGCCCGGTGGCGATCGTCTTCCGTGCCACTTGGCCCGACGAGATCGTGGTGCGCGGCACGCTGGCGACCATCGAGGCCGAGCTCGCCCGTTCGCCGATGGAACGCACCGCCCTGGTGCTGGTCGGCCGCGCCCTGGCGACCGAGGATTTCCGCGAATCCTCGCTCTACGACGCCGCCTACCAGCGCCGCTTCCGCGGACGCGATTCGCGCCCGGACTGAACGGATCACGACGTGCGCCCCGACGGGGCCGCTCGCGGCTGCACCCTCACGCCCAGGCGACCGGCACTTCCACCGGCCGGCCCGCGATCGCTTCGAGGATGCCGCGAATACCCCGGTAGAGGACCCAGAAATAGACCCCGACGATGGGAACGATGCCGATCCAGACCACCGAGGTGATCGCACCGACGACCAGCCCCACCACCATGAACCAGAAGGTCCGGATCGCCGAGACCAGATGCGTCTCGTAGAGGGTGCCTGCGACCTGCCGCCGTTTGACGTGCGCCATCACCACCCCCGCGATCGCGAAGAGCCCGGACAGGAGCAACGCCCATACGACGATCGCACAGGTGCGATGGCTCGCATCGTCACCGGAAGTGCACCCCTCGCTCATGTCGCAATCCCGACCTCGAAACTCCGCCCCCGATCGAAGAACGGCGCCGATCGGTCGGCACATTGAAGCACGCGCGCTTCGAGTGTCCATTCGGCATTCACCCTGATCGACGAACGTCTCATACGTGCGATATCGCACATGCACAATCGCGTGGAGCACTCCCTTCCCCGGGACGGGAATTCGTCGATGCGATCCCGAAGTCTACCGACGAACCGCCTCCGCCGACCCCGTTCGATCGCCTACGGGCGGCGACGACGGGCCGGTCGTCTCGAGCCGGCCCGTCGTGAAGTCCACTCGTCCCGCGCTCAGTTGCCGTTCTGCCCGGCGATGAGCGGGGTGATGCGCCGCACCGTCACGCGGCGATTTTCCCGTGCCGCGTCGCCGGTCTGCACCTTGAGGAACTGCTCGCCGTAGCCCTGAGTGACCAGATTTTCCGCCGGCACCGCGAAGTTGCGCGACAGGATGGTCGCCACCGACTGAGCGCGGCGATCCGACAGCGACAGATTGTCGATGTCGTTGCCGACCGCGTCCGTATGACCTTCGACCAGATAGACTTCGCGCGGATTGGCCGCGATCGCCCGGTTGATCGCCTCGGCGATGGTCGCCAGACGATCGTACTGCGACGGATCGACCGTCCAGGAGCCGGTTTCGAAGGTCAGCGTATCGACGTCGACCGAGCGCATGTAGGAGCGGACGTCGCGGTTGTAGCGCACCTCGTCGAGCGTGTAGCGACGCTCCAGCGGCGCCACCGGCGGCGCTTCCAGCGCCTCGTAGAGCACCCGGCGATCGGCCCGGCCCGCATCGACGATGTAGACGTCGTTCGGCATGTCGAACCGCGGCGGCGCCACCCGCACCCGCTCCTCGCGCCAGCGATCGCGCGGCCGATAGGGGCCGTTGTCGATCAGCACCACTTCGCGCCCGTCCGGCGTCTGCCGGATGCGCCGGATCAGGCGCCCGTCCGGATCGGTGACGGTGATGATCCGCACCCCGTCGGGACGGTCGTAGATCTGCACCGTCTCGTCGCCGCGCCGTTCGGTGCGGATGTCGCCGCCGAGATCGCGGAAACGCTCGGTCTCGTCGTGACGCAGGCGCAGCCCGTCGCCGTCGCGCACGATCACGCGGCCCGGCTCGGAATAGATGAGGGCGTCGCCCTCGCGCACTTCACGCCGCTGGCTCTGCACCTCGCCGAAGCTCTGCGCCGGCTTGGTGCCGAGCAGCATGCCGCCGACCACGCCGACCCCCACGCCGACCGCCGCCGCCCCGAGCGGCGACAGCCCACCGCCGGACTGCGACTGCGGACCCGGCTGGCCCTGCGGCGGCATCGGCGGACGCCCGTGAGGCGGCATCGCCGGTTGCCCCGGCAACGGCGCCGCGACACCCGGCTGCACCGTCGGCGGAGCCGTCCGCAGGGTCGGGGCGACACCCGGAGCGACCGTCGTCGGACCGACCGTCGTCGACCCGGCGGCCGGAGCCGTGACGGGAACACCGGTCGGAACCGTGGTCGGAGCGGTGACCGGGACGCCGGTCGGAGCCGGCGCGCCCCCCATGCCGCCCTTCGGTGCGACGCCCGCCGGGACCGGCACCATCGACGGCGGCACGGCCGGGGCGGTGACGCCCGCCTTGGGCTGCATCGGGGTCGAAACCGTCGGCGGCACCGGAGCGGTCGGCGCGACCGGCGCCGTGACCCCACCCTTCGGCGGCGAGGCGGCCGGGACGGGCGCCGGCGGAACCGCGGTCGGAACCGTGCGCTGCGGCGGCGGCGTCACCGGAGCGGCGACCGGCGGCGGCGCCACGACACCTCCCTTGACCCCCATCGAGGCAGGGCCTGGGACCGGAGGCGGAGCAACCGGGGCCGGCGCGGTTCGCTGCGGCTGTACCACCGGCGCGGCCGGCGCCGCCGGACGCTGCGGGGCGACCGGAGCCACCGTCGGCGCGGCCGGACGCGGCGGCTGCACCTGCACCGGCGGAGCGGCGGGCCGCTGCGGCTGCATCTGTTGCACCGGAGCGGTGGCCGGCGCCGCGGGACGCGGCTGGCCCGGCGCCTGCCCCTGCGGCGCCGCCGGGCGTTGCCCGCCGGGGGCGCCCTGCGGATGCTGGCGCTTGCGCAATTCCTCTTCGGTCGGAGCCGCCTGAGCGATTCGCATCGGTTCGAGCGAGGGGTCGGACGCCGACGCCCCGAGATCGCCGCGTCGATCGGGCGCCGCGGCACCACTCGGCATCGCCGCGTATCCCGGTTGGCCGACCAATAGTGCCGGCAGAATGGTGCCGACCGACAAAATGTCTCTAAACGCCTTCATGACAGCCTCTTCTCGGTGTTTCCGCCCATCATCGGTGCGACGATTACCCACCGCCGCGATGGCGGGACGATGTCCGACCGGTGAGAAAATCGTGGAGAGCCGGCGGCACCTTCGCGTCGAATCCGCGAAAGCTTCGCATTCCCGGCAAATCCGCGCTACAAGTGTCGAGATGAAAAATCATGGGGCCGCCGAGCGCCCCCGGGAGACGCCGATCATGGCTTCGGATACCACCGGCTTCCGTTCGCTGGTTCAGCAGATCCAAGAGCGCGACCGCGCGATGGAAGGCAATTCGCGCGACCGCGCGATGGACGGAACGACGCGCGACCGCGCGCCGGAATACGGTGCGCGTGAACGCGGAATGGGGAGCCCGACGCGCGAGCGGACCGCAGAGACCCCGGCGCGTGAACGCATCCAGGACGCCGCGCCGCGCGAGCGCACCGAAGAAGCTCGTTCCCAGGAGCGCCCGCCCCGCGACCCGCGCCGCGACGGCCCCCGTCGCATCCGCGGCCGCAACGACGGCATGGAGACCTCGTTCGGCACCGCCAAGACCGACACTTCCGCGTCCCTGCTCTCCCGTCGCTGGCTCTGAGAACCACGCTCCGATCGACGAAGACCGGCTCCGTCGCCACCGCGGCGGAGGCGAACACGATCGTCGACTCTGGGCGATAGAGGGGCGGATGGCCGGCCGGGCGAGCGACCCGCGAGGAGGCCACTCGGGGATCGTCACCCGGCCGACACGACCCGACGCATCGAGGATTTGCGGCGGACTCGACGCGTCGAGCTCCGCAGTCTCCGCTCCGCCATCGGCCGCCGGGGCGACCGGCGAACCCGGCTTCATGGAGCGAAGCCTCGGGCACGACCCTATCCGAGCGCCGTGCCCAAGACGAGCGAGGGCCTCGCGGCCTCACCGAAATTTCATCGCGTTCGTAAATGATTAAGCATAACGGCGGCGCGACGGGCGCCCACCCTGCCGGTCTTCGCACCGTGCGATCGGCGTCACGCCGCCCGCACCACCACGCGATTGCGTCCGTTCTGCTTGGCCTCGTAGAGGCAGGCGTCGGCGCGCTTGAGCAGCGTCTCGCAGGTGTCCGATGCGCCCTGCAGCGCCCCGAGCCCCACCGAGATGGTGCGCTCGAGCATCCGCCCGTCGGGCAACCGGAACGGCTCCGCCTCGACCCGCTTGCGGATGCGCTCCGCCACGTTCCCGGCCCCTTCGAGATCGGTGTCGGGCATGATGACCACGAATTCCTCGCCGCCGTAGCGACACGGAATGTCGGCCCCACGCACCGCCGCGCGGATACGGTCGGCGAGCTGGCGCAGGACCGCATCGCCGGCATCGTGGCCGTAGGTGTCGTTGACCGACTTGAAGTGATCCATGTCGGCGATCATCACCGCCAGCTCGCGCTGATGCCGGATCGCCTGTTCCAGCGACTGCTCGAGATGCATCGACATGAAGCGGCGATTGTGCAGACCGGTGAGCCCGTCGGTGACCGCCATTTCCATGGTCTGCTGCACCGTGTCGCGCAGCCGGTCGGTATAGTGCTTGCGGCGGATCTGCGTGGCGACGCGCGCCTGCAGTTCCTGGCGATCGATCGGCCGTACGAGGTAGTCGTTGACCCCCATGTCGAGGCCACGCATCAGCCGCGCCCGATCGTCCTGCTCGACCACGAGGAGGATCGGCAGCATGCGCGTGCGCTCCAGCGAGCGCAGCTGCGACACCAGCCTGAGACCGTCGTAATTGGCCAGCCCGAGCGACACGATCACCAGATCGTAGTTGCCCTCGGAGATGCGGAACAGCGCATGCTGCGGATCGGTCTCCACCGCGACGTGGTGATGCGGACCCAGGCCGGCCTGGAGCCGCTCGAACGACGAACGGCGATCGTCGACGATCAGGATCTCGCCACGCGGCACTTCCGCGAACATGCGCGGATCGAACCCGTCGTCGAGGCCCATTTCGCGATTGGACTGCGAGCGCAGACGCAGCTCGTCGGTCAGGCTCTTCAGCCGCACCAGGCTCTTGACGCGCGTGACCAGCGCCGTGTCGTTGACCGGCTTGGTCAGGAAGTCGTCGGCCCCCGCCTCGAGCCCCTTGACCCGGTCGGAGATCTGGTCGAGCGCCGTCACCATGACGACGGGGACGTGGACGGTGCGCGGATCGGCCTTGAGCCGCCGGCACACCTCGAACCCGTCCATACCCGGCATCATCACGTCGAGCAGCACGATGTCCGGCGGCGTCTGCGCGCAGGCCGCCAGCGCCGCCTCGCCCGAAAGAGCGGTGACGACGTCGAAATACTCCGCGCCGAGGCGCGCCTCGAGCAGCTTGACGTTGGCAGGAATGTCGTCGACAACCAGAACGCGACCCGTCATGTTCCGCAACTCACTCGTCAGTTCAGGCGTCACCGAGATAGAAGCGCACCGTCTCGAGGAATTTCACCACCGAGATCGGCTTGGAGATGTAGGCCTCGCAGCCGCCCTGGCGGATGCGTTCCTCGTCTCCCTTCATGGCGAAGGCAGTGACCGCGATGACCGGAATGGTCTTCAGGTCGTCGTCTTCCTTCAGCCACTTGGTCACCTCCAGCCCCGAGACCTCGGGCAACTGGATGTCCATGAGGATCAGGTCGGGATGGTTCTGCCGCGCCACGTCGAGCGCGTCGAAGCCGTTGCGCGCCTGCAACGTCGCGTAGCCGTGCGCCTCGAGAAGATCGTGGAAGAGCTTCATGTTGAGCTCGTTGTCCTCCACGATGAGGACGGTCTTGGGCATCGAACAACTCTCCCCGCGAGCGCCGGCCACCCCGGTTCGTCTCGCAATCCCGCACTTTTCATAGAAACATGCCTACCAGCGATTCCTTTAGGAAAGGAAAAGGGGCCCCCCATGGCAGTCCCGACAGGGTTTCCAGGACGTGAACGCATGGATCTGGAGAGCGCCGAATCCCTTGCGATTTCAGCGCTCTCCTTCCTCGCCGAGGACCCCGAGACCCTCGGCGGTTTCCTCGGCGTAACCGGGCTCGGCCCCGAGACCCTGCGCAGCGCCGCCGCAGAGCCGGGTTTTCTCGTCGCCGTGCTGGAATATTTGATGGGCGACGAGAGCCTACTTCTGGTTTTCTCCGAGCGCCGCCGCGTCCGCCCGACGATGATCGCCGCCGCCCGCTACACCCTCGCCCGCACCCTGGAGGCGCCGTGAGCCCGGTTCGCCCTTCGGCCCGCCCGCTGTTCGTCGTCGACGTCGACGAAGTTGTACTGCGCTTCGTCGCCCCGCTCGAGCGCTTCATCGCCGCCCGCGGCTATGCGCTCCTGCCGCGCTCCTTCGCCCTGACCGGCAACATCGTCCGCGCCGGCGGGGACGACGCCGTCTCCGCCGCCGAGGTGAAGACGCTGATCGCCGCCTTCTTCGCCGAGGAGGTCGAGCGCCAGGAACCGGTCGACGGCGCCCTCGACGCACTCGCCCGATTGCAGGCGCACGGCGACGTGCTGCTCCTCACCAACGTGCCGGCCTCCGCCGCCGACGGTCGCCGCCGCTGCCTCGCCCGCCACGGCCTCGACCTCGAGGTGATCGCCAACGACGGCCTCAAGGGCCCTGCCCTCGCCCGCCTGTTGATCGAACGGCCGCCCCTCGGCCCACGCCCTGTCGTCTTCGTCGACGACGGCCCCAGCCACCTCGCCTCGGTGCGCGACGCCGTCGCCGACGTGCGGCTGGTCCACTTCGTCGACGACGAACGCTGGTTCCGCATGGCCCCCGACGTCCCCGGCACCTGGCTCAAGACCCGCGACTGGGCCGAGGTGATGGCCCGGCTCGCCCCCCTGCTCGCCCCCGATCGTACCGAGGCGTGACCCCGTCCAGCCCCTTCGCCCGCCGCCGCGAGCGGCGTATGATCGGCCCATGCCCGCCGCGCCGCCGCCCCCGCCGCCCGCCGTCCCCCGCCCGACGGCCTTCTGCCGCGACTGCTTCACCGCCGTCCGCGCGAGCGCGACCCGTTGCCCGAAATGCGGTTCGCCCCGCCTCCTCGCCCACCCCGAACTCGCCGATCTCACCCTCGCCCACGTCGACTGCGACGCCTTCTACGCCGCGGTCGAAAAGCGCGACGACCCCACCTTGCGCGACCGCCCGGTCATCGTCGGCGGCGGCAGACGCGGCGTGGTGGCGACCGCTTGTTATGTAGCACGCATACATGGCGTGAAGTCCGCGATGCCCATGTGGCAGGCCCTCGAGCGCTGCCCCGACGCGGTGGTGATCCGCCCCGACATGGCCAAGTACACCCGCGTCGGCCGCGACGTGCGCCGTCTGATGGGCGAACTGACGCCGCTGGTCGAGCCGCTGTCGATCGACGAGGCCTTCCTCGACCTCTCCGGCACCGAACGCGTCCACCACGGCTCGGCCGCCCTGACCCTCGCCCGCTTCGCCAAACGGGTGGAGAGCGAGATCGGCATCACCGTCTCGGTCGGCCTGTCGCACAACAAGTTCCTCGCCAAGATCGCCTCCGACCTCGACAAGCCGCGCGGCTTCTCGGTGATCGGCCGCGCCGAGACCCTGGACTTCCTCGCCCCCCGCCCGGTGACCACCATCTGGGGCGTCGGCAGGGCGACGGCCGATGCCCTCCACGCCATGGGCCTGACCACCATCGCCGACCTGCGCGGCGCCGACGAGGCCACCCTCTTCCGCCGCTTCGGCGTACTCGGCCGCCGCCTGAAGGAACTCGCCGTCGGCCACGACCGCCGCGTCGTCGACCCCTCCGACGAGATCAAGTCGATCTCCAACGAGCTGACCCTCGACACCGACGTCTCGGACTTCCATGCCCTCGAGAAGATCCTGTGGCGCCTCGCCACCAAGGTGGCCGATCGTCTCAAGGGCGAGGCCCTCGGCGGCTTCACCGTGCAACTGCGCCTGAAGACCCACGACTTCAAGGCGCTCTCCCGCGCCCGCCGCCTCGCCGATCCGACCGCGCTCGCCGACCGCCTGTTCCGCACCGGCTGCGACCTCTTGCGTCGCGAGACCGACGGCCGCCGCTTCCGCCTGATCGGCATCGGCGTCGCCGACCTCACCCCGATCGAGTTCTGCGATCCCCCCGACCTCGTCGACGAGGTGGCCGGGCGCCGCGCCCGGGCGGAACACGCCATCGACGACCTGCGCCGCCGCTTCGGCTCGAGCGTCGTCGAACCCGGCCTCGTCTTCACCCCGAAGCCGAAGGAGCCGCCGCGCGACGCCGCACCGCGTCCGCCGTCGGCCGCCGGTTCGAGCGAGGAAGAGGATTAGAACGGACGATCGCCGCCCATCACGGGCACTGGGTCACGGGCATCGGCTCCAGCACCGACAGCGTGCCCTTGAGCGAGAACTCGCCGTAGTCGAGCCGCATCTTGCGGCTGACGCCGTTCTCGTAGAGCAGGAAGCTCATCTGATAGTCCGGCGTCGCCTCGCCCGCCGCCGTGCGCGCCGGGTCGAAGTAGGACACGTCGACCGGCCAGCGCCGCTTGCCCTTCAGCCAGTCGGCCGCCGCCACCGGCTCCGCCACCGTGTCGTCCTCGCCCGCCTGCTCGCGACCGATCACCACCGTGGTGCGATAGATCTTCTCGCCGGTCTCCGAGCCGTCGTAGAGATCGATGTCGACCACCGTCTTGCCGGCCTCCGCCGCCTCGATGATCGCCGCCAGATGCTCGGTCGGGAACTTGACCCCGTCCGGCAGATCGATCGACTTCGCCGCCGGCCGATCGAGCCGCACCGTGGACTTCGCCCCCTCGTGCCGCGCCAGCCCCTTGGAATCCTCCACCAGCCGCTCGTCGACGTAGTTCTGATTGAGGAAGTCGAAGCTCTTGCCGTCCGCATCCTCGTAGGCCGAGGTGCGCAGATCGGTGAGGCGGCCGAGGCCTTCGACCTTCTCGCCGCCCGGCGCGCCCAGGCTGATCCGCGTGACGAGGCGGAACCGGCTGGTCCAGCCCTCGCACTTCGATCCGGCGAACTCGTAGACGAGGCGGCCCTCGACCGACATCACCTCGGAGGAGTCGAGCCGCTTGCCCAGCGTCATCTCGTAGACCGCCCGATGCGAGGCGAGCTTGGCCATGGTCTCCGTGCCGGCCGAAACCGGGGCGCCCCCGAGGACGACCGCGGCTGCGACACCGACGAGACCCCACCGAACCACTGCACTCGTCATATGGCGACCTCGTCTCCGGCGCGTCGCGACGCGCTTGCCCGCCCCTCCCGTCGCCGTCTTCGCGGAGCGGAGCCGCACGAGCCGAGGGGCGCACCTCTTTTGGATCGGTTCGGCCGCGAATTCAATCGTCCTGACGCAGCCGTGCACCCGATGCCGCCGCCCGACGCCCCGGCCCGTCTGCGCCCCGCTCGCTCGGCGCACCGGCGTTCGTCCCCGCGACCCGCCTCGGCCGATTGCGACCGCCGCCGTTTTGGCCCTAGAAATGCGGAGAGACTCTCGGAAACGCGATCGGAGCCCCGGCCCCCATGTCCACCATCGAATCCCGCCTCGCCGCCCTCGGCGTCACCCTGCCGACCCCCGCCGCCCCGGCCGCCAACTACGTGCCCTTCGTGCGCACCGGCGACCTCCTGTGGGTGTCCGGCCAGATCCCGATGGGCCCGAACGGCATCGAATTCGTCGGCAAGCTCGGCGCCGACACCGACATCGACACCGGCCGCGCCGCCGCCCGCCTGTGTGCGATCAACCTGCTCGCCCAGGTCCGCGCCGCCACCGGCGACCTGGAGAAGCTCGTCCGCGTCGTCAAGCTGACCGGCTTCGTCAATTCCACTCTGGAGTTCGGCGATCACCCCAAGGTGGTCAACGGCGCCTCCGACTTCCTGGTCGAGGCGCTCGGCGACCGCGGTCGCCATGCCCGCTCCGCCGTCGGCGTCGCCGGCCTGCCCTTCGGCGTCGCCGTCGAGATCGAAGGGATCTTCCAGATCGCCTGAGCCCGTCCGAAGGAGGTGCCGATGGACCTCGCCTGGCTCGTCCGCCGCCCGATCGCCCACCGCGGCCTGCATGACGCCGGCCGCGGCGTGATCGAGAACTCGCTCGCCGCCGCCCGCGCCGCGGTGGCGAAGAATTACGCCGTCGAATGCGACGTGCTGCTGTCGGCCGACGGCGAGGCGATCGTCTTCCACGACGATCGCCTCGAGCGCCTGACCTCGGCCACCGGCCGTGTCGCCGACCGCACCCGCGCCGCCCTCGCCGACATCCTGCTCGCCGGCTCGCTGGAGACCATCCCGAGCCTTCCCGATCTGCTGACGGCCATCGCCGGCCGGGTACCGCTGGTGATCGAGCTGAAGAGCGACTTCCCTCACCTTCCCGACGATCGCCTCGTCGCCCGCGTCGCCGCCGTGCTCGCCGGCTACACCGGCCCGGTCGCCACCAAGTCGTTCGACCCGGACGTGGTGGCCGCCGCCCGTCGCCTGATGCCGACGATCCCGCACGGCATCGTCGCCGAATCCTGCGACGAGCCGGAATGGCGCGCCCGCTTCACCGCCTTCGACCGCTTCCGCCTGCGCCAGCTCCTGCATTTCGGCCGCAGCCGCTTCGATTTCGTCTCCTACCGCGTCGCCGACCTGCCCACCCTCGGCCCCACCGTCGCCCGCCGCATCTTCGGCCTGCCGATCATGACCTGGACCGTGCGCACCCCCGCAGATCGCGCCCACGCCGCCGCCCATGCCGATCAGATCGTCTTCGAGGGCTTCGATCCCGACACCACGCCGCTGCGGCTCGGGTGAAACCGGCGGACGCATGCGAAAACGCACGCCGAACCGGTGAGAATTCGCCCAAATTCTGCCCGAAGCCGGTCCGATGGTTTCGTTCAGACGACGTTCACCATCCCTCGACCAAGATCGGTCGCGATGAACATCGATCGTAGGCGGCCGGACCGCAGGAGGATCGCGAACATGATCGCCAGGAAGCTCGTCATCGCCGCCGTTGCCGCGGCGAGCCTCGTCACCGCCAACGTCGGCACGGTCACCCCCGCCTTCGCCGGCCACGACGGCGACGTCGCCGCCGGTGCCGCCGCGGGTCTGGTCGGTGGCATGCTGCTCGGTGGTGCGCTGGCCAATTCCGGTCGCGTGCCCGAGGAAGAGGTGGTCGTGCGCCGCCGCCCGGCCCGCGTCTACGAGGAAGAAGAGGTCGTCCGTCCGCGCCGCTGCTGGCGCGAGGAGTGGACCGACCGCTACGGCGACATCCACTATCGCCGCGTCTGCCGCTGATCCGGTGCCGCCCCCGGGCGGCGCCACGCAACGGGAGCTCTCCCCCCCCTGTCGGCTCCCGTCGATTTCGACCCCGGAATACCCCCCTGAATTCCCCCTTCGACCGGCCCCCTCTCGGGGCCGGTTTTTTCTTCGGGATCGCCCTCGCCGCGCCCGCCCGCGCGCCCTATCGTTGGAAAGACGAGACGAGACGGAGACCCCACCCGACATGCCGGCCGACGGCCCCCCGATCGAGATCCGCCCCCTCTCCGGCATCGCCGACGTCGCCCCCGCCGACTGGAACCGCCTCGCCGCCGGGGCCGGCGCCCGCCCCGCCGGCCGCCCCGCCGACCCGTTCCTCGAACATGCCTTCTTCGCCGCCCTCGAGGCGTCGGGCTCCGCCTGCCTCGAGACCGGCTGGCAACCGCTCCACCTCGCCGCCCATGCCGAAGACGGCGCGCTCCTCGGCCTCGTGCCGCTCTTCGCCAAGAGCCATTCGATGGGCGAATACGTCTTCGACCACGCCTGGGGCCGCGCCTGGGAGCAGGCCGGCGGCCGCTATTGGCCGAAACTCCAGGCCAGCGTGCCCTTCACCCCCGTGACCGGCCCGCGCCTCCTGGTGGCGCCCGGCGACGAGGCCGAACGGCGCACGGTGAAGCGGGCCCTCGTCGCCGGCCTGGAGGCGCTCACCCGCCGCGCCGGCCTCTCCTCCGCCCACGCCACCTTCCTCGACGCCGCCGACGCCGAGATCTTCGCCGCCGCCGGCTGGGCGCTGCGCCACGATCGCCAGTTCCATTTCCCCAATCGCGGCTACCGCGACTTCTCCGACTTCACCGCCACCCTGCTCGGCCGCAAGCGCAAGCAGATCCTGCGCGAGCGCCGCGAGGCACAGGCCGGCGGCCTGGAGATCGTCGCCTTGACCGGCGCCGAGCTCGGCGAGGCCGAATGGGATGCCTTCTTCGCCTTCTACCAGGACACCGGCGCCCGCAAATGGGGCCGCCCCTACCTCACCCGCGACTTCTTCGCCCGCATCGCCGCCACGATGTCCGACCGCGTGTTGATGGTTCTCGCCCGCGACCACGGCCGCCCGATCGCCGGCGCGCTCAACTTCATCGGCGCCGACGCCCTCTACGGCCGCTGGTGGGGCGCGCTCGAAGAACGGCCCTTCCTCCATTTCGAGGTCTGCTACTACCGCGCCGTCGACTGGGCGATCGCCCACGGCCTCGCCCGCGTCGAGGCCGGCGCACAGGGCGAACACAAGGTGGCGCGCGGCTATCTGCCCTCGACCACCACCTCGGCGCATTTCCTGCCCGACCCCGGCTTCCGCGCCGCCGTCGAACGGTTTCTGGTGGCCGAGCGCGCCGACGTCGCCGCGATCGACGCCGAATATCGGGCCCTGTCGCCCTACGCCGACCGCCCTCGCGGGGGCAATGCGCTCTCATCCGACCCTTGACCCCCGCCCGTCGGGCGTGGTGAGGTCGCCGAAACCCCTGTCGATACCCACGAGGCCAACCGTGACCCATCCCGCCTATGACGACGCCAACGTCTTCGCCAAGATCCTGCGCGGCGAGATCCCGGCTCACGTGGTCTACGAGGACGACGCGACCCTCGCCTTCATGGACGTGATGCCCGCCGTCGACGGCCATGTGCTCGTCATCCCCAAGGCCAAGGCACGCAATCTGCTCGATGTGCGCCCCGCCGATCTCGCCGCGGTGATCGCCACCGTCCAGAAGATCGCCCTGGCCGCCAAGAAGGCCTTCGTCGCCGATGGCGTGACCCTGCAGCAGTTCTCCGAATCGGCCGGGGGTCAGGAGGTCTTCCACCTCCATTTCCACATCCTGCCGCGTCAGGCCGCCGACCATCCGCGCAAGATGCCGCGCCCCTTCGCCGACCAGAAGGTGCTCGCCGCCCACGCCGAGAAGATCCGCGCCGCGCTGGCCGAGGGCTGAGGCCACCCGCGCCCACCCGCCGTCCGGCCCGCCACGTCCTCGCCGCGATCGCCTTCGAAGATGGCCGCCCTACCCCGATGGCCCGCACACAGGAGGGTGTCCCCGTGTTGATCGCACTTCTCGTCTGGTTGCTCGTCGGAGCCCTCGCCGGCTGGCTCGCCGGCCTCTTGGTACGCGGAGGCGGCTTCGGCTTCCTCGCCAATGCGGTCGTCGGCATCGTCGGCGCGGCGATCGCCGGCTTCGTCCTGCCGCGTTTCGGCTTCCTGCTCGGCAACGGCCTCCTCGGCGAACTGATCCGCGCCACCGTCGGCTCGGTCATCCTCCTGGTGATCCTGTCGATCGTGCCCCGCCTCGGCCGCTGAGAACCCTCGCCTTACGATGATCGTAACCGTGCGACCGCTTGACCGCGGCGGCCTCGCCGTTTCTACTTCGTCTCGGAAACGGCGGCTCTCGTTGCTGCCCATCGTCGCTCCCTGGGGAGGAAGGACCGCCATGAAGTACGTCGCATCGCTCGCCTCGACCGCCGCCGGCCTGTTGATCGCCGCCGCCACCACCGGAGCCGCCCTCGCCGGCGATGCCAAGCAGAACTTCGTTCTCGCCAACGACACCGGCTTTGCCATCAAGTCGGTCTACGTCTCCCCGCACCGCTCGGACAACTGGGAGGAAGACGTTCTCGGCAACGACGTCCTCGAAGACAAGTCGAACGTCCGCATTCGTTTCGCCGCGAAGACCCAGACCTGCAAGTGGGACATGAAGGTCGTCTACCAGATCGACAATTCCAATGCCTATTGGAAGAACATCGATCTGTGCAAGGTTGGCCACATCACCCTGCACTACAACAAGAAGAACGACTCCACCAGCGCCACCTTCAAGTGACGCCGAGCGCCCGGCGACCGCGGTCGCCGCGCCGTTTTCGAAGCGCCGCTCGTCGTCGACGGGCGGCGTCTTTCGTGCCCTCGAGTAGCATTCCGGATGGACGCCTTTTCCGCGCTCCGAGCCGGTCCGCGATCTTGACCATGGGTTGCAGCGCGCGTCTACTGTGCCCGGTCACCGTCGCTCGGTGACCCACCGTCGGCCCGACGAGAGCCGGTTTCGGTCGCCGCGCGAACCATCGCCCCGACCCGCCTCCGCCCTCTCGGCCCCGCCCACGGGCGTCATGTTGGGGTCATCGCCATGAAACTCACCGCAACAGCCCTCGGCGTCGCCTACGCCCTGTGGGCCTTCGCCCCGACCGCCGCCGTGGCGGCCGAAGCGAAACAGAATTTCATTCTCGACAACGAGACCGGCTTCGAGATCAAGGAAGTCTACGTCTCGCCGCACCGCTCCAACGAGTGGGAAGAAGATGTTCTCGGCCAGGACACCCTCGATGACGGCAGCGACGTGAAGATTCGCTTCAATCGCCGTACCCGCACCTGTCGCTGGGATCTGAAGGTCGTCTACGCGGTCGACGGCACCGACGCAGTGTGGTCGAACATCAACCTGTGCGAGATCAGCAAGATCATCATTCACTACAACAAGAAGAACGACAAGACGACCGCCGAGTTCGAGTGACCGCGGCGCCCCTGCGACGAACGCCCGTCCTCGCGACGGGCGAGCCGAGCTCCGCTTCGCCCTGAAGCGCCACGGGCCGAGATGCCGTGCGCCGGATGAACGCCCGTCCGAACGCCCCCCCGTGGGAACGCCCCCCCGTGGGAACGCCCCACCGCCGGAACGTCCCCCGCCGGAACGTCCCCGCCGGAACGTCCCCGCCGCACCCGCGCGCCGGATCCCCGCTCACGAAGACGAAAGGCCCGGCAGGGTTTCCCCGCCGAGCCTCCAGATTGCCGACAAAGGGTGCAAAGCCATCCTTCGTCGTGCCCGAGCTTGACCCGGCATCCATGAGCCATTGAAAGACATGGGTCCCCGGCTCGAGCCCACTACTGTCCGGTTCCGACGACGCACACGGTATCGATCACATTGAAATGCATGGAGAATGCACTTCTGGGCAGGTGGACCCGACATGCCTGCGCAAAGAAGGCTCCGTTCGGCGAGAACGTGCCGCTCGGGCTCCCCCCTTCTCCCCTCGCGGGAGAAGGTGCCCGAAGGGCGGATGAGGGGCGCGCCGAAGGCGCATCCTGATTCAACCGCAGAATCAATTTGTTGCGGAAGTCTCGCGCCCCCTCATCCGGCCCTTCGGGCCCCCTTCTCCCCTCGCGGGAGAAGGGGAGCGCGCGTGGCCCGCGCTGAAGTTCCAGGCAGCTTCCGAGCATGAACCGGACAGCCGTGGCTCGAGCCCGGGGACGACGCGGAGTGTGTGGCGGGTTCTTCATCAGCCCAGAGGCCCGGCAGGGTTTCCCCACCGGGCCTCGGATACCGATCTGATGAACATTCGACCTGTTGGAGGGAGGTTCTTCATGGTGAGGTTGCCGCGCCAGCGGCCCTTGTAACTTGAAACCACCGCGATCGGGTAAGCTGTCCGGCGCGGTGACGAGTGGGAGACCGTGCGGCCCTGGGTCGTTCGAGACCGTGTTCGAGCCCGGTTCCCCACCCGTCGTTCCTTCGAACCCGGACAGTCGCCAGGGCCGCAAGAGCTCGCTTAGGCAAGGACGGGTCATGTCGGAACAGATCACCGTCGGCATCGACGTCTCCAAAGACCGTCTCGATGTCCACATTCGCCCCTCGGCCGAGGCCTTCGTCGTCCCCCGCGACGGCCCCGGTCTCGCCGCCCTGGTCGATCGCCTGAGGCCGATCGCCCCCCACCTCGTCGCGCTGGAGGCCACCGGCGGGCTCGAGGGCGTCGTCGTCGCCGCTCTCGTCGGCGCCGACCTGCCGGTGGTGGTGGTCAACCCGGCCCAGGTCCGGTCCTTCGCCCGGGCGCTCGGCAAGCGCGCCAAGACCGACCCGATCGATGCTGCCGTCATCGCCCACTTCGGCGAGGCGACGGCGCCCGAGATCCGGCCGATGCCCGACGCAGCGACCCGACTGCTGGCCGATCTCGTCGCCCGACGCCGGCAGATCGTCGAGATGATCGGCTCTGAGCGGCAACGGCTCCGCCACGCGCCCCCGATCCGCGTCAAACGTTCGATCGAGCGGCTGCTGCGCGCCCTCGAGAAGGAATTGGCCGACATCGACCGCGACATCGACGGTGCCGTGCGCGGCTCGCCGGCCTGGCGCGAGGCCGAGGATCTCCTCTCCTCCGTCCCCGGCGTCGGTCCGGTCACCTCGAGGTCGCTGATCGCCGAGTTGCCGGAGCTGGGCACCCTCGACCGCAAGAAGATCGCGGCGCTGGCCGGGCTCGCCCCCTTCACCCGGCAATCCGGGACCTGGAAGGGCAAGAGCTTCATCGGTGGCGGACGAACGGTCGTTCGCACCACGTTGTTCATGGCGGCCTTCGTTGCCACCCGCTTCAATCCGGTCCTGAAGGCCTTCTACCAGCGCCTCCTCGACGCCGGTAAGCCGAAGATCCTCGCCATCGTCGCCGTCGCCAGACGGCTTCTCACCATCCTCAACGCAATCCTCCGAGACCGACGCCCATGGCAAAACGCTTGAAAGCCAAGACAGTCGCTCGAACCACGAAGAACCGGGCCACGGAGACGGTGAGTTCGGTGCCCATCGGCCCTTCGTGGTTCGAGGCACCCCTGCGGGATGCGCCTCACCATGAAGGGCCTCTACTCCAATCTGAAGAGGTCAGAACTTCATCGGGTTGGTATGAGTGTGTCTACGTGAGGGCTGCCGGCGCCGGTCCGGCGCGACCGCCCCGCCTCAGCCTTCGCTCGGCTCCTTCTTGGCGACCGCACGGCCCTTGGCCGGAACCGGCAGCGTCGACTTCGCCTTGCGGGTGCGGGCCGGCTTCTTCGCCTTGACCTCGGGCTCCGGCGCCGGTGCCGCCACCGCGGTGACTGCCGCGAGGCATTCGAGCTTCAGCTCGTCCTGCCCCGTCTCGCCCTTGCCGACCGAGACCTTGACCACGCCGCCGCGCTTGAGCCTGCCGAACAGCACCTCGTCGGCGAGCGGCTTCTTGATGTGCTCCTGGATGACGCGACCGAGCGGACGCGCCCCCATCTGGCGGTCGTAGCCGTGGGTGGCGAGCCAGTCGATCGCCGCCGCGTCGAGTTCGAAGGTGACGTTGCGGTCGGCGAGCTGCGCCTCGAGCTGCATCACGAACTTGGTGACGACCTGGCGGATGACCTCTATCGGCAGGTTCTGGAAGGCGACCACCGCATCGAGCCGGTTGCGGAACTCCGGCGTGAACAGTCGGTTGATCGCCTCCTGGTCCTCGCCCTCGCGCTTGACCCGGTTGAAGCCGATCGGCGCCTTGGCGAGATCGGCGGCGCCGGCGTTGGTGGTCATGATAAGGATGACGTTGCGGAAATCGACCTGCTTGCCGTTGTGATCGGTCAGCTTGCCGTGGTCCATCACCTGCAGGAGGATGTTGAACAGATCCGGATGCGCCTTCTCGATCTCGTCGAGCAGCAGCACGCAGTGCGGATGCTGATCGACGCCGTCGGTGAGCAGCCCGCCCTGATCGAAGCCGACATAGCCCGGAGGCGCGCCGATGAGGCGGGAAACGGTGTGCCGCTCCATGTACTCCGACATGTCGAAGCGCAGGATCTCGACCCCCAGCAGCTTGGCGAGCTGCCGCGCCACCTCCGTCTTGCCGACGCCGGTCGGACCGGCGAAGAGGTAGGAGCCGATCGGCTTCTCCGGCTCGCGCAGGCCCGCCCGCGCCAGCTTGATCGCCGAGGCCAGCGCCTCGATCGCCTTGTTCTGGCCGTAGACCACCCGCTTGAGGTTGGTCTCGAGATGCTCGAGCACCTCCGCGTCGTTCTTCGACACCGACTTGGGCGGAATGCGCGCCATCGTCGCGATCGTCTCCTCGACCTCGCGCACGCCGATCACCTTGCGACGCTTCGATTCGGGCAGCAGCATCTGCGCCGCACCGCTCTCGTCGATGACGTCGATCGCCTTGTCGGGAAGCTTACGGTCGGAGATGTAACGCGCCGCCAGCTCCACCGCCGCCTTGATGGCGTCGTGGGTGTAGCGAACCTTGTGGTGCTCCTCGAAATAGGGCTTCAGCCCCTTGAGGATCTCGATCGCGTCGGGCACCGACGGCTCGTTGACGTCGATCTTCTGGAAGCGGCGGACCAGCGCCCGGTCCTTCTCGAAGAACTGGCGGTATTCCTTGTAGGTGGTCGACCCGATGCAGCGGACGTTGCCCGATGCGAGGGCAGGCTTGAGCAGATTCGAGGCATCCATCGCCCCGCCCGAGGTCGCCCCCGCGCCGATCACCGTATGGATCTCGTCGATGAACATGATGGCGCCGGGATACTCCTCGATCTCCTTCACCACCTGCTTCAGCCGCTCTTCGAAGTCGCCGCGATAGCGGGTGCCGGCGAGC
>ERZ1645187.1465-NODE-1465-length-21626-cov-12.550369_pt1 | contig 21626 bp, 15 predicted proteins | sample MGYA00575352_ERZ1645187 | MGnify/ENA primary metagenome ERZ1645187 (study PRJEB40837, sample SAMN11349314) | freshwater sediment metagenome | isolation source: river sediment | host: Sediment | place: India: Wazaribad , New Delhi | collected 2017-02-21 ... | reverse complement strand
ATGAGGGCGTTCTCGCGGTACTCCTCGTCGTCCCCGTGCCCGGACACGAGCCGCCCCGCGGTGTAGATGAGGAAGGCGCCGAAGAGGTAGAAGACCCAGGAGAACCGCTCGATCGCGGCGGCGCCGAGGACGATGAGGATGCCGCGGAGCACGAGGGCGATGATGATGCCGATCATGAGCACCTCGGGCTGGTTGCGCGGCGGCACCCGGAACTTCGCCAGGATGATGACGAAGATGAACAGGTTGTCCACCGACAGGCTCTTCTCGGTGAGGAAGCCCGCGAAGAACTCGCCGGCCACCTGCCAGTTGGCGACGAAGCCGAGCACCACACCGAAGAGGAGGCCGAGGCTGATGTAGAAGATCGCCCAGATCGAGGCCTCCCGGAAGGAGGGGACGTGGGGGCGCCGCACCACGTAGAGGAGGTCGAGGACGATGATGACCACCATGATGCCGAGGGTGGTCGCCTCGAACGCGGGCGAGAGATGCGCTGAACCCATGTGTCCTCCGGAACTCGCCTGCACGTGAGGCTCTGAACCGCCTCAGGGTATCCCGCCGCCGGGCAGTGCAACCAATCAGGCCCCCCGCATCTGGCGGAGCTCCTTCTTGAGGTCGGCGATCTCGTCACGGAGCCGGGCGGCGAGCTCGAACTGGAGTTCCGCCGCCGCGGCGTGCATCTGCTCCGAGAGCTGGGCGATGAGGTCCGCGAGGTCTCCCTCGGCGCGCACCCTCGGGGAGGCGTCGCGCCGGCGTCCGGGTTGCCGGTACCCGCCCTCGAGGAGTTGCCGGGTGTCGACGTCCTCGCGGGCGAGGGCGTCGGTGATGTCCCCGATGCGCTTGCGCAGCGGGGTCGGATCGATCCCGTTGGCGGTGTTGTAGGCGATCTGCTTCTCGCGGCGCCGGTCCGTCTCCTCGATGGCCCGCGCCATCGCATCGGTGACGGAGTCCGCGTACATGTGCACCTCGCCGGACACGTTGCGGGCAGCCCGGCCGATGGTCTGGATGAGCGAGGTGGCGGACCGCAGGAACCCCTGCTTGTCGGCGTCGAGGATGGCCACGAGCGAGACCTCGGGCAGGTCGAGGCCCTCGCGCAGGAGGTTGATGCCCACGAGCACGTCGAACTGCCCGAGCCGCAGCTCGCGCAGCAGCTCCACGCGGCGCAGGGTGTCGACGTCGGAGTGCAGGTACTGCACCTTCACGCCGCGCTCGAGGAGGTAGTCGGTGAGATCCTCCGCCATCCGCTTGGTCAGGGTCGTGACCAGCACCCGTTCGTTCCTTTCCACCCGGGTCCGCACCTCCGCCAGCAGGTCGTCGATCTGGCCGCGGGTGGACTTGACCACCACCTTGGGGTCCACGAGTCCCGTGGGCCGGATGATCTGCTCGACCACGCCGTCGGACCGGCTCAGCTCCCACGGCCCGGGGGTGGCGGAGAGGTAGACGGTCTGGCCGGTCCGCTCCAGGAACTCCTCCCACGTGAGGGGACGGTTGTCGAGGGCCGAGGGCAGGCGGAAGCCGTGGTCGACGAGGGTCCGCTTCCGGGAGGAGTCGCCCTCGAACATCGCGCCGATCTGGGGAACGGTCACGTGCGACTCGTCGATGACGAGGAGGAAGTCCTCGGGGAAGTAGTCGAGCAGCGTGTGCGGGGGCGTGCCGGGCCCGCGCCCGTCGATGTGGCGGGAGTAGTTCTCGATGCCGGAGCACGAGCCGATCTGCCGCATCATCTCCAGGTCGTAGGTCGTCCGCATCCGCAGGCGCTGCGCCTCCAGCAGCCTGCCCTGCCGTTCGAACTCGGCGAGCCGCGCCTCGAGTTCCTCCTCGATTCCCCCGATGGCCCGCTCCATGCGTTCCGGACCGGCGACGTAGTGGCTGGCCGGGAAGAGGTGGACCAGGTCGGCCGACCGGATCACGTCACCCGATATCGGGTGCAGCATGGTCAGCGCGTCGATCTCGTCCCCGAACATCTCGATGCGGATCGCGAGTTCCTCGTAGACGGGGATGATCTCGATCGTGTCCCCCCGCACCCGGAACGTCCCGCGGGAGAAGTCGAGATCGTTGCGGACGTACTGCATCGTGACGAACCGGCGCAGCAGGTCGTCCCGGCCCACCTGCATGCCCACCTGCAGCGGCACCATGCGGTCCACGTACTCCTGTGGCGTGCCGAGGCCGTAGATGCAGGACACCGACGCCACCACCACGACGTCACGCCGGGTCAGCAGCGAGTTGGTGGCGGAGTGCCGCAGCCGCTCGACCTCGTCGTTGATCGAGGAGTCCTTCTCGATGTAGGTGTCCGTCTGCGGGACGTAGGCCTCGGGCTGGTAGTAGTCGTAGTAGGAGACGAAGTACTCCACCGCGTTGTTCGGCAGCAGCTCGCGGAACTCGGCGGCGAGCTGCGCCGCGAGCGTCTTGTTCGGCGCCATCACGAGCGTGGGCCGCTGCACCTGCTCGACGAGCCACGCCGTCGTCGCGGACTTCCCCGTCCCGGTGGCCCCGAGGAGCACGATGTCCTTCTCCCCCGCGCGGAGCCGGGCGGCAAGATCCGCGATCGCCTGGGGCTGGTCGCCGGACGGGGTGAAGTCCGAGATCACCTCGAAGGGGGCCTCGGCGCGGATCAGCTCGGTGACCGGTCTCATGCCCCAAGGGTACGTCGGACCGCAGACAGCCTCTCAGCCGTCGCTCGCGGCCGCCGCCGGGAGCAGGACGTGCTGCCACAGGTCGCGCACGGTGTCCCGGAGCTCCTCGAGGCCGCCCCCGTTGTCCACCCACACGTCCGCCACCGCGCGGCGTGCCGCGTCGTCCGCCTGGGCGTGCAGGCGCGCGTCGATGGCGGCGTCGTCCATCCCCCGGCCGGCGCGCAGCCGGGCGCGGCGCACCGCCTCGGGTGCCGCGACCACGACGACGACGTCGTACCGGTCCCCCAGGTCCTTCTCGACGAGGAGGGGGACGTCGTGGACCACCACGGCATCGCCCGGGAGGTCCGCCGTGCGCCGTTCCGCCTCGGCGTGGATGAGCGGGTGGGTGATCGCCTCGAGCCGTTCCCTGGCCGCGGGTTCCGCGAACACGATCCGGGCGAGCGCCGCCCGGTCGAGCTCACCGCCGGTGACGGCGCCGGGGAACGCCGCGGCGACGCGGGCGAGCCCGTCGGTGCCGGGGGCGACGACGTCGCGCGCCACCTCGTCGAGGTCGACGACGACGGCGCCCAGGCCGCCCAGGAGCTGCGCGACAGTGGACTTCCCCGAGCCGATGCCCCCGGTGAGGCCGACGTGGAGCGTCACTGCGAGGCCCCTCGGGAGGATGTCAGGTGGAGGAGTGCCATGGAGCCATCCTCGCATCCGGGAGCGACCCGCCCCCTCCACGGGGACGGGCCGCTGCGTGTCGCTCCGGTCAGTGGCCGGTCAGCTTCTCCCGCAGTGCGGCGAGCGCCTCGTCGGAGGCGAGGGTGCCCTCCGAGGCCGCACCGGCGGAGGAGTAGGAGCTCTGCTGGTCCTCGGCGGGAGCACCGGTGGTCTCGGCCTCCATCGCCTGCGCGACCTGGGCCTTGTGGGCCAGCCAGCGCTCGTGGGCGAGGGCGTACTGGGTCTCCCACGCCTCGCGCTGGGTCTCGTAGCCCTCCATCCACTCGTTGGTCTCCGGGTCGAAGCCCTCCGGGTACTTGTAGTTCCCGTTCTCGTCGTACTCGGTGGCCATGCCGTAGAGCGAGGGGTCGAAGTCGTCCGAACCGGGGTCGACACCCTCGTTGGCCTGCTTGATGGACAGGGAGATGCGGCGACGGTCGAGGTCGATGTCGATGACCTTGACGAAGACGTCCGCGCCGACCTTGGCGACCTGCTCGGGCACCTCGACGTGGCGCACGGCCAGCTCCGAGATGTGGACGAGGCCCTCGATGCCGTCCTCCACGCGCACGAAGGCGCCGAAGGGGACGAGCTTCGTGACCTTGCCGGGCACGACCTGGCCGATGGCGTGGGTCCGGGCGAACGCCTGCCACGGGTCCTCCTGCGTGGCCTTCAGGGACAGCGAGACGCGCTCACGGTCCATGTCGACCTCGAGGACCTCGACCGTGACCTCCTGGCCCACCTCGACGACCTCGTTCGGGTGGTCGATGTGCTTCCAGGAGAGCTCTGAGACGTGCACGAGGCCGTCCACCCCGCCGAGGTCGACGAACGCACCGAAGTTGACGATCGAGGAGACGACACCGGGGCGCACCTGGCCCTTGGCGAGGGTCTGCAGGAACGTGGAGCGCACCTCGGACTGGGTCTGCTCGAGCCACGAACGGCGGGACAGGACCACGTTGTTGCGGTTCTTGTCCAGCTCGATGATCTTCGCCTCGAGCTGCTTGCCGATGTAGGGCTGGAGGTCGCGCACCCGCCGCATCTCCACGAGGGAGGCGGGGAGGAAGCCCCGCAGGCCGATGTCGAGGATGAGACCGCCCTTGACGACCTCGATGACGGTGCCGGTGACGACGCCGTCCTCCTCCTTGATCCGTTCGATCGAACCCCAGGCCCGCTCGTACTGCGCGCGCTTCTTCGACAGGAGGAGCCGGCCCTCCTTGTCCTCCTTCTGGAGGACGAGGGCCTCGATCTTCTCGCCGACCTGGACGACCTCGTCCGGGTCGATGTCGTGCTTGATGGACAGCTCGCGGGAAAGGATCACGCCTTCGGTCTTGTAACCGATGTCGAGCAGGACCTCGTCCCGGTCGACCTTGACGACGATGCCCTCGACGATGTCCCCATCGTTGAAGTACTTGATGGTCTCATCGACAGCGGCGAGGATCTCCTCGTCCGTCCCGATGTCATTGATGGCGACCTGGGGGGCGACCGCCTGGGGCGGCGTGGTGATGGTCATTGAGGTGGGAACTCCGATACGGACAGATGGTAGTTGTGACAGGTTGCAGCGACGGCACGCGTCGCCGGAGGCGAGCCTACTACGGCGCGGAAAGGCCGGGCAAACGTCGCCGGGCGCCCACCACGGCGACAATGGTGCCATGGACCGGGGAGACGAGGCCGCGCAGGCGCACGGGCGGTGGTGGACCGAGAACGCACTGGACTACCACGCGGAGCACGGCGCCTTCCTGGGAGACGCCGACCTGCGGTGGTGCCCGGAGGGCGTGACGGAGGACACCGCGGGCTGGTTGGGCCCCGTGCGTGGGGCCCGCGTGCTGGAGGTCGGCTGCGGCGCCGGGCAGGGCAGCCGGTGGGTGGCCCGCCACGGGGGCCACGCCGTCGGCTGCGACGTCGCCGAGGGCATGCTCGCGGTCGGTCGCCGGCTCAACGCCGCCACCGGCCTCGACGTGCCGCTCGTCGCCGCCGACGCCCGGCACCTGCCGTTCGTGGACCGCTCCTTCGACGTGGTGTTCACGGCGTTCGGGGCGATCCCCTTCGTCCCCGACCCCGGGACGATCCACCGGGAGGTCGCACGAGTGCTCCGTCCCGGTGGGCGTTGGGTGTTCTCCACCACCCATCCGATGCGCTGGGTGTTCGCCGACGACCCGTCGGCCGATCACCTCCGGGTGGTGCGCCCGTACTTCGACGCCGACCCGTACGCGGAGTACCACGGTGCGGAGCTGGAGTACGCGGAGTACCAGCACACCATGGCGGAGCTGGTGGGCGGCGTCCTCCGCGCGGGATTCGTCCTGGAGGACCTGGTCGAGCCCCGGTGGGTGGAGGGGAACACGGAGGTCTGGGGGGCGTGGAGCGCGGAACGCGCCCCCTGGGTGCCGGGCACCGTGGTCCTCCGGGCGCGGCTGCCCTGAGGCACGGCCCCGCCGGCGGTCAGTGCGCGGCCTCCCGCCAGGTGCGCCCGGTTCCGACCGACACGTCGAGCGGCACCGCGAGGTCGGCGGCTCCCGCCATCGCGTCCCGGACCGCCGCCGTCGCCGCGTCCCGCTCCCCGGGGGCCACCTCGAGGACGAGTTCGTCGTGCACCTGCAGGAGCACCCGCGTGGCGAGGCCCTCGGCGGCGAGGCGTTCGTCGAGGCGCACCATCGCCACCTTGATGATGTCCGCGGCGCTGCCCTGGATGGGGGCGTTCAACGCCGTGCGCTCCGCCAGCTCCCGGCGCTGCCTGTTGTCCGAGTTGAGGTCGGGGAGGTAGCGCCGCCGGCCCATGATCGTCTCCGTGTACCCGGTGCGCCGCGCCCTCTCGACGACGGACGTCAGGTAGTCCCGCACCCCGCCGAACCGTTCGAAGTACCCGTCCATGAGGGTGCGTGCCTCGGCCACGTCGACGGCGAGCTGCCGGGACAGCCCGTACGCGCTCAGCCCGTAGGCCAGGCCGTAGCTCATGGCCTTCACCTTCGACCGCATCGCGGGCGTCACCTCGGCGGCGGGCACCCCGAACACGCGGGAACCGACGAAGCGGTGCAGATCCTCCCCCGCGCGGAACGCGTCGATGAGGCCCTCGTCCCCGGAGAGGTGCGCCATGATCCGCATCTCGATCTGCGAGTAGTCCGCCGTCATCAGGCAGTCGAAGCCGTCCGTGACCACGAAGGCCTCGCGGATCCGCAGCCCCTCGTCCGTCCGGACCGGGATGTTCTGCAGGTTGGGGTCCAGGGAGGAGAGCCGCCCGGTCGCGGCCACCGTCTGGGCGAAGGTGGTGTGGATCCGCCCGTCCGGCCCCACCGTCCGCCGCAGCGTCTCCACCGTCTGCCGGAGCTTGTTCTGGTCCCGGTGCACCAGCAGGTGGCGGAGGAACTCGTGCCCGGTCCTCGCGAACAGCTCGGTGAGCGACTCGGCGTCCGTGGTCCAGCCCGTCTTGGTGCGCTTGGTGCGCGGCATGCCGAGCTGGTCGAAGAGCACCTCCTGGAGCTGCTTCGGGCTGGAGAGGTTGACCTCCTTGCCGATCACGGCGTACGCCTCCCGGGCCGCTGCCATCACCCGGCTCGCGAACTCCTCCTCCAGGGCCCGGAGGAAGGGCTCGTCGACGGCGATGCCCGTCGCCTCCATGTCCTGCAGGGTGCGCTGCACGGGGAGCTCGAGGTCCGTCAGGAGCGTGGCCGCGCCCCGCTCGTCGAGGTCGTCCGTGAGCCGCGAGGTCAGGTCGTGCACGGCGCCGGCCCGGGCGAGGGACTCGGAACGCTCGGCGAGGTCGAGCATGCCGTCGGCCTGGCTCGCCGCGAGCTCCCGGCCGAGGTGGCGGCTGACGAGGTCCGGCAGGTCGTAGTTGCGCTGCCCCGGCGAGCACAGGTAGGCGGCGAGCGCGGTGTCGAAGGTGACGCCGGCAAGCCCGATCCCGCGCCCGCGCAGGGCGTGCCAGGCGGCCTTCGCGTCGTGCACCGACTTCGGGGCCGGCGAGGCGAGCCAGGCCCGCACGGCGGCGACGTCGTCGCCCTCGCCAGTGAGGTCCACGCTCGCCGCCCCTCCGGCGTCCGCGAGCGAGACGCGCCAGGCGTCGGTCCGGTTGCCGACGACGTCCACCGCGACCACGCCACGGGCCGCCGCGAGGAAGCCTGCGACGTCGCCCGTCTCGTGCCGCTCCACGGCCTCCACGGCCGGTCCCGCGTCCCCGCCCCCGGGCAGGACGCCGAACACCCGGTCGCGCAGGACGCTGAACTCGAGCGACGTGAAGAGGTCCTCGATCGCCTTCCGGTCCCCGGCGCCCCGGTGCAGCTCGTGCGCCCGCACCGGCAGCTCCAGGTCGGTCAGGAGGTGGTTCAGGCGACGGTTGCGCACGACGTCGGCGAGGTGGGCGCGCAGCGACTCACCGGCCCTGCCGGGCACCGTGTCGACCGCTGCGATGAGGCCGTCCAGTCCGCCGTACTGGCCGAGCCACTTGGCCGCCGTCTTCGGGCCCACGCCGGGCACGCCGGAGAGGTTGTCGGAGGTCTCGCCCACGAGGGCGGCTAGTTCGGGGTAGCGGCCGGGCCGCACCCCGTACTTCTCCTCCACCGCGTCGGGGGTCATCCGGGTCAGGGTCGAGACGCCACGGATCGGGTAGAGGACGGTGACGGCGTCATCCACCAGCTGGAACGTGTCGCGGTCGCCCGAGACGATGAGGACGTCCATCCCCGCCCCGGTCGCCTCGCGGGCCAAAGTGGCGATCACGTCGTCGGCCTCGTAGTTCTCCTTGGAGACCTCGACGAGCCCCATGGCCCGGATGGTCTCGCGGATGAGCGGCACCTGGTCCCGGAAGTCCTCCGGCAGGGCGTCCCGAGTGCCCTTGTACTCCGCGTACTCCTCGGTGCGGAAGGTCTGGCGCCCCACGTCGAACGCGATGGCCACGTGGGTGGGTTCCTCGTCGGCCAGCAGCTTGACCAGCATGGAGAGGAAGCCGTGGATCGCGTTCGTGGCCAGGCCGGAGCGGGTGGTGAAGTTCTCCACGGGGAGCGCGTAGAAGGCTCGGAAGGCCATGGAGTGCCCGTCCACCAGGAGGAGTCGCTCTTTCGTCGTCACACTGCCACCCTAGATCCCATGGACGACAGCCACGACCTCGCCGCCGAGCTCAACGCGGCCTCCCCCGGCACCCTGATGGAGCGGATGGGGATCGAGTTCCTCGAGGCCCGTCCCGGTCGCGTGGTGGCCCGGATGCCCGTGGCCGGCAACACCCAGCCCTACGGCCTGCTCCACGGCGGGGCGTCCGTGGTGCTCGCGGAGACGGTCGGTTCGATCGCGGCCGGCTTGCACGCGGGGACGGCCGTCGGGACCGAGGTGAACGCGTCCCACCACCGGTCCGTGCGTTCCGGGCACGTGACGGCCACCGCCACGCCGCTCCACGAGGGCGGGACGATGGCCACCTACGCGATCTCGATCGTCGACGACGACGGTCGCCTCACGTGCACGGCGCGGCTCACCTGTGCGGTGCGCCGCCCCGCCACCCCGTAGTGCTCAGGCGTTGCCGACCTGCTCGATGACGGCGTCGGCGACCTCGCGCATGGTCAGGCGGCGGTCCATGGAGGTCTTCTGGATCCAGCGGAAGGACTCCGGCTCTGACAGGCCCATCTTCGACATGAGCAGGCCCTTCGCCCGGTCCACGCGCTTGCGGGTCTCGAACCGCTCGGCGAGGTCCGCGATCTCCGACTCCAGGGAGACGATCTCCTGGAACCGGGAGACGGCGATCTCGAGTGCCGGCAGGAGGTCCGACGGCGTGAAGGGCTTCACCACGTAGGCCATCGCCCCGGCGTCGCGCGCCCGCTCGACGAGCTCGGTCTGGGAGAAGGCGGTGAGCATGACGACGGCGCAGGCACGGTCCTTCATGATCTGCTCGGCCGCGGTGATCCCGTCCACCTCGGGCATCTGGACGTCCATGACGATGACGTCCGGTTCGAGATCCGCGACCAGTTCGACGGCGGTGGCGCCGTCCCCGGCCTCCCCGACGACGTCGTACCCGGCCTCCTTGAGCGACTCGACGATGTCGAGGCGGATCAGTGGCTCGTCCTCGGCGACCACGACACGGCGGGGCGGGGCGGGAGTGTCCGCCCTGTCCTTGACCTCGTCCTTGCCCATGGTTCCCTCATTTCTGTCGTGACCAGTGCTCCCGGCGGGATTCGAACCCGCACACCTCTCGGCGCCGCATTTTGAGTGCGGTGTGTCTGCCAGTTCCACCACGGGAGCCGCCGTGTCAAGGGTACTCGGCCCACCGGCGGGCCAGCCCTGTCCCACGGTGACATCGGTCACCTAGCGGCGGTTGCCCTTCGATGTCTCGCCGACCTTGTGGATGCGGATCGAGTTCGTGGTTCCCACCATGCCGGGAGGCATGCCGGCGACGACCACGACGCGGTCCCCCTCCTCGGCGAGGTGGTTCTCGCGCAGGCGGTACTCGACCTGGTCCACCATGTCGTCCGTGTGGGCGACCTCGGGGGCGAGGTAGGTCTGGATGCCCCAGCTCAGCGCGAGGGTGTTGCGCGTGGACTCGAGCGGGGTGAACGCCAGCAACGGGATCGGGGAGCGGAGCCGGGACATGCGCCGGGCGGTGTCCCCCGACTGGGTGAAGGTGACGATGTACCGGACCTCGAGCATCTCCCCGATCTCGGCCGCCGCCTTGGTGATCACGCCGCCGCGGGTGTGCGGGGAGGAGGTGAGGGTCGCGATCCGGTCCCCGCCGCCCTCCTCGGTGTTCTCGATGATCCGCGCCATCGTCCTGACCGCCTCGATCGGGAAGTCCCCCACCGAGGTCTCGCCGGAGAGCATGACCGCGTCGGCGCCGTCGAGGATCGCGTTGGCGCAGTCCGAGGCCTCGGCGCGGGTCGGCCGGGGGCTCGTGATCATCGACTCGAGCACCTGGGTGGCGACGATCACCGGCTTGGCGAAGCGGCGGGCGATGTCGATCGCGCGCTTCTGGACGAGCGGGACCTGCTCGAGGGGCAGCTCGACGCCGAGGTCCCCGCGCGCGACCATGATGCCGTCGAAGGCGTCGACGATCTCCGTGAGGTTGGCGACCGCCTGCGGCTTCTCGACCTTCGCGATGACGGGGACGAACCGGCCCTCCTCCGCCATGATCTCGTGCACGTCCTCCACGTCCCGGCCGGAACGGACGAAGGACAGCGCGATGACGTCGGCACCGAGCTGCAGCGCCCACCGGAGGTCCGTCCTGTCCTTCTCGGAGAGGGCGGGCACCGACACGGCCACGCCGGGCAGGTTGATGCCCTTGTTGTTCGAGACCGGGCCGGGGACCTCGACCTCGGTGCGGACGCGCGGGCCGTCGACCTCGACGACGCGGACGGCGACCTTGCCGTCGTCGATGAGGAGCAGGTCGCCCGGGCTGCAGTCGCCCGGCAGCCCCTTGAAGGTGGTGGAGCAGATCTCCTTGGTTCCCTCGACGTCCTCGGTCGTGATGGTGAAGGTGTCCCCCACCGCGAGCTGGTGCGGGCCGTCGGCGAATCGGCCGAGCCGGATCTTCGGTCCCTGCAGGTCCACCAGGACGGCGACGGCGCGGCCGGCGTCGCGGGCGGCGCTCCGCACGTTCTCGTACACCCTCTCGTGGCCGGAGTGATCGCCGTGGGAGGCGTTGATCCGTGCGACGTCCATGCCGGCGTCGACGAGCGCGCGGATCTGTTCGGGCGACTCCGTCGCCGGGCCGATGGTGCAAACGATCTTGGCTCTGCGCATGGTGCAATCCTAGGTGGGTCGGTGGCTGGGGCGTGGTGCGGTCACGCCAGCAATTGCATGGTGGAGGCGGCAATCGGGGAGGGCAGCTCGGTGGTGCCGCGCAGGTACCGGTCGACCGAGGCGGCAGCCGAGCGTCCCTCCGCGATGGCCCACACGATGAGTGACTGGCCCCGGCCCGCGTCGCCCGCCACGAACACCCCGGGGACCGACGTCGAGAAGTCGTCGCCACGCCGTACCCGGCCACGCTCGTCGACCTCGAGTCCGAGCTGCTCCACCAGGCCCACCCGCGGTGTACCGGTGAAGCCCATCGCCAGGAGCACCAGCTGGGCCGGCAGGAGGCGCTCCGTCCCGGGGACGGGCACCGGACGTCCGCTCGACATGTCCACCTCGGACAACCGGAGGTGGGTCACGGCACCGTCCTCGCCGAGGAACTCCGCCGTGTTGACGCCGTAGACCCGGTCCCCACCCTCCTCGTGGGCGGAGGAGACGCGGAAGATCATGGGGTAGGTCGGCCACGGCTGGGCGGCCGGCCTCTCCTCGGAGGGCCGCGGCATGATCTCGAGCTGGGTCACGGTCCGGGCACCCTGGCGGAGGGCGGTGCCGAGGCAGTCCGCGCCGGTGTCGCCGCCGCCGATGATGACGACGTCCCTCCCTTCTGCGCTGATCTGCCCGGCCACCTCCTCACCCTGGGAGGCCCGGTTGGACTGGGGGAGGTACTCCATCGCCTGGTGGATCCCGCCGAGGTCGCGCCCGGGCACCGGGAGGTCACGCGGGATCGTGGCGCCCATCGCGAGGACGACGGCGTCGTACCTCTCGAGGAGATCCTGTCCGGTGAGCTCGCCGCCGACATCCGTCGACGGCCGGAAGATCGTGCCCTCGGCGCGCATCTGGTCGAGCCGGCGGTCGAGGTGCGCCTTCTCCATCTTGAACTCGGGGATGCCGTAGCGCAGCAGTCCGCCGATGCGGTCGGCACGCTCGTAGACGGCGACGGTGTGGCCCGCGCGGGTCAGCTGCTGGGCGGCCGCCAGCCCGGAGGGCCCGGAGCCGATCACCGCGACGGTCCGGTCCGTGAGCTGGTCCGGCAGTTGCGGGTGGACGAGGCCGCGCTCGAAGGCCACGTCGATGATGGACTTCTCGATGTTCTTGATCGTGACGGCCGGCTGGTTGATCCCGAGCACGCACGAGGTCTCGCACGGGGCCGGACACAGCCGCCCCGTGAAGTCGGGGAAGTTGTTCGTCGCGTGCAGCCGTTCGATCGCCTCCGCGAAGCGGTCGTGGTACACGAGGTCGTTCCACTCGGGGATGAGGTTCCCGAGGGGGCAGCCGCTGTGGCAGAAGGGCACGCCGCAGTCCATGCAGCGGGACGCCTGCCGGCGCAGGACCGCGGAGTCCTCCTCCCGGACCTCGTAGACCTCCCGCCAGTCCCGGATACGCACCCCGACGGGGCGCCGGACCGGCAGCTCGCGCTCCCGGTGGGTCAGGAATCCGCGCGGGTCAGCCATTGGACGCCTCCATGATCGATTCCCAGACCTCGGGTGCGGCGATGTCCAGCCCCTCCGCCGCGGCCCGGGCAAGGGCGGCGGAGACGGCGGCGTACTGCCGGGGCAGCACCTTCGTGAAGCGGTCCGCGAGCCGGCCCTCCGCGAGCAGCTCCGCCGCGTTGTGGGACTCCGTGAGCTCCAGGTGACGCCGGAGGAGATCGGCGAGGATCTGCTCGTCCTCCTCGTCGGGCCGCTGCAGGAGCAGGTCACCGGCAGCCATCGCCTGCGAGTTCATGTCCGCCTCGTCGAGGTCGAGCACGTAGGCGGTGCCGCCGGACATGCCGGCACCGAAGTTGCGGCCCGTGGCGCCGAGCACCACGACCGTGCCGCCGGTCATGTACTCGCAGCCGTGGTCCCCGACGCCCTCGACCACGATCGTGGCACCCGAGTTGCGGACCGCGAACCGTTCCCCAGCCTGGCCCCGCAGGAACATCTCCCCGCTCGTGGCGCCGTAGCCCACCACGTTCCCGACGATGACGTTGTGCCGCGCCCAGAAGTGCGAGCGCCGGTCGGGACGGACGACGACGCGGCCGCCCGAGAGGGACTTGCCGACGTAGTCGTTGGCGTCCCCGAAGAGCCGCAGCGTGACGCCGGGCGCGAGGACGGCGCCGAAGGACTGGCCCGCCGATCCGTGGAGGGTGATGTCGATCGTGTCGGGGGGCAGTCCCGCCGGTCCGTACCGCTTGGTGACCTCGTGGGAGAGCATCGTGCCCACCGTCCGGTTGACGTTGCGGACCGGCCGGTCCACGGTGACCCGCTCGCCGCGCTCGAGGGCGGGCCGGGCGAGGTCGATGAGCGCGACGTCCAGCGCCGCCTCGAGGCCGTGGTCCTGGGCCCGGGCGCAGTGCGGGAACCCACCCGGTGCCGGGTCGATCTTGGCGAGCACCGGGGCGAGGTCGAGGCCAGCGGCCTTCCAGTGGGTCACGGCGCGCCGCGTGTCGAGGAGTTCCACCCGGCCCACGGCCTCCTCGACGGAGCGCAGGCCGAGCGAGGCGAGCAGCTCGCGCACCTCCTGGGCGATGAACTCGAAGAAGCTGACCACGTACTCCGGCTTCCCGTTGAAGCGGGCACGGAGCTCGGGGTTCTGGGTCGCGACCCCAACCGGGCAGGTGTCCTTGTGGCACACGCGCATCATGATGCAGCCGGAGACCACGAGGGGGGCGGTGGCGAAGCCGAACTCCTCGGCACCGAGGAGTGCGGCGATCACGACGTCGCGGCCGGTCTTCAGCTGGCCGTCGGTCTGCACGACGATCCGGTCCCGCAGGTTGTTCAGCACGAGGGTCTGCTGGGTCTCGGCGAGGCCCAGCTCCCACGGCGCACCGGCGTGCTTGAGCGACGTCAGCGGGCTGGCGCCGGTGCCGCCGTCGTGGCCGGAGATGAGGACGACGTCGGCGTGCGCCTTGGCGACGCCCGCCGCCACGGTCCCCACGCCCACCTCCGAGACGAGCTTGACGTGGACGCGCGCCGCCGGGTTGGCGTTCTTGAGGTCGTGGATGAGCTGGGCGAGGTCCTCGATGGAGTAGATGTCGTGGTGCGGGGGCGGGGAGATGAGGCCGACACCCGGGGTCGAGTGCCGGGTCCGGGCCACCCACGGGTAGACCTTCGCACCGGGGAGCTGGCCACCCTCGCCCGGCTTCGCGCCCTGGGCCATCTTGATCTGGATGTCGTCCGCGTTCGTGAGGTAGTCGGCGGTGACGCCGAACCGGCCGGAGGCGACCTGCTTGATCGCGCTGCGCCGCTCCGGGTCGTGCAGCCGGTCGGTGTCCTCCCCGCCCTCACCGGTGTTCGACTTGGCGCCGAGCCGGTTCATCGCGATGGCGAGGGTCTCGTGGGCCTCGGCGGAGATGGAGCCGTAGCTCATCGCGCCGGTGGAGAACCGCTTCACGATCTCGCTGACCGGCTCGACCTCCTCGACGGGGATCGGGGTGCGGTCGCGCAGCTCGAGGAGGCCCCGCAGCGTCATGAGGCGCTCGGACTGCTCGTTGACGCGCGCGGTGTAGCGCTGGAACACGTCGTAGCGGCGGGTCCGGGTGGAGTGCTGCAACCGGAAGATGGTCTCGGGGTCGAACAGGTGCGGCTCGCCCTCACGGCGCCACTGGTACTCGCCCCCGATGGTGAGGGTGCGGTGGGCGGGCGAGATGCCCGACGGGGGGTACGCCGTCGCGTGGCGCAGGGCCACCTCCTGGGCGAGGACGTCGAGTCCGACTCCCCCGAGGGGGGTGGGGGTGCCCGTGAAGTACTCCTCGACCAGCTCGTGGGAGAGGCCGAGTGCCTGGAAGACCTGGGCGCCGCGGTACGACATCACGGTGGAGATGCCCATCTTGGACATCACCTTGAGGACGCCCTTGCCGAGCGCCTTGATCAGGTTGGCCACGGCCTTCTGCTTGGAGACCGTCACCACGCCCTCGTCGACGAGCCGTTCCGCGGACTCCATCGCGAGGTAGGGGTTCACCGCGGCGGCACCGTAGCCGATCAGCAGCGCGACGTGGTGGACCTCCCGCACGTCGCCGGCCTCGACGACCAGTGAGATGCGCGTGCGGGTGCGCCGGCGGAGCGTGTGGTGGTGGACGGCCGAGAGCAGCAGGAGGGAGGGGATGGGGGCGAGTTCGGCGCTGGAGTCCCGGTCGGAGAGCACGATGAAGCTGACGCCGCTCTCGATGGCGGCATCCACCTCGGCGAAGATCTCCTCCAACCGTGACCGGAGGGCGTCGGCGCCACCGGAGACGTCGTAGAGACCCTTCACCTTGATCGCGGAGAAGCCCTTGTTGTGGCGGTACCGGGAGACGTGGACCACCTTCGCGAGCTGTTCGTTGTCGATCACCGGGAAGCCGAGCACGAGCTTGCGTGCGTGCTCGGGGGTGTCCTCCAGCAGGTTGGGTTCCGGCCCGATGACCGCGTTCAGCGCGGTGACCAGTTCCTCCCGGATCGCGTCGAGGGGCGGGTTGGTCACCTGGGCGAACAGCTGGCTGAAGTAGTCGAACAGCAGCCGGGGCCGGGAGGACAGGACGGCGATGGGGGTGTCGGTCCCCATGGAACCGAGCGCCTCGGCGCCGGTCTGCGCCATGGGGGCGAGGATGATGCGGAGCTCCTCCTCGCTGTACCCGAACGTCTGCTGGCGGCGCACCACCGAGGAGGGCGAGTGGGAGACGTGCTCCCGCTCGGGGAGCTGCTCCACGTGGAGGAGGCCCTCGTCCAGCCACTGCTGGTAGGGGTGCTCGCCGGCGAGGCTGGCCTTGATCTCCTCGTCCTCGATGATCCGGCCCGCGCCGGTGTCCACGAGGAACATGCGCCCGGGCTCGAGGCGGCCCTTCCGGACGACGGACTCCACGGGGATGTCGAGCACCCCGGACTCCGAGGCGAGGACGACGAGGCCGTCGCCCGTGACCCAGTACCGCCCCGGTCGGAGTCCGTTGCGGTCGAGGACCGCACCGATGACGGTGCCGTCGGTGAAGCTGATCGACGCGGGACCGTCCCAGGGTTCCATGATGGTGGACATGTACTCGTAGAACGCCCGCCGGGCGGGGTCCATGGTGTCGTTGTTCTGCCAGGCCTCCGGGATCATCATGAGCATCGCGTGCGGTAGCGACCGCCCGGCCAGGTGGAGCAGCTCCACGACCTCGTCGAAGGACGCGGAGTCCGACGCCCCGGCCGAGGTGATGTCGCCGAGCTCGGCGAGGTCGCCGAGGACGTCCGAGCGCAGGTTCCCCTGGCGGGCGGCCATCCAGTTCCGGTTCCCGCGCACCGTGTTGATCTCGCCGTTGTGGGCCAGCATCCGGAACGGCTGGGCGAGCGGCCAGGAGGGGAAGGTGTTGGTGGAGAAGCGCGAGTGCACGAGGGCGATCTGCGAGGCGAAGCGCTCGTCGTTCAGGTCCGGGAAGAACCGGCGCAGCTGGGAGGTGGTGAGCATCCCCTTGTACGAGATCGTGCGGCTGGACAGCGAGGCGAAGTACACGCCGAGGGCGCTCTCCGAGCGCTTGCGCACCCGGAAGGCGCGCCTCTCCAGGTCCAGCCCGCGCGCCCCGTCGGGGGCCTTCAGGAAGAGCTGGCGGAACACGGGCATGCAGTCGCGCGCCATGCGCCCGATCATCGAGTCGTCGAACGGCACGTCGCGCCAGCCGAGGACCTCGAGGCCCTCCTCCGCCACGATCGCCTCGATCCGCCCGACGGCGCGTGCCCGCTCCGCCCCGTCGCTCGGCAGGAAGGCGATGCCGGCGGCGTACCCGCCCGGATCGGGCAGGTCGAGGCCGGTGACGGCGGCGAAGAACTCGTGCGGCAGCTGGGTCAGGATGCCGGCGCCGTCACCCGAGTTCTCCTCGGCGCCCACGGCCCCGCGGTGGTCGAGGTTGGCGAGCGCGGTGAGGCCGGCCTCGACGATGTCGCGGCCTGCCCGGCCGCGCAGCGTGGCGACGAAGGCGACCCCGCAGGCGTCGTGCTCGAAGCGCGGGTCGTAGAGGCCCCTGGACTGCTCGCCGTGTGCCATGCCCACCATTTCCTTGCCGGGAATCTCTTCCCACCGTGTCGTGGTCCACGGGACATCGTCGGCCCGAATTCTTTGCCCGAAGTTTGCCAGAGTCCTCCCCGGCGCCCCACCGGCGCGTCCAGATGCTGGTCGGACGTCACCCGCTGGGACGGCCGCCGGCCTCCGGGTGGGAGTCTACGGACGGGGATGTTTCATCCGTGTTGCGGGGCTCGCGACCCGGCAGGTGGATGGGGTCCGGCTCTCCGGCTCGCCGGCGCAACCAGAGGAAGATCGCGCTCGCGACGAGGAACACGAGGATCGAGGTCCACACGTTGAGCCGCAGCCCGAGCACCATCTCCGCCTCGTCCACGCGCAGCATCTCGATCCACACCCGCCCGAGGGTGTAGCTCATGACGTAGAGCCAGAACACGCGCCCGTGGCCCAGCCGGAAGCGCCGTTCCGCCCAGATCAGGAATCCGGCGGCCAGGAGGTTCCAGATCATCTCGTACAGGAAGGTGGGGTGGAAGAGCGTCCCGGAGGCGTAGTCGCCCACGAGGTGGGCGTCGTCGATCTCCAGGCCCCACGGCAGCGTGGTGGGGCCGCCGTAGAGCTCCTGGTTGAACCAGTTGCCGAGCCGGCCGATCGCCTGGGCGACGAGCAGACCGGGGGCGAGGGCGTCCGCTATGGGCGCCATGCGCAGGCCGTAGCGCCGGGCCGCGATCCAGGCACCGGCGCCGCCGAGTGCGATCGCGCCCCAGATGCCGAGGCCCCCGTTCCAGATCGCGAACGCCCGCCACGGGTCGCCGTCCGGCCCGAAGTAGGCGTCCGGGGAGGAGACGACGTGGTAGATCCTGCCGCCGATGATGCCGAACGGCACCATCCACAGGACCAGGTCGAGCACCCGCTCCTCGGGTCCGCCCCGCTGGGCATAGCGCTTCTGCAGGATCCAGGTGGCGACGGCGATGCCGAGGAGGATGGCCAGCGCGTAGGCGCGCAGGGGGAAGGGCCCGAGGCTCCACTCGGCGACCGGTGGGCTCGGAATCGAGAACGGGGTCACGCGGGCCTCCGCGCCGTGTGGGCGGCGTCGGCCAGTTCCGTCGCGAGGTGGCGGAGGGAGGAGATCCCGTCACCCAGGGCCCGCAGGAGCGCCGAGCCGACGATGACGCCGTCGGCGTAGGCGCCGACCTCGCGGGCGTGCCCGGCGTTCGAGACCCCGAGGCCCACGCAGACCCGTTCAGCTCCGGCGGCGCGCGTCCGGGCCACCAGACCCTCGGCGGTGCCGTCCACGGTGGACCGCTCCCCGGTGACGCCCATGGTGGAGGCGGCGTAGACGAAGCCCCGGCACGCGGCCGCGGTGCTAGCGAGACGCGCCTCGGTCGAGGAGGGCGCCACGAGGAACACGCGGTCGAGGTCGTGGGCGCGGGCGGCGTCGATCCAGGCTGCCGCCTCATCCGGGATGAGGTCGGGGGTGATGAGGCCCGCTCCCCCGGCGGCGGCGAGGTCGCGGGCGAACGCCTCGACCCCGTAACGGTGCACCGGGTTGTAGTACGTCATCACGAGGACGGGGACGCGGCCGGAGAGGGCCTCGACGGCCCGGAGGACGTGGCGGGTGCGGGTGCCAGCGTCGAGCGCGAGCTGGCCGGTGTGCTGGATCACCGGGCCGTCCATGCCGGGATCGGAGTACGGCAGGCCGAGTTCGATGATGTCCACACCCGCGTCCACGAGGGCGTGCCCGGCCTCGATGGAGGTCTCGAGGTCGGGATACCCGACCGTGAGGTAGCCGATGAAGCCGGCCCCGCCGTCGTTGGTCCGGCGGTCCAGCGCCGCCGCGCTCTTCGAGCTCATGCCTGCCCTTCCTGGAGGAGGTCGAACCAGTCGGCGGCGGTCGCCACGTCCTTGTCCCCGCGCCCGGAGAGGTTGACGAGGATGACGAGGTCCGCGGCCGCCTCGCCGGCCTCACGGCCGAGGCGCAGCGCACCGGCGAGGGCGTGCGCGGACTCGATGGCCGGGATGATCCCCTCCGTGTGGCACAGGGCCGCGAAGGCGTCCATCGCCTCCGCGTCGGTGACCGGCCAGTACTCGACGCGCCCGATGCTCGCGAGGTGGGAGTGTTCGGGGCCGACCCCCGGGTAGTCGAGGCCCGCCGAGATGGAGTGGGACTCCAGGGTCTGGCCGTCCTCGTCCTGCAGGAGGTAGGACCGCGCACCGTGGAGGACGCCGGGCTCGCCGCCGACGATCGCGGAGGCGTGCCGCCCCGTCTCGATGCCGTCGCCCGCGGCCTCGAGGCCCACGAGGCGGACGTCGTCGTCGAGGAAGGCGTTGAAGATGCCGATGGCGTTCGACCCACCGCCCACGCAGGCCATGACGACGTCGGGCAGCCGGCCCGTCAGCTCGAGGACCTGCGCGCGGGCCTCGTCCCCGATCACCTTCTGGAGGTCCCGGACCATCGTGGGGAAGGGGTGCGGGCCGGCGACGGTCCCGAAGATGTAGTTGGTCGTGCCCACGTTCGTGACCCAGTCCCGGAACGCCTCGTTGATGGCGTCCTTCAGCGTCCGGGACCCGGCGGTGACGGGCACGACCTCAGCGCCGAGGAGGCGCATGCGAGCCACGTTGAGGGCCTGGCGACGCACGTCCTCCGCCCCCATGTACACGGTGCACTCGAGACCGAGCAGGGCCGCGGCGGTGGCGGTGGCGACGCCGTGCTGGCCGGCACCGGTCTCCGCGATGACCCGCTTCTTCCCGATGGCGCGTGTCAGGAGGGCCTGTCCCAGCACGTTGTTGATCTTGTGAGATCCCGTGTGGTTCAGGTCCTCCCGCTTCAGCAGGACCCGGGCGCCCCCGGCGAGGGCGGAGAACCGGCGCGCCTCGGTGAGGATGGAGGGCCTCCCGGTGTACGTCCGGTGCAGCTCGTCCAGTTCGGCGACGAAGGCGGGGTCCTCGCGGAGCGAGCCCCAGGCCTCGTCGAGCTCGTCGAGGGCCGCGATGAGGGCCTCGGGCACGAACCGGCCGCCGAACTCGCCGAAGTACGGGCCGGTGAGGTCCTGCAGGCGGGTGCTGGGCATCGGGGTCCTCCTAGTCGCGCTGGCTGAGCGCGGGGTGGTTGGCGGCGGCCACCATCTCGGCGACGGCCTGGCGGGGATTCGGGTGGGTCACGAGCGCCTCCCCCACGAGCACCGCGTTGGCGCCGGCACGGGCGTAGTCGATGACGTCGTGCGGACCGCGGACCCCGGACTCCGCGACCTTCACCACGGAGTGCGGGATGACCTCCGCGACCGAGGAGAACACCTCGCGGCGCACCTCGAGGGTCTTCAGGTTGCGGGCGTTGATGCCGACGACCCGGGCGCCGGCGTTCACCGCGCGCATCGCCTCGAGCCTGTCGTGCGCCTCCACGAGCGCGGTCATCCCGAGGGAGTGCACCCGCTCCACCAGCGACGTCAGGACGCTCTGCTCGAGAGCCGCGACGATCAGGAGAACGAGGTCGGCCCCGTGGGCGCGGGCCTCCCAGATCTGGTAGGGGCTGACGACGAAGTCCTTCCGGAGGACGGGGACGTCGACGGCGGCCCGGACGGCCGCCAGGTCGGCGAGCGTGCCGCCGAACCGGCGCTGTTCCGTGAGCACGGAGATCGCGGCAGCACCCCCGGCCTCGTACTCGGCGGCGAGCGCCGCCGGATCGGCGATGTGCGACAGCGCGCCCTTGGAGGGGCTCGCCCGCTTGACCTCGGAGATGATGGAGACGGTGCCGGCGGGATTCCGGAGCGCGGACACGCCGTCCCGGGCGGACGGCATGCGCCGTGCGGCCTCCTTCAGCTGGTCGAGGCCCACCGCCGCCTCCCGGGCGGCGAGGTCCTGCCGGACTCCCGCGATGATGTCGTCGAGGACGGACACAGGCGGGCCTACTGGGCGTACCAGTCGCGGCGGGTCCGTTCGCCGACCGGTTGCCCGAGGCCACGCAGGCGCATCACCCAGGACGCGAGCAGCGCTCCCGCCGTGATGACGATGCCGGCCGCCCACACCGGAACCTGTCCGGTGGCGAGCCCGATGCCGATGATGAGCGCCCCGAGGATCGCGCCGACCACGAGGGTCCAGGACGCCTTGGTGTGGCCGTGGTTGGTCGGTGCCGCCGCGGGCGGGAGCGTGTAGGACTCGTTGGTCATGTGTTCCTCCTCGGGTCCAGAGTACCCGTTCCCTCGGTCGGGTCCTCGCCCCGGCCGAGGGCGTCCCAGTCGTCCATGGCACGCGTGCGGGCGTCGGTGGCGGGCGCCGTTCCCGGGGTGCGGTCGAAGCGCGACCGGCCGCGTCGCCACCGCGGAACGGCGAGCACCGCCATCGCCGCCGCCACGGTGCCGAGGACGAGGACACCCCCGGCGGCCCAGGCCGGGGCCAGGGCGACGGCGTCGCCCTGCAGCGCGGGAACACCGGTCGCGGCCGCTGCTGCCGTTTGGACGGGCCGCGCGGGGTCCAGCAGGACCGTCGCCACCTGCGCGACGGCGCCGGCACTCGTCAGGGCGGCCGCGCCGGCGGCGAGCCGGCCCACCGCGGATCCCGCGATCGTGAGGGTGAGGGCGGCCGCGAGCAGGACGAGGCCCGCGGCGG